>Ga0136630_1000549_pt1 | contig 14646 bp, 17 predicted proteins | sample AntDrymUQ5682106_2_FD_105496 | JGI IMG/M metagenome (GOLD analysis project Ga0136630, IMG submission 105496) | Polar desert sand microbial communities from Dry Valleys, Antarctica - metaG UQ568 (21.06) | ecosystem: Environmental > Terrestrial > Soil > Desert | place: Antarctica: Dry Valley...
ATTCCTGGACTACGTGCTCTCCGAGGTCGGCCTCCAGGTGCTCGCCGATGCCGGCTTCGAGACGGGCTAGCGTCGCCCGCGGGCAACGCCTGATGTCGCGGCCACGGGAGCACAGGAGCGGGATCCCACCGCTGGTGCTGGTGCCAGCGGCGCTCGCGCTCGCGTTCCTGGTGCTGCCGCTCCTGGCGCTCGTGCTGCGGGCGCCGTGGCGGACCCTGCCGGCCGAGCTCTTCGGCCCCGAGGTCGGGCCGGCGCTGCGGCTGTCGCTGATCAGCGCCAGCGCGGCCACCGTGATCTGTCTCGTGCTCGGCGTTCCGTTGGCGTGGGTGCTGGCCCGGGCCACGTTCCCCGGCCGACGCATGGTCCGGGCGCTGGTCACGGTGCCGCTCGTCCTCCCGCCGGTGGTCGGCGGGGTCGCGTTGCTGCTGCTGCTCGGGCGTCGCGGTCTGATCGGTCAGTACCTCGACGCCTGGTTCGGGCTCACGTTGCCGTTCTCGACGGCGGCGGTCGTGATCGCGGAGACGTTCGTCGCCATGCCGTTCCTCGTGATCGCGGTCGAGGGCGCGCTCCGCGGTGCCGACCGGCGGTTCGAGGACGCCGCCGCGACGCTCGGTGCGTCCCGCTGGATGACGTTCCGCCGGGTGACGCTGCCGCTGATCGCGCCGGGGGTCACGGCCGGCGCGGTGCTCTGCTTCGCCCGTGCGCTGGGCGAGTTCGGCGCCACGATCACGTTCGCGGGCAGCTTCCCGGGTGTCACGCGGACCATGCCGATCGCGGTCTACCTGGCGCTGGAGACCGACCCACCGGCCGCGATCGCGCTGTCGCTTGTGCTGCTCGTGGTGTCCGTCGCCGTGCTTGCCAGCCTGCGCGACCGCTGGATCACCGGGAGCACCACGTGACCAAGGGTCTTCGCGCGCAGCTCGGCGTGACCCGGGAGGGCTTCACCCTCGAGCTCGAGCTCGACGCCGTCCCTGGCGAGGTGGTTGCGCTGCTCGGCCCGAACGGGGCGGGCAAGACCACGGCACTGCGGGCACTCGCGGGCCTGGTCCCGCTCACCGCCGGCACCGTCGAGCTCGACGGCCGGGTGCTCGACGACCCGGAGCGTCGTACGTACGTGCCGACCGAGCTCCGGCCCGTCGCCATGGTGTTCCAGGACTACCTGCTGTTCCCCCACCTCAGCGCCCTGGACAACGTCGCGTTCGGGCTGCGGACACGCGGGACCGACCGTCGGCACGCGCGCTCGCAGGCACGGCAGTGGCTGGACCGGGTCGGTCTCCGTGATCATGCCGACAAGCGGCCGGGCCGGCTGTCCGGCGGGCAGGCGCAACGCGTCGCACTCGCTCGTGCCCTCATCACTGCACCGCGCCTGCTCCTGCTCGACGAGCCACTCTCGGCGCTGGACGCGAGCACGCGCATGACGGTCCGCTCGGACCTGCGGCGACACCTCGCGGACTACACCGGCACGACCGTCATGGTCACCCACGACCCGCTGGACGCGATGATCTTGGCCCACCGGCTCGTCGTGGTCGAGGCGGGTCGAGTGGTGCAGGTCGGCACACCGAGCGACGTCGCGCGCGCTCCGCGTACGGAGTACGTCGCGCGGCTGCTCGGCCTCAACCTCCACCGCGGCACCGCCGAAGGGACGCGCGTCGCGCTGGCCGACGGCGGCATCATCCACCTGGTCGAGCCCTTCGCGGGTGACGTGTTCGTCGCGTTCCCACCGTCAGCGGTCACGCTGCACCGCGAGCGCCCCACCGGCTCGTCCTCGCGCAACACCTGGTCCGGCCGCATCGTCGGCCTCGAGCAGCACGCGACGACCGTACGGGTGGAGATCAGAGGGCGGCCGTCGGCGCTCGCCGACGTCACCGCAGCAGCGGTCGCGGAGCTCGACCTCACTCCGGGTCGGGAGGTCTGGGCTGCCGTCAAGGCGACCGAGACCCACGCCTACCCGGCCTGATCGCACGTGTGGGTCCGCAACGTTCGCGGTCGGAACGAGGTCCGTCAGCCCACTGGCAGTCCGACGAGGCCCGCCACCAGCCCGAGGACTGCGCAGAGGCCGAGGGTCCGCAGCACGGACCACTTGAGCCCGAAGATCATCACTGTCGCGAGCGCCGTGATCACGACGGCAACCGGGCGGACGGACCCGAGCTGTGGCAGCTCGAGGTCGACACCACCCCAGCCGGCACTGGTGGTCCGGGCGAAAATCGTGTGCAGAGCGAAGTACAGCGCGAGGTTGGCGATGACGCCGACGACTGCCGCGGTGATGCCGCCCAAGACGGCTGAGAGCCCACGATGGCCGCGGAGCCGCTCGACGTAGGGCGCGCCGAGGAAGATGAAGAGGAAGGACGGCACGAACGTCACCCATGTGGTGAGCAGCGCGCCGACGACGGCGGCGACCCACGGGTTCAGACCCCCGGGATCCCGGTACGCGCCGAGGAATGCGACGAACTGGACGACCATGATCAGCGGGCCCGGCGTGGTCTCGGCGAGGGCGAGACCACGGACCATCTCGCCCGGCGCGAGCCAGTGGAAGTCCTCCACGGCGCGCTGCGCCACGTAGGCAAGGACGGCGTAGGCGCCGCCGAACGTGACGAGTGCAGTGCCGGAGAAGAAGACCCCCTCCTGCACGATCGTGCTGCCGCGACCGAGGAACAGGACGGCGACGGCGAGCGGCACGAGCCAGACCGCGAGACCGAGCACCAGGACCCGGACCGTCCAGGCGCCGCTCGATCGCTGGACGTGGAGTGCGTCGTCCGAGACCAGCGGCGGTGGGTGGTCGGAGTGTCCGGGCCGGGTTGCGCCGCGAACCGCAAGCGGTGCGAACCGGCCGAGCCCCCAGCCGACCAGTCCTGCCGCGACGATCACCACCGGGAACGGGACGGCGAAGGCGCTGAGCGCGACGAACGCGGCGACGGCGAGCGCGACCAGTGCCGGGCGCGCGAGCGCGCGCCGGCCGACCCGCACGACGGCTTGCGCGACGATCGCCAAGACCGCCGGTGCGAGCCCGGTGAACAGGGCAGCGACCGCAATTGTGGTGCCGAACGCCACGTAGATCGCGGCGAGGGCGAGCAGTGCGAGCATGCCGGGCAGCACGAACAGCGTGCCGGCGACGATGCCGCCGCGCGTGCCGTTGAGCAACCAGCCGGTGTAGACGGCCAGCTGCTGCGCCTCTGGACCGGGGAGCAGCATGCAGTAGTTGAGCGCGTGCACGAACCTCTGCTGACCGATCCAACGCTTTTCGTCGACAAGCGTCCGCTGCATGACGGCGATCTGCCCCGCGGGCCCTCCGAACGTCTGCAGGGAGATGGCGAACCAGGCCTTGACCGCCTCACGGAACGGGATCACGTCCCGGGCTGTTGGCGCCGTGCTCATCGTGGGTGCGGCCTGGTCCGGGTCACGCCGGCTCGCGACCGAGCAGCAGGCTGCGGCGGAAGAACTCGTACAGCCCGTCGAAGATCGGCCCGGTGACTGCCAGGATGATCTCGTCGTCGCAGGTCAGCGAGAGGCCGCGCACCACGACATCGAGACCGGCGGCCTCCGGAGCGTCGAACCGCGCGTCGTCGAGATCGGCCTCGTGCACGATCTGCGCGATCCGCCACAGCACGGGATCAACGAGTTCGTGTCTACGCAGGATCGTCTCGAAGCTGCAGTCCCCGCCCTGGTGGCCGAGCTCGGCGCCACGCATGTCGTACGGGGTGACGCCGTTCGGAACGTGCGCGAGGTCGGCGACGAACACGAACTCTGCGTCCGGGTCGACGAACCGGCGGATCAACCAGGCGCAACCGGCTCGGTCGATGTGGACGCCAGTCCGAGTCGCCCAGATCACCGCCGCCTCCCGCTGGCGAGGATCGGTTGGTCCGGACCCGGCCCGCGGGTGGGTCGGCCGTCGGCGGGCTCGGTCACGTCACCCAGGACTCGAAGCGCCGCCCAGGCCTCGTCCCGCTCCGGTGGTGGGAAGAAGTCACGGCGGGTGATCTCGCGCCACTGCCCGCGCAACCGCTGGAAGGTGCGGCCGCGCGCGACGTCCTCCACCGAGGATGCGGCGGATGCCGCGGTCGTCAGCTCGAGGTACTCCGCCGCCCGGGCCTCGGCCATGCCCGCAGCCAGGGCGTGCTCCTGGGCCGTGGTGGTGGCGCGGGCGAGCCAGACGCCCGCGGTCCCGCCCGCCTCGAGCACCTCCTCGGCCACCCACTCCAGCTGCTCCGTGGTCCGGGCATCGGCCGGCAGGGCCACCAGGCCGTCGGAAAGCTGGGCGACGCCGAGCCGCTTGAGCCGTCGCCAGAGGCTGATCCGTGGCGTGGACGGCTCGCGGGGAAGGTGGTAGCTCAGCAGGACCCACTCCCCCGGCGGTCTCGGGGTCTCCACGGTTGCCATTCGAGAATGTAACCACGGTTGCACCCTCGATGCTAGCGTCGGCTCGGCGGGTGACGACCCGCAGGCCCGATCGACCCGCCCGGCAGATCGTCAGGAGTGACCGATGGCTCAGCACACCGTGCTCTTCGTGTGCCCGCACGGCGCGGGAAAGAGCCGGGTTGCCGCCGCCTGGTTCGACGGCTGCGCATCCGGCGGCTGGCGGGCGACGACCGCCGGGGTCGTGCCACAGACCGCCGTCAGCCTGCACGCTCCGCGGCTCCTCGCTGGCACCCCGGTCGCTCACCTGCTCGACGGTGCAGCGCCGCGGCCGGTGTCCGCCGTACGGGATCCCGCGCTCGTCGTGACCATCGACTGCCCGCCAGGCAGCGTGGCGGGCACCACCGTCCGTTGGGATCTGGACAACGGCGGCTTCGACGAAGCGATGCGCGACGAGCTCCGGCAGCGAGCTCAAGACCTCGCCCGGGTCCTCAGCGGTGACCCACCGCCAAGCGGTTGGCCCGCCTCCTAGCGCATGGCCGTCTCGATCTCGGGTGAGCAGGACGCCGCGGACTCGATGGCCGCAGTCCCGCCGTCGTCCTGGCCGGTGGCCTCGGGCTTGTGCTGTCGAAGGGTGCGCAGGGCGACCGCCGCGATGACGGCGGCCATGACCGCGGCGATCCAGGCGCTGGTCTGCCTCATCCCGGACACGGAGGTCTGGGCAACGGTCAAGGCGACCGAGACCCACACCTACACCGCTTGAGCCGAGATCAGACCCGTCCGCGAGCGCTCGCTTGTGCCCAGTCGTGCCCGGTTCAGCCGACGAACGTCCGCGTCACGCGTCAACCAGCCTGGGCAACCAGTTCGCCACTGCTCCGTGCGGCCACCGCCGCGTGCTCTTCGCGCGCGGTCTCGAGCAGCGCGCGCCATGACACCACGTTCGGGCACCGACGGAGCAGTGCCCGCCGTTCGCGCTCGGTCTTGCCGCCCCAGACGCCGAACTCGATCTGGTCGTCCAACGCGGCCGCCAGGCACTCGGTACGGACCGGGCAGCCGAAGCACACCCGCTTCGCCTCGTGCTGTGCAGCGCCCTGGACGAACATCGCGTCCGGACTCGAGGAGCGGCAGTGCGCGCGCTCACCCCATACTTCGTCCCACATGTGAATGTCCCCCAACATCCCGAACAACGACGCGCGGTCCGGCTGCACGCCGGCCTCACGCGTCGTACGGGGCCAATGTACGGAGCGTGCGCGCTTGCCGCAACCGATTCGCCGTTTCGGCGCGTCGCGCGTTATCGGATCCCCGTTTCGGCACGACCCTCCCTTGACGGCCGCCGACATCGAGCCGACCATCACGGCCATGCGTCGGCTTCTGGCCGCCTCGGGTCACGGAACACGATAAAGCGACCACGGACTTCCTGCTGGCCATCCCGCTCGTGCGCGGCTCGGCCTCAGTGCCGGCCGGGGGCGAGGAGTGTCGGGGCGAACCGGCGACGATCATCGGCACTGCGGAGCCCGACCGCATCGTCGGCCCATCCGGCGCCGACGTCATCGTCGGGCTGGGCGGGAACGACGCCATCCGTGGGCTCGGCGGTGCAGGGTGGTCGGCTCGCCGTTTGACGACTGGATCGTTGGCGACGACCGCAATCACCTGCGCTTCGTCGACCTCGTGCTGGACGGCCGCGCCAGCGACGACATGATCATCGGTGGGGATGCTTCCGAGGTGGTCCTCGGAGGCGCTGGGGCCGACACGCTCTCCGGCAACAACGGCTCCGATTCGGTGATCGGCGGGCCGGACGACGACAGCCTCGACGGCGGACGCGGCGCCGATCAGCTCGACGGCAGCGAGGACGACGACGTCATCAACGGGCGCAGCGGCGACGACTTCATCGCCGACTCGGGGGGGGACAACCGGATCTTCGCCGGCGGGGGTGATGACCGGGTGCTTGGCGGCACCGGCGAGGACGTCGTCTTCGCTGGTTCCCACGTCGCAGGTGACCTCTGCTTCCAACGCCTCGAGGAACGCAGGGGCTGCGAGTTCAGCCGGACTGCCCTCTAGCCGTGGAGCCCGTGGTCGTTGAGCCGGTACGCATTGAGCGGTACGCGTCGAGCGAGGCGGTTCCGCTGATCTGGTGGTGCCTCAGCGGGCGACCGCCTCGCGCCCGGACGAGTCGGTGGGCTTGGCGGAGGCCTCGTCGTCGTCGTCCTGATCGGCGCCTGACGCGGCCTCGTGCTGGCGGAGCCCGACCAGGGCGGCGACGGCAACTCCCGCGGCGAGAGCCGCGGCGATCCAGGCGCTGGTCTGCATTCCCGCGACGAACGCGTCGCGGGTGACGTCGAGCAGAGTGGCGGCGGCACCGTCGGAGAGCTCCGACGTCGCTGCGACGGCCGCACCGAGGGTGTCGTTCGCCGCGGCGGCCGCCTCGGGCGGCACGCCGGCCGGAAGCTGGTCGGCGACCCGGCTGCGGTAGAGCGCTACCCCGATGCTGCCGAGGAATGCGATGCCCAGCGCTCCACCGAGCTCCGCGCTGGTCTCGGAGATTCCCGACGCCGCACCGGCACGCTCCGGTGGCGCGGAGCCGACGATGAGCTCTGTGGTCAGCCCGAAGACCGGCGCCAGGCCGAGCGAGATCACCACCGAGCTGACGATCAACATGGTCAGGCTGTCGGTCACGCCGACCTGGGCGAGCAGCACCAGACCCACGGCCGAGAGGGCCAGACCGCCGGAGATCATCCGCGCCGCGCCGAGCCGGTCCACCACTCGGGGCGCGAGCTGCGAGCCGACCACGAAGGCGATCGCGGACGGGAGCGACCAGAGCCCCGCCTCGAGCGGCGACAGTCCAGCGACGAGCTGCAGGTACTGGGCGACGAAGAGGAAGTAGCCCACGGCCACGAAGATGGCCAGGAAGTTCACCGCCAGCGCCGTGTCGAACGCACGGATCTTGAACAGCCGTACGTCGATCATCGGGTGCTCCAGCCGCTGCTGCCGGCGTACCCACAGCACAGCCACCGTCAGACCCGCCGCGATCGCGGCGACAGCCGACGCCGAGACGCCTGACTGCGCCATGTCCTTCAGCCCGTAGATGCAGGCGAGGACGGCGGTGATCGACATCGCCGCGCTGGTGAGGTCCAGGCGCCCGGGCTCGGGATCGCGGTACTCCGGAAGCACCCTCGGACCGAGGATCAACAGCGCCGCCATGACCGGGATCGCGAGCAGGAACACCGAGCCCCACCAGAAGAACTCCAGCATCAGCCCGCCCAGGACCGGGCCGATCGCGCTACCGGCCGAGAACGCGCCGATCCAGACCCCGATGGCGATCGAGCGCTGCTTCGGGTCCTGGAACATGTGGAAGATCAACGACAGTGTCGACGGGGCCAGCGTCGCGCCCGCGATCCCGAGCAGCGCCCGGCACACGATGAGCATCTCGGCACTGACCGAGAACGCCGCGACGACCGAGAGGACGCCGAACGCTGCAGCGCCCACGAGGAGCAACCGGCGCCGCCCGATCCGGTCGCCGAGCGTGCCCATCGTGACGAGCGCGCCGGCCACCAGGAATCCGTACACGTCGATGATCCACAGGAGCTGCGCGCTGCTCGGCCGAAGGTCTGCGCTGATGGCGGGGACGGCCAGGTGCAGCACGGTCAGGTCCATCACGTACAGCAAGCAGGCCAGGGCAAGCACGCCCAGGCCGACCCACTCGCGCGTGCCCGCCAGCTGCGGTGCTGCGTCCGTCGCCGCCCCGTCGTCGCTCTTCACGATTCCTCCGCTCGTCGCCCTACAACCGTCAGACGGCCGCACCGCCCGGAACTCATCGGATTCAGACCGCATCGCCCAGGTCAGCACGCGTACCGCGCCACCCACGACCCGGTGCTGGACCCCGATGGCGCCTGGGTGGACGAGCTGGTCGAGTGCGAGCGGGTCAAGGCCACTGCTGACGCCCAGGCGATGGTGATCATGGCCGGGCTGTGCAAGCGGGCCGAGGACTGGCTCGCGGAGCGGCGCACCGTCGGTGGCGAGATCTACGCGCCGGTGCGGGTCGCGGAGGAGTTCCGCGGGCGCGACGGCACCTGGCGCGGCGCGACGTCCCACATTAGATGATCAACGCGCGCTCGTAGAATCCGAGCACCCGCACCCACACGGGCGGTCTCGCGCGCTCAGCCGGCCGCCAGATCCGGATAGTCGACAGTGTCGGTCACCACGGCGGAGGCCACGGCGAGCAGTCGCTGGTTGTGTCGTCGCGCGTAGGAGCGGAGCATCTCGAAGGCGTCGTTGATGTCGATCTCGTAGCGTTGTGCGACCACGCCCTTGGCCTGCTCGATGACGATCCGGCTGTTCAGCGCGCTCTGCAGCTGCTCGGTCAGCACCTCGCCGCGGGAGATGGTCCGCTCCTGGAGGATCCCGATCGTGGCGACGTCCGCGAGAGCCTGGATGATGCGAGAGTTATCGGGGTCGAGGTCTCCGGCTTCGGCTCCGAACAGGTTGAGGGCGCCGATCACGTTGCTGCGCAGCCGGAGCGGAATCGCATGCACCGAGCGATAGCCAGCGCTGACGGCGCGCGGCGCGAACACCGGCCAGCGGGCGTGCGCCTCGGTCAGGTCAGCGTCGCCGACGGCTTGACCCGTCCGGAACGCGTCCTGGCACGGCCCCTCATGGTTCTGCACCTGGAACAGCTCGAGGAGGCGCGCCTCCTCGGCCGAGGCGGCCATGAATTGCAGCTGACCCCGGTGGTCGGCCAGCAGCAGCCCGGCCGCAGCGACGTCGGCGAGATGAGCTGAGCGCCGCGTGACCAGGTGCAGGAAGTCGATCAGGTCGAAGTCGTCGACGAGGGTGTCTGCCACCTCGACGAACACTTCCGCAATCCGATCGGGCGAGATCGTGGTCATGTCAAGCTCCTCCTTGCCGTCCTCATCGTACGACTCTATGCATCGATTGGGGCTCGTCTCGGTCAAGCCGAAGCCGCCGCGCGACCACGTCGCCCGCGACGTCGGCCAGGCGCCGATCGACCGCGTAGGCGTGTGCTCGCAACCGTGCCGTTGCTTCTCCCACGCCTACGCCCAGCTGCACCATCACCATGCCTTGGGCCTGGTACTGCATCGACAGGTCGGCGCTGGCCCGCTCGAACCCGTCGGGCACCGAGCCGTCGAGATGCTCGTTCGCGCCGAGCAGAGTCGCGACGGCATCGTCGGCGAACGTGAGCGCCAGGACGAGAAGTCCCGGGCTCAACGATCCGGGTGCCGCGCGATAGAGGTCCAGCACACCCAGGCGAGCGGCACCGACCTGCAGCGGGAGAGCAAAGTCGGCCTCGACGCTCAGGGCCCGAGCAGCTGGGGCGAAGCCCGGCCATCGCCGACCGGCTGTGCCGCTGCCGAGGTCCGGTTCGAGGACTGGCCGCCGCGATTCGTAGGCGTCCCGGCTGGGTCCCTCGCCGAGCGTCACCTGCAGCTCGGCGATCTCCTTGCTGGCGTCGTCGGACGCGATCAGCAGGTCGAGCGACCCGCTGCCAGTCAGCACGCTGATCGCAGCGCCCCAAAGCTGCAAGGCCTGCGCAGCGGCAGTGCTGAGCCGATGCAGGTAGGCCTCGGTCACGCCCAAGCTGCCGTCGGCAGCCGGCTGGTCGGCGATGAGTGCGCGGACCAGCGCCAGCGGATCAGCCAACGCTGCCCTCGTCTCGCAGATGAGCGCGTGAGCCGTTGCGCACGTGAGCGGACGCGATGTCACGCAACTTACGATTGGTCCGTTGGGACTCCGCCACCAGGGACTCGAATGCCTCATCCGGCGTACAACGGAGCCATTCGACGAGCATGCCCTTCGACTGCTCGAGGTTCTCCAGCGCGCGACGGAATCTCAGGACGACGATCTCGATGGCCCGATCCCGTTCCGCATCAGGCGGTGCCCGATGGGGGCCAACGGCGCGTCCGACATCGTGGCTGCTCCTCAGCGCGCGGCGACTTCCGACTGTGCCGGGGTCTGGGGCAACGCCGTGATCGTAGTCCCTCGGCCTTCGTTCGGGTGCCAGAGCGTTTTGCGCCGGTGGTGGATCAATCGCCGAACCACCGGGGCTGGTGCCGGCGGGCAACCCCGGCGCGGGAGATGATTACCCCGGATGTAGTGCCGGTCGGCGCTCCCCCCAGTGGAAGCGCCCTCAGCGTCCAGGGTCATCGACGTTGCCGCCCGGCCCGCTCCGACGTCTGGCGGCTCGGCCCGCGCGCGGTGGCTGGCCAGCCGCGACTGCAGCGTGAGCACCTCGAACGCCTCCACCGCAGTACAGCCCAGGCGTTCCATGAGCATGCCCTTGGCATGCTCGATCGCAGCGCGGCCGGCCAGGCAGCGTTGCAGGAGGGCTACCTCCGAGACCAGCTTCGCGGTCGGCAGACTCCCCGCGACCGGGGCCCCCACGACGTGTCCGGGGACGACGCTCGAGGGCAGGGTCATCGCAGCAGAACTCCAGCAGTCGCACGCCGACAGGACGCGTTGCCGGGGACTGGGGCAGCAGCGCCATGGTATGCGGCGTCTCCTGACCTCACCACTGCGATCGCGTCGACGGACCGACCAGGCCAGGCCGGGGCGGATGCCAGATCACGCCCGCGATGGCTCCTCGTAGAGCCGCCTTGGGAACCTGACTCTCGAATGGCAGCGGATAGAAGACCATGGCCGCCAAGGGCAGGCGAGCTAGCCACGCTGCCGTCGGCGAAAGGTGCCGCTCGCCAGGACCAGGCCGAGCGCCACCAAGAACATCACCGTCCCGACGACGTTCACCTGCATCGGCACCCCCCGCTGGGCCGCCCCCCACACGAACATAGGAAAGGTGACGGTCTGCCCCGCGTTGAGGTTGGTGATGATGAAGTCATCGAAGGAGAGCGAGAAGCTCAGCAGCGCGGCGGCCAAGATGCCCGGGAACACCAATGGGAAGCTCACCCGCCAAAAGGTCTGCCACGGGTTCGCGTAGAGGTCCATCGCGGCCTGTTCCAGCGCAGGGTCCAGCCCGTGCAGGCGCGCCTTCACCGTCACCACGACGAAGGACAGGCAGAACATGACGTGCGCGACGAAGATCGTCCAGAAGCCGAGCTGGCCGGCGAAGCCCGCGTTGACGAACAGCGCCAGAAGGGACGAGCCCAGAACGATCTCAGGCGATGCCATCGGCAGGAAGACGAACACGTTCGCGGCCGAGCGCCCGGTGAACCGGTGCCTGATCATCGCGAAGGCCATCAGGGTGCCGAGCGCGGTGGCCAGCACGGTCGCGAGCACGCCGATCTCCACGCTGGTCACGAGCGACGAGCAGAGCTGGTACGGACCGCACGGGTTTGCCCAGTTGTCCAGCGTGAAGCCGTCGAAGTCGTAGCCGAGTCGTCCGGCCGGGTCGTTGAACGACATCAAGATCACGACGAGGACCGGCGTGATCATGTAGAGCAGCACGAGCAGCGCCGCGCCCAGCACGAGATGGTTCCCGACCCAGCGGCGCACCCCGCGTACGCTCGTCACACGAGGTCCTCAGTGCCAACGCGCCGGACGTACACCAGCACCATGAGCACGATCAGCGCCATCAGGGTCACCGACAGTGACGCAGCGACCGGCAAGGCGCCGGCTGCGAACAGGTCCTGGATCTCGTTGCCGATCATCCGGGTCCTCGGGTTGCCCAGCAGCTCGGAGTTGATGAAGTCACCGGACGCCGGGATGAACGTCAGCAGGGTGCCGGCCACGAGACCGGGCAGCGACAACGGGAACGTCACGCGGCGGAACGTGGTGATCGGCGACGCGTACAGGTCGCTGCCGGCCTCGATGAGCTGCGGGTCGACCTTGCTGAGACTCGCGTAGAGCGGGAGCACCATGAACGGCAGGAAGTTGTAGGTCAGCCCCGTGATGACGGCCAGCGGGGTCGCCAGGAGGTAGCCGTCGGGGCTGAGAAGGTGCAGGGTCCGCAACGTATCGGCCACGAATCCGTTGTCGCCCAGCAGAAGTTTCCACGACAGCGTGCGCACGAGGAAGCTCGTGAAGAACGGGGCCACGACCGCGATCAGCATGAGGTTGCGCCAGCGCCCGGCTTTGAACGCGATGGCATAGGCCAGCGGGTAGCCCAGCAGGACGCACGCGCCGGTGGCGATGGCGGCGTAGAGGAGCGACCGGCCGAAGATCGGCGCGTACTCGGCGATGGCGTCGGCGTAGTTCTGCACGTGCCAGGTCATCTGGTAGCCCTCGAAGAGGGACCCTGTTGGGTCGTACAGGCTGCTTGCCACGAGGGCGACGGTCGGCACCAGGAAGAACAGGACCAGCCAGAGCACGCCCGGCAGCAGGAGCAGATAGCCGGTTCTCGGGCGCCGCGGCCGCGCCGGCGCCGGCGGGTGCGGCGTCGCCAGGAGCGACGCCCCCGCCACTGTCACGCGCCGTCCTCGTGCTCGACCCCGGCCTCAGCGTCCTCGGAGGCATCGAGGAAGAACGTGTGCTCGCGCTGCCAGCGCAGGTCGACCACGTCGCCGGCGCGAAGACCGGCTTCGGCGCCGGTGTTCTGCTTGAACGCGATGAGCTCCTGCCCCCAGGGCATCCGGACGAGGTACTGGGTGCTCACGCCGCAGAAGCTGACGTCGCTGACCACGCCTGCCCGAAAGACGTTCCAGCCCTCGCCAGGGCTCGCGTCCGACCGGGTCAAGGTGACCTTCTCCGGTCGGACTCCCACCCACACGTCACCGGCCGTGACCGCGGCGCGCGACCGGAGCCCCGTCACCTTCGTGCCCTGCACCTCCACGACGAGGTCCGGACCTGCTGCATCGACGATGTGCCCGGCGACGAGGTTCGACTGCCCGAGGAAGTTCGACACGAACGTCGTCCGGGGGCTCTCGTACAGCGAACCCGGCTGCCCCATCTGCTCGATCACACCGTTGTGCATCACCCCGATGGTGTCGGCCATGGTCATGGCCTCTTCCTGGTCATGGGTGACGTGCACGAACGTGATCCCCACTTCGGTCTGGATCCGCTTCAGCTCGATCTGCATCGACCTGCGCAGCTTGAGGTCGAGCGCACCGAGGGGCTCGTCGAGCAACAGCACCTGGGGTCGGTTGATCAGGGCACGGGCGAGCGCGACGCGCTGCTGCTGGCCACCCGACAGCTGGGTCGGGCGCTTCGTCTCGTGTGACTGGAGCTCGACGAGTTCGAGCATCTCGCCGACCGCCTTGCGGACGTCCTTCGCACCCCGGCGCCTGAGCCCGAAAGCGATGTTCTCGAAGGTCGACAGGTGTGGGAACAGCGCATAGCTCTGGAAGACCGTGTTGACCGGTCTTCGGTACGGTTTCAGGCGACTGATCTCGTCGGCTCCCAGCCGGATGCTGCCATCGGTGGGCTGCTCCAGACCGGCCACCATCCGGAGCGTGGTGGTCTTCCCGCAGCCGGATGGACCGAGGAGCGCGAAGAAGGAACCCTGGGGGACGGTCAAGCTCAGGTCGCTGACCGCGACGAACGACCCGAAGCGCTTGGTCACCCGGTCCAGAACCAGGTCCTGACTTCCGGCCGATGACCGGGAGTCGGTCATGTCAGGCGCCGACCGCGCGGCTGAAGTCAGTGTCGTACTGCGTCTGCTGCGTGTCCTCGAGATCCATGAACTCCCAGGTCGATGAGAGGAGTTCCTCGTCCGGGAAGATCAGCTGGTTGTCGACGAGGCTGGGATCGATGTCCTCCATCGACTCCCGGGCGCCGTCGACCGGGCAGATGTAGTTCACCCAGGCGGCGAGCTCGGCCGCCACCGCAGGGTCGTAGTAGTGGTTCATCAAGGCCTCGGCATTGGCTTTGTGCGTGGCCTTGTTGGGCACCAACATGTTGTCGGACCACAGACCCACCCCCTCCTCGGGGAGCACCCACTTGATGTCTGGGTTGTCGTACTGCATGGCGATCACATCTCCAGACCACGCCTCGCACGCGACGAGGTTCCCGGCGTTCAGGTCATCGACGTAGTCGTTGCCGGTGAACCGCCGGATCTGCCCCGACGCGACGTGCTCCTCGAGTTGCGCGATCGCAGCAGCCCACTCGTCCTCGCTGAAGGCTTCCGGGTCAGCGCCGGTGATCTTGAGCATGAAGCCCATGGTGTCGGGCATCTCGCTCAGGAGGCTGACCTTGCCCTTGAGATCCGCGCGCGTCATCAGCTGCGACATGCTCCCGACCTCAGCGGTGTACGCGGCGTTGTAGGCGATTCCCGTGAGCCCGCTCTGCCACGGGACGCTGTACTCGCGCTCGGGGTCCCACGCCGGGCCCTTCAGTACGGCCCTCAGATTTGCATCGACATTCGGCAGGTTCGCGTGGTCGAGCTTCTGCAAC
>Ga0136630_1000550_pt1 | contig 14640 bp, 16 predicted proteins | sample AntDrymUQ5682106_2_FD_105496 | JGI IMG/M metagenome (GOLD analysis project Ga0136630, IMG submission 105496) | Polar desert sand microbial communities from Dry Valleys, Antarctica - metaG UQ568 (21.06) | ecosystem: Environmental > Terrestrial > Soil > Desert | place: Antarctica: Dry Valley...
CGGGCCTACGTCTGCGCCGCCCCCGTGGTGATACTGGACGAGGCCACCTGCCATCTCGATCCGGTCGCCGAGGCCCGGGTGGAGCACGCTTTCGCAGACCGGCCTGGCACCTTGATCGTGATCGCGCACCGGATGAGCTCGGCAGCTCGGGCCCAACGCATCCTGGTGCTCGACGGAGTGAGCGTGATGGTCGGTGAGCACGACGATCTGCTGACCCGGTCCCCGCTCTATCGGGACCTGGTCGGCCACTGGAAGGTCCCAGCGCAGGCAGCACCACCCCGCTGACCCACCCAGACGGTCCGATGCCAACTGCCGCGCTCGCGCGCGCGTTTGTCGCACTGAGCCCGCAGATGTCCGCGCATCAGGTGAGACGAACACGGCTCCGCTCAGGACCAGACCTGTTTGGCCGGCCTGCCAGTCCCCGGGTTATGGCTCCCTGAGGCCTGGACCGATTGCCGGACCGACTGGTAGACGCGGGCGTAGGACGCAGCAGTCGTCACCATGCTGAACTGGCGGGCATAGGCCCGGCCCGGGCGCGGGTCCGGCCTGGTCGAGCCGTCCAGAACAGCGTCGATGGCCTTCGCCAGAGCGACCGGGTCCTCGGCCGGCACCAGGATCCCCCGACCCGCACCGAGGGTGTACGGAGTCGAGCCCGTGCTCCTGCTGCCAGCGTAAGAGCACCGCCTGCTCACCGGCTCGCTCGACATCGTCGAGCACGATCCTTGCCCCGGGCGCCAGCCGGTTCGCTAGCGCGCCCAACGCTGGGTAACGGGCATGCGCTGCACCCGGGACGCCCAGGCCTCATCGTGCTCGACCGCCAGGAGGTGGCCGGACCCCAGCTCAGCAAGGAGTCGGGCCAGCACGACGATGCTCACGCCGCTTCCGAGTTCGACGATCAGCGCCGGGCTACGGGAACCACATCTCGTTGAGCACCGTCACCAGGCCAGCCGGGCGCATGGCGCCCGGCGACCACGGCAGGTAGGGGCCACCTAGCGCGGCCAACGCATGCCAGGCAGCAGTGTCGTCGTACGGAGGTCGGGCGGTTCCGGCGGAGCTGATCACGACTTCGCGTCCGGGCCCAGGTCCTCCTCCCAGAACTCGCCCGTACGGCGTCCTTCGGTCAGATCCCGGCTTCCTTCGGTGCCCCGTAACTCCACCCGGCGGATCTTGCCACTGATCGTCTTGGGTAGCTCGGCGAACTCGATCCGCCGGATCCGCTTGAACGGAGCCAGCCGCCCGCGGCAGTAGTCGAGGATGTCCCGGGCGGTCTCGGCGTCCGGCTGACGACCAGCGACGAGGACGACGAAGGCCTTGGGTACGGCCAGACGTACCGGATCGGGCGACGGCACGACCGCGGCCTCGGCGACGGCGGGGTGCTCGATGAGCACGCTCTCCAGCTCGAACGGGCTGATCCGGTAGTCCGAGGCCTTGAAGACGTCATCGGCGCGACCGACATAGGTGATGTAGCCGTCCTCGTCGCGGGCGGCGACGTCACCGGTCCGGTAGTAGCCACCGGCCATGACCTCGGCGGTCCGCTCGGCGGAGTCGCGGTAGCCGTTCATCAGCCCGAGCGGTCGCGGGTCGAGGGTCAGGCAGATCTCGCCTTCCTGCGCCGGGTTGCCCTCCGGATCGAGAAGCACTACGTCGTAGCCAGGAAGGGGTCTCCCCATAGACCCGTCCTTGACCGGTTGTCCGGGGGAGTTGCCCACGAGGGCGGTCGTCTCGGTCTGCCCGAAGCCGTCCCGGATGGTCAGTCCCCAAGCGGCCCGGACCTGGTCGATGATCTCGGCGTTGAGCGGTTCGCCCGCGCCGATCACCTCGCGCAGCGAGACCTGGTGTGCGGCAAGGTCCTGCTGCACCAGCATCCGCCACACGGTGGGCGGCGCACAGAACGTCGTCACTCCGGCGCGCGCGATCGCGTCCAGCAGTCCAACGGCATCGAAGCGGGGCTGGTTGACCATGAACACGGTGGCCCCGGCGTTCCACGGGCCGAAGAAATTGCTCCATGCGTGCTTGCCCCAACCCGGCGAGCTGACGTTCAGGTGGATGTCACCGGGCTGCACCCCCATCCAGAACATTGTCGACAGGTGCCCGATCGGATAGCTGGCGTGCGAGTGCTCGACCAGCTTGGGCCGACTCGTCGTCCCGGAGGTGAAGTACAGGAACAGCGGGTCGCTAGCCGGCGTCGGGTGATCCGGTGAGAAGTCGGCCGGTTGCGCCGCGACAGACTCGTCGTAGGACGTCCAGCCCTCGACCGGCGGCCCGACGGCGATTCTCACATCAACCGGCGCAAGCCCGGCCAGGGTCGAGGTGAGTTCGCTGCTGGTCACGACCACCCGTACCGCACCACGTTCGAGGCGATCGGCGAGTTCCTCCGGACCGAGCAGCGTGCTGCTGGGGATGAGCACGGCGCCGAGCTTGGTGGCGGCCAGCATCGTCACCCAGAGCGGGGTGACGTTGCCCAACATGAGCAACAGCCGGTCGCCGCGCCGTACACCGAGATCGCGCAGCAGATTGGCCATCTGGTTGGACCGCGCGGTCAGCTCACCGAAGGTGAGCCTCTCCTCGCTGCCGTCCTCGTGCACCAGCCACAGCGCGCGGGCGTTGCGTTCGATGATGTCGAAATGGTCCAACGCCCAATTGAACTCATCCGGTTGCGGCCAGGTGAATCCGTCCACCGCTGCGGCGTAGTCCTCGCGATGGTCGAGCAGGAAGTCGCGGGCGGCCAGGAATTCGTCGGGTGCGGTCATGGGTCGCAGTGTCCATCACCGCAAGGCGTTCCGCCGCTGACCCCTCGCGTGCGTCGTCCGGATTCGCCACAATGCCGCCATGACCACGTCTAATGGGCTGCGGCGTCGGGACAACCGCAGGCTCCGGATCGCCGCCGCACTCATCGCAGCAGCCGGGATGTTGGCGGTCGGGGTCTTCTACCTGGCCTCCGGTCTGGTCGCGCCGGCGTGGGCCATCCTCATTCTCTGGATCATCTGGCTGGCGCTGGCCTGGTACGGCCTGCGTCTGGCTCGGGCCGGCTCCTACCTCGTCCTCGTCGTTCCGCTAGTGGCTGGAGCGATCTGGTACCTGGTCCTCACGGTGGGCGAACAGGCCCTGGGCTGGCAGGCCTAGGCCGGACAGGCCCGACACTTCGACGGACAGTTCGCCCTGCTGATCACGGCTCAGGGAAGGTCGTAGGGGAGGCAGCCGCGGGGCAGGAAGTACCAGGACTGGGCGCATCCCATCGATGGAAAGGTAGGCATGATGTACGGGGTGGCCGAGCAGGACTGGTTCGCCGCCGACGTCCACCGTCCAGTCGCGGTACGCGCTGCCGATCACCTACGAACGCGGAGCGCGTCGCAGCAAGGTGTAGTCGGTCGTCACCGTCTTACCCAGAGCGGCCTCGGCCGTGGATGCCGGGGAGGAAGCGGTCAGGGGGACCACGAAAGTGGTTCCGAAGCAGCGATGAGAGCGATCACCAGCGTGATGCGGTGCGACGGGAACTCATGATCACCACGTTATCGGTCCGTTACCGAAGCTAGTCAACTGTTGAAAGTGCACGCAGGCCCCGGCCGTCCTTCCAGACCCCGGAGACCAGCGGCACACCCGGCCGATAAGCCAGATGAATCGGACTCGGAGCATCGAGGGCTATCAGATCGGCTCGAGCGCCCGGCGTGACGCTTCCAACGTCGTTGCGTCGCAAGGCCATTGCGCCACCGACCGTGGCCGCGTGAACCGCCTCGGTCGGACTCATGCCCATCTCCCTTACGGCCAACGCGATGCAGAAGGCCATGCTCGTCGTGTACGACGACCCGGGATTGCAGTCGGTGGCAAGGGCAACGGTCACTCCGGCGTCGAGAAGGCGGCGCGCATCGGGATAGTCCGAGCGGGTGCTGAACTCAGCGCCGGGCAACAGCGTTGCAACCGTGTCGGCGCCAGCAAGTGCATCGATGTCCGCCGTGGACAGATGCGTGCAGTGATCGGCACTGGCCGCGCCCATCTCGCAGGCGAGTTGAACGCCGGGACCAGGCCGGAGCTGATTGGCATGAACGCGGGCACCGAGACCGGCACGTGCGCCGGCCAGCAGGATGGCGCGGCCGGCGTCGGCGTCGAAGGCTCCTTCCTCACAGAAGACATCGATCCAGCGGGCGTACGGTGCGCACGCGGTGAGCATGTCCCCGCAGACCAGATCCACGTACTCGGCGGGAGCGTGGGCGTACTCGGGTGCGACGACGTGGGCTCCAAGAAACGTCGTCTCGGAGGTGAATTGTCCTGCCACTTGCAGGGATCGAGCCTCATCGCGGACCGTCAGCCCGTACCCGGACTTGATCTCGTACGTCGTGATACCCGCCGCCTGCATCTCCGAGGTCAGCGCTGCCACCCGGGTGGTGAGCAGCTCGTCCCCGGCGGCGCGGGTGGCCATCACCGTCGTCCGGATGCCCCCGGCGGTGTACGGCGCTCCGGTCATTCGGGCGCTGAATTCCGCAGCGCGGTCTCCGGCGAACACCAAGTGGGCGTGACTGTCGACGAAACCCGGTAGGACGCAACGCCCTCCGAGGTCGACCTGTTCGTCCGCTGCAGGCGCGGAGCCGACCGGCCCCACCCAGGCAATCCGGGCGCCCTCGATCACCAGCGCCGCGTCGCGAAGATCACCGTACTCGGCGGACTGCGTCGCCAGCAGTCCGATCCCGGTCAGTACAACGGTGGGCACCCGACGATGCTATTCACCGGCTCTGTCGGCGGGCAGAAGCCTTTCCGACGAGGAACAGCACACCGACGTCATTCATGGGTGGCGATGGGGGCCGGAGGTGCCAGATCGCAGGTCGGGCGTCAGAGCAGTTGGTAGGGCGCGGCGAAGGCCTGATAGGTACGGACCGCTCGCTCGTCGAGGCTCACGATGGTCTGTCCGTGTTCTCGTGCGGCGACCGCGATCAGCGCGTCGTAGACTGCTCCGCCGATCGCCTGACCACTCGCCGCGACATCGAGAAGCTGCCGGTAGCCCTGTCCGTCCAGGGACAGCCAGGTACCCGGCCAATGATGATCCAAGAACTCATGAACCAGTCGAGGTGGCGCACGTCGGGGTGCTGGGAGCCGGGTGAGCACGGAGAAGGCTTCCACCGCGACGTGCCCGATCAGCCGGTCGCTGGAGCGGACTGCCTCACGGGCCACATCGTGGCTGGCATGCCACCGCCCGAACGCGGCGACGATGACTGAGGTGTCGGGCGTCATCGCCGGACGGAGTCCAGCAGGTCTCGCACGTCGGTCGCCTGCAGCGGAGGGAGATCGTCGGCCTCCAACTCGGCCGCCAGGAAACCGTCCCGTTCCACGAGAAGCATTCCGGGCAGTACAGGTTCGAGCTCCGCCCGACCATTGCGAAGAGTGATGTCGACCTCTCCGCCCCCGGCCAGGCCTAGCTCGTCCCGGATGGATTTGGGGATTACCAAGCGGCCGAGCCGGTCAATGGTCGTTCGCATGGCAGCGACGATACCAACCAGATTCCGGCAGGTGGAGCTTCAAGGGAAGAAGATGGATCAGGGTAGGAACAGCATCGAATCTCCGAACTCATGCCAGAGGTAGCGCTCGGCGACGGCGGCGGCGTAGGCATCGCCGACCAGCTTCGGTCCGGCGACTGCCTCGAGCAGCAGCAGGTGACTGGCCTGCGGCTCGTGCAGTCCGCTGATCAGGCCATTGACCACTCGGGGTCGGCGGTTCGGACCCAGCACGAGGTCGGTCCACCCCTGCGTGGCCGGTACCTGGCCGTTGGGTCGGGCGGCGGTCTCCAGCGCCCGTACGACGGTCGTGCCCACGGCCACGACGCGTCGCCCAGCAGCCCGGGTCGCCTCGACGAGCCGACCGGTTCCTGCGGGCACCGCGAACCGCTCAGGCATCGGAGGCTCGTACGATTCGGGGCTGGCGACTCCGGCGTGCAGGACGATGGGTGCGACGGCGATGCCACGGGACAGTGCCCGGGTCAGCATCTGAGTGGTGAAGGGTCTTCCGGCGCTTGCCATCTCGGCGCTGCCGACCGGTTCAGACTGATTGTCCAGGGCGTACACCGTCTGGTAGTCCGACAACGCGAAGCGCCGCGGTTGGTAGCCGTAGGTGATCGGTCGGCCGTACCGACGCAGGTAGGGACCGTGGCTGATCCCGGCGGGTACGGCCGCCCGCCACAGCCGGCTGCCTCGAGCCGAGGCATCGGGATAGGCCGACAGCAGCCGCAAGCTAGGACCACCCGGGATTCGCACGCGCGCACCAGCGGTCATTCCGCGTTCCGGTCCGGAGTTGTCGGCCAGCCGGACCTCGACCACCCAGTCTCCGTTGTCCAGGGGAGTGGAGACATGCAGTGGCCTGCGCTCGCCGTTGCCGAGATCGGCATCGAGTGCAGCCGGCAGGGTCGGCGAAGTATTGATCACCAACAGATCACCAGGCGCGAGCAGATCGGGCAGCTCGGGGAAACGGGAATGGGAGATCCCCCCGGGTTCCGCGACCAGCAGCCGAATCCCGTCGCGTTGCAGCCCCCGGTACTCCGCGGGCTCGGTGGCCACGCTGTTGTCCGGCAGGGTGAAGCCGGTGACCGGATGAGGAGCGAGCACAGAGCTCACTGCTGACCCGCCACCTGGGGGAGCAGGGCGGCCGCACGGTATCGGCCGCTGGGCCGATCGCCCTCGATCAGCCGGATGAGGGCCGGCAGCACGGTTTCGGGTTCCGGGCGGTCAGAGATGTCCTCATCAGGAAATGCCTGTGCGTGCATGTCGGTCCGCATGTCGCCGGGATCGAGGGAGTAGATCCGCAGTCCTGGATTCTCCGTGGCCAGCACATTGGTGAGTTGGTCGAGTGCGGCCTTCGACGAGCCGTAACCACCCCAGCCCTCGTACGGCTCGACCGCGGCATCCGAGGAGATGTTGAGAATGCGTCCGGAACGGCGTTCGAGATGCGGCAGAGCCGCTTGGGTGAGCGCCAGCGGGGCAAACAGATTGACGGCGTACACCTCCTCGAGCGTGTCGATCGGGTAGTCAGCGAGTGCCGGTTGTGGACTCGGGCCCAGCAGCGATGCGTTGTTGACCAGCAGGTCGACTCCGCCAAGGCTCGCGGCCCTGGCGATCAGGGTGGCGCGGTGTCCGGGGTCGGCAACGTCACCAGGAACCGTGAACAGCGCCTCCGGGTTCGATGCTTGGTCACCGAGGTCGGCGAGGGCATCGGGGTCGCGGCCATCGGTGACGACGTGCCAGCCACTGCCGAGCAGCTCGATGGTCAGGGCCCGGCCGAGTCCGCGAGATCCGCCGGTCACCAGGGCGACCCGAGGCGCTGCGGGGTGGGGAGAAGTTGTCATGGATCGAGAATGCAAGTTAAAGTGAACTTCATGTCAAGAAGTTGCCCAACGTGAAAAGCTCCGAATTACTGCCGATCGGGGAGCTCGCCCATCGGGCTGGGCTCGCCCCCTCGGCGTTGCGGTACTACGAGAGCGAAGGCCTGATCGCCTCCACCCGTACGGGCGGTGGGCAACGCCGATACGAGCGGGCAGTGCTGCGCCGACTTGCCTTCATCCGTGCGGCGCAGAACGTCGGACTGTCCCTCGACGAGATCCGTGACGCGCTGTCCACCCTTCCCGCGCAGCGGTCACCGACGCGCGCGGATTGGGCTCGGCTCTCACGGTCCTGGCAGGCTCGACTGGACGAGCAGATCGCGGGCTTGACCCGACTCCGGGACGGGCTGACCTCGTGCATCGGCTGCGGTTGTCTGTCGCTGAAGCGCTGTGCGCTGAGCAACCCGAACGACGCGGTGGCCGCATTGGGACCCGGGGCGCGATTTCTGCCCAGCGTGCTTCGTCGTACCCCGGCTCGTCAGGACTGACAGGTCGGACACCAGTACAGCGTTCGGGCCTGTAACAGCTTCATCGCTATCGGAGTACGGCAGACGCGGCACGGCAGGCCGGTACGTCGGTACACGTAGTGCGCGTCCTCGCTGCGGACATACCCACTTTGGCGGGAGCGATCGAGTGGCCGCGTGGTGACGATCCGGCCAGTACGCAAGCCGGCTCGCATCAGCCTGACCAGATCTGTCCACAGCGCAACCCAGCGGTCCTCGGTGAGTTCCCGGCCGGGGAGGTACGGCGCGATCCGGTGCCGGAACAGGATCTCGGCGCGGTAGACGTTTCCGACGCCGGACAGCACGGTCTGATCCATCAGCAGCCCTGCGATCGGTGCCCGGCTGCGGGCGATCCGAGCGTAGGCGGCACGGCCGTTGGGCCTGGGCCGCAACGGGTCCGGTCCGAGCCGGGCGAGGATCACACCGACTTCGAGCGGGGTGAGTACCTCGCAGGCAGTCGCCCCGCGGAGGTCGGTCCAATAATCGTCGACGACCCAGCGCATCCGCAGCGCGCCTCGGGGGGCGGGTGGATCGCCGGTTCCGGCCGTGTACTTACCGAACAGTCCCAGGTGAACGTGCACGATCTGTTCGCCGAAGGCCGCGAAGAGATGCTTGCCGTGCGCGGTCACCACGTCCAGGACCCGGCCGTCGACCAATGCCGCGCCGGCCGCAAAGGTGCCCTGTGGGCTGCTCACCCGAACCGGCTTCCCTGCGAAGCGCTGCGTCTGATCCCTCGCCAAGCCATGCAGGGTATGACCTTCAGGCACCCTGAAAAGTCTGCCACTGGACCGGGTGACCGATCGTGGTCAGGTAGCGAGTTCCCGAAGTACCTCGGCCAGCGCCCGGACTCCGGCGGCGCAGTCCCCGAGTTCGGCGTGCTCGTCGGGTGAATGCGAGATGCCGGTGGGATTGCGGACGAAGAGCATCGCCGTTCGGATCCCCGCCGCCGAGAGGACTCCAGCGTCGTGTCCGGCCCCGGTGGGCAGCACCGGGGCGCCGCCGAGGACGGCTGCCAACCGGTGGCGCAACGGCAGGTCGAAGCTGACCAGACCAGTCGAGGATTCCACCGTGACCTCGAGGCTCGTACCGTCCCGCTCGGCTCGCTCGGTGGCTTGCCGGCTCACCTCGGCCAGCAGCGCATCGAGGGTGTCCGGCGCCTCGGCGCGAGCGTCGAGCCATGCGGTGACCTGCGACGGAATGGCGTTGGTCCCGTTGGGCGCCACGCTCACTCGACCGAAGGTCGCTCGAGCGCCGTGGCCGCGTGCTTGCTTGTTGGCGGCCAGCACAGTCATGGCATAGGTCAGCATCGGGTCAGCGCGATCCGACATGGCGGTCGTGCCGGCGTGGTCGGCTCGGCCCGTGAAGGCGAAGCGCCATCGACCATGCGGCCAGATCTCGCTCGCCACCCCCACCGGCGCCTTGAGATCAATCAGTCGGCGCCCTTGTTCGACATGCAATTCGACGAAGGTGTCGACCCTCTTCAAGGCCTCTGGATCGGCGCCCAGCAGATGCGGAGCGCGCCCGGCCCACGCCATCGCGTCGGCGTAGCTCATCCCGTCGGAGTCGGTGAGTGCCCGGGCCCGGTCGGGGTCGAGTGCACCGGTGAGTACGCGCGACCCACTGCAGGCCACGCCGAAGCGGGCGCCCTCCTCATCGACGAAGCAGGCCACTCCGATCGGGCGACTCAGCGTGACGCCTTGCAACGAGAGCAGATCCAACGCCGCGAACGCTGAGACCACCCCCAGGGGACCATCGAATGCGCCGCCCTCTGGGACCGAGTCGAGGTGCGAGCCGGTGGCGATCCCCGGGCCGTCGGAATCCGGATTGCCCAACCAGGCCCACATGTTGCCGGCCCGGTCGACGGTGAGATCCAGGCCCCGCCGGTCCGCTTCCTGCGTGAACCACTCCCGCAACTGGCCGTCCTCGGGAGTCAGCGCGAAGCGGCGGTAGCCGCCGGATGCCGGCGAGCGCCCTACCTCGGCAAGATCGGACCACATCGACACGAAACTCGCCGGGTTGTTCATCGGCCGCACCGACGACGCACTTCCCTCCGCGGAGGAGGAATGTTTCGACGACGCACTTCCCTCCGCGGAGGAGAAATGTTTCGACGACGGACTCTCCTCAGGAGAGAAATGCGTCATCGCAGCGACCCGGCGACGGCCTCGACGGCTTCGATCAGCGCACCGGATGCGAGCAACTCGACCACCGCCTCGATCTCCGGGGCCAGAAAGCGGTCCGGTCCTGGGCCCTCGACGCGCGTCCGTACCGCAGTTCGGGCAGCAGCCGTCGCCGGGGCCGGCCTCAATGGCGCCCGAAAGTCCAATGCCCTTGCAGCGGTGAGGATCTCGATGGCCAACACCCGCCGAAGTCCGTCGATGGCACGGCGGAGTTTGAGTCCGGCCGCCCATCCCATCGAGACGTGGTCCTCCTGCATGGCACTGGAGGGAATCGAATCCACGCTAGCCGGCGCGGCCAGCCGCTTGAGTTCGCTGACGATGCCTGCTGCGGAGTACTGCCCGATCATGTGTCCGGAGTCCACACCCGGGTCCCCGGCCAGGAAGGGTGGTAACCCGTGACTGCGGGCCGGGTCCAGGAGCCGATCGGTACGTCGTTCGCTGATCGAGGCGAGATCGGCGACGGCGACAGCGAGAAAGTCCAGCACGTAGCCGACTGGTGCGCCGTGGAAGTTGCCGTTGGACTCGACTCGTCCATCGGGCAACAGAACCGGGTTGTCGATCACGCTCACCAACTCGCGATCCGCCACGGCCTGGGCATGTGCCAGGGTGTCGCGTACCGCGCCGGCGACCTGAGGGGCGCAGCGCAACGAGTACGCGTCCTGCACGAGCGGGCAGTTCGCCGGGTCGACCTGATGAGAGGCGATGATCTCGGATCCATCAAGCAGCGCACGGAGGTTGGCTGCTGAGACCGCCTGCCCCGGATGCGGTCGCAGCGCCTGCAAGTCCTCGGCGTAGACCCGGTTCGTGCCCAGCAGGGCTTCCACACTCATTGCCGCGGAGATGTCAGCAGCCACCAATAGCGCACGCAGGTCGTGGGCGGTCAGCAACAGCATTCCCAGCATGCCGTCGGTGCCGTTGATCAGCGCAAGGCCCTCCTTCTCGGCGAGCGTGACGGCGGTCAGCCCGGCGGCAGCCAGCGCCTGGCCGGCCGCCAGCGCCCTACCCTGGCCATCGCGAACGTTGCCTTCGCCCATCAGCGCCAACGCCATGTGCGCGAGCGGGGCAAGGTCACCGGAACAGCCCAGTGACCCGTACTCGCCGACGACCGGGGTGATGCCGGCGTTCAGTAGAGCGGCCAAAGCGGTGGCCGTCTCCGGTCGTACCCCGGTTCGTCCACTGGCCAAGGTCCGCAGCCGCAGGAGCATCAGCGCCCGGACGATTTCGCGGTCGACCTCCGCACCTGTGCTCGCAGCATGAGAGCGGATCAGCGAGCGCTGCAGATCCGCCCGGCGATGCGGTGGAATGTGCGACGTGGCCAGCGCGCCGAAGCCGGTGGACACGCCGTACACCGGTGTGGCCGCGGCAGCCAGTCGATCCACTGCCGTCCGCGCGTCGGTGATGGCAGCCAGGGCAGCGCCGGTGAGCTGCACCCTTGCGCCGGTGCGCGCCACTGCGACGACATCGGGACCAGACAGCATCCCGTTGCCAACCTCGACCACCGAGTCGTTGGCGAGGAAGGCGTCTGTTTTGGCTACCACGCGGGCCAGGCTACGACCTGCCATCCGAACCGGGCCGCCTAGAGTCATGTGCCGTGCATGAGAAGGCTGGCGCCGGCTCGGCAGAATCTGACTCGAAACAGGACGAGCCCCAGGCGGTGCCTCCGGCCACGCACTCGCCGGACAAGAAGATCGAGGAGCTCGATGTCGGCTGGGGTGAGCGTCCAGTCGAGGTGGACCGGCTCAGCGAGGACGACGAGCGACTGCTCCGCGAACGCCCCCCGCATTGGGAGTAACAGCTCGCCCCGGCCGATGAGGGATGTACAACGAACCTATCGACTGAGGGCGCCCCTGAGTCGAATGATCCGACTCAGGGCCGCCCTGAGTCGGTCACATTCGTCCAATCCGCAGCCGGCTGCCGGGCTCTAGCGTTGCCGACATGGATGGATCCCTGAGTTTCTTCGAGATCGGCGTGGCCGACACCGACAAGGCGCGCGCGTTCTATGGACAGTTGTTCGGCTGGGAGTTCGCCGACGAGAAGGCCGGTGCAACGATCGAAACCCCCAACATCCCCGGCGGGCTGCACGGCGACGACCCCGGCGCCAGCCCGTACCTCTTCTTCCGGGTAAGCGACCTGTCCGCAGCTCTGGACCAGGTGCGCGAGCTCGGCGGTGACATCGGCGACTTCACCTCCGGGGAGGACGAGGAGCAGGCGGCGAGGTTCGGACGCTTCCAGACCTGCACCGATGACCAGGGTTCGAGCTTCGGCCTGCATCAGCCGCCGGCCTAGGCTCCGAAGGCGTGACCCTGGCGCTACGGAGCCCGATCCGCGTTGTACGACACGACGACGGAGTCGACCGCTGGGAGATGGTCCACGCGCAGCCGCAGCCACGACTGCGTGCGTACGTCATCCGGTACTGCGGGTACGACGAGCAGACCACCTCGTTCACTCGGCGGATCGAGGCCGCCGGAGTCGAAGTGCCGCTCATCATCAATCTAGGCCCCGCACTGGGTGTCCGGCTGTCGACCGAACAGCGGTTCACCGATCACGACGACGGTTTCGTTGCTGGCCTTCACGACGGGTACGCCGTCGTGGACTCGCATGGTTCGCAGCGTGGGTTGGAGGTCGGACTGACTCCGGTGGGGGCACGACGGTTGCTGGGCCTTCCGATGCGGGAGGTCACGGGCCGGGTCGTGCCCATCGGTGATGCCGTTGGAGCGATCGTGGCTGCACTTCGCGAGCAGATTCTCGAGGTCAGCGATTGGCCGGGTCGCTTTGCCACCGTCGAGCGGTTCCTGATCGACGGACTCGCCGAAGGGCCGGGTCCGCCAGCGGTACTCGAGTGGGCGCTGGCCCGAATGCACGCAACGGGTGGCAATCTCGACATCGGCTCACTGACCGACGAACTCGGATGTAGTCGCCGGTATCTCATCGCAAAGTTCAACGACCACGTCGGAGTTCCGCCGAAGCTTTTCGCCCGGATCCTGCGTTTCCAGGGGGCCTGCTCGCTGGCCGCGTCGGGAACCTACGGCTGGTCAGAGATCGCCCAGCGCAGCGGCTACTACGATCACGCGCACCTCATCCGGGACTTCCAGCAGTTCGCTGGCCGTACGCCAGCAAGTTTCGCGGCCTGCTCCCTCGGCGAAGGCGGAGTCCGCGCCGACTGACCGCCGTGCCGGCCGGCATCGACTTTGCGGGTTAACCGGCGCTCCTTACGCGGGCCCGCGAGTTCGGGTTGTCGGGGTGATCGCGGCGCCGGATGACCCCGAGATCCCCGATGTGGCGGTCAGGCCGGAGTACCGCCGCTGGCAGACTCCGTGCGGTGGAGACAGCCATCGGTCTGGTCGCGTTTCTTGCGGCGGTGGCAGCAATCGGGGGGGTGGCCCGTCGCTACGGCGTACCCGCACCGTTGTTGCTCGTCGTACTGGGGATCGCCGCGTCCTTCCTACCGGTCATCGGCCCGGTGCGGATCACGCCGGACCTCGTCCTGATCGGACTGCTTCCGCCGTTGCTCTACGCGGCGGCGGTCAAGACCTCGCTGATCGACTTCCGGGCGAATCTGCGCCCGATCGCTCTGTTGTCGGTGGGCCTGGTTCTGTTCAACACCGTCGGAATTGGACTGCTGGCCTGGGCGCTACTTCCGATCCCGCCGGCAGCCGCATTCGCCCTCGGCGCGGTGGTCGCTCCACCGGATGCGGTAGCAGCCACGGCGATCGCGCGGCGGGTCGGCATGCCGCGACGAATCGTCACCATCTTGGAGGGCGAGAGCCTGGTCAACGATGCGACTGCGTTGGTCTGTCTTCGTACGGCGGTCGCCGCGCTGGCCGGCAGTGTCAGCGTCGGCGGCGTTCTCGGTAGTTTCGCCGTGTCAGTCGTCGGCGGACTGGCCGTCGGAGTGCTCGTGGCCAAAGCCATCGGTTTCATCCGCCAGCGGGTCCGCGATCTGTTGACCGACATCACGATCTCCTTCCTGACGCCGTTCATCTCCTATCTGCTCGCCGAGGAGATCGGTTCCTCCGGCGTCCTGGCGGTCGTGGTCACCGGTCTGTTGCTGGGGCACAAGGCTCCGGTGATGCTGACGGCGGAATCGCGTGTCCTGGAGCAGGCGAACTGGGCCACGGCCCAATTCGTCCTGGAGAATTCGGTTTTCCTGCTGATCGGTTTGCAGGCCAGGACCATCGTCGACGATCTTGCCGACAGTGACATCGGGTTGGGCCGCGTCCTGCTGGTCGCTCTCACAGTTCTGGGCGCCGTCATCGTGCTGCGCGTTGTCTGGGTCTTTCCGGTCACGTACGCATCTCGGCTCGTTCCGCGGGTGGCGCGCAACGATCCGGCCCCGTCCTGGCGTGTGCCGGCCTTGATCAGTTGGACCGGAATGCGGGGTGTGGTGACGCTGGCCGCCGTCTTCGTTCTCCCTCCGGAGACGCCACAACGGGAGACGCTGATCCTCATCGCTCTGGTGGTCACCGCCGGAACCCTGCTGCTGCAGGGATCGACGCTGCCCTGGCTGGTTCGGCGCCTCGAACTGGCCGGCCCGGATCGCGCCGAAGACACCCTTGCCGAGGCCGCACTGTTCCAGCGAGCCGCTCGGCAGGGCCTGGCCGAACTC
>Ga0136630_1000553_pt1 | contig 14624 bp, 16 predicted proteins | sample AntDrymUQ5682106_2_FD_105496 | JGI IMG/M metagenome (GOLD analysis project Ga0136630, IMG submission 105496) | Polar desert sand microbial communities from Dry Valleys, Antarctica - metaG UQ568 (21.06) | ecosystem: Environmental > Terrestrial > Soil > Desert | place: Antarctica: Dry Valley...
GGGAAATATCCACCGAGACCGTCTCCGAGACCGTGGATGTCGCCCGGAGCGTCGCCGACGAACCCGGAACGCGCGACGGACGGGTCGCTTTCGTCGGGGTGTCGGTGGGGGCTTCGCTCGCGCTCCTCGCCGCCGCCGACGAGGCGCTCGCGCCGCGTGTCTCGGTCGTCTCCGTCGTGGCTCCATACACCGACCTCGAGAATGTCACGCGCCTTGCGACGACGGACGTATATCCCGGAGAGGACGGGGCTTTCCGCTACGAAACGCCGCCGTATCTCCGACTCCTCACGGCTCGCTCGCTCGCCGCGATGCTTCCGGAGGGGGAGGAGAGAGCGTCCCTTCTCACCCTCATCCCCGAGATACGCCATTATTATCCGCCCGCCGACGAGGCCGACGAACCCCTCGCCGCCCTCCCCGCCTTCAAAATTGTGCGCGAGGGGAACCTCGACCCCGAAACCAAAGCCGTCCTCGAACTCCTCACGAACGACGACCCGGAGCGTTTCGGCGAACTTTATGAAGACATCTCGCCCCGAATGCGCGAGGAGATAAACACTTTGTCTCCCGCTACGGGGGCGAGCCGCATCGAGGCTCCCGTCGAGATCGCCACCGCCCCCCGCGACCGATACTTCCCCGTCGCCGAGTCGGAGGCGCTCGAAGGGGACGTTTCCGAACTCCGGCTCACGGTGACCGCGGCCATGAACCACGCCGAGCCGGAGCCATCGGACATCCCGGCCTTCCTCGAACTCAACGGTTTCGTCGTGCGATCTCTCGAGCTCGCCGACGCTCGCCGTGAGTCGGGAGCCGTTCGCTGACATCCGCCGACCGGAGCCTCGCTTTCGGGTGGTGGATCCCCCTCATGGACTCCGCTGCGAGGGCGGGAGCGGGGCTTCGTGAGGTCGGTGGAGGCGAAGGTGGCGAGAGGATTCCACCCTCGGCGAGTCTTTGTCAGCGGAGAGAACGCGCGAGCGCGGGCAAAAGGATGCCGGGCCGGGCGAGCGAGGCGGGCGAAGCCGTCAAATTCTTCACTTCGAGAAGCGTCTTTGCCGTCGCCTCGTCCTCGGTGGCGAGGCGCATCACCTCGCCGGAGACGCGGTGGAGGAATCGCCTCGCCCGCCCGAGCTCCTTGACGCCCGCCGCCGACCATTGGCGGTCGCTCGTCGCCGTCGCCGTCCATGCCGGGGATACGGTGCTCGCCTGTTTTTTGTGGAAACGTCGGCTCAGATTTTCGGGGCGGCGTTCGTCGAGAACCTTTTTCAACGCCATCGCCGAGAGGGCCGCCGTCGTCATTCCCTGCCCGTACGTCGGATTCAAAACACACGCCGCGTCGCCGGCGACGAGGAGGTTTTCGGGGAGGGGGGCGCGTTCGTAGTGGCGTTTCCGGTTCGCCGTGCGACGGTATCCGTATACGGAGGATATAGGTTTTGAGTTCTTTATGGCGTCGTGGATTATGGGACTCGGGAGGCTCGCGGCGAAGTGCTCGAACGCATCCTCGCCCGTCGGCGGATAATCGCCCCCGATGCCGACGAGAACCGCTGTCCACCGATTCCCCTCGACGCGCCGGAGCGAGCCTCCCCTCGGATTGTCGGGCCACCCCGGAAGAACCGCGAGGCTTTTCCAGTCTGCATCGAAGCCTTCGGGAACCTCGTACCACCGCGTCGCGTACCCGAGGCGGGCATCCACGACGGTTTCCTTCGGAGCCTCGTACCCGATGGCTTCGAGCCACTCCGGGGCGCGCGAGGCGTTCCCGCTCGCGTCGAGGACGAGGTTCGCCTCGAACGTCGTCTCGGAGCCGTCGTCCCGGCTTCTCGCGGCGACGCTTTTTATGCTTCGGGAGCTTCCTCGGATGAGTCCGGTCGCCTCCATTTTGTGGACGAAGCGGACGTTCGGGATGTTCTCCACGCGGCGGCGTACCCTCCATTCGAGGAGATCGCGGCTCGCGGCCCGCATCATTACGCCGGAGGCGAAGCGCGGGAGGCGTCCTTCGGGGGTGTCGGTGATGGCGTGGAGGCTTTGATCCACACTCGGGCATCCCGCCTCCGAAAGTTCCGCGTCGAGGCCGGGGAAGAAATACTCGAGAAGCTCGCTCCCTTTAGTTGCGAGGCTGTGGAGGTGGCGGCTTTGCGGAACCCCCTTCCGATCCCCCGGCCCGTCCGGCAAAACGTCCCGGTCGAGGACGGTCACGAGATCGAAGCTCTCCGAGAGGACGCGGGCCGAAAGAAGTCCCGAAACCCCGGCTCCGAGGACGATGGCGTGTCCGTGTTCATCTTTCACGCCACGATTGTATTGTCGGTGGGACGGAAGTATGGCGAAGCGGATCACGGCTTGTGTCGTTCTTCGTTTTCGGTTGTCGGGGGAACGGGCCTCGTATGGCCCACGGGGGCTGCCTTCGATCCGACGCTCGCCGCCTTTCCGAAAAAGACCGGATTTCGTCGGATGCTTCGCGGAAAATCAAAAACCAAGAACTAAAAACCAAGAACCGGAGCGAAGCGACCCACGAACTCCCGCTCCGGGGCGTGTGGAACGTCGGGTGCGCCTTCCACGACGAGGCCGGCCCTCTCCCTCGTGCGGTTCGCCCCGAATATCGCTTCTTCCTGCCTCGCCCATCTCTCCCAATGCGGGCGGAACGCCTCGCCGTCGCGCTCGATGCCGCGCCTCATGCGAAGCTCCTTCGGAGCCTCGACCCACACGAGGAAGGTGAGGTATGGTGACGCGGTCTCGGCCCCGCATCCGACGCCCTCGACTATGAGGACTTCCGAGGCCGGGATCTCGTTCCACTCGGCGTACTCCATCGCGTGCTAGTCGAAGCGGCGGTATTTCGCCGGGAGTCCCTTCGCGAGGGGTTCGAGGATCCACGCTACGAGGAGCGGGACGGCTTCGGCGAGGCCGTCCCATCCCGGATACATGTCGTCCATGTGGAGGACGGGGCATTCGAGGGCGGCGGAGAGCCTTCCGGCGAAGGTCGTCTTCCCGGAGCCGGACGGGCCGTCCACGGCGACGACGCGAGTGGCCCCGGCTCTCGGCGAAGCGGCGAGGATGCGCGAGGCGAGTTCTTTGTGGGTTTCAGGCTTCACATCAATGTCCCGGCGGCTATTGTAAACTTGCGTCCTTTCACAATGTCGAATGGCGACGGACAAAACTTGCTTGATATAAAACGACGGATGCTCTTCGCGCGATCGATGATCTCGAACCCCCGCCAAGTCGGGGCCGTATGGCCGACCTCGCGCCGCGCCGTGAACGACCTCCTCGACCTCGGCGATTTCTCTCGCGCGCGAACCGTCCTCGAGTTCGGGGTCGGGGCGGGCGTGTACACCGAGGGGATTTTGAAGCGCCTCCACCCGGACGCGAAGCTCCTCGCCTTCGAGGTGGACGGCGGGATGGCGAGGGAGGTTTCCCGGAGGCTCGGTGATCCGAAGCTCGAAGTCATAACCGACTCCGCCGAGAACGCGGAAGAGTATCTCGAAGGTTCGAAGGCCGACATCATCGTGAGCAGTTTGCCTTTCACCACGCTCCCGGAAAGCGTGCGCGAAGATATACTCGACCTCGCCCCGCGCATACTCGCCCCCTCCGGCTCGATGCTCGTTTTGCAATATTCGCCCGCCATCTCCGCCGGACTCCTCCGACGCTTCGCCACCGTGAAACAAAGACTCTCGCCAATAAACATCCCGCCCGCCCTCCTCTTCGCGTGCGAAGACCCGGTGAAGGGGAGAGCATGACTCGCCGAACATGGGACGTCGCGAAAAGGTATTTCTTCCCGGCCCTCGTCCCCGGCCTCGTCCTTCTCGCGCTCGGAAAGAGGGTCGGATTCGCCTTCGTCGCGCTCGCGGGGGCGATTTTGTATTTCTTCCGCGATCCGGAGCGGAGTTCGGAGCCGGAGCCGGGAACCGTATATTCTGCCGCCGACGGCCTCGTCACGGATGTCGAAGAGGTCGAGGAGGCGTGGCTCGGCGGGAAAGCCCTCCGCATAAGCGTCTTCCTCTCGCTCCACAACGTGCATGTGAATCGGAGTCCGATGAAGGGGAAGGCCGTGAAGTTCGAGGAGATACGCGGCGGGTACGCGCCCGCGCTCTTCGAGGATTCGGGCGGGAATTATCGTCATAAGACGCTCTTCGACGGCGAGGGCGGGAGGTTCGTCCTCGTCCAGAAAGCGGGCATGATCGCCCGCCGCATAACGCCGTGGATCGAGGTCGGGGACGAAGTGGAGGCGGGAGAGCGCATCGGGGTGATCCACTTCGGGTCGCGCACCGACATCCTCCTCCCCGCCGACGAATACGAACCCCTCGTGGAGCCGAAAGACAAAGCGAAGGCGGGGTTCACGCCCGTGGCCCGAAGAAGGCGGGGATGACCTTGCGAAACATCTTCACGCTCTCCACGCTCGCGACGTTCGGGAACCTCGCGGCGGGGTTCTCCGCGCTCGTGTTCGCGGCGCAGTCGGACTTTTTGCGGGCGGCGCTCCTCGTGGGTGTCGCCGCCGTCTTCGACGCGCTCGACGGCGCGGTGGCCCGCAACGCCGATGCCGAGAGCGAGTTCGGGGCGAACCTCGACTCCCTCGCCGACATCGTCTCCTTCGGGGCGGCGCCCGCCCTCGCGCTCTTCTTCGCTTCTTTGGGGTCGCTCGGCTCGCTCGGGGTCGCGGCGTGCGCGGCTTTCGTCGTGTGCGGCGCGGCGCGGCTCGCCCGCTTCCCCCTCGTCAAAAACGGGAGCCGCTTCCTCGGCCTCCCGATACCGCCCGCCGGGGTCGCGCTCGCGGGACTCGCGATGGTCGAACCGTCCGCCGCCGTCGCGCTCGCCGCCGTCGCCTCCCTCGGTGTCCTCATGGTCAGCGACATTCCCTTTCCGACCCTCTCCACCTTCTTCTCCCCGAAGCGCCGCGAGCAATCCTCCCACGAGGAATAGCCGGAGAGGACGCATGGATTTCGGAAAGACGGCGCGCGACTACGGAAGGCACCGCGCCGGATTCCCGCCCGAGTTCTTCGAAAGAATCGCCGAACACGGCATCGGACTTCCGGGGCAAAAGATACTCGACCTCGGAACGGGAACCGGAACCCTCGCCCGCGGCTTCGCCCTCCGCGGCTGCGGCGCGATCGGACTCGACCCGTCCGAGGAGCTTATGATGGAAGCGAAGCGTCTCGACCGGGAGGCCGGGGTTTCGGTGGAGTATGTCGTCGGAAAGGCGGAGGGAACCGATTTTCGGACGGCTCCTTCGATGCCGTTTCCGCCGGGCAATGCTGGCATTGGTTCGACCGGAGCGCGGCGGCTCGGGAGGTTCGGCGCGTTTTGAAGCCGGGCGGGAGGCTCGTCGTCGCGCACGTCGACTGGCTTCCTCTCCCCGGCAACGTCGTCGAGGCGACCGAAAAGCTCGTCGAGGATCATAATCCGGAGTGGGGGATGGGCGGTGGGGCCGGGATTTATCCGGCGTGGCTCTCGGATGTCGCGGTGGCCGGGCTCGAGGAGATCGAGATCTTCTCTTTCGATGTGGATGTGCCATATTCGCATGAAGGATGGCGGGGGCGCATCCGGGCGAGCGCCGGGGTGGCGGCGAGCCTTTCGGAAGAAGAGGTTCGGAGCTTCGACGAGAAGCTCAGAAATATCCTCGCCTCCCGTTTTCCCGAAGACCCGCTTTCCGTCTCGCATCGGGTGTGGGTCGTGGTGTGTTACGCTCCGGGGGAGGCCGCGTAAATTGGCCTGAAAGATGCACCGCGCCCCGAGTAGCCGGGCCGGATATCGGGAAACGAGTATTCGGCAAGGGACGTTCCGTGTTAAGGAGAGTCCGAGCATGGAGATAGTCATGGTTCTTTACCCCGGTGGTAGTGGGATGGAGGAGTCGGGAGGGGGTATGCGGCCCCTCCGTGGTCGACATGAAGGCGAGACACGAAGGAGGAAGGATGTTTAAGCGGACGACGATGTTCACGATGTTTGTGGCGGCCACGCTCTTTGCGGTGGCGGCTGTGGCGGGATCCGCGGCGGCGCAGCAAAGCGCGGCGACGGCGGAACTCGAGGATACGGACGGAAACCCGGTCGGGACGGCGACCTTCACCGAAGGGCCGGAGGGCGTCGTCATAGACGTTGTCGTTGAAAGTGGAGTCGAGCCGGGCGAACACGGCATCCACATCCATGAGACGGGTGAGATAGAGCCGGACTTCGAGGCGGCGGGGGATCATTTCAACCCGACGGACGCGGAGCATGGCTTCGACAACCCCGAAGGCCCTCACGCTGGAGACCTCGAGAACATAACCGTCTCCGAGGATGGGACGGCGAATTATCAGACGGTGAACGACCGCATCATGCTCGGCGAGGGGGAGAACTCCATCCTCGGCGGCGACGGAACCGCGCTCGTCATCCACGATATGCCCGACGACAACGTGACCGATGACGACCCGGAGACGGGACCCGGCATGTCCGGCGACCGGGTGGCGGCTGGAGTGATCGAAGCGGACGTTGCCGCGGCGACCGAGGTTCCCGACACGGGCGGCCCCGGTTTGCTCGCCGCCGCGGGCCTCGCCTTCCTCGCCATCGGATCGATCCTCATAGTCTTCCTTGTTCGTCGGAGCGCCGCTTAAAGGCGTTCCAAAGAGTCGTACAAAAGCTCGAAGAAGCGTTCCCGATCCAGCCCGACGCCGACCTCGGCGTTGGGCTTCTTTTTCATAACGCCGTGGAGGTCGCAGACGGTTTCGCCTCGGGTCAAATCGCTCCCGCACTCGACGGCGACGTGCATCGGGCGCGTTTGTAGAATTCCCGGCTCGATGATGGAGGCGACCGCGACGGGATCGTGGAGGGGCGGCGCGTCGAAGCCGTAGATTTTTTCGTATGTCAAGGCGAAGAATTCCACAAACTCTGCGACGATGCCCCCGACCTCTCCGAGCGAGCGGAGTCGCTTCCGCTCTTCCGGCCCCGCGCCCGCTTTGTGCGTCACGTCGAGGCCGCACATGGTTATGGGGAGGTTCGAGGCGAAAACTTCCCTCGCGGCTTCGGGATCGACGTAAATATTGAATTCCGCCGCCGGGGTCGTGTTCCCGAGGCCGACGCTCCCGCCCATGAGGACGATGCGCGAGATGTCTTCTTTGAGGTCGGGGCGTTCGCGGAGGAAGAGAGCGATGTTCGTGAGTGGCCCGACCGGGACGAGGACGACGGGTTCGGGGGAGCTTTCGATGGTGTCCGCGAGAAGCTCCGTTGCGCTCCGTTCGTCGGCGGCGAAGGTCGCCTCCGGTATGTATGGCCCGTCGAGGCCGCTCTCGCCGTGGACGTTCTCGGCGGTGTGGAGGGGGCGTTCGAGTGGAGCGGACGCTCCGGCTGAAACGGGGATGTCGGGTCTTCCGATGAGGGAGAGGATTTTCAGCGTGTTCCTCGTGGTTTTCTCCAAAGGGACGTTTCCGGCGACGGTGGTTACGGCGAGGAGGTCGAGTTTTTCGGAGCCGCAGGCGAGCATTATGGCGGTCGCGTCGTCGTGGCCGGGGTCCACGTCGAGGATGATGGGGGTTTTGCCGTTCATGCGATGCCTCCGTTTCGTAGCGAGTTTGAGTGGGTGGATAGTACAATGGAGTTTGAGTGGGTGGATAGTACAATGCGGGTGCGGAGGGGGATGGAAGACGGGAAGCATGGATCTTCAAGAGCGATTACGCGGCCAAGTTTCGGAAAATCTGAGAGCCACCGAAGGAGTGAGAGGCATGGAAAGAGTGGGAGAGCGGGCCGAGCGGGCGGTCTCGGACGCGGCCGGCGAGGCCGGAGACAACTTCGAGCAGTTTCAGGTTGACGCGAAGGATTTCCTTTCCGCCCGCGAACTCGGCGAGGCGGTGAGTACCCGGATAGACGCGCGCTCCGCGTCCCTCGCGGAGGCGTCGGAGATCCTCGGTCGGAGTTTCCCGGAGAGGAGCGAGGGCGGGCAGTTCACGAACGTGATCTCCCCGGTCGTGATGCCGAAGAGCGGGTTCGCTTTGTGGCCGTTCATCGTGGCGTTCTTCGCCGTCGTCGGCCTCGTCGTGAGCATTGTCGCGCTCCTCGGCGGCGGGCTTAATATCGGGGTCGCCGTTCTCGGGCCGCATTTCTGGGTTCTCATCCTCGCCCTCGCCGGGTTCGGGTGGTGGAAGCGGAGCCTCGTGATGGTTCCCGAAGGGTGCGAAGCCCTCATCACGAAGTTCGGGAAGCTCGAAGAAAGCGCCGGCCCCGGTCGGAGGACGCTCTTCAACCCGTGGAAGCGCGTGAGCTATATAGTGAACACGACGCGGGAGTATCCGTACAATGCCCCGATCCGGGAGGCTCCGACATCGGGGCGGGTGAGCGCATCGGTGGATCTCTTCCTTCAATTCAAGATCGAAAACCCGGCGGAGTTCATCTTCGCATTGGGAGGCGTGAAGGGTTTCTCGGACAAATTGCAAAACGCGATAAGCGAGGTCACCCGGACTATGATATACGAGCAACGGGCCGAGGCGATATACGATCTCGTCGGCGAGAACACGCAGGTTTTCATCGAGGCGTTGAATCAGCAATTCCTCCCCGCCGTCCGCTTCATGAGCGCGAACATCACCCACGCCGAGCCGTCGAGCAAGGAATACCGCATGGATCTCGCCTCGCCGGAGATGGTTCGCGTCGCCAAAGAAGCATATACATACGAGTATGAACTCAAACTGAAGAAGGAGCAAAACGACGGCGAATTGAACAAAGAGCTCGCTTCGCTTCGTGAGACGTTGTCGGCGATATCGGCGGAGATCGCGACGTATCAGGCGCAGATGGACACGGCCCGCGAGCGCGAGACGAACCGGGCGAACGCCCACGCCCGCCAGCGAATGGTCGAGGCGGAAAGCACGGCGAAGGCGAACGCGGCGCTCCTCGAAGCACAGGCTCTCGATATTCGGGCGGTGAGCGTGGCGTCGGCGCCGGAGATTTTGGAATACCGGTTCCAGCAGGAAGTTCTCGACCGCCTCGGAGAGGTTTCGGAGAGTTTGCCGCAAATCGTGCAGATCGGGGGGAATGGAGACAACCCGGTGGATTTCCTCGCCACCGCGAGGCGGATGGTTGGAAGCGGGGACGAGCCTCTTTATTCGCCGGAGGACATGCAGAAAATCCGGGAGCGGATGGAGGATATACGCGCCCGCATCACAGAGCGCGAGAAAGAACTCGAAGAAATGAAGACCGCCGTGGACAACGAGGTCGAGGCGGACGGGGATCTCCAGCCGGACTTCGCCGCCGACAACGATGCGAACGAGGAGCGGCTCGAGGAAATCCGCCAGTCCGTCGCCGACGAGGCGGTTCAGGAAAGGGTCGAGCAAATAAGCCAGACGGGCGACTCCGAGCCGGAGGAAGAGAGTCCAAACGACCCGAATAGTCCGAATGGGGGTGGCGACCGATGAGTGCGATGCAGACTCGGCAGTTCTCGAAGATAAAGGAAGTCGTCTCGGGGTGGGGCCAGATCCGGGAGTACCTCCGGGGCGGCGATGAGGGCGAACTCGTCCCCGTCGTCATCCCGAAGGATCGCCGCCGTTTCGGATGGGCGTTTCTCCTCGGACTCGCCGTGTATGTCGTGGGGGCGGGGGTTTTCTCGGGGAGCGGCGTCGGACTCGGGCTTTCTTTGTTCGTGGCGTTTCTCATCGTGGCTCTCGCGGGGCTTTGGTTGTGGCGCGGCGCCATTGTGGAGATCGAGCAGGGAACGACGGGTATTCTCACGAAGTATGGGAAGATCGTCGGTACTTTGCCACCGGGGCGGCACTATTTGTGGTGGCCGTGGTCGAAGGTGGATTTCGTGGTGGATACGACCACGGAGATTCCATACCTCGCGCCCGTCGTGGCGTGTCCGACTCGGGAGAATGTGCCGCTCAAAGCCATAGAGTTCTTTTTGAAATTCAAGATCGAAGACCCGATCGCGTTCGTCCGGACCCTCGGCGCGTCGAACTTCGACCTCGTTCTTTCGAGCGCGGTTCAGGATGCGATCCGCCAGAGGAGCCGCCAAGTCCACACCGAGCAAGCATACGACCTCCGCGGCAGCGACGTGGACGACATGCGCGAAAACCTGAACCGACAACTCGAAAGGTATGGGGTTCGCATCCTCGGGGCGAACATCCCGGACGTTCAGCTTCTCGATCAATATCAGCAGCATTTGGCGACTCGGGAGCGGGTTTCCAAAGAACTCGCGGCCTATGAGCGGGAGTGGGAGCTTATCCGAAAGCAGCGCATTGACACGCTCCTCATGGAGATAGAGCGCGCGAAGAAGGAGCGGGACGCCCGCCTCGTCGAGGTGAACGCGGCGAGGAACAAAGCCCGCCAGGATGTGGCGCGTATGCTCGAAGAGCGGGAGACGGAGGCGCAGAAAGTGCGGATGGAGATCGAGACGAAGGGGCGCTCGGCTCTCATCGAGGCCGAGAACGAGGCGACCGCCCTCCGCCACCTCGGGCAAACGTACCGCGACAACCGCGCCGTTTTGCAATATGAGCTTGCGAGGAAGCGCATCGAAGTGGGGGAGAACCTCATGCGCCATGCGCCTCGCCCGGTTCTCATACAGGGCGACAGCGGCGAGCAGTCGGCTCTTTCGACGCTCCTTCTCGCGCGGCTTTTGCCGGAGATGGACTCGGGGAACGGCGGCGGTCAGGCACAGAAAATCATCGCGAGTGGGATGGAGAATGTGGACACGGAGGATCTGAAATCCCGGATTCTCGACCGCGAGAACCGGGAAAACTAGCCGCCCGCCGAACCCACACAGAATCCGGGAGCGCGTCTGATCCCCTCGGGCGCGCTTTTTTTTGCCCGATGGATCGCATAGCGAAGGGATGCGTCGCGTCGGGCGGAAGTATTCATACGGGATCCGGGTGAATGGTTCCATACTCGGCGAGTCCGGGAGTCGGGGGCCGCTCGCTCCGTATCCGGCTTCGCCGCCTTCGGCTTCGCCGCCTTCGGCTTCGCTCGCTTCGGGATTGGGGAGTCGCCGACCGGCGAACACGGCTTTCAGGAAGTGATTGTCCGGATTCCGTATCACCCAGACTTCGTGCCATCCCCGGTCAGTGAGAAGGAGTGATGTCGAGTCCGAATGATCCGAAACCCGGCTAAAAATAGTTTCGCGCCCGGCGCCTCGAACGGTCGTGGAGATGCGACGATGTCTCTGGCCCCCCCCACGGAGCCGTCCGAGTCGCCTCCCGAAAACGGGGAGCGTTCACCCGGATCCCGTAAAAAAGGCTCCTTCGCCCGTTTCGGGAGCGGCATTCGCTTTTTCCAACTCCCCACTCCCGAAACGAGCGAAGCGAAGCACCTCCCGAGTCTCAAATAAAAAAAGCCTCGGAGGCATCATCCGGATTCCGTGTCATTCCCGGTCGATGCGGACGAGGGAGACGCCGAAAGCGAACCATGCCAAAGTGCCGATGATCCCGGTTTGCACGCCGGGCAAGCCGAAAAGAAGCACGGGCCATTCGACGGCGAGCGAGGGGCCGGTGAGGTAAAGGATCGCATTCGAGACGATGGGCGTTTCGAGGAAGCAGAGGAGGAACAAAAGCAAAGCCCGCCCGAACAAAATGTCCTCCCGGACAAGCGCGAAGGCGAGGAGGAGGATGCCGAGTGGCCGGATCCACGACACGAGCGCCGAGGATATGGTGAATAAAAGCGGCGGGTCGGCGAACGCCTCGTCCACAGTCGGGGACGAGAACGGCGGTTGTCCGGCGACGATGTACACGAGCCCCGCGAGCGAGAGAAGGATTATCATGGCTCCGAGGGTCGCCCACAAGAGGGCGGGCGATCCGCCCTCCCTCGCTATGACGAAATACAGCCCGAGCAAACCCGCCGTCGTGAGCGCGACCCCGAGAGGCCCGGCGAGTCGGAAGACGCCGGAGAGGAAGGCAGCCGACTCCCCGAGCGAAAGCCCCGGAGCGAAATAGAGCCATAGAATTCCGGAGAGAATCAGCAAGCTTCCCGCGAGACACGCGAAGCCCCCGAGCTTCGCGGGCGACATCGTCGTGGATGGGGAACCTCTCACCATGAATGGAAGTCTAGCCGGAAGCGCGCCGCCGCGCCACGAGGTTCCGTTTCGCCGGACGCGGTAAACGAGCGTTCGAGGTCGGTTCATACGGAATCTGGTTGACTGCTTCGCGGCCTTTGTTGTTTGGGGGTCGGGGAAAGGCCAAATGCGACTGCCCTCCGCCGAGTCCACCACGGATGGAACTCTCGACCGGATTCCGGATCATCCATCCCTGCTTGCGAGGAATACCCCGCAGGCGCAAACCGCGAGTCCCATGAGGGCGAGGCGATTTATTTCCTCCCCGAACATCGCGAACGCCCACGCCATCGTGGTCGGGGGCGTGAGGTATATGAGGCTGCTCACCCTCGCCACGCTGCTGATTTTGACGTTCAGCCAGTAAAATCCATACCCGCCGAACGTGGAAAAGATTATGAACCACCCCACCGCCGCCCAGAAAAGGATGTCCTCCGGCGGAGCGAAACTCCCCGAACCGAGGGCGAGCGCGCCGAAAAGAACCGCGCTCACGGCGCATTGTATGGCGAGCGAAACGTCGAGCGCCATATCGGCGGACTCCGGCTTCCCGCCGGACACGCGCTCCACGAACGTGGCCGCCACGAGACCCGCCATCCCCGCGAACGGAAGCGCATACGCCCACATCGGGGCCGCGCCGCTCATGCCGATGCCGCCGCCCACATCGCCGCCGACGACGAGGGCGACCCCGGCGAAGCCCACCGCGAGGCCCGCCCATTGCCGCCCCGCCACCTTCTCGCCGAGGACGGGGCCGACGAGCGCCGCCGCGAAGAGGGGCTGCAAAGCGGCGACGAGAGCCGTCGTCCCGGTCGAAACCCCCATCTCCACCGCCCCCACGACGCCGCCGAGATACACGCCTTGCGAGAGAAGCCCGACGACCCCGGCATGGACGAACCCTTTTACCCCGGGCCATCCCCGGCGCATAAACATCGCCAGTCCGAACAATATGACCGCCGCGAAAAGGAACCTCCACGCGAGAAGGGTCGAAGTCCCCGCCGTCTGCGTCCCGAGGCTCGCCCCAATGAACCCCGAACTCCACATGACCACGAAACCAGCCTCCGCGAACGCCCGGCTCCTCCCGACTTTCCCGGCGACCGCTTTGCTCACGAGTTCGGATTCATCGCCGTTTTTTCACTTCGCGCCGGAGATGCCGCTTCCGGCAAATTCCGGACTCCGGCTTCCGAAGCCTTTCGCCCCGTTTCGGACGCTCATGCCCATAGCCGACGGCGAGGCCCCGATCCACCTCCCGCCAAAACTCCGCCACCCCCCGAAACATCCTCGCCATCCCACCCACAATGCTCCTTCCTTACGAGTAACTATACCGGTATGTATACTAACAAGGGACTTCCGTTTGTAAACACACCGGTTGGTATACTGTGAAGAAAAGTTGAAAGGATTTTGGGCGTGGAAAAAGAGAAGCGGATGACACCGGCGGGGGAGCATGTATTGCGGGTAGCGTCGGGGATGTTTTATCGGGAGGGCATACGGGCTGTGGGGGTGGAGGCCATCGCGGCGGAGGCGGGGGTGACGAAGAAGACGCTTTACGACCGCTTCGGTTCCAAAGAGGGTTTGATCGTGGCGTATCTCCGCGCCCGCGACGAGCGTTGGCGGGCGTGGATGGAGGAGAGTGTGGGGGGTGAGGGGCGTTCGGCGAAAGAGCGGCTGCTTTCGACGTTCGACGCTCTCGAAGGGTGGATCCAGCACGAGAACCCGCGTGGATGCGGTTTCGTGAACGCCGCCGCCGAAAACCCCGACCCGAGCCATCCCGCCCACGCGATGGCCGTCGAGCAAAAAAAGTGGCTCCGAGAATACTTCACGAAACTCGCCGAAGAAGCCGGTTCGGAGACCCCCGGCGACCTCGCCGAGAGGCTCGTCATCCTCCACGAGGGAGCCACCGTCGCCCACTCGCTCGAGGCTGCCACCGACACGGCGAGGAAAGCGAAGGAAATCGCCGCGATCCTCGTCGCCGATCTCCCGGAGTGAATGCTGGGAGCCGGGAGGTCGCTCCGCTCCGGTTGGTCGCTCCGCTCCCGGTTTTCGGTTCTTGCCAATAACCACAAACCAATAACCGGAGCGAAGCGACAACCGCTGAAAGCAAACCCCTCGCGCCGTAGAATAACCTCATGTTAGGACGCTACGCCGAACTCAAAGCGCAACTCCCCCCCGACACCATCCTCTTCTATCAGGTCGGAACCTTCTTCGAAACCTTCGAGGAGGACGCGAAGAAAATATCGCAAGCTCTTTCGATACGCCTGACAAGCCGCGAGGCCGCCGGGGAAGGCCGGGTTCCATTGGCCGGGGTTCCGGCGCATTCGATCCAGGAGCATCTCGCGACGCTTCTTCGGAAAGGGCACTCCGTCGCCGTCGCCGAACAAAGGCCGCACCCGACGAAGCCGAAGCAGTTCACGCGAGAGGTGACGCAAATCCTCACGCCGGGGACCGTCATCGAGGACAATGTTCTCTCGTCGGGGCATGCGAATTATCTCGCGGCTTTCGTGGTTCGGGACGGGCGGGCCGGACTCGCGTTCGTCGAAGCCTCGACCGGGGAGTTCACCGGAACCGAGGTGGACGAGGCGGAGCTTTCTTCGGAATTGGAGCGGTGGTCGCCTCGGGAGCTTGTGGTGCCGGAGCGTACTTCGGTCGAGAATTTGCCGAAGGTCGAGGCGAA
>Ga0136630_1000554_pt1 | contig 14617 bp, 13 predicted proteins | sample AntDrymUQ5682106_2_FD_105496 | JGI IMG/M metagenome (GOLD analysis project Ga0136630, IMG submission 105496) | Polar desert sand microbial communities from Dry Valleys, Antarctica - metaG UQ568 (21.06) | ecosystem: Environmental > Terrestrial > Soil > Desert | place: Antarctica: Dry Valley...
CGCGGGCTACTTCCCCTCCGGGCACACCGCCACCGCCGTCGTCTGCTTCGGCACCGCTGCCTTCCTCGCGGCGGCCCTGCTCGGTGAAGGTCTGGACGCGCCAGCGACCGTCGGGTCGCGGTCGGGATGGGACAGGGCCGAGAGGGTGGCCGTCGGAGTCGGCCTCACCGTCGGCGTCGTCGTCGGCCTCGGCACCGTGATGAAGGGCAACCACTGGCCGACGGACGTCGTCGGCGGCCTGCTGGTCGGGTTCGTGGCGCTCGTGACCGGCGTCGCCGTCGTGCGTACCCAGGTCAGCCGGCGCGCCGGCGTACGGCGCTGAGCCCAGCTGGCCGGGGGCCCGTGTCGGCGGTGGGTCGTAGGCTCGTGACCATGAGAGCTGTCACCGAACTCGCTCGCACCGTCGCCCCGTTCACGGTGATCTCGGACTACTCGCCGTCGGGCGACCAGCCGGCCGCGATCGACGACCTCGAGCGGCGCATCCACGCCGAGGAGAAGAACCTCGTCCTGCTCGGCGCGACCGGCACAGGCAAGACCGCGACGGTGGCCTGGCTCGTCGAGCGCCTGCAGCGACCGACACTCGTGATGCTGCCCAACAAGACGCTCGCCGCGCAGTTCGCAAACGAGCTGCGGGAGCTCTTCCCCGACAACGCCATCGAGTACTTCGTCTCCTACTACGACTACTACCAGCCCGAGGCGTACGTCCCCCAGACCGACACCTACATCGAGAAGGACTCCTCGATCAACGAGGAGGTCGAGCGGCTGCGTCACTCGGCCACCAACTCGCTGTTGACGCGGCGTGATGTCATCGTGGTGTCGACGGTCTCGTGCATCTACGGCCTGGGCACGCCGCAGGAGTATGTCGACCGGATGCTGCAGCTCGAGGTCGGTGCCGACTTCGACCGTGACTCGCTGCTCCGCCACCTTGTCGGCATCCAGTACACCCGCAACGACGTGGCGTTCTCACGTGGCACGTTCCGGGTCCGCGGCGACACGCTCGAGGTCTTCCCGGTCTACGAGGAGCTCGCCGTGCGGATCGAGTTCTTCGGCGACGAGATCGAGCGGCTGATGACGTTGCACCCCGTCACCGGAGAGGTGGTCAGTGAGGACGAGGTGCTGCACATCTTCCCTGCGTCGCACTACGTCGCCGGGCCGGAGCGGATGGAGCGGGCGATCGGGAGTATCGAGGCAGAGATGGTCGACCGGCTCGCCGAGCTCGATCGCCAGGGGCAGCTGCTCGAGGCTCAGCGGCTCCGCATGCGCACGACGTACGACATCGAGATGATGCGCCAGATCGGCACCTGCAGCGGGATCGAGAACTACTCGCGCCACATCGACGGCCGCGCGGCCGGGTCCGCGCCACACTGCCTGCTCGACTACTTCCCGGAGGACTTCCTCCTCGTCCTCGACGAGTCGCACGTGACGGTCCCACAGATCGGCGGGATGTACGAGGGCGACATGTCCCGCAAGCGCACTCTCGTCGAGCACGGCTTCCGGCTGCCGAGCGCGATGGACAACCGGCCGCTCCGGTTCGACGAGTTCCTGGAGCGCATCGGGCAGACCGTCTACCTGTCCGCGACGCCGGGCCCCTACGAGCTCGCGAAGGTCGAGGCAACCGTCGAGCAGATCATCCGGCCGACCGGTCTCGTCGACCCCGAGGTCATCGTCAAACCGACCAAGGGTCAGATCGACGACCTGATCAGCGAGATCCAGGTGCGCGCCGAGCGCAACGAGCGGGTGCTGGTCACCACCTTGACGAAGAAGATGTCGGAAGACCTCACCGACTACCTGCTGGAGAACGGCATCCGCACCCGCTATCTGCACAGCGAGGTCGACACGCTGCGGCGGATCGAGCTGCTGCGAGAGCTGCGACTCGGCCAGTACGACGTCCTGGTCGGCATCAACCTGCTTCGGGAGGGTCTCGACCTTCCCGAGGTGTCCCTCGTGGCCATCCTCGACGCCGACAAGGAGGGGTTTCTCCGGTCCGGCACATCGCTGATCCAGACCATCGGTCGTGCCGCTCGCAACGTCTCCGGCCAGGTGCTGATGTATGCCGACCGGATCACCGACTCGATGGCGAAGGCCATCGACGAGACCAACCGCCGTCGCGCCAAGCAGGTCGCCTACAACCTCGACAAGGGTGTCGACCCCCAGCCGTTGCGCAAGCGGATCGCCGACATCACCGACATGCTCGCCCGCGAGGACGCCGACACCGAGCAGCTCCTCGGTGGTGGTGGGCGCCAACAGTCGCGAGGCAAGGCTCCCGTCCCGGGGTTGTCGAGCAAAGCTGCCGGTCGACGCGCCCGTGGCCCGGCCGGGCTCCCGTCGAGCGACCTTGCCGACCTGGTCCAACAGCTCACCGACCAGATGCACGTGGCAGCCGCCGAGCTCCAGTTCGAGGTGGCCGCGCGGCTGCGTGATGAGATCTCCGAGCTGAAGAAGGAGCTGCGCCAGATGGTCGAGGCCGGCGCGCGATGATGCGGGACGAGCTGCTTGCCTACTGCCTGGGCAAGCCGGGGGCGTGGCAGGACGAGCCGTGGGACGGCGACGTGGTGGTCAAGGTGCACGACAAGATCTTCGCGTTCCTCGGCGGCTCGGACGGGCCGGCATCGGTGGGCGTGAAGTGTGGCGCCAACCGTGACGAGGCCGACGAGTGGCTGCTGCGTCACCCCGAAGCTGCGCACGTGATGGCCTACATCGGTCGCTCCGGGTGGAACACTCTCGACCTCGGCAAGACGATTCCCGATGACGAGATCCGCGAAGCCGTCGACGACTCCTACGCGACCGTGCTGTCTAAGCTGCCCAAGAAGCACCGCCCACCGGGGTGAGGCCGTCAGGCGGCGCGGCGTGGGGCTCTTGGGTCGTCGCGGGTGCCTCTGGCACAATGGCGCGCGTTGGAGGGGAGTATTCCTTCGCAGTGGCGTCGTCATCACGGACCGGGTTTCAGTGTGTGATCCGTCCCGGTGCCATTGGCTCGATGTCAGGGCGGAAGAGACCTCCGGAGGCTGTGCGTGGCATCTGGCGCGCTCTGCTGTGCGCAACGAGAGCTCCGGAGGAGTGATTCATGGACATCCCCAGCTGGCTGTGGTGGGGCACCGTCGTCTTCACGACTGGCTTCCTGCTCGTCGATGTGCTCGTCATCGGGCGGCGACCCCACGAGCCGTCCATGCGCGAGGTCAGTCGCGACCTGGCCTTCTTCGTCGGGGCAGCCATCCTCTTCGGGATCGGCGTCTACTTCTTCGCGGGCTCCCAGTACGGCACGGAGTTCTTCGCCGGCTGGCTCACGGAGTACTCGCTGTCGATCGACAATCTCTTCATCTTCATCATCATCTTGAACAAGTTCGCCGTGCCTCGCAAGTATCAGCAGACCGCACTGCTCATCGGCATCGTGCTCGCACTCGTGATGCGCGGCATCTTCATCGCCGTGGGGGCGGCGGCCATCGCCAACTTCAGCTGGATCTTCTACCTTTTCGGTGCGTTCCTCATCTACACCGCGATCAAGCTCGCCAAGGAAGGCAACGAGGACGAGGACGACTTCGAGGAGAGCCGCCTCGTCCGCTGGGTGGAGAAGCGCTTCCCAGCGACGAAGGAGTACGACGGCACGAAGCTCTTCACCAAGCAGAACGGCAAGCGCCTCATCACCCCGATGTTCATCGTCATCGTGGCCCTGGGCACGACCGACCTGCTGTTCGCCCTCGACTCGATCCCGGCGATCTACGGCCTCACGAAGGAGCCGTATCTCGTCTTCACGGCGAACGTGTTCGCGCTGATGGGGCTGCGGCAGCTGTACTTCCTGATCGGCGGACTGCTGCAGCGGTTGGTCTACCTTTCCTATGGCCTGGCCGTCCTGCTCGGGTTCATCGGTGTCAAGCTGGTGCTGGAGGCGCTCCACCTCAACGAGCTCCCCTTCCTCAACGGCGGCGAACACGTCTCCTGGGCGCCCGAGATCCCGATCTGGCTCTCGCTCGTCCTCATCGTCGGCATCCTGGCGGTCACGACCGCGGCTAGCTTGATCTCGCCGCGCGGTCGCGAGGTGGCGAAGGCAGGTGGCAACGAGAACGGCGGTGACGCGGAGCAGGGGCGTGAGTCGTCGGTCGCCGATGAGGCAGCTGAGGAGTCACCGCATCGAGACGACGCTCGTTAGCCTCAGCCGATCAAGCGCTGTCGAACCTGCCGCCTGCGACCAAGGTCGCGACGCGCTCGGGGGAGAGCGGCGCATCCTCGATCCTGCCGCCGCCCTCGGGGGCGTGCAGCATCACTCGCTCCCCGGTCACGAAGCCGACATGAAAGACGCGGTCGTTCTGGCGGGCGAAGAAGTACAGGTCACCGGGTCGTTCGCTGCCCAGCGCCACCGGCTCGCAGGCGTTGGCCTGTGCGTCGGCGTCTCGAGGAACAACCAAGCCCGCTTGTCGGTAGGCGTAGTGGACGAGGCCTGAGCAGTCGAAGCCGTACGGCGACAACCCGCCCCACAGGTACCGCAGGCCGACAAAGCGCCTTGCCTCGGCCAGCACCGCCAGCCGGTCCCTCCGCACCGAACCGGACGGACGTTCGTCGGCCGGCCGATCGTGGCGCGGGCCGGTCTCGTCGCCGAGGTGAGCGGCCCGGACCCACCCCGGGTAGCCGCCTGGATGCTCTGGTGCCGGCTGCCAGGGGGCAGCCACCCTGACCCAGCCGTCCGGCCCGTGGTCGAGGATCTCGACGGGCTCGTCGCGCAGCAGCTGGGTCAGGGTTCGTCCGTGCAGGCCGAAGCGCGCCTTGGAGTCGAGCGCTGTCGTCCACGCCGCCAGGTCCGGGCGGTCCCTCAGCGCGGGCTCGTCGACGAGGCGCGGAGCGTCGGGGGAGGTCCACACGGTTGCCACTTCGGCGGTGACCTTGGATTCCGTCATGCGAGTCTCTCGATGCCGAGTCCCGGTGCGTCCGGCAGCACGACCGTCCCGGCGTCATACCCGAGGCCACCGATGACCGGTGATGTCGCCGCCCACCACGCCGCGTCGAGGTCACTGACGGCTGTGGTGCCGGATGCCGCGACCAGGCTGGCCGCGGCCCCGACGCCGATCGGCCCCTCCATCATCGAGCCGACGATGCACCCGACGCCGTGGGCGGCAGCGAGCTCGAGCATGGCACTGGCCACCCGGAGGCCGCCACACTTGGCGAGCTTGACATTGACGAGGTCGGCCGCTCCTCGCTCGATCAGCGCACTCAGGTCCCGCAGGCCGAAGCACGACTCGTCGGCCATGATCGGCGTGTCGACAGCCGCGGTCACGACGGCAAGACCGTCCAGGTCTGTTGCGGCGACGGGCTGCTCGACGAACTCCACCCCGACTCCGCTGTCCTCCAGGGCGCGGATCACCGTGATGGCCTGCCGCGGCGTCCAACCCTGGTTGGCGTCGACCCTGATCGCCACGTGGGGACCGACTGCCTGTCGCACGGCCTCGACCCGCTCGAGATCGGTCGCGGCGTCGGTGCCGACCTTGAGCTTGAGCACGGAGAATCCCTCGGCGATGCGCTTCTCGGCGTCGGCTCCGAGGCGCTGCGCATTGCCTGCGGAGATCGTCACATCGGTCTCGACACGGTGTCGGCTCGTCCCGAGCAGGCGCGGCAGGGAGATGCCGAGCCTTCGTGCGGCCAGGTCGTGCAGGGCGACGTCGACGGCCGCTTTGGCCCCGAAATTGCCGACGACCGCCCCCGCGATCTCGACGAGGAGGTCGTGCAGGTCGTCCGCCGAGCGCCCCGTCACCACGTCGGCCAGGGGACCGGCAATGCAGGCTTCGGCGCCGGCGAGCGACTCACCTGTCACCCGCCACACCTGAGGAGCCTCGCCGAAGCCTCGAAGGCCGTCGGCGGTGTGGATCTCGACCACTGTCGTCTCAACGGTCGTGGCGGACCGCAGTGCCGTGACGAACGGCGTGTGCAGGACAGCGGTCAGCCGATGGCAGCGCACGGCGGAGATCACACTGGAACTGGTCACCCCAGCACACTACGGTCTGCCCACGCCGCGGCAGCGCCCGCCGCGATCAGGTCGAGACCGGCCTGTTCGTCGAGCGTGGACGTCGTACACATGACGAACACGAACGGGTCGGCGTCGGTCGGGTAGACGATGCCTGCGTCGTGGGAGATACCCTCGACCCAACCAGACTTGTGCGCCACCCTCGTCGCCTTCGGCAGACCTGCTGGGATCGCGTCGTTGATCTGTTGGGCTGCCAGCACCGCGAGGATCTCCGCACTACTGTCCGCTCCGGTGAGCTCCTGGGCATACAAGGCTTGGAGTGTCCGGGCCAGATCCGCGGCGGTGACCAGATTCTGCAGCCCGGCATCTCGCGCGGCGGTGTCCTCGATCCCGCGAGTCACCACGCTGCCGGTCGCCCCGCTCGCGGCGAGGGTCCGGGCGACGGCGTCGGTGCCGACGACATCCAGGACGAGGTTTGTCGCGAGATTGCTGGACTTCACGATCGCCCGGTAGCACAGCCAGCGCAACGACACGTCCTCGCCGAGCCTTCGCCACGGCTCCGGGTCGCTGTCGTCGCCGCGGTCCATCGAGAACCTCGTCTCGCCGACGCCGGAGGCGAACGCGTCGTGAACCGCAACCGGTGCATCGAGGTCGACGCTGCCGGCCTCGGCCTCGCGGTACGCCGCGATCACCAGGGCAAGCTTCATCGTGCTGGCGGCGTAGTGCTGTTCGTCCGCCCGGTGGCTCATTGTTGGGGCCGCCGAGACCGGACCGCTCCAGACCGAGAACGAGCCGTCGTCGGGAAGTGCGTCGACGAACGTCCGCAGAGCACTGTCGGTCACCGCGAAATGCTAGTGCAGGTGGGTCCGCGGGTACTCTCGAGGCCATGTCTGATGCGGTTCTCTCCTCACCAGGTGGACGGCGCGGGGCTGCGCTGCTGGGGTCAGTTGCCCTGCTCGTCGCGTCCGGTTGCAGCTCGGCGGAGGATGTCATCGACGCAGACGCCTCACGCGGCACCGTGACCACCTCGAACGAGGGCACGACGACCCCCGTAGTCGTTGGCGGAGGATGTGACGACGAGCAGGGCAATCCCGCTGCCGGGCCCGATCACGTCGATCCCGGCGCTGCCGTGGACTACGACGGCGTCCCGCCGGTCAGCGGAATCCACTGGGCACAATGGCCCGACATCTCCAAGCCCGTCTACGTCGCCGAAGAGCGCCCAGAGCTCGGTGAGCTCGTCCACTCGCAGGAGCACGGCTGGACCTTCATCTGGTACGACGACTCGGTCGCCGCCGACGAGCAGGCGATGGAAGACCTCGGGGAGGTGGCCGAGGGCCTCGACGACCGCAAGACGGTCGCCATCCCGTGGACCAGCGATGACGGTGGCGCCCTCCCGGACGGGAAGCACATCGCGATCACCCACTGGTCCGTCAAGGGTGGCCCGGACGGAACCGAGTGGCGGCAGTTCTGCACGTCGGCTGACGCCGACACGATCAGAGCCTTCACGGAGCGGCACCCGCCTACCGACGCCCTGGAGCCGAACGCCCCCTGAGCCGACGCGGCCCGCCAGACCTCGCCGCGCGCGACGCTGAGTGGCGTGGTTAGGTGCCCGTATGGCACTCGCTCGGTTTAAGAAGATCTGCATCGACGCGACCAACCCGCTGTCGCTCGCCGACTTCTGGGGATCGGCTCTGGACCAGCGGGTCCAGGCCGACGACAGCGGGGAGGCTGGCCTCGTCGCTGGCAGCGGCCGACACGCGATCTGGTTCAACAGGGTGCAGCAGCCCAAGGGCGTCAAGAACAGGGTCCATCTCGACATCTACGCGACCTCGCTCGCCGACCTGGAGAAGCTCGGCAGCCAGGTGCTTGTCCCGCAAGGTGATCGCGGCTGGACGGTGATGACAGACCCCGAGGGCGGCGAGTACTGCGCCTTTCTCCGTGACGATGTCCCGGAGAACCGGCTGCACGGGCTCGTCGTCGACTGCGTCAACCCGACGAAGCAGGCGGCCTGGTGGGGACACGTGCTCAAGGGCGAGGTCGTGCACCACGGGCAGGGGTACTCGACGGTGCAGGGCGTCAAGCACATCAAGCACATGACGATCGACTTCGTCCCCGTCCCGGAGCCGAAGACCGAGCCCAACCGGGTGCACTGGGACGTCACCGCGAAGTCCGTCGACGCGTTACTGGAGTCCGGAGCGAGCCTTGTACGCCGGCAGGACGACGAGATCCGCTGGAGCGTGCTCGCCGACCCTGAGGGCAACGAGTTCTGCGCCTTCCCGAAAGGTTGACTGCCGACGGCGTGCGGCTACTCAGCGCGGATGAGGTCGGGCCGGATCCGGGGGCTCGCCGCAAGAACTGTCAGCCCGGCGATGCCGAACGCCGAGAGCACCGACACGACGCCGAGGGTGAGCGACTGCTGCCACGGTGCGTGCTGGGGGCTGTCGCCGATGGACAGGTACGTCGCTCCGGCCAGGAGCCCGAGCCCGATCGCCAGCAGCGTCCCGGCTGCGATGGGCAGCGCGGCCTCGAGCCACTGCGTCCGGCGCAGCAGACCAGGGGAGACCCCGATGAGCTGCAGCGACACCACCTCACGGCGGCGGTTGATCGCGCGGTCGATGGCCGCAACGGCAAACGCGAGCAACCCGACGCTGAGGATGACCGCAGCGATTGCCCACACCATGGCGCGCAGCCCGGCCACGAAGTCATAGTTGACAAAGTCCGGACTCGTGGTGGGGCGCAACCCGGCGGCCCGCAGTCGTTCGAAGAGATCGCGACCGGGTTCGGCCGTCACGAGAACGCTGTGCTGGGCCTTGTCGACAGCGGTGCCGGCCAGGGCGCGCGGCACGAACACCGTGGCGGGATCGAGCGGGTGCATCCCCGCGTAGGCGTCGCCGCCGATGCGCGATGTCGGCGTTGGCAACGTGACGGTGTCGCCGCCGGCGCGGTGGCCCCGGGTGCGCCAGCGGATGGTGCTCCCCGTGAGGCCCTCGCCGTGATCTGTGGAGAGCCACGTCGGCCGGTCGTCGCGACACCCTCGCAGCTGCGGCGCCACCTGTTCGAGGTCGGCGCACGAGCCGACCAGCGCCGTGCTGCAGATGGTGGACAGTCCCGTGCAATCTCGAGAGAGGGAAGCGAACACCACTGTGCCTCGCACGCCGTCGACCTGCTCGGCACGCTCCGCGACTGACCCGGCGCGGCTGGCGGACACGGCCAGCACGGTCCGCTGCTCCGTGGTGACGTGCCTGGCCGCGGAGATGTACTGCGACGTGGACTCGAAGGCGACGACCACCGACCGGGCACCGGTCACGAGGAAGAGCCCGATCATCAGCCCGCTGATCACGCGGGTGACCGCGGCCGGCTGCGCCTGCAGACGTCGTGCAGCGATGGTCGTGGCGGGTCCGCGGCCGTGACGCAGCATCAGGTCGGCGACGAGTCGGACGAAGACCGGGACGACCAGGATCGCGCCGACTCCGAGCAGCGCGATCCCGCCGAACAGAACCATGATGACGGGGCCAGGCGGGTCGTTCGGGCTCTGCTGACTGATGACGTACCCGCACAGCGCCACTCCGATGACCAGCGGCACGGCGCGCAACCACGAGGTCCGGCTCGAGTCGGCTTTGCCCGCCCCGCTCATCGCGCCCGTCAGGTTGACCCGAGCCGGCAGCGCCGCGAGGGCGACCACCACGAGTGGCAGCACGACCGCCACGATGAGGTAGTCGGTGCCGCGTGGACGAAGGGCTTCGAGGGTCCAGTCTCGGTTCGCCACGCTGAGCTGGCCGAGCAGTGGTCTCGTGAGGAGGAAGGCGACCAGGCCAGCCACGGTTCCCATGACTGCGGCGACCCCGGCCTCGGTCACTGCCACCATGCGAGTCTGCGCCGGCGTCATACCGAGCAAGCGCAGGTTGGCGAGCCGCCGCTCCCGCAGCGCCGCAGAAAGCCGTCCGGCGGTTGCCGCGAGCACGAGGACGGGAAGCGCGATGGCCAGCACGACGGCCAGCAGCAACCGTTGCATCTCGGCGCTCGAGTAGAGGCCGGCCACCTGGACCTGCTCGGCACGCGCGATGGCCGTCACGCTCAGCAAGAGCCAGGTACCGATGGCGGCCGCGGTGGCGACCATCGCCGACCTCAGCCGCGCGGAGCCTGCGCCGCCCCCTGCGAGACGCAGACCCAGCGCGACGGCTCGGGTCACCTGAGTACCTGGGCGGCTCGGGTGACGACCCCGTCCCGCATCTCGACGTGCCGGTCGAGGTGGGCCGCGACCAGATTGTCGTGGGTGATGACGAGAAGGGCGGCGCCGAGCTGCGTGCTCAACGACACCATGGCGTCGAGCACCACCTCCGCGGTCACCGTGTCGAGGGATCCGGTCGGCTCGTCCGCGAGCACGATCGCCGGGCGATGGACCAGTGCCCGAGCCACGGCGGCTCGCTGCGCCTGGCCACCGGAGACCGCCCCCGTGCGCTTGCCTGCGACGTCGTCGATATCAAGTGCGGCAAGAAGGTCCATCGCCGTCAGGCGGGCCTCCCGCTTCTTTCGGCCGAGCAGCTGCAGCGGCAGCATCACGTTCTCGACCAGCGTCAGCTCGGGCACGAGGTCGCCGAACTGGAAGACGACTCCCATCCGCTCCAGCCGAAGCCTGCTGCGGACTCTCTCCGAGAGTGTGTCGACCCGGGTGCCTTCGAGGGTGACCTCACCGGAATCGGGGCGGATGATCCCCGCCAGGCAGTGCAGCAGGGAGGACTTGCCCGATCCCGACGGCCCCATGAGGGCGACGCGCTCACCCGATGTGAGCTCGAGGCTCGCGCCGCGAAGGGCGACGGTGTCACCGTAGGACAGGTGGACATCGTTGGCCGCGAGGACCGACGTGCCGGTCATCGCTCCTCCTCGGCGATGTCGCGGGGCACCTTGTCCAGCCGCTCGCCGGACTCCGCGATCCAGCGCAGGTCGGCGTCCAGGTGCGCGAGCTCGTAGCTGATCGCGAGCAAGCCGTCGGCGCCTGCGCCCTTTCGAAGGCCGGTCAGCTCACGCATCCGGACCAGATGCGTGGCTCGCTGGTTCGCGAGCACCGTCTGCGCCGACCGCCCCGACATCAGCGCGACCGCCACCCGGGCGAACAGGGTGCTGGTCGAGAAGACGCCAGCGGACTGTGGCTCGAAGACCCAGTTTTCGACGACGTTGGTCCCCTCCGGGGTGATCCGGTACCGCTTGCGCTCGGGACCCTCCCCGGCCACCACATCGGTCACGCGGGCCCAGCCTTGCTTCTCGAACCTGGCAAGAGACGCGTAGACCTGGCCGAAGGCGAGCGGTCGCGTCTGCGCGAACCGTTCGTCGTACTGGCGCTTCAAGGTGTACCCATGCGCAGGCTCGCGCTCAAGCAGCGCGAGCAACGTGTGTGAGGTAGGCATGGAGGCGACTATACACACTGTGTATACATCGGGAGAGTATTCAGTCTCAGGGCGTGTCGTCCCCACTACCAGCCGCGGGTGCGCCACTCGGGCAGGTGCGGGCGCTCCGCGCCGAGCGTCGTGTCATGACCATGGCCCGGGTAGACCCAGGTCTCGTCTGGCAGTCTGCCGAAGACCTTGTGCTCGAGGTCGTCCATGAGCGACTGGAAGCCCTCTGCTGACGTCGTCCGGCCAGGGCCGCCTGGAAACAGGCTGTCACCGGTGAAGAGGTGCGGTGTGCCATCGGGGTCGTCGTACAGCAGCGCGATCGAGCCCGGAGTGTGCCCGACCAGGTGGATGACGGTGAGCGATGACTCGCCGATCTCGACCGAGTCGCCGTCGCGGACGGGTCGGCTGGTCCGCACGGGGATGCCGTCGACGTCGTCGACCCCGGCGATCGTCTCGGCGTCGGTCGCCGCCAGGACCTCGGGGAGGGCGCTCCAGTGGTCCTGATGCCGGTGGGTGGTGACGATCCGCGCCAACCGTTGGCCGCCGAGCAGACCCAGCAAGGTGTCAGGCTCGGCCGCGGCGTCGATGAGCGCCAGCTCGTCGGTGGCCCGGCACTGAAGCAGGTAGGCGTTGTTGTCCATCGGCCCGACCGATGCCTTCGTGATGCGAAGGTGTGGCAGCTCCCGGACGTCGGGAGAGCCGGGCGTGACCTTGCCCCGGTACGTCATCGCCAGACCCCCATGGTGGGCAGGGTGCCGTCGGTGTGGAGCCCGACGCCGTCGGTGCGTCCGAGGAGGTAGCCGAGCAGGGACGGAGCGGAGCCGCTGACCTCCTGGCCCCCGCTTCCCACCGTCCAGCGATGCTCGTCGTCAGTGCGGACGAGGACGAGAGCCGGCGCGTCGTCCCGGGAGGAGAACTCTGCGCTCACCTGGTCGAGCAGCCGCTCGACGAAGTCCTCCGGCAAGTGGGCCAAGGTGTACTCGAGGTCGAGGTCGACGTGGTGGATCTCGACCTCGCTTCGCCGCAGCATCGGGATGACTGCTCCGTCGCCAGTCGCAACGGCACCGCCGTACCGGATCGGAGCTGTGTGTGCGCTTTCGGGGAGCTCGCGCAGTGCGGCCATCAGCTGCTGGTGCGTCTCATCGACGTCGGCGACGAGGGCGGCCGCCGGGCGGCCCGCACCATCCTCGATGTCCGCGTCGCGCTGCTCGCGGCTCGCGTACATCGGCGTCTCCTCGCCGGTGCGCGCCCAGGTCACCAGGTTGAGCAGCGCGTCGGCGTTGCGCGCCACGTGGGTGATCACGTGCCCGCGGGTCCAGCCGGGCAGCAGCGACTGCCCGCGTGCCTGCTCGTCTGTGAGGTTGCTCAAGGTGTGCTGGAGCGCCTCGGTGGACGCCTCGAGCGCCTCGACCCGGGCAGAGAAGTCGCTGTCCATGGGTCGAACCTACCGCCCCGCCGGGGTCCGTGGCAGGGCTGGCTAGGATGGCGAACGTGTGTTCGAAGCGATGCTGCCCCGTGGACGTCGTCGGGACTGTCGGAGCGCCGTGCCATCATTGGCGGCGGTGTCGACTGCGCAGCGTAGAGGGTGACTGGTGACCGACCGACTGATCATTCGCGGAGCCCGCGAACACAACCTCAAGGACGTGTCTCTGGATCTGCCGCGTGACTCGATCATCGTGTTCACCGGGCTGTCCGGCTCAGGCAAGTCGAGCCTGGCGTTCGACACCATCTTCGCCGAGGGCCAGCGTCGATACGTCGAGTCGCTGTCGGCATACGCGCGCCAGTTCCTCGGGCAGATGGACAAGCCGGACGTCGACTTCATCGAGGGGCTGTCACCGGCTGTCTCGATCGACCAGAAGTCCACGTCCCGCAACCCCAGGTCGACGGTCGGAACCATCACCGAGGTCTACGACTACCTGCGTCTGCTCTACGCCCGCGCGGGCCGCCCGCACTGCCCGGAGTGCGGGCGTGCGATCGCCCGGCAGACGCCTCAACAGATCGTCGACCGCGTCCTCGAGCTCGACGCCGGCGCGCGGTTCCAGGTCCTCGCCCCGGTCATCCGTGGCCGCAAGGGCGAGTACCTCGAGCTGTTCCGGCAGTTGCAGGCACAGGGTTTCGCACGCGTCCGCGTCGACGGCGAGACGCACCCGCTCACGGAGCCGCCCAAGCTCGACAAGCAGAAGAAGCACACGATCGAGGTCGTCGTCGACCGGCTCGCCGTCAAGAGGTCGGCGAAGCGCCGACTGACCGACTCCGTCGAGACTGCTCTGGGCTTGTCTGGAGGGCTCGTCACCCTCGACTTCGTCGACATGTCGGTCGACGACCCGCACCGCGAGCGGGTGTTCTCGGAGCATCTCGCCTGCCTGTACGACGACCTGTCGTTCGAGGAGCTCGAGCCGCGGTCGTTCTCCTTCAACTCCCCGTTCGGCGCGTGCACCGAATGCCACGGTCTCGGCACCCGGATGGTGGTCGATCCCGCGCTCGTCGTCCCCGATCCGGGCAAGTCCATCGACGCAGGAGCCATCTCGCCGTGGTCCGCGGCGCATGTGTCCGACTACTTCGGCCGACTGCTCAGCGCCCTTGCTGACGAGCTCGGCTTCTCCACCAAGACCGCCTGGGGCAGGTTGCCCGCACCGGGGCGGGAGGCGGTCCTCCAGGGACACCCCACCAAGCTGCACGTGCGTTACAAGAACAGGTACGGCCGGGAACGCTCCTACCACGCCCAGTTCGAGGGGGTGATCCCCTACATCGAGCGTCGCCACGGCGAGGCGGAGACCGACACCAGCCGGGAGCGTTTCGAGGGGTTCATGCGCGAGGTCCCGTGCCTGGCCTGCGCGGGGGCGCGGCTCAAGCCGATCTCGCTCGCCGTCACGATCGGCGGCAAGAACATCGCGGAGGTCTGCGCCCTGCCAGTGGACGAGGCGGCTGCGTTCCTCTCCGACGATCTCGACCTTTCGCCGCGGGAGAGGCAGATCGGGGAGCGCGTCCTCAAGGAGATCGCCGAGCGGCTGCGATTCCTGCTCGACGTGGGGCTCGACTACCTGACCCTCAACCGGCCGTCCGGCTCGCTGTCGGGCGGTGAGGCACAGCGCATCCGGCTCGCCACGCAGATCGGCGCCGGTCTGGTGGGGGTTCTCTACGTCCTCGACGAGCCGTCCATCGGCCTGCACCAACGTGACAACCGTCGGCTGATTGAGACGCTGCTGCGGCTGCGCGACCTCGGCAACACGCTCATCGTGGTCGAGCACGACGAGGACACCATCCGCACCGCGGACTGGGC
>Ga0136630_1000555_pt1 | contig 14588 bp, 17 predicted proteins | sample AntDrymUQ5682106_2_FD_105496 | JGI IMG/M metagenome (GOLD analysis project Ga0136630, IMG submission 105496) | Polar desert sand microbial communities from Dry Valleys, Antarctica - metaG UQ568 (21.06) | ecosystem: Environmental > Terrestrial > Soil > Desert | place: Antarctica: Dry Valley...
GATGTCCTCTTCCTCTGTCAGTCGAATACATCGTGATGGTGGCATATTCCAATTATATCTTGGAGATACTTAGTTGTCAGCCGCCAGCCACTTTCCGGCTGGCGGCTTTTGTTTCGCGCGTTTCATACGGAACATGGGCGACCGCTTCCTTGTCGCCACAGCCTTCCCTCGCCCGTGGAGACATGGAGCGCCACGTCTCCACGAACACCGCGCCACGTGGATCCCTCCACCCGCATGCCGTATGAGTCGCGTACTCGCCGACCCGCGAAGCGTTCCCGCGCTCTCATGGACGACAAAGAAGCGAAAAGCGATCGCCCGTATTCCGTTTCGGCCTTCATGTGCGGCGTGGTCGAACCCGGCTCGGTCTTTCGGAGGCTTTTCCTGACTCGCTGACGAGCGCGAAGCGAAGCAACCCGCTTTCAAACCACCGCGTCATACAAACGCCTTTGCCGACGAAGGGCGTTCTCGTAAATTTCGTGGTTTGTTTTATTCGGCCCGAGCGTTTCCCCCGGTGGGGCTTCGAGCTTGTCTATCTCGATCTCCCCGAGCTTTTCGAGGGCGAGGAGAGCCGCCCCCCGACTCGAAGCCTCCTCGACGTTCGAGAGCTTGACCGGCCTCCCGAGCGCGTCGGCCATTATCTGCGTCCACGCCGGGGAGTTTATTAATCCGCCACCCGTCGCGATGATTTCCTTCTCGCCGGGCGAGGCTTTTTCGAGCATTTCGGCGATGATCGCAAACCGGAGCGCGACCGACTCCATCGCCGCCCGAAGAACGTCCATCGGCTCGGTCGCCATCGAAAGTCCGGAGACGACGCCGTTCGCCAGATCCGCCCATCCGGGGCCGCGCTCCCCCGCGAGGAGCGGCAGAAAAGTGAGGCCGTGAGAGTCCGGCTCCATCGCCGCGAGGAGCTTTTCGGCTTCGTCCGGCTCCGGGAGGCGGAGCGTATTTCTCAGCCACTCGACGAGGTTTCCGCCGTTCGATAACGCCCCACCCATGACGACCCGCTCGCTGTCGGCGCGGTATCGCCACACGCCGGGCGGAGGCTCGACGGACTCCGCTTTCCATAAAATACGCATCGCTCCGCTCGTCCCGACCATGAGGGCGAGACGGTCTTTCCCGACGCACCCGCACCCGATGTTCGAGGCCGCCCCGTCCCCGACCGCCGGGAACCACGGAACGTCCGCGAGCCTCGGCCACCTTTCGGCCCATTCGCCCCGGAGGCCGCGCATCGGCTCGTCGGATATTTTCGAGAGATGGTCTTCGGAGATCGGGATCGCGTCGAGCATTTCATCGTCCCACCGCCTCCCGAACCCATCGAAGAGGCCGTTCGCCGAGGCCATCGAAGTCCCGACCCTCGCCTCACCGAAAAGCCGGAGGAAAATATACTCGCCGGGCGAAACCCACCGTTTCGTATTTCCGAATGCCTCGGGGCTTTCCTTTTTGAGCCACGCCAGTTTCGCGGGCCAATAACTCGAATGGAGGACGCACCCCGTCCGGCGGTGGACGGCATCCTCGTCGAGCCTCGCCCGGAGTTCTTTCGCCGCGTCCGCCGAGCGTCGGTCGGCCCATGTGAATACCGGGGTGGTCGGGTCTCCGTTCTCGTCCACGCCGAGGAGGGAATGCCAGAAAGTGCCTGTGGCGACGCCGATGATCTCGACGCCTCCACCCTTCGCCATCGCCTCGTCCACCGCGTTCGCGGCGAGGCCGAGGAGTTCTTCCGGGTTTTTCGTCGCCGCGCCGTCGGAGGTGTATTCGAGGTCGTGGCCGAGCTTCGACTCCGCGCCGGGGATGGCCTCGCCCGATGTGTCGTAAAGCGAGGCTCGCACCGAGGACGAGCCGATGTCTATGGAGAGCGCCGCCCGCTTCGCCGTTCCCGTCGAATTCACGCGGCAAGTTTAGCAATCCGCGGAGCGAAAAGACCGGGGGTCGGGAGGCGCTTCGCTTCGCTCGCTGCTTCGGGAGGGGCATGGCCGCCCGGTGGAGACGTGGCATGATGCGCGGCTCTACGAAAAGCCGCGCCGCTGTGACGGAATTCTTGCCCGGATTCCGTTTCATGCCGACTCCGCCGAGCCGTCCCGGACGAGTGGGGGAAGCTCTCGTGGGGGTATCCCCCGGGTGAATTGTTTTTTTACGGAGACTGGTTTTCGGAAGGCGGCCATTTTCCGTCCGGGAGGCGTTTTCCGGGTGGTGAACCCATGGCGTATGCCCACACGGACAGCGTCTCGCCGGAGGCCGTCCACGCGGCGATGAGGACGCGGCGGTACAAACTTTCGCCCCCCGGATCGAAGCCCTCGAAAACGTCGAGCATCGGAAGTGTCCGTCCGGAGTCGCCGAAACGGACTATTTCTCCGTGGACGGTTTCTTCGGGGGCGGGAGGGGTTCGCCGGGCGGGGGATTCCCCTCGCCGTCTTTCGGTGTCCGCCGGAAGGTTCGCCGTCCCGACGGCGAGGATGTCTTTTTGCGGAACGGCGAGAGCCGGATAGCCCGCCGGGAGGTCGAAAAGTTCGCCGCGGACGACCGCCTCCTCGATTTCGTCATCTTCTCCGAAGAAACTTTCGTGGGCGGGGAAGCCCTTTTTCAAGGTTCCATAAACAAAGAGAGTGAGGTCGGAGGTCGCGTTGTTCATGTCCGGCTTTCCGGCGAAGACCCCCGTGCGGCGCGGATATGGCGGGGAAGCGGAAGATCGAGGAATGATGCCGAGTTGGGGGGGAGGTTCTTTTCTTTGCCGCGACGGTGGAGACGTGGCATGAGGCGCGGATTTACGAAAGGTCGAGTCATTCGCATGGAGGGCCCCCGCCCGTATTACGAACCGAGGGTCCCGGCGAGTTCTTCGAGGTCGGATGCGACGATGTCCGGCTCGAAGCCCCACGGGTCGAAGACGGCGTTCCCGCTCCGCTTTATCCACGCGGCGTTCATGCCGACGGCCTTCGCCCCGATGACATCGAAGGGATTGCTCGAAACGAGCCACGTTTCTTCGATGCTTCTCTCGAAGCGTTTCGCCAAATATTCGTACACCGCCGGGTCGGGCTTGAAAGTTCCGACGTCGTCCACGGAGACGATCTCGTCGAGGTGCGCGAGGATTCCGGCGTTCGTGAAGAGCATCCGCGCCGTCGCCTCGACCCCGTTTGAGAAGGCGGCGAGGCGATGGCCGTTCGCTTTCATCTTTTCGAGTCCCGGAGCCACGTCCGGGAAGGCGTGGAGATTTTGGTATTCCTCGATGAGCTTCGTTCTTTCGTCGTCCGAAAGCGAAACTCCGAAAGACTCGGCGGCGAAGTCGAGGGCTTGTTTCGTGCATACGCCGAAGTTTTCGTACTTTTTCATGAGGCCGCGCCGGAAGGTGTATTCGAGTTGTTTTTGCCGCCACGTCGCGCTCATCGCATCGGCGTCGTCCCCGGCGAGGGGGCGGAGATGCTCGTTCATGTCGAGCGGGTCAACGAGTGTTCCGTATATGTCGAAGCCGATGGCGCGCGGCAAAAGTCCGTCCTTTCGTATGTGTCGGCTGGCCGTCGGCGTGGGAGCCGTGAACGCCGCTTCATCGCCGGGGCGGAGTTTCTCCCGCCCCGGCCAATTATATGGGCGTTCCGCTATCCGCTGTGGACGGGTTGGCGTTGCTTCGGTTCGACGGCGGGTACGTCCACCTCGGTTTCGATGGAGTCGTTCATATAGTTCGAGTACGTGGTGAGGGCGACGTTGGCGATGACCTCGAGTATCTCATCGTCGGCATGCCCCGCCGCCCGCGCCTCCTCGAACGCCGAGTCCGAGGGGCGGCCCCGGTTCTCGACGAGTTCGCGGGCGAGTCCGAGGGCGGCGGCCCGCTTCGGGTCGTCGGACTCGAAAGTCTGGGCCTGTTCGCGCTCCTCTTTGCTGAGTCCGGTCTGCTCCGCGACCGCGGAGTGGACCGAGAGTCAGTATTTGCAGCCGTGGAAGTCCGAGACCCCGACGGCTATGGATTCCTGCGTCCGCCTGTCGAGCGCGCCGCCTTGAAGCGTACCCGCGAGATCCATATATCCCGCGAGAGCCTTCGGGGAGGCTCCCATCTGCTTGAAAAAGTTGACGAGGTTCCCGCCGGACTGCTTCGCCCCCGCCTCCATATACGGAAGCGACTCCTCCGGCGCATTGTCCATGTCGAATGCCTTCGTGCGAGCCATGAGTTTTCCTTTCTCGACGTTTTTGTTCCACTATCCGACGTACCCGGTGCGCCGGATGTGAAACGGGGGGCGCTCCGCTTGCGGCTCCGCTCCGGTTATTGGTTATTGGTTATTGGTTATTGGCAAAAACTAGAAACCGGGAGTGAAGCGGGCATAATCCACTTTTATGCACCGGTTCATCACGACGGTGAGGCCGCGCGACGAGGCGTATTCGGCGGCTTCCTCGTTTATCACGCCGAGTTGGAGCCACAACGCCTTCGCCCCGATCTCCACCGCTTCGCGGGCGATTGGCATGGCTTCCTCGCTCTTTCGGAACACGTCCACGATGTCCACCGGAGCGGTGACTTCCCGGAGCGAGGAGTGCGGATTTTTCCCGAGAACCGGACTCGAAAGGTTCGGGTTGACGGGGAATATCTCGTAGCCGAACGTTTTCATAGCCTTCGATACTTCGTGGCTCGGGCGGCGCGGGTTTTCGGAGAGGCCGACGACGGCGATGGTGCGGGAGCTTTCGAGCAAATTCCGGATTTCTTCGGGGCTTGGATTTTTATGCACGGTTTTTCTCCTCCGAGAGTTTCGGGACGTTCGCTCCGAGTGGGATGAGGGCTTGTTCCTTCCCTTTCGCCTCGACCATGACATCGGCTTCGCGGCTTCCGAGAGCGGTTCGCAGAATTTCCCAGTCCCCGGCGTGGATCGAAAAATCGTGCGCCCCGGCTTGCTTTTCGGGATTCTGGCTCGAAATATGGAGCTTCGGGCGATCCCCCCGTTCCTCCCACGTCGGGAGCGAGAGGTCGAGCGCTTCTTCGAGGGCGAGGGCGCCGGGATTCAGCGCATGATGGAGCGTGTCGGTGATGGCGGGTATTCCGAGCGCGGCCGCCGTCTCGGAGACTTCCCGGACGCTCCATATCCGCTCGTCGTTCTCGAGGGCGAGGTGTCGGAGCGTTTTCGTCTCGGGTTTCATCGTCTCGACGAAGCGTTTCGCGGAGGCTTTCTTGTCGTCGTATGCGCCGCCGAGATGGAGGACGAGAACGCCGTCTTCGACGCCCATCGCGGCGAGGATCCCGGCCACGTACCGGAGTTCGTGGAGGCTCCGCTCGACGACCTCAGATTTCGGGCTTCCGGGGTTTATGTATTGTCCGGGGTGCATCGAAAGCCGGACTCCGAGCGAGCTCGCGAGCTTCCCGGCGCGTGCGAGTTCCTCGTCGTGAGCCACTTTCCAGTCGTATGGAAACTCCGGGTGGGAGGCGAAAGGAATCAAGTTTTGCCCCATGCGGAAGAGGCCGACGCCATGCTCCGAGTTCCACCGGATGATCTTTTCGAGGTCGGAGATGTTGTCGCGGATGAGGGTTTTCAATTTCCCCTCGTCCCCGAGGTTCGCGAGACGGAGGGAGCGGTTCGTACTCGCGGGGATGGAGAGATTTTGAGTCACGTACCCGAGTCGGATCATGGCGTTGTGATACATCATTGCGCGTCCTTTCGCCGGAAGTTTCTTCACTTTCGCGCGAATCGCGAAGCCGCCGATCGCGGATCTCATATCGGCGACGCACTCGTCAGCGGCCGGCACACCTATGAGCCGGAGTCCGCGCCGGGGGGACGGCTCCGTGGAAAGTCGAAAGCCTGCGCGGCGGCGGAGGATGCGCTGGCGGCGCGTCTCCGCGAGAACGGGGGCGCGGGAAGGCGAGGTTCCTTCTCCGGACTCGGCGTTATTTCTCGATTCGCGGATTTCAAGCGAGTCGCGGTTTTCTCGCATCCGTCTCTGATAGCATGGTTTGCATATGGAGAGAGAGGATTTAAGCGGAGTTCCGGATTTGCCGGGCATGGCGCTTCGGGCGGCGGAGGTTTTGCGGAAGAATGACATGGGCGGGTGGACGAGGGCGGCTCCGACGCTTTATCCGCATCAGTGGAGTTGGGATTCGGGGTTCATTGCGATCGGGCTGGCTCATTTGGATACGACTCGGGCGGCGCGGGAATTGACGCTCCTTTTTCGGCGGCAATGGAGGACGGGGAAGGTTCCGCACATCGTCTTCAATCCGCTCGCGCCGCCGGAGAGTTATTTTCCGGGGCCGGAGCATTGGATCAGCGCGGGCGTCTTCCCCGACGCGCCGCCCGCCCCCCCGTACACGAGCGCGCTCTGCCAGCCACCCATCCACGCCGTCGGCGCGCTTCGGATATGGGAGGTGGCGAAGGAGAGGAGCGAGGAAGATAAAGACACGGCTCTTTCCTTTTTGCGGGAGATATATCCGAAGATGCTCCGGTGGCATCGGTATCTCCTCACCGACCGCGACCCGGAGGGGTCCGGCCTCGTGACGATATACCATCCGTGGGAGAGTGGGACGGACAATTCGCCGAGGTGGGACGAGGCTTTGGAGGCGGTCGAGATCGGGGTGATGGCGAGCTATCATCGCCGCGACCTCGCGCATGTGGACGACCCTTCGGAGAGGCCGACGGACAAAGATTACGCCCGGTACATATGGCTCGTCGAGATGATAAAGCGGGCGCGGTGCGACGAGAGGGAAATTTACAAAAACCATCCCTTCCGGGTGAAGGACGTTCTCATGAGCGCGATCCTCGTCCTCGCCAACGAGGCGCTCCTCGAAATAGCCGATGCCATCGAGGCTCCGGACGAGGACCGGGAGCAAATATCGGCGTGGATCGAGTGCGGGAGATCCAGCCTCGACGAGAGATGGGACGATGGACTCGGCCTTTGCCTCGACTATGACGTGCGGTGGAGTCGCTCCCTCCGCGCCCGAACGGTCGCGGGTTTCGCGCCGCTCGTCTCCGGGGGAATATCCGGGGAGCGGCGCGCCCGGCTCCTCGAAAGCCTCGATTCGCGGTATTTCGGGGGAGTTTCGGGGCTTCGGCATCGTCCGCTTCCGCCTTCGACGAGTCCTTCGGAGAGGCGTTTCCATCCGCGAAGTTATTGGCGGGGGCCGGTGTGGCCCGTCGTTTCGTGGCTTTTGTGGAAGTCGCTCGCTCGGGAGGGGGAGGAAAGTCGGGCGGCGGAGGTTCGGCGTGGGGCGCTCGCGCAGATTTCGGGCGGGGGGTTCGCGGAGTATTTCGAGCCGTTCACGGGGGAGCCGCTCGGCTCGGACGATCAATCATGGACGGCGGCGGTCGCGCTCGATTGGATCCACGCTTGAAGCGATTCGCTTCGCGGACCGCGCTATATGAAGGCCGCGACGACGAGTGGCACGGTGACGACGGTGGCGATCACTCGGAGGAGGTGGATGAAGGCGACGGTGAGGAGGTCGGCCTCGGTGTCTCCGACCATCGAGAGGGTCGCTCCCATGCCTCCGGGGGCCGAGGCGAAGGTCGCGGTTTGGAGGTCGTATCCGACGACTTCGACGAGGAGGTAATACGCGGCGAACCACACGGACATTTGGATGGCGTTTATGAGGAGGGCGGCCCCGGCGAGTTGGAGGAGCGTCTCGAAGAACTCCGCCGATAGTCCGAGGCCGATCAAAGCCCCCGCGATTCCCTGGACGGAAAGCTGGAAACGCCTTTCCGGCACCGCGCCTTCGACTATGAGACGCGCGAGTCCCGCGCCGCACAGCGAGCCGACGACGCCCCCCGCCGGGAGCGGGGTGAGGGCGAGCCCCAATATTCCGCCGACGATGCCGGCGGCGGAGATCGCCGCGAGCTTGAGAGTTCCTCGGGGAGTCTCGGGTTCGCGCTGGGAATTCGCCTCCGGCGCGGCTTCGGCGGAGTTTTTACGAAGGTGGGAGGCGAGGAATCCGACGGCGAAGATGACGATGAGGAGGCGCGAGACGTGGACGGCGGCGACCGCCGGGCCGTTGGCGCCTTGTGTGGCGCCGATGGTCGCCATCTCGGTGAGGCCGCCGGGGGCCGCGGCGAAGAGTGCGGTCGTGGGGGAGATGCCCGTGAGCCAGACCGCCGCGAACGCCGCCGCCCCCGAGGACGCGAGGAATAAAAGCGAGAGGAGAATCGCCGGGAGGGCGGCCCTCGCGCCGCTTCCGAGGGAGTCGCGGGTCATCCTCAGACCGACGAGGACGCCGACGAGGATTTGAAGCCCCCATCCGGCGGCGTCGGGGAGCGGTATCTCCGGCAGCCCGTGGAGTCCGAGGGCGCATCCCACGCCGAAGAACGCGCCGATGAACGTCCCGGCGGGGAGGCGGAGCTTGTGTCCGGCGAGCGAGCCGAGAACCCCGAGAAGCGAGATCGAAACGATGAGCGATAACGACGGCAGCCTGTCTTTCCCTCCCAAGAATCGTTGGCCGACATCGGCAAGTATACGAGTTCGGCGGAGGTCGCGGACAGAGAAAAGCCCCCGGATGGGCGACCGGGGGCGCGCCTTCGTTTACGCCGATTCGTTTACGCTGACGCGTCGAGGACGAAAGTTATCTCCATGTTCACTTTGTAGCCTGTGATGTTCCCGTTCTCGATCATGACGTTCATGTCCTTTACCCACGCGCCTTGCACGCCGCGCAGCGTGTTCGTGGACCGGCTGACCCCTTCCTTGATGGCGTCCTCGAAGCTGGTGGTGGAGGTCGCGCTGATCTCGGTGATCCTCGCTACGGCCATTGGCTCTCCTCTCTCGAGCTTTTCCCTTGAGAGTCCATCTACCCGCGAGGGTGGATGTCTAAAACGGGAAATGTCGGAGGAGCTTCGATCTTGCTTCGAGCTTTTTCTCAGAGTTGCGCGGAGAGCATCGGGTCGGTGGTGGGCTGCGGGGAGCCGCCGGACGGCTCGACGGTGACGGCGACGGTCTCGGCTCCTTCAAGGGATTGCTCGACGACGGTGGCGACCGGGCCTTCGCCGGGTTGGAAGAGGCCGCTCGGCTGCGCTCCTCCATCGTCTATGACCCATATTTGGAAAGTCTGGTCGTCGGGGAGCGTGGGCATGTTTTGGGCGACGAGGACGGCCCGGTCGCCCTCGAAGGCCATGACTTCGGCGTCGGAGCCGCTCGCCTCGCCCTCGGCTTGCATGGCGAGGATGCGGCTTCCGTCGGCCCCGGCGTCGGCCCCGCCCGTCCCGTCGGCCCCGGCGCGGGCGGCTTCGATCTCGGCTTGAAGCTCGGAGTTTTGGCCGTCGAGGGTTTGGACTTCGCTTTGGAGGAGGACGTTCCATGAAAGCAGTCCGACGACGAGCGCGGCCGCGGCTCCGAGCGCGATCCTCGCCGGGAAAGCGTCTCTCAGCCTGTCGAGCGAAGCCCTCCACGACGACGGCGGCGAGGCTTGCCTTCTTTCCTGGCGGCTGTTCGCGGATTCAGCGTTGACCATCGCCATGACGCTCCGGCGAAGGCGTTTGGGGGGTTCTTGTCCGGCGGGGGAGATGGCGAGGAGCGCGGCTATGGAGGCGATGTCTTCCACCTCGGACTGGGATTCGGGGTGGGCTTGGAGATATGCCTCGAAGTCGCGGTGCTCGTCCTCCGGGAGCGCGCCGAGGGCGTATGCGTCCTTGAGGTCGTCGAACTTCCCGCGGTTCATATCGGTCATCTCGGCACCGCCACGTCGCGGGAGTCGAAGTAGTCGCGCATCTTTTTCAGCCCCAGCCTCATCCGTCCCTTCACTGTTCCGAGCGGGAGGTTCATTAGCTTGGATATCTCCACGTGCGTGTAGCCCGAGAAGTACGCGAGCTCGAGTATTTTCAGTTGCTCCTCGGGGAGCGTTTTCAACGCCTCCCGGACTTGATCCCTTTGCGAGTTCCGCCACGTCTCGGCGAATGCCTCGCTCGGCTGGGATTTCTCCGCCGACGCCTCGAAGCGATCCTTCGTCCTCTGGCGGCTTGCGGTCGCGCGGAGCTGGTCAATGCCCCGGTGGTGGACGATGGAGAGGATCCAGGTTCGTACGCTCCCGCGCCCCGCCCGGTAGCTGTTCGCCGAGCGCCACACTTTGAGGAAGACTTCCTGGACGAGATCCTCCGCCGTCTGCCGCTGGCCCATGATGCGGTACCCGAGCGAGAAGGCCGCCCGGCTGTGTCGGTCATAGAGCGCGGCGAAGGCGTCGGGGTCCTCGCCTCCGACCATCGAGATGAGATCCTCGTCCGCGAGCGAGAGGTATTTTTTGGAGTTGTTAGCCATCATCTCAATCATACGTCATCCAAATCCGTGCGGATCACGCCCCGATCCCAGCCGCGCCCTCGTAAATCGCGCCCTCGCAAATCGCACCCGCGTCCCGGTCGAGCCGGAGCCCGGCGTAAATAATTTGCGGTTATCAAAAAAATGTGGGGATTGTGGGAATTAATCGGAAAATGGGGATGTAACGATTTTTGAGTTGTGTTAAGGTAGACTACGATTCTACGACAGGCATATGGAACTTAAAGATGATCCAAGTTTCATCTAGTGTCGTAGAAGCAATGTAAGAAGGGCGCGAAGCAAGTATGTTTGGCGCCAGGAAACCCGAACAGAGGGGAGAGTGCAGATGAGTGAAGTAGACCGCAGCGCATCGTTTGCGGTTAATCGGGAGGTCGCCAGGCGCGATTTCTTGAAGACCGCAGCGTGGGCCACGGCCGCGATATCGGCCGCCGGGATCGGTGGGTTCGGATTCGCCGCGAGGCGCGCGAACGCTCAGGGAGAGTTCGAGACGTATCTGGAAGCTGGCGACGAAGGGATAGTGTCGCTCGCCTACGTGCTGGAGTTGCTGGAGGGTACGTTCTATCAGATGGGCGTGGACATGGGCACGGTGAGCGGCAACGCGCTGGTCCAGATCCAGGCGATAGCCGACGCGGAGTTCGCCCACGCCGACGCTTTGGCGGGCATCCTCACGGAAATCGGGGCGGAGATCCCGGCGACGCCGGAGTTCACCTTCCCGGACGGCGTGTTCGAGGACACGACCGCCTTCCTCGAGTTGGGCAACACCTTCGAGCCAGTCGGCATCGGCGCGTATCAGGCGGCGGCCCCGGCGATACAGAACAAAGAGTATCTCGGGCCTGCGCTCTCGATCCACAGCGCCGAGTGCGAGCACTGGAACGGGATCAAGATTCTCTTGGGCATAGACCCGCCCAACACCGTCGCGTTCGAGGAAGCATTGCCGTTGCCGGTCGTCCAGGAAGCCGTCGCGCCGTTCGGCGTAGGTTAAGGAGGAAGATAACTAACTATGGATAAGCCACAGATGATCATTCCGGGGGCGGAGACATTCGCCAAGCCCCGGACTCGGAGGGACTTCTTCAAAGCCCTCGCCGTCGCCGGCATCGGCGCGGCCGCCGGAGGGGCGATGATGGCCCGCCCGGCCAAAGCGCAGCTCGGCGAGATCAACGACGACATAGACATCGCGAACTTCGCGCTCACCCTTGAGTTCCTCGAGGTCGAGTTCTATACCCTCGCGGTTAACTCGGGTCTTCTCTCGGGTACGGCTCTCAGCACGATCTCGATGATCCTCGAAAACGAGGTAGCACACCGCGACGCGCTCATCGGCCTCATCCAAGAGTTCGGCGGCACCCCGGTCGAGGCGCCGGAGTTCACCTTCCCGGATGAGTCGCTCGCCAGCCAGCAAGGCATCATCGAGATGACCAACGTCTTCGAGCCAACCGGTCGGAGCGCGTACCTCGGCGCGGCGCCGCTCATCGAAGACCCGAACGTCCTCGCGGCGGCGGGCTCGATCGCGGGCGTCGAGGCCGAGCAAACGGTCACCGCGAGGAACCTCCTCGGCATCGTGCCGCCGACGACCATTCCGTTCCCGGAGGCCGCCAGCGTGGACGAAATCCTCGCGGCCGTCGCGCCGTTCCTCGGCATGGGCGAGATGATGGACACCGGCGGCGCCGTCGCCGGCGGCTCGCACCGGGCTCTTTAGCGGAGCGTTTTGGTCGAGCGTACACAACTTTTCACGAGAAGAGCGAGGGCGGCCATGGCCGCCCTTCTCTTCGCCGTCGCAGTCATCCTTGCAGGATGCTCCGGCGCGAGTACGGGTGGGGAGGGAGCCTCGACCCCCACCGAAGCCCCGGAGGCCGCCGAGCAGCAAACGGAGCAGCAAGAAGAGGCAGCTGAGGAATCCGGTTCCGAAGAGTCCGGCGCGGGGGAAGAGAATCCCTACGCGGATACGCTCGCGAATGCTTCCGAGCAAGCGACCCCGGATCCCGAAAACCTCGAAGGCGCTCCGGAGATGAAGGAGTGGACCGACCCGGCCGGGGACGACATCCCGGACACCGCCCAGTTCTTCAACACGGGCGGCTCCGCCGGAGCCATCCCCGCCGTCAAGCCGTTCAACTTCGGGCGAGACCCCGGCGGCCCGGAGGACAAAACCATGTACCTCACGGTGCCGAAGATCGGGCTCGAAGACGTGGAGGTCATAAACTCCACCTCCGAGGAGGCGTTGACGGAATCCACGGCCCATGTCCCCGCCACGGGCTTCCCGTGGCAGGAGGGCGCGAACACGTACATCGCCGGGCATCGCATCGGCTATCCCGGCACGGGGTCGCACGAAATTTTCTACGACCTCGACCAGCTCGCGGAGGGCGACGAGATCATCGTCGAAGACGCCGACGGGGGCCAGTTTGTTTACCGGGTCACGACGTACCTCGTCACCGACCCGTTCGACGTCGAAGTCATGAACCCCGTGGACGGCCAGAGCGTGATCACACTCCAAACCTGCACGCTCCCGGACTACGTGGACCGCATAGTGGTTCAAGGCGAACTCGTCGAAGGAGACACCATCCCCGCCTGATTTTCGCCGCAATAAACTCCATATACCCCGAAAAGTCCCGCAAGCGCGGGGCTTTTTATTTCCGCTCCGCCGATTTTCCTCATCCGTCGAATGCTAAGATGTCCGAATGCCGAACCACATCGCCGACGACATGGCCCCCGGAATTGAGGAGCGTTTGATGCGCCTGTGCGCGCTGTCGAGCGGAAGCTCCGGCAACGCGACGTATATCGAATCCGAAAGCGGCGGGCTCCTCATTGACGCCGGACTTTCATGCCGACGAATTAAGAAACTTCTCGCTTCCATCGGACGCTCCCTCGATGACCTCGAAGCCGTCCTTTTGACTCACGGACACACCGACCACACCTCCGGCGTACGCTCGCTCGTGCGCGAATGCGGCCTCCGCGTCGTCTCCGCCCCCGGTGTCGGCGAGCATCTCGGGTCGGAGGTCGTCGAAGCGGGAGAAAGTTTCCTCGCCGGGGGCATCGAGGCCCGTTTCTTCGCCGTTCCGCACGACGCGCCGACGTATGGGGTGAGGCTCGACCGGGGCGGGCTTTCCGCTGTCGTCGCCACGGATTTTGGCGAGGCCGCGCCGGATGTCCTCGAAGAAATGCTCGGCGCGGATGCGGTCGTCCTCGAAGCGAACCACGACGAGGACTGGCTGTGGAGCGGCCCGTATCCGGCCCATTTGAAACGCCGCATCGCCGCCCCGAACGGCCACCTCTCCAATGAACAAGCCGCCGAAGCCGCTCTCGCGCTCGCGCCGCACGGACTCAAAGACATCGTCCTCGGGCATCTCTCGGAGAAAAACAACTCGGCGGCGCGGGCGGTCGGGAAAGTGAAGGCCGCGCTCCGGGGCGGAGGCTTCGATGGGATCCGGGTACGGGCGGCGATGGCGAGGCGCCCGACACCGTGGATCGAGGTCGGGGAGCCGACGGCGGACATCCGCCCGAACCCCGACGAAGCGAGGCTTTTCGGCGCGTGATCCGGAACCCGACCGACGGAAGTACGAGCGATCGCTTCGCGTCTTCGTCGGGCGCGGGAAGCGAGACTTTCGATCCCCCCGTGAGGTCGGCGAAAATGCGCCCCCCGACCTCGCGAAACGTGGCGGAGCGAAGCGGCTCATACCGAATTCGCCGACCGAATTTCGTGTGGCTTTGGCGCGAAGGAAGCGATCCTCCGGCTCCGATACCATGCCCTCGCTATGCGAGTGGCGGCGGTGGAAACATCCGATCGGAATACATGTGATCCGAGCCGCCACAATCGTCGCCGTCGGCAAATTGAAAGGATGGCCCGACGAAGCGTGCGGAGACTATCTGAAACGCCTCCGCCGCCACGGTCGAGTCGAAATCATCGAAGTCCCCGAATCCGACATGAACCGCCTCTCCCCGAAAGAAGTCCTCGCCGCCGAGGCCGAACGCCTCGAAAAACGCATCCCGAGCGGGGCGCACGTCATCGCGCTCGACCGCGAGTCGGGGAAGGGGATCTCATCGGAGAAGTTCGCGGGGAAACTGGCATCGCTCGGCGCGAGCGGAAGGAGTCACGTCGCCTTCATCGTCGGGGGCGCGCTCGGCCTCGACGAAAAAATACTCGCCCGCTCCGACGAGGCGGTGTCTTTCGGGGAAATGACGATGCCGCACGCGCTCGCTCGCGTCGTACTTCTCGAACAACTTTATCGGGCGACGAAGATTTCTCGGGGCGAGAAATATCATTGGTGAGAGGGGCTTCGCCTCACGTGTCGGAGATCGGCGGCGGATGGCGGAAGCCGTTCGGATGAGCCGGATCCGGCGCGTTTTGGTCGGGATGAGAGCGGGAGAACCGAGTTCGGATGAAGGAACCGGCGGTCGCC
>Ga0136630_1000557_pt1 | contig 14559 bp, 10 predicted proteins | sample AntDrymUQ5682106_2_FD_105496 | JGI IMG/M metagenome (GOLD analysis project Ga0136630, IMG submission 105496) | Polar desert sand microbial communities from Dry Valleys, Antarctica - metaG UQ568 (21.06) | ecosystem: Environmental > Terrestrial > Soil > Desert | place: Antarctica: Dry Valley...
ACGCTGACGCCAGCGCTACGGCGTCGCCGACGGGAACGACGACACCCCCCGAGCGCTCTCCCCCGGCCAGGAGCTCTGAGATGCCGGGTGCGGCCGCTGCCACGACCGGCAGGCCGAGCGCAAGCGCCTCGACCGGCGCGACGGGGAATCCCTCGTGGCGCGACGGGAACGCGTACACATCGGCTGCCGACAACAGCGTCCTCAGATGCTGGCGGTCCAGAACGTACTGGTCGATCCAGCGCACTCGCCGTAGTCCCGCCTCGCGAATCAGTCGCCTGAGAGCGCTGCGGTCGTCGCCGGAACCGATGAGCAGCAACCACGCGTCGTCGGTCGAGTCCTCAACGTGACGCCACCCGGTCACCAGGACGTCCAGGCCCTTACTCCGCAGGTCGACGCGCCCGTGCCACCCGACCACGGGAACGTCGACGGGCAGGTCGGCGCTGGTGCGGGCCTCGGCGCGGGGCACCCGAGTCCAACTGGCGGTGTCGAGCGGGTTGTAGATCTCGGCCAACCGCGCCTCTGGCACCCGGTACTGGCGCCGCACGCGCGCCCGCTCCGATGCGGGGGCGATGACCAGCGCCGACGCTGCCCGCACAGTGAAGGGTCGCAGCAGACGTTCGAGCCGCGTGTGGGGACGGTCTCCACCCTGGAACGTGGCGACAACCGGCATCCCAAGGGCGCGGCCGACCACAACCGACGTGTCGAATCGTGGGTACTCGTACTCCTGGCACAGAATCGCGCTGCAGCAGTGCCGCCGGAGCTCCCGCGCCAGTCGTAACGGCGGGGTCGCGAGGTAGGGCACCAGTTCGCGCAAGGCCAGACCAAGCACCCATTGCATGCCACGCGTCCCTGCCAGCGCCTGACGCACCGTCCAGCCGTACCGGGAGGGCAGCAGGCGCCGCAAAGGCATGTAGGCGCGGGAGGGCGGCAGCAGGCACAGCGTTGCCCCCGTGGGTCGATGCACGACGTGCGTGGGGACCGTCACCCCGCGACTGACGCAGATGATCACCGTGTGCACGCCCGCGCTGGCGAGGGCGGTGACGTATCCGAACAGCCAGCCGCCGGTCATCTCATCGCAGAACTCCTGCAGCGACACGCCGATGCTGTCGAGGAAGTCTTCGAGCAGGTCACCCCAGGGCAACAGGGCAACGCTTGGCCGCGCCGGCTGAACATCTCTTCCGGCCGCCGGCGCGGCCGTCACGCGGGCTTCTGCCAGCGCCAGGCGGTTTCCGTCCCAGGCGTTGTCGTGCCGATTCGCCACGACACCAGCCATATCAGCGGTGCGGTCACCGCACACAACGGCAGGCGTACGGTGGCGGGCAGCCGCGAGAACGCCAGGTCGTGACCGAAGGCCGTGACGGGATTGATGAACCCCGCGGTCTGGATGGGTGGAGCATTGAACAGCCGGGCCAGATCGGAGGTGGCATACCCGCGCCGCACGTGACCCCAGTCGGCCATCACCTCCCGATCGCTCGGGCACAGCGGCCGCAGCACTCGGTAGTAGGGAAAGCGCCAACGCTGGTTGGGACTGGTCACCAGCACCGAGCCACCGGGCCGCAGGACCCGAAGCACCTCCTTGACCGCCGCCCCATCGTCTGGGATGTGCTCGAGCACGTCGAACAGCGTGACAGCGTCGAAGGACGAGTCGGCGAACGGCAGTCGCGTGGCGTCGGCGGCCACGAACCGGAGCCGCAGCCGTCGGTTCTGGGGGGACGCGGCGTAGTCCGGTTCGAGGTCGACGTTGGTCACCGACGCCGCCGGGTACAGCAAGGACGTGAGGGCGCTCTGGCCCCCGCCGACCTCCAGCGCGTGGTGCGGCGCGGAGTCCGGAGCGATCGCGTGAATGGCTCGCATCTTCTCGCGATAAAACCAGCCCTCAGTGAGAGGATGTGGATAGGGGTTGGCCCGGAGGTAGCGCCCGAGCCGCGTCTTGGTCCGAGGGGGTGCCAATGCCAGTCGAACGCTGTGCAGCCCTTGCATGTAGCCGCTGACCTGCGCCAGATACAGGCGTGTCGGTGTCCATCCTCGCCGGCGGTACGTCGCCATGAGGGCTGCTGGCGCCTGGCGTAGGTAGGAGGCAGGCAGCGAGACGAACGCCCGTCGCACATTTCCCCAGTGCCGATGGCGAGCGAACTGCACGAACATGGCCGTCACCTGCCCCTGGGCATGGGCCGAAGCTTGACGCCGCACAGTGACGACATCGCGCGGAGGCGAGCGAAACACGACGGCGGCGGGTTCGTAGGCGCAGCGCCATCCGGCCGCCAGCAGCCGGTACCAGAACTCTGTATCTTCGCTGGACCCGGCGGCGCCCGCTCCCAGGCGCTCATCGAACGCGCCGACAGCCGCAACAGCATCGCGCCGCAGCGCCATGTTGGCGCCCACGCCGATCCGCCATGTCGGGACGCCCCTGCTGCGGTGCCGCGCAAAGAATCCCCGGTCGTAGGAGCGTCGACGAAAACCGCCCTGAAAGCCCTGGAGCTCAGACGGGCGGGGGACCTGCGCCGGCATGTCGGACTCGAGGGGCAGCACGAGGCCAGTGACCGCCATCACATCGTGTTCAGTGAACGCCAGCAGCAATCGCCAGGCCCAATCGGGATGCACCTGGACATCGTCGTCAACGAAGGCGATCAGCGATCCCGTGGTCGCGCGCAGACCACAGTTGCGCGCCGCGCTTGATCCCGGTTGAGCCTCACGGACGTACCGGACCCCCGTAAACCGCTCGACCACCCGGCTCGTGCTGTCGCCGGTGCGGGCATCGTCCACGACAACGATCTCCCGGGGCTGCACCCTGCCGGCAGTCAGTGCGGCCAGGCACTGCTGCAACGCCTCCGGCCCGCCGCTGGAACAAACCACCACCGACAAGGGAGGAAGGTCGGGTGGAGGTGCGTCGCTGCCGTCGTCCAGGCGCCTGAGCAGCGGCCCGTGCGCGATGCCGGCAAGGGTCACTGCGTCCCACCGATGTCGCTGATTCAGCTCCAGGCGGTCGATGACGGCCGGGGCGACTGACGCCGCGGCGGCACCCGCAAGCGACGAGGAAGCCGTCGCCTGCTCCGGCGTGACCTCCAGCGAGCCCAACGGCAGCCCTCGCCACCACAGCAGCGCCAACAGGGTTCGGTCTGCGTGCTGGAGGAGGGCGGCAAAGGGCGCAACAGTGGCGAGATCGACGTGAACGACCCGGCGCCCCGCCTGTCCGCTCATGCAGTGGCTTCTCTCGGTTGATGGTCGTGCGCCACGCTGACCGCACGAGCAGCGATCTTCGCCGACCGCCGCTGCGACCGCGAGTATGTGCCCGCCAGCCCCACGAGACCTCCGAAGAGTTCGGCCAGGACAAGATCGGGCCCTAGGGGGCCAGGTCCACCTGTGCTTCGCCGTAGCTCGCGGACGCGATCGAAGAGCCACCAGCCGATCAGCGCACGCAACTTGCCTCGCTGAGTCGCGTCCCGGCCATAGGTCTTGGCCACGAAGGCCATGAATCCCGTTCCCCATGTCCAGTACTGCCTGCGCAGCGCCTCGTACTCCCGCCGATGCTTGTGGAACACCAGCATGCGCGGCTCGTACACCAGTGGCGCGCCGGAGCGCACTACCCGATAGAAGATGTCGAGGTCACCGCCACCGGGCAGCGGAGCCCCTGTGTCGAGGGCCTCGTCGAAGCCACCCATCTCCAGCACGGTGCGGCGGTCCAGGGCCATGTTGCACCCGGCCCCGAAGATCCCTGCTCCGACGGGGTACAGCGGGTTGCCCGGAAGCCGCGCGCCCGCGTAGCGCAGCTTGACGCATCCGCGCCGGAAGCCACCGCGTCGCTCGAAGATCACCTGGGCCGCCGTGCGAAGTTCGTACGGCAGCACCAGTCCGGTGACGGCGGCGGCGTCGCCATGCTCTGCCAGCGCCTCCAACAGCCCCGCGAGCCAACCGCGGTCGACCTCCACGTCGTCGTCGAGGAACGCGATGACATCGCCTGTCGCCTCGCGTAGCGCACGATTGCGAGCAAAGTCCAGCCCTGCTCGCGACTCTCGAACGTATCGGACCTGCGGGTGGTGGCGGACAGCGGCGGCAGTGGAGTCGTCGCGAGGGGCGTTGTCGACGACAAGGATCTCTACCGTCGGCTCACCTGCGGCTCCGGCAACGACCGGCCAGAGGCTTGCCAGGCAGCGCTCAAGCAGCGACGACCGATTGTGTGTGCAAATCGCGATCGTCACGCTTCTCGACGTCGGCGGCGCAGGCGGCGGCGCGATCTCCTCGCGGACCACATCCGCCACAACGTCGGCGGCGCTGCCAGGCAACAGCAAAGCCGCGAACTCGTCCGGCGTCAGGGTCACGCCCGGTGGCAACTCGTGCAGCGAGAATGAGATCGGTCGCCCACCGCGACGCAGCAACAGGGCAAGGCCGTTCTGGTCAGGGGCCAGCGCAACAGTCGGCAGGGGCGCCGCTACCTCAACGTCGACAATGGCATAACCCAAATCGGCTCCGCATGTTGCAGTCGGTGACTCGGCTGCTACCGTGCCATAGGCGCCCGCGAAACGCTACCCGGCGGCCAGTGGAGGGCAGCAGTGACCGCCGAAGCCAACCGGCGCTGGACCGAGAACCGGTCATCCGTACACAGACCCGTCCTGCGGCTGCCAGAGTTGTGGGCGTACCGGGAGCTGGTCGGGTTCTTAGCCCTCCGCGATATCCGAGCGCGCTACAAGCAAGCCGTGTTCGGAGTGGGATGGGCGGTCTTGCAACCATTGATCAGCGCGGCCATCTTCACGCTGGTGTTCCGACGCCTTGCCGGTGTGCCGAGCGACGGTGTGCCGTACCCGCTGTTTGCACTGCTCAGCGTCTCGGTGTGGACGTACTTCGCAACCAGTGTGAACGGCGCGACGACCAGCTTGGTCAGCAACGCCGCGCTAGTGACAAAGGTCTATTTTCCACGACTGGCCGCGCCCCTGGCCGCTCTGGCGCATGGGGTGGTTGGGCTGACGGTCGCCCTGCTTCTGGTCGCGGCGGCGATGGCGTACTACGGCGTCGTGCCCGGGCTAGCGGTGCTGTGGTTGCCGGTGTGCGTGCTGGCGCTCATGGGGGTCGCTTTGGGAGCCGGACTGTTGCTCTCGGCCATCAACGTTCGCTACCGCGATGTCGGCCAGGTCGTCGGGCTGCTGCTGCAAGTGTGGTTGTTCGCCAGCCCGGTGGCTTATCCCAGCAGTCTTGTTCCCCAGCGATGGCGAGAGCTGTACGCGCTGAATCCGATGGTCGGGATTTTGGACACCTTCCGCTGGGCGGTGCTTGGCACCCCCGGCCCCGGGCCCGACGTGCTGCTCTCCCTGGCGGCAGGTGGGGCTTTGCTGGCGGTCGGTGTCACCTACTTTCAACATTCGGAGCGACGTTTCGCCGACGTGATCTGAGGCTTGATGTCAAACGCCGTCGAGCTGGCCGGAGTGTCCAAGCGCTATCTGCTGGGGGAGCACCACGGCACCAGCGGATCGCTGCGCGACGCCCTGAGCGCCCGCGCTCGCCGCTTGCTGGGGCGTGAGGCGGCGGTACCGGCGGAGGAGCTGTGGTCGCTGCGCGACGTGACCCTGGCGGTGGAGGAAGGCGACACGCTTGGATTGATCGGGCGCAACGGGGCTGGCAAGAGCACACTGCTGCGCATCGTGACGCGGATCACTGAGCCGACGGCCGGCGTGTCACGCACCCGAGGACGCGTGGGGTCGCTGCTGGAGGTGGGAACAGGGTTCCATCCAGAGCTGACGGGCCGGGAGAACGTCTACCTCAACGGAGCCATCCTCGGGATGAACAGGCGGGAGACCACCCGTCAGTTCGACGACATCGCCGAGTTCGCAGGCGTGCAGCGCTTCCTCGACACACCGGTGAAGCGCTACTCGTCGGGGATGTACTTGCGGTTGGCGTTTGCCGTGGCCGCCCATCTCGACGCGGAGATCATGGTGGTCGACGAAGTGCTGGCGGTCGGTGATGCGGAGTTCCAGCGCAAGTGCCTTGGGAAGATGAGCTCGCTGGAGCGCGAGGGGCGAACGGTGCTGTTCGTCAGCCACAACCTCGACGCCATCATGCGCCTGTGCCGGACGACCGCCTGGCTCGAGCAGGGCGAGCTCAAGGCGTACGGACCCACGCCGCAGGTGACGGCGGCCTATTTGACTGCGACCAGCAACCCCTCTGCTTCGCGCGAGTTTCCCGACCGTCCAGACGATCCTGTGGCCTTACGCCGGGTCGTACTCCTCGACGCCGACGGCAACTCCACGTCGCTGCTGCCGCGCGGGCGCCCTTTCGCCGTCGAGGTCACCTTTGTCGTCCACCAACCGCTTCCCACGCTGGACCTTACGGTCTTCGTGGCGAACTTGCGCGGGGTCCGGGTGCTGGACGAAGCCTGGTCGGACGTGCAGCCGTCTCGGCCGGGTCTGCCGGGGCGGTACATCGCCCGCATCGAGGTGCCGCCGCTGCTGACGGCTGGCGACTACACGGCGGGCATATGGCTGGGCTCGTCCTACGAGACGGTCGCCTACAACGAGGAAGTGCTGGCGTTCCGGCTTGAGGGCGGCACGTCCGGGCGCGCGGAGCGCGTCTTGCAGCTGACCGCGCCGTGGCGGGTACAGCGCATCGACGACGTGCACGCGGGCTGCAACGCGGAGTCTTAGCGAACAGCCTGACCCAACAGGGTGCGCCGTCGACGGCCGTTGCGGACGAGGCGCCAGACACCCAGCCACTGACCGCGTACAAAGGCCGCATCCATGGCGAGCTCGATGACGCCCGTCCGCCATCGCAGAGCGCCGACCAGGCGCCACAAGAGCCTCCCGCTGCCGTCGACGCAGCCCTTGACGGCGGCGGCCAGCCAAGCGGCTGCGGAGCTCTCCCAGGTCAGGGCGCCGACGAGCACCTGGGAGACTCCCAGACCCTCGTTCAAGGAGCGTAGATACCGGTGCTCGGTGCGCCTGGCGGGGACGAGGTGCCGCAGCTCGCACGTCGGCACATACCACAGCGGAAAGCCGGCACCGCGGATACGCAGGGCGATCTCGACATCGCCTCCCGAGATCAGCTTCGTGCCGACACGATCCTCCAGCAGCGGCTGCCGCGACCAACCGCTGGTCTGAAGGGCCGACCGATTGACCACCATGCCCGCCCCCACGAGCCAGTCGACCTCCCGCTGGTAGGCGCCGAGATCCTGTTCGGCGAACAGCCAGCCGTAGCGGTGTAGGTACCGCGGTGGCGGCGACTCCCAGCCGACGATGACCCGACCGCCGAAGGCGCCGCAGCCCGGATGTCCACTGGCAAAGCCGGCGGCCGCGGCGATCCAGTCGTCGGCGATGAGGCAGTCGTCGTCCACGAAGGCGATCCAGTCCCCCAGCGTCTCGGTCACGCCACGGCGCCGCGCCGGAGTCAGCCCCTGCTCTCGTTCCAACACGCGCCTGAGGTCGGGCACGTCGCCGGCCCGGACGTGTCGATTCACCACCTCGGCGGTGTCGTCCGTGCAGTTGTTGTCCACGACAAGGACTCGCCAGCTGGCCTCGCGCGGTGCTTGCTGCCGGCCGAGTGCCGCCAGCGCCAGCTCCAAACCAGCGGCGTTGTTGTAGGTGCAGATCACCACGTCAAGGGAGACCGGACCGGCGCCGATCGGCGTCACAACCCCACCCGCTGTCCTTTTTCGGCTTCTTCTGCGCAGCGAGGAATCCGGGCGACATGTCGCTGCCCGGCGGCACAGGATGACCGCGAGTAGTGTACGTGCCCTACAGATCGCGAGGTGAGCGACCATCCGACTGAGCTGCCACGGAGGCACAGCCTTGCACTACGCCATCGTTGACGTCGACGTTGGCGTTGCCCTGCCTTCAGTTCCACTTAGGCCGTGGCAAGAGGGGCTCGGCGTGCTGGTGCGGCGTCAGGGGCGACCGATCTCATTCTCCCTTCACACGCTGCCCCCCGGCGCGCTGGTGTCGCCCGACCATCTGCGTCGCCTCATCATGGACGCCGGCGAGGCCGACATCCTGGCGGCCGCAATCGGTGACGAGATCTGCCCACCGCAAGCGGCCCTTTCAGCCGTGGACCTCACCGTGGTCATCTGCAGCCGAGGTACCAAGCAGTCGCTCGAGCGGTGTGTCGGCGCATTGCGGGCGTTGCAGAGCGCGGGAGAGCGCTTCGACACGCTGGTCGTGCAGCGGAACCCGGGTACCGCAGCCACCGGCGGACCAATCGTGGCGATGAGCGACGTGCGGGCGACCGTCGCGCCCGGTCCCGGACTCGCGAGTGCCCGTAACCGCGCACTGCGGACCGCGCGCACGGAGTGGGTGGCGTTCCTCGACGACGAGGTGGAGGTCGACCACGGCTGGCTGGCCGGCCTCCGCTCGGCGGTGACAGAGCATGACGACGCGGCCGTTGTCACTGGTCTCGCGCTGCCCTCGGAACTGACCAGCAAGCCGCAGATCCAGTTCGAACGCGGTGAACGCCACCGTCGCGGCTTCGACCGGCGGAGGTTGCAAGGCCCGCGACTGCCCGGAGACGCGCTGTACCCCTTCGACACCAGTGCCTTGGTGACCAGCTGCAACATGGCGTACCGTCGGCACGCAGCGCTCGCACTGGGCGGCTTCGACGAGGCGCTGGACAGCGGGTCGCCATTGCAGCACGCGACAGACATGGACATGGCCTTTCGGGTGCTGCGGTCGGGCCGACCGCTGGTGTACGAGCCGCGCATGCTCGTCTTCCGAGGGCATCCAGTCACCCGTGGCGCCCTGCGCCACGACTATTGGGGCACAGGCAGCGGCCTTGGCGTGTACCTGGCTAAGACGTACAGCACACAGGCCTCCGAGCGCCACGCGCTTCGCGGCGTGGCACACGCGTTCTCCCGCCGACACCTGCGGGAGCTGAGGCGCAGCCTCGACGGCCGCGCGTCGGTGCCGCCGGACCTCACTGTGGCCCAACTCGCCGGCGGCTTCTCCGCCCTGGCCAAGAGCAAGGCCGTGCGGAATGACGGACGTCCCGGATCATAGGATGAGGACACCGGCGCCCCTGCGCGTCCTGCACGTCGACCTCGCGGGCGCTCCCCTGGCGCAGCACGTCAAGGATTCTGAGGCCTTCGATGACCCTCGCGATCTGTATGTCGTGTTCTGGTGGCGTGGCCTGGCGCTGGGGCATGCCGAGATTCCGCTGGCCCTGTGGCGGTCGTCATCCGCGCTCTCCGATCTGGTCGCGAGGACGGTAGTCCCAGCGGTACGCGGCTGGTTGGGGCCGGCTGACGACTCCCTGACCGAGGGCTCCGTGCTGTCGCGGCTGGAAACCGTGTGCCAGCCGACACCCACGGTGCGCAGCAGGAAGGTTTCGGTCGTCATCTGCACCCGAGACCGACCGCAGGCGCTGAAGCGGTGCCTGGAGTCGGTGGTTCGCTGCTCGCCGCAGGCAGCCGAGGTGATCGTCGTCGACAATGCACCGGCGACAGGCGTGACAAGAGCCCTCGTCGCCCGTTATCCGGCGATCACCTACGTGGCCGAGCCGGTTCCCGGGCTGAGTGCTGCCCGCAACAGCGGCGTGCGGAAAGCCACTGGCGAAATCGTGGCCTTCACCGATGACGACGTGACCGTGCATCCACAATGGGTGGGGTGGTTGGGCCAGAGCTTCGAGAATCCCAGCGTGCAGGCGGTCACCGGTCTGGTCTTGCCGGCGGAGCTGGAGACTCCCGCTCAAGTCGTGTTCGAGCAAGTCCAGGGCGGTTTCGGCGGTGGCCACCGGCACAAGACCTTCGGCCCGGCGTTCTTCGCCGCGGGCAAGGCCAAGGGCGTCCCGGTGTGGAGGATCGGGGCGGGCGCCAGCATGGCGGTCCGCAGGTCGGCGTTCGACGCCGTGGGGCTCTTTGACGTCCGCCTCGGCGCGGGTGCAGCTGGCTGCAGCGAAGACTCCGAGCTGTGGTACCGCTTGCTGGCCGAGGGTTGGACCTGCGCATACAACCCCGCAGCGGTGGTCCTACATTATCACCGGGAGACGACAGCGGAGTTGCAGCGCCAGCAGATGGCGTACGTCCGTGGTCACCTTGCGGCGCTGTTCGCGCAGTTCTCGCGCTACCGGCACTGGGGAAACTTGCGACGGGCACTCCTGGCGCTGCCGCGCTACTACCTTCGGCGCGCGCCCGCGGAACTGCTCAGACTGGCTCACCTGCGGCAGGCAGGGCGCAGCGGAGGCTGGTTTTCGAACGAGCGTGCAGTTGCGGCCGAGGCGTGCCTTGTCATGCCGTCAACGTACCTGGCCGAATTGCGCGGATATGTCGAAGGATTGACGTTGGCGCCGCATCTGCTGGCGGGCAGCTACTCACGCTCGGCTGGCAGACAGATCAAGCGCTCAAGACACCCGCATCCAACCGCTGGTGCTCTGCCAGCAGGCGGGGGTTCCGATTGAATCGGCCAACGTTACACTCAGTTGGTCGGCGGGTACGCAACGTGCAGGGTTCAGCAAGAGGAAACGGGTCGCTCGTGGTCACGCGGGACGGGAGTATTCGTTGAGAGTGCTGCTCTCGGCGCTCGCGTGTGAGCCGGAAAGGGGATCCGAGCCTGAGGTGGGTTACCGCGCCGTGCTTGCAGCGGCCCGGCGTCACGATGTCTGGGTGCTCACCCACATGGGCAGCGTTCCAGCGCTGAGGGCAGCGCTGCACGACGAGCCCGATGGTGCGCGCGTGCGAGTCCACGGAGTCCCGTTCGCGGTTCGCGAGCCGGGGCGCTCCACCGCCGGCGTCCTCACCTTCCAGTGGCACTACAACCGCTGGCAGCGCGACGTCGCTCGAGTCGCCGCCGAGCTCGACGCCGAGATCGACTTCGATGTGGTGCACCACGTCACCCTCGCCAGCTACTGGACGCGCGCGGGTGTGGCGGCGGTCGACAAGCCGCTGGTGTGGGGTCCCGTCGGCGGCGGCGTGGAACCTCCGCTGCGGCTGCTGTCCCAGCTCGGCCCGGCCGGCTTGGCCGAGCATGCGCTGCGGTTCGCCGGGCGGCCCTTGACTGCCCGCCTTCCATTTGCCCGACAAGCGGCGGAGCGAGCGGCAGTGGTTCTCGCCCAGAACCCGGCGACCGCCAAGCGGCTGAGGGCCCGTGGAGACGTCCGGCTGCTGTCCAACGCCACCTCGGTGGGCATGGACAACCTCCCCGCGCGGCGGGCAGCGGAGCCGCGGCTGATGTTCGTCGGCCGGCTCGTGGGCTGGAAGGGCCCCATGCTCGCGCTGCGGGCCATGCGCCTCCTCCAGGACGCCTCGGCCACGCTGCACTTCTACGGTTCGGGACCAGAGCGTGCGCGGCTGGAACGTCGTGTCGAGCAGTGGGGTCTGACCGACAGGGTCACCTTCTGGGGCTGGGTCCCCCGGCACGTCTTGCTCGACCACCTCGCGAGCGCGGCGGCGCTGGTGCATCCCGCCTTGCACGAGGAGGCGGGGCTGTGCATCGCCGAGGCCCTGATCATCGGGGTTCCGGTGGTCTGCCTGGCTCACGGCGGGCCGCTGGAGGTCACCAGCCACTGGCCCCAGCGCCGGGCATCGCTGGTCCGGCCGCAGGGTATGGACGCCACGGTGAGGGGCATCGCCGCCGCTGTAGACCGCGTGCTCGCAGCCCCTCCCTCACCGCTGACACCGCCGATGGCGCCGGACGTCTCCTTCGCCGAAGAGTTGCTGGCGGCCTACGAGGACGCCGCCGGCAGCCCTGGGCAGCGGCCTCCCCCGGGGTGACTAGTGACGTCCGATGTGTCCCGCTCGCTGCCTTTGGCGCCAGCGTCACGCAGGGCTACGCTGCGTGCCGCCATGTACGGGGTTGAAGCCAGCCTTCATGAGCGCGACGGTAGTGGACGCAGATCTTCAGAAAGGCACGGCGACGTCGACCGCAAGACCCGCTGTCCGAGCTGTGGAGTCGAACACGACGCGACTGCCGACCTTTGTGATCGTCGGCGCCATGAAGTCGGGCACCACGTCGTTGGCTCGGTGGCTCAAGCCTCACCCACAAGTCTTCTTGTCCGACATCAAGGAGCTGCACTTCTTCGACGTGCACTACGACAAGGGCACCGACTGGTACTCCAGGCACTTCGCCGGTGCGGGGCCCCGCCCCGCCGTGGGCGAGGCGACCCCGGCGTACATGTACGACGAACAGGCTGCGTCGAGGATGCACGCGCTCCTTCCCGAGGCGCGGCTCGTGGCGATCCTTCGCAACCCGGTCGACCGGGCCTACTCCCACTACTGGCACAACCGGCAACGCGGCAACGAGCCGCTGGGGTTTCGCCAGGCCATCGAGGGCGAGCCCGAACGCCGGCGGCGCGACGATCAGCCCTACCGCCACGCGTACGCCTATCTGGATCGAGGTCGCTACCTTCCCCAGCTGCAGCGCCTGACAGCCCACTACCCGCGCGAGCAGCTGCTCGTCCAGACCTTTGACGACCTGCGGGCGGACCCGCAGTCGGTCTATCGCCGGGTGTGTGGCTTCCTCGGCGTGGACGACACCGTGGAGCTGTCCAACATCGGGCGTACGTTCAACCCCGCGCGTGAGTACCGCTCGCTGCGGCTGCGGACGGCAAGCCGCCGCCTCCCCCGCAAGCTTCGCTACGCCGTCGGCAGGTTGAACAGTCGGCGGGTCGAATACCCAGCGATGGACGCGAACCTGCGGGCCGAGCTGGTGGCCGCGACTGCGAATGACACCACAGCGCTGTCGAGCTGGCTGGACCGCGATCTGTCGTCGTGGTTGCAGGCCTGACCTTGCGGCTCGGAAAGATGGCCAAAGCGCAGCGGCCCCCCGGCTACCGGCAGATGTATGCCAGGTACGTCCGGGGCGGCTACTGGTGGACGATGCACGTCAACCAGCGTGTCGGCGCCCTGCTGGCCGCGACGGCCGTGCGCGTCGGCATCACTCCCAACCAGCTGACGCTGCTGGGTTGGCTGTGCGCCATGGCCACCGTGCCGACGGTCATCGCCCTGCAATCCCGCCCATTGGTTGCCGCCATCGCGGCCTTCTGCGGATGGCAGCTGGCGTACAGCTTCGACTGTGCCGACGGCCAAGCGGCGCGGGCACTGCAGCGCACCAGTGACTTCGGTGCTCACCTCGACCTGATCTGTGACTACATGTCCCATGCTGGCGTCGCGGTCACGGTGCTCGTCCTGGCCGGCAGTATCTTGAGCGGTTCGGTGGCCGGCGTGGCCGGCGGCGCCCTGACCGTTGGGCTGACCTCATTGGTCTTCTACGAAGCCCTGGCCGGAGGCGTCGAGGGCACAGGGTCGCTCAAGCACCAGGGTGTCGGTGTCTTCCTGCGGCAGTGGGCCGACTACGGCGTCCAGACCACCTTCATCGCCCTCGGCATCGCCACCGGCAACCCCCGGGTCATTCTCGGCATCGCCGTCGCCTTCGCGGTCTACAACGCCATCTTGGTTGGCTACCGGGTCCTGCACCTCCCGTCGCGCACCGGGTCGGTCTCCAGCACCGCGCCTCCCCGCGCGGAGAAGTGACGATCAGCTGCCGCCCGCGGTCTGCGCGAAGTGCAACCACTGCGGTCTGGCGATCGCCGAGTCTGGTCCGTAGGCGTCGATGCCGAAGTGGTCGACGACCTCGTGGATGGCACGCACGTCGTGCGGGTCGACTTTGTCGCGCCAGCGAGAGACGCGCTGCAGCGAGTCCTCCTTGGCGAGGACGTCAAGCCTGCCCTGCGCGGTCGACTGCGAGGGAACCCGCAGCTGCTCCAGCAGCCGGTCGGGCTCGGCCAGCCCGAGCCGTTCGGTGAGCAGGGCAACCGTCTGGCGTGGGGACAGACTCAGCTCCTCGTAGGTCAGGACGGTCCAGTCGCGCCCCTGATCGGCCACCGCCCGGAACGGCACGATGCTGTCGAGGCACCAGTCCAGGGCGAAGCGCTGCAGCGGCGAGCCGTCGCGCAGCAGATCCCAGCCGAGGCGTACCTGTTCCTCGGTCAGATACCGGGCGACAAACCCCTCGTGGCGCAGGTTGGCTTCCGCGCGCAGGGCCACGCTGGCCGCCATCGACACCACCGTCGGCACGGGGTGGCGGAGCAGGTAGACCATGTCGAAACCCAACCGCTGATCGTCCAGCCACTGCGCGAGGGCTGTGGCGTTGACGATCTTGAGCACGCGCCGGTCGGTGGAGAAGTGAAACGTCGGTCGCGTCGGGTCATACGGCCCGTGGATACGCGTGGCCTTGGGGTCCGAGAAGAAGGTGCGGTAGTGATCGGCGTCGGCCTCGGCCACCGAGACCAGCTTGCTGTCCATCACCGGCAGCACGCCCTCCAGCCCTGTGCGGAGGCCGTGGCGGCGGTAATAGAACTGTTCGCAGGGCTCGTCGACGTAGCGCATGCCCGGCTGGGTGCCCAGCAGCTCCATCAGCCAGGTGGACCCGCTGCGACGGGCTGAGATGAGCATAATGTCGTTGCGCGGCCCCGGCCGGTGACGACCGACCCGGGTGAGCACCTCGCGCAGCGGCTCGCGAAGGCCAGGGCGCGCACGCACGAACCGCGCGACCGAACCGGTCAACCTCATGGACGTCGATCTTCCTGTCGAGCCCCGTTGGCCGCGGGAAGCAGTCCCGGACACCGCAGGGCAACTCGACCGAAATGCTACCAACC
>Ga0136630_1000558_pt1 | contig 14548 bp, 11 predicted proteins | sample AntDrymUQ5682106_2_FD_105496 | JGI IMG/M metagenome (GOLD analysis project Ga0136630, IMG submission 105496) | Polar desert sand microbial communities from Dry Valleys, Antarctica - metaG UQ568 (21.06) | ecosystem: Environmental > Terrestrial > Soil > Desert | place: Antarctica: Dry Valley...
CCGCACCCCCGACGAGGCGGTCGTGAAGGCGAACAACACCCCCTACGGGCTGTCGGCCGGGGTCTGGAGCGAGAAGGGCAGCCGCATCCTGTGGACGGCGCAGCGGCTGCGGGCCGGCGTGGTGTGGGCGAACACATTCAACCGGTTCGACCCGGCCAGCCCGTTCGGCGGCTACAAGGAGTCCGGCTTCGGCCGCGAGGGCGGCCGCCACGGGCTGGAGGCGTACCTGGATGCCTGACCGGCTGGCGGTGCGCAAGACCTACAAGCTCTACGTCGGCGGGGCGTTCCCGCGGTCGGAGTCCGGGCGGTCCTACGAGATCACGAGCGCCGAGGGCCGCTTCCTCGCCAACGCGGCGATGGCCTCGCGCAAGGACGTGCGCGACGCGGTCGTGGCCGCGCGCGGCGCCTTCGCGAAGTGGTCGGGCGCGACCGCCTACAACCGCGGGCAGGTGCTCTACCGCGCCGCGGAGGTGCTCGAGGGCCGGCGCGCCCAGTTCGTCGACGAGGTCGCCGCGTCCGAGGGACGCGACCGCGACGACGCGGCCGGGACGGTCGACGCCGCGGTCGACCGGCTCGTGTGGTACGCGGGCTGGTCGGACAAGATCGCGCAGATCGCCGGCTCCGCGAACGCCGTCGCCGGACCGTACTTCAACTTCAGCGTGCCCGAGCCGACCGGCGTCGTCGCCGTGCTCGCGCCGCAGTCCTCCAGCCTGCTCGGCCTGGTCAGCGTCGTCGCGCCGGTGGTCGTCTCGGGCAACACCGCCGTCGTCGTCGCCAGCGAGGACGCGCCGCTGCCGGCGATCACGTTCGGCGAGGTGCTCGCGACCTCCGACGTCCCCGGCGGTGTCGTCAACATCCTCACCGGCCGCACCGCCGAGCTCGCGCCCGTGCTCGCGTCCCACATGGACGTCAACGCCATCGACCTGCACGGGGCCGCCGCCGGCGCCGCGACCGACCTCGAACAGGCGGCCGCGGAGAACGTCAAGCGGGTACTGCGACGGCCCGACGCCGAGCCCGACTGGCGTGCCGATCCTGACCCCCGCCGGATGCTGGCGTTCCTCGAGACGAAGACGGTCTGGCACCCGATGGGCGTCTGAGCGCCCTGGTCATTCCAACTACACCACTAGTGACGCGACCGGATCTTCGCTAGGCTCCGTTCCACGTCGGCATCAAGGACCTGACGCCGGCGCATCGCGGCCACGCCGCGGTTCCACGGAAGGGGAGACCTTGCGGACCAAGAAGCTGTTCCTGCTGCTGCTCGCTCTGGGCGTTCTCGCGACCGGCTGCACCTCCGACGACGGCGACGGCGGGGCGGCGGAGGATCCCGCGGGCGAAGGCGGCGACGCCGCCCTGCCCGACGCCACCGGCGCGGTCGGGGCCCCGACCGACGCCCCCACGGCCGAAGGCGAGACGACCCCGGCGGACACCGGGACGAGCGCGCCGTCGGCGGGTGGCGACACGCTCGCCGCCGTGCAGGAGCGGGGCAGCGTCATCTGCGGCGTGAACGACGCCGTCCCCGGGTTCGGGTTCACCGACGAACAGGGCAACTTCTCCGGCTTCGACATCGACTTTTGCCGGGCGATCGCGGCGGGCGTCCTCGGCGACCCCGAGGCCGTCGAGTTCCGCCCCCTGACCGCCGACCAGCGGTTCACGGCCCTGGGCTCGGGCGAGATCGACGTCCTCGTCCGCAACACCACCTGGACCGCGACCCGCGACGGGGCCGAGGGCGCGACCTTCCTCACCACCACGTACTACGACGGCCAGGGGATGATGGTCCGCACCGGCGAGTTCGAGTCCATCGACGACATGGCCGGCACCGCGATCTGCGTGCTGCAGGGCACGACGACCGAGGCGAACCTCGCCACCCGCTTCGCCGGCATCGACTACGAGCCGGTCACCTTCCCGGACAACGACACGCTGCAGGCCGCGTTCGTCGAGGGGCGCTGCGACGGCTGGACCTCCGACCGGTCCCAGCTCGCAGGCGTCCGGTCGAACTTCCCGGAGGGGCCCGAGGCGCTCACGATCCTCGACGAGGTGTTCAGCAAGGAGCCGCTCGGGCCGGCCGTGCGCGACGGTGACGTGGCCTGGGCACAGGCGGTCGACTGGGTCACCTTCGCGACCATCACCGCCGAGGAGCTCGGCATCACCCAGGACAACGTCGAGGAGATGGCCGGCGGCGACGACGACGCGATCAAGGCCTTCCTCGGCCAGCCCGTCGGCGAGGACGAGGCCGTGATCATGCCCGAGCTCGGCCTGGACCCGTCCTACGCCACGGACGTCATCTCCGCGGTCGGCAACTACGGCGAGATCTTCGAGCGCAACGTCGGCTCGGAGGGCCTCGGGTTGGATCGCGGCATCAACGCCCTGTGGACCGCGGACCCGCCGGGTCTGCACTACGCACCGCCCTACCGCTAGCTGCGAGGGGGGCCGAGGCCCTGTCCACGGCCCCCCGCACGGCCTAAGCTCAGTCCCACCCCGATCAAGGAGGGACCGTGGGGAGCGAGGCGCCCACGCTGCGGACGCAGACGCGACCGCCCCTGTGGCGCGACGTCCGCGTCCTGCGCGTGGTCTTCCAGGTCGCGTTCGTCGTCGCGGTGCTCGCCTTCCTCTACTACCTGTACGGCAACTTCCGCACGAACGCCCGCGCCTCCGGCCTCTCCACGAGCTTCACCTTCCTCGACCGGACCGCGGGCGTGAACATCCGCGACACCGACTTCCGCCGCACCCAGCCGGTCCGCGACGCCCTCATTGTCGGCCTGATCAACACCTTGCGGGTCGCGACCGTCGGCATCGCCCTCGCGACCATCCTCGGGATCCTGATCGGGGTGGCCCGCCTCTCCACGAACTGGCTGGTCCGCAAGGCGGCCGCCGTCTACGTCGAGACGCTGCGCAACATCCCGGTCGTCGTGGTGATCATCTTCTTCTACACCGCCGTCGTCCTGAAGCTGCCCTCGGTGCAGGAGGCGTTCACCTGGTTCGGCCTGGTCGTGTTCTCCAACCGCGGCCTGAACGTCCCGTGGGGTGAGGGCGGCGCGCTCGTGCGGCCCTTCCTGGCCGTGTGCGCGGGCGCCTTCGTCGTCGCCCTGCTCGTGGCCCGCTGGCGCACGAAACGCTTCGACGAGACCGGGCAGCCGCACCGGCGCGTGCTCTACGGCACCGGCGTCCTGCTCGTGCTCGTCGCGATCGGCTACCTGCTCCTCGGGAGTCCGGTCACCCTGACGCTGCCGACCGCCGACGGCCGGCTCGTCGAGGGGGGCATCGAGCTGGGCCCGGAGTACGCGGCGCTGCTGATCGCGCTGGCGCTCTACACCACGAGCCACATCGCCGAGATCGTCCGCGGCAGCATCCTCGCGGTCCCCAAGGGCCAGAGCGAAGCGGCGAACGCGATCGCGTTGACCGCCTTCCAGCGGCTCCGGTTCGTCGTGCTGCCGCAGGCCTTCCGGATCATGGTCCCGCCGCTGGCCAACCAGTACCTGAACATCACCAAGAACTCGTCGCTCGCGCTGTTCATCGGCTTCTCGGACCTGTTCCTGATCGCGCAGAACGTCATCGCCAACGGCAACCCCGCCCCGCAGGTCTACCTGATCGTCATGGCGACCTACCTGTCGCTGTCGCTGGTGATCTCGCTCTTCGCGAACATCGCGAACCGCCGGCTGACGCTGGGGACCCGGTAGATGACCGCCGGGCCGATCCAGACGAGGACCGAGGAGCCGCTCCCGCTCCCCGAGGCCGAGACACCCCCCGAGCGCCGGCTGCCGCCGGGGATGTGGGTCCGCGAGAACCTGTTCAACTCGCCGCTCAACACGGTCCTCACGATCGTCTTCGGGCTGCTCATCGCGTGGGTCGTCTTCCGCGCCACCCGCTTCGTGTTCGTCACCGGGCGCTGGCAGGTCATCGAGCAGAACCTCACGAACTTCATGGTCGGGCGCTTCCCCCGCGACGAGCTGTACCGCCCCTGGATCGCGATCTACCTCGCCGCGGGCGCGGCCGGCGTCGGCACCGCCCTCTACGCGCGGACGCGGCCGCCGGTGCCCTGGACGGTCACGCTCCGGAGGGCGTCGCCGGCGCTGCTCGGCCTGGTCGTGATCCTCTCCCTGAGCCGCACCTGGCTCCCGGCGGCGCTGACGGTCGGCGGGTTCGCCGTCGGCGCGGCCGGCCGGCTGCTCGGCAACCGGCTGCCCGAGCGCGCGCGGCGCCTGCTGCCGCTCGTCGGTCTCGCGACCGTCCTGCTCGCCTACGTCGCCTTCACCGGGTTCGGGGGCGTCGGCTGGGACAACTGGGGCGGGCTGCTCCTGACGCTGTTCGTCGCCGTGGCCGGCATCGTGCTGTCCTTCCCGTTCGGCGTCCTGCTCGCGCTCGGGAGGCGGTCGAGCTTCCCCGCGGTGCGGGTCATCTGCGTCGGCTACATCGAGCTCATCCGCGGCGTGCCGCTGATCACGCTGATCTTCATCGGCGCGCTCGTCCTCGGCTTCTTCCTCCCGCCCGGCATGACCCGCCCCGGCCTGACGATGCGGGCGCTGGTCGCGATCATCCTGTTCGCCGCCGCGTACATCGCCGAGATCGTCCGCGGGGGCCTCCAGAGCGTCCCGAAAGGCCAGACCGAGGCGGCGAAGGCGATCGGCCTGTCCCCGGTGAAGACGACCATGCGCATCGTGCTGCCCCAGGCGCTGCGCAACGTCATCCCGGCGCTCGTCGGGCAGTTCATCAGCCTGTTCAAGGACACCTCGCTGCTCGGGGCCATCAGCCTGCTGGAGATTCTCGGCGTGAGCCAGGCCGTCCTCGCGCAGCAGGAGTTCCTCGGGCAGCGGGTCCAGGCGGAGGCGCTCGTCTTCGCGTCGTTCCTGTACTGGGTGGCGTGCTACTCGATGTCGCGGGCGAGCCAGCGGCTGGAGCAGCGACTGGGAGTGGGAGAGCGATGAGCGAGACCTCTGTACGCGCCGATGCCACGCAGGCCAAGGGCGGCGAGGCGATGATCTTCTGCGAGGGGGTGGACAAGTTCTTCGGCGAGTTCCAGGCGCTGGCCGACATCAACCTGCAGGTCGGCAACACCGAGGTCGTCGTCGTCATCGGCCCGTCGGGGTCGGGCAAGTCCACGCTGATCCGCTGCATCAACCGGCTGGAGAAGCACGACCGCGGCCGGATCATCGTCGACGGCGTCGAGATGAGCGACGACGTGCGGAACATCCAGGAGATCCGCAAGGAGACCGGCATGGTCTTCCAGCAGTTCAACCTGTTCCCGCACATGACCGTCCTGGAGAACATCACCCTCGGCCCCCGCCAGGTCCGCCGGTGGAACAAGCGCAAGGCCGAGGACCTCGCGACGGAAATGCTCGAGCGCGTGAAGATCCCCGAGCAGGCGGGCAAGTACCCCGGTCAGCTGTCAGGCGGTCAGCAGCAGCGCGTCGCCATCGCGCGAGCCCTCGCCATGCAGCCCAAGGTGATGCTCTTCGACGAGCCGACCTCCGCGCTGGACCCGGAGATGATCAAAGAGGTCCTCGACGTCATGGAGGAGCTCGCCGGAAGCGGCATGACGATGATCGTCGTCACCCACGAGATGGGGTTCGCCCGGGCGGTCGCCGACCGGGTGGTGTTCATGGCGGAGGGTCAGATCGTGGAGGTCGGGACCCCGGAGCACTTCTTCACCGACCCGCAGGAGGAGCGCACGAAGCTGTTCCTGTCGCAGATCCTGTAGCGACCCGCCGGCGGGCAGCGGCGCTCATGGGCGGTCGCTCCGCGACCGCCACCACCGAGGTCATGAGAATCGCCTCGGACGGGCCTCGGCGATTCGCGTGTCAGTCGTCGGTCAGCCACAGCATGCCGAGGCCGGGCAGGTGGATGCGGCCTTCGTGGAGGCCGAAGCGGCCGTCGGGGGCCAGGGCGTCCCAGGGACGGCGCAGTCCCGCCGCGCCGAGGATCCCCGCGTCGCAGGACGTGGCGAAGTCGCCGAAGTTGGCCAGCCCCAGGAACGTGCCTTCGCGGGGGTGGATGCGCGCGTACGCGAAGACGGCCGGGTCGTCGGTCCACAGCGGTCGCGTGTCACCGCCCGCGCGGAGCGCCGGCAGACCGCGGCGGACCGCTCCCAGCTGCCGCAGCCCCTCGAAGACCATGCCGGCCACCGAGGCGGGGTCGTGGCGCCGCTCCGCCGCGGCCCAGTCCATCGCCGGACGGTGCAGCCAGCGGTTGTCCTGGGTGTGCTCCGGGTCGTCGGTGTACGCCGCGTCGTTGACCTGCGCGATCTCGTCGCCCATGTAGATCAGGGGGATGCCGCCGTAGGAGAACGCCAGGCCGTAGAGCAGCAGCAGCCGCCGGACCGCCTGGCCGAGCAGCGCCCGGTCGTCGAGCTCGAGGGCCTGCTCGATGCCGCAGAGCGAGGCGGCCGTCCCGGAGACCCGGGCGTCGCCGGTGACGGGGTTCGCCTGGAACAGCGCGCCGTGCGCGAACGACGCGGCGAACGACCCGGAGTAGAAGTCGTTGAGGAACCGGCGGTGCGTGAAGGCGTCGAGGCCGCGGGCGGCGGCGTCCTCGTCGGCGACCGCCCAGCCGATGTCGTCATGGCACCGGACGTAGGTGACCCAGGTCGTCGTCGGCGGCGGCGGGCGCATCCGCGACAGCGCCTGGGTCATGAGGCCGACGTCCCTCGACGCGGCGCTGCTCCAGCCCATCACCATGAGCTGGTTGTGGTACGCGAGCTCGCACTCCGGGCGGTGCCGGTCGTGGACCCCGAGGTAGCGGACCAGCTCGTCGGGGCCAACGATCGCCTCGGCCTTGAAGACCACCGCCGGCGCGGCGCAGCCGACCAGCCCCCGGAAGGCCTGGAGGAGGCTGTGGACCTCCGGCTCGTTCAGGCACGCGGTGCCCTCGCGCTTCCACAGGAACGGCACGGCGTCGAGGCGCAGCACCTCGACGCCCCGGTTCGCCAGGAAGAGCATGACGTCGAGCATCTCCCGGAACACGCGCGGGTTGGCGTAGTTCAGGTCCCACTGGTAGTCGTGGAACGTCGTCCAGACCCACCCGAGCCCGGGCACCTCCGTGAAGCTGCCGGGCGCGGTGTCCGGGAAGACCTCCGGGAGGGTGGCCGAGTACCGGTCGGGGAGCGAGCGGTCACCGAAGACGTGGTAGTAGTCGCGGTACACGGGATCGCCGGCGGCCGCGCGCCTGGCCCACGCGTGCTCGCGGGCGGTGTGGTTCACCACGAGGTCGATGCACAGGCTGATGCCCCGGCCCCGCAGCGCGGCGGCGAGCTGCTCGAGATCGGTCATGTCCCCGAGGCGCGGATCGACCGCGCGGTAGTCCACGACGGCGTACCCGCCGTCGTTCGGCGACGGCCGGGGACGCAGCAGCGGCATGAGGTGCAGGTAGGTGACGCCGAGCCCGCTCAGATAGTCGAGCTGGTCCGCGACCTCGGCGAGCGACCCCGCGAACCGGTCGGCGTAGCAGACGTAGCCCACCTGCTCCTCCCGCAGGTGCCAGTCCGGGGCGATCTCGCGACGATGGTCGAGGACGCGCAGGTCGTCGTCCCTGGTCGCAGCCGCGTCGGCCACGAGCCGCAGGAGGTCGGCCATGAGCCCGTCGAGGTCGCCGGTGGCGCCGTACACCTCGTCGAGGGCCTGGTAGACGTCGATGAAGCGGCGCTGGACGCGGGCGAGGAGGGCGGCCGCGTCGCGGGCGCCGAGCGACGCGCGGGCGTGCTCGGCCAGGGCAGGCTGGAGGCGCTGGAGCGCGCTGGTGGCACGGGCCCGCACCGCGGACGCCGGACGCAGCGCGCGCGGTTCGTCGGCCATCGCCGCCGATGCTAGGCGGCCACCGCCGTCTCGCGCGACGCCGGCCGGGTCTGCGAGTCTGACGGCGTCGGTGCCATGCGGGTGCCCCGGACGAGGTGAGGCATGGGAGCACAGGACACTCCGTCCCCCAGCGGGCGACGTGCGGTCGTCTTCGGGGAGGCGTTGATCGACGTCTTCCCCGACCGGCGGGTGGTCGCGGGGGCCCCGCTCAACGTGGCGTGCCATCTGGCCGCCCTCGGGTGGGAGGTCGAGCTCGTCACCCGGCTGGGCGCGGACGCCGACGGCGCACGCGTGCAGGAGACCTTGCGGGCACTCGGGGTGGGCCAGGCACTCGTCGAGATCGACGACGAGCTGCCGACCGGCGTGGTCTCCGTCGCCATGGACGGGACGTCGCACACGTTCGCCATCCACGGCCCCTCCGCCTGGGACCGCATCGCCGGGCCGCCGGCTCTGCCCGCGCACGACGTCTTCTGCTACGGCTCGCTCGCCGCTCGGTCCGCGGTGTCGCGGACGACGCTCGGGCGCCTGCTCGGGCTCAGTCGCGCACCACTGCGGGTCTTCGACGTGAACCTGCGGCCGCCGCACGTCGACGTCGACGCGCTCGCGACGGGCCTGGCCGCCGCGACGGTCCTGAAGGTGAACGGCGAGGAGCTCGAGAAGGTGGCCGATCTGCTCGGCTTCCAGCCCGACGCCGCCGGGTACTTCGCCGCCGCACCCGACCTCGGCTGGCTGTGCGTCACCCGCGGCGAGGAGGGCGCGGAGGTCTACGGCCGATCGGGCGAGGCGTGGTCTGCCGCGCCACCGCCGGTGCGAATCGTCGACTCCGTCGGGGCCGGCGACGCGTTCGTCGCCGCCTTCGTCGGCTCGCTCGGCACCGGCGCGGACGTCGACGCGGCGCTGGGCGCCGGCATCGCCGTGTCGAGCGCGGTGCTGCAGCAGCGCGGCGGACTGCCCGCCGCCCGGGTCGTATAGCCTCGCCGGCAGCGCGCCGCGAGCCACGCGGGGCGAGTGCGACAGTTGCGAGGAGCCCGCCGCCGTGTCCGAACTCGCCGATCCCTCACCCCGGGACCTGCCGCCGGCCGTCGACGGTGCGGTCGGGCACGTCGCCCCGGACGCGGACACCGCGGCCGGCGAGCACGACGCCTCCATGGAGCGCATCGTCGAGCTGTGCAAGCGCCGCGGGCTCATCTTCCCGTCGTCGGAGATCTACGGCGGGCTGCGGGGGGCGTGGGACTTCGGCCCCCTCGGGGTCGCGCTCAAGGACAACGTCAAGGCGGCGTGGAAGCGGTCGATGGTCCAGCTGCGCGACGACGTCGTCCCGCTGGACGCGTCGATCCTCATGCACCCGCGCGTGTGGGAGGCGAGCGGCCACGTCGCCGGCTTCACGGATCCGCTCGTCGAGTGCCGGTCGTGCAACCAGCGCTTCCGGGCGGACCACCTCGAACCGAACGCCGCGGGTGAGGTCGTCTGCCCGAACTGCTCCGGGCGCGAGTTCACCGAGCCGAAGGCGTTCAACCTGATGTTCCGCACGTTCGTCGGCCCGACGGAGGACACGTCCTCGCTGGTGTGGATGCGCCCCGAGACGGCCCAGGGGATGTTCGTCGACTTCGCGCACGTGCAGCTGACCAGCCGGCAGAAGGTGCCCTTCGGCATCGCCCAGGTCGGCAAGTCGTTCCGCAACGAGATCACGCCGCGCAACTTCATCTTCAGGGTCCGCGAGTTCGAGCAGATGGAGATGGAGTTCTTCGTGCGGCCCGGCACCGACGAGCAGTGGCACGACTACTGGATCGCCCAGCGCTGGCAGTGGTACGTCGACCTCGGCATGCGGCCCGGGAACCTCCGCATCCGCGACCACGCGAAGCAGGAGCTGTCGCACTACTCGAAGGCGACCGTGGACGTGGAGTACCGCTTCCCGTTCGCGTGGTCGGAGCTCGAGGGCATCGCCAACCGCACGGACTTCGACCTGCGGCAGCACTCGGAGTTCAGCGGCAAGGACCTCAGCTACTACGACGCCGAGCGCGACGAGCGCTACCTGCCCTACGTCATCGAGCCGGCGGCCGGCGTCGACCGGACGATGCTCGCGTTCCTGGTCGACGCCTACCGCGAGGAGCAGGCGCCGACCGCCAAGGGTGGGACCGACAAGCGGGTCGTGCTGCGGCTGCACCACGCGCTCGCGCCGGTGAAGGTCGCCGTGCTGCCGCTGTCGCGCAACGCCGCGCTCGTGCCGACCGCGCGGCGCCTGAACGACCTGCTCAAGCCCCGATTCGACACGCAGTACGACGACGCCGGCGCGATCGGTCGCCGCTACCGGCGCCAGGACGAGGTCGGGACGCCGTTCTGCGTGACCGTGGACTTCCAGACCGTCGAGTCCGACGACGCCGTCACCGTCCGCGACCGCGACACGATGACGCAGGAACGCGTCGGGTTGGACCGCGTGCCCGACTACCTGTCCGAGCGGCTCCGCCTGAGCTCCCGGTAGACCGGCGATCGCCGCCCGCCCGCTTCGGGTCGGTCCCGGCGCCGCCGTCAGTGCCAGCCGCCCCAACGCCGGTAGGGGTCAGCCGGGGCGTCGCGCTCCCGCTCCGGTGGCGGCATCGGGCGACCGTCGCTGCGGACGAGGGCGGCGAGGTCATTCTCGATGCGCTCGGTGCGGATCAGCATCTCGGCCAGCGCCTTGCTCGCCCACGACGCCAGCCGCAGGGCGGCGCCCGCGATGAAGGTCAGCACCCACGCGACCACCGCGAAGCCCTCCTGGCCCGCCCGCAGCAGCAGGGCGCCGGCGATCACCCCCGCCAGGCCGGCGGCGTAGACCAGGGCGTCGGCGACGCGTGCGGCGGCGAGGAGTTCGCGCGGCTTGACCGGTTCCATGTCGGCTCCTGCTCGCGGGTCCGGGACACCCTCGATGGTACGATCGCAGTAGTGAAGCAGTCGCCTCTGGTCCGCGAGCGCACGGAGGAACTCGAACGCGCGAGCCTGTCGACGTGGGCGACGCTCGCGGCCGAGACCAAGGGGCGGGACCGGTACGAGGAGCCCGACCGGCTGCGGACGACGTTCCAGCAGGATCGCGATCGCATCCTCGGGTGCCGGGCGTTCCGGCGGCTGAAGGACAAGTCCCAGACCCTCACCGCGCCGGAGGGCCGCGACAAACCGGTCCGCATGACGCACACACTGGCCGTCGTGGCGATCGCCCGGACGGTCGCGCGGGCCCTGCGTCTGAACGAGGATCTCACCGAAGCGATCGCCCTGGGGCACGACCTGGGGCACACCGCCTTCGCCGACGCCGGCGAGGACGCCCTGTCGGCGTTCACCGACACGCCGTTCCTCCACAACGAGCAGGGCCTGCGGATCGTCGAGCGCATCGAGGGAGGCGGCCGCGGGCTCAACCTGACCTGGGAGGTCCGCGACGGCATCCTGCACCACACCGCGGGGACGCCCATGCCCGCCACGCTGGAGGGTCAGACCGTGCGGGTCGCCGACCGCATCGCCCTTGCGGCCGGCGACCTCGACGACGCGCTCGACGCCGGCGTCGTCGTCGAGGGCGACCTGCCCGACCTGATCACGCGCGTGCTCGGCGCCACCTCGGCGCGGCGGCTGACGTCGGCCGTCGAGGACGTGGTCGACGCGTCGTTCGTCGCCGCCGAGGTCGCGATGACCCCCGCTGCGGCCGCCGCCTTCGACGCGCTCGAACGCTTCCTCGCCGAGCGGGTGCACGGTCGGGCGGCGATCCAGGCGGAACGAGGCCGTGCCATGCACTGCCTGCGCAGCCTGGTCGTCTTCTACGTCGACAATCCCGAGCGCCTGCCGGCGCACCACCGCGGCGAAGGACCGGGACTCGACCACGTCGTCGACTTCGTCGCCGGCGTCACCGACGCCGAGGCCGTCAGCCTGTTCACCAGGCTGTTCCTGCCGACGAGCACGCTGCACCGCGCCTGACCGCGCCAGGCAATCGCCTCACCCCGCCCGACCGCGCCAGGCAATCGCCCCGCCGGTTCCCCGGCGTCTGCCGGCCGCCCGACCGCGGCAGCCGCCATGCCGATCTCCGCTGGGCGGGAGGTGCCCCGGGCGTCGCATGGGTACCGCCGGCGCACGGTGCGGGCACCGCCGCCGTACACTCGACCCGCCCACGCGTCCGGTGCAGCCCGGCGCCCGTGCGCCGGTGGGCCGCCTTGCGAGGGGTCGGCACGACAGGGGAGCGGATGCCCGGCCGCATCAACGACGAGGACATCCAGGCCCTGCGGGAGCGGGCCGACCTCGCCGCGGTCGTCGGCAACTACACCGCCCTGCAGCGGGCGGGGGGCGGCCGCCTGAAGGGACTCTGCCCCCTCCACCAGGAGAAGACGCCGTCGTTCACCGTCGACGCCGCGAAGGGATACTTCCACTGCTTCGGCTGCGGTGAGGGCGGCGACGTCTATGCGTTCCTGGGCAAGATCGAGGCGTTGACCTTCCCCGAAGCGGTCGAGCGGCTGGCACGGATCCAGGGGTACGAGCTGCGCTACGCCGACCTGCGACCGGGTGAGCGCAGGGCGCTTTCGCGGCGGACGCGCCTGACCGACGCGCTGGCCGAGGCGGCGTCGTTCTACGCCGGGCAGCTGACCGGACCCGGTGGCGAGCCCGCGCGCGCCTACCTCGAGGCGCGGGGCCTCGACGACGAGGCGATCCGGCACTTCCGGCTGGGGTGGGCGCCGGACGACTGGGAGTCCCTCGTGCGGCACCTCCACGGCAAGGGCTTCGAGCCCGAGGAGGTCGGTGACGCGGGCCTCGCGACCCGCGGACCGCGCGGGATGATCGACCGTTTCCGGGGCAGGGTCATCTTCCCGATCCTCGAACGCGGAGGCCGCGACGTCGTTGCGTTCGGTGGCCGGATCCTGCCCGGCGCGGGTCTGCGCACCGGCCCGCGTGACGGCGAGCCGCCGAAGTACATCAACTCCGCGGAGTCCGTCGTCTACCGCAAGTCCGAGACGCTCTACGGGCTGAACTGGGCGCGGGGTGAGATCGTGCGGCGGGCCGAGACGGCCCTCGTCGTCGAGGGCTACATGGACGTCATCGGCCTCCACCAGGTGGGCGTGCGGCATGCTGTCGCGACCTGCGGGACCGCGCTCACGGCGGACCACTTCCGGCAGCTCGAGAAGTTCGCCCGGCGGGTCGTCCTGGCGCTGGACGCCGATGACGCCGGCTTCGCCGCCGCCGACCGGGCGCGGGCGCTCGCCGACGAGGTCGGCATCCGCGAGGTCGGCGTCCTGCCGCTCCCGGCGGGCCAGGATCCGGCCGACCTCGCGTCCGCCGGCATCGAGGCGGTCGAGCTCGCCCTGAAGGGCATCAAGACCGCCGTGGAGTTCCAGATCGAGCACCTCCTGCAGACGGCGGACACGGCCACACCGGAGGCGCAGGTCGACGCCTACCGGCGGACCTTCCCGCTGCTCGGGAAGCTCGAGGACCGGTTCCTGCGCTACAGCTACGTCCGCGACCTCGTGGCGCCCGCGGTGCGCCTGTCGGCCGACCTGATCGAGCGGGAGCTCGACGCGAGCCTCCCGGCACCGTCGCCGGGATCCGGCGACCCGGCGCCCGCGCGCCGCTCGGCCCGTGCGGCGAATCCGCAGCTCCAGTTGGAGCGCGACGTGCTGCGTGTGGCCCTGCAGTCGCCGGAGCTGCTGCCTGCGGCATGGCAGGGCACCGCGGTGGAGGACTTCACCGCGGTGGCCTCCCGTCAGCTCTTCGAAGCGCTGCGCTCGGCTCCGCGCGGCGACCTCGCCGCGGTGCTCGCACTCCTGCCGGACGACGACGCGCGAGCGCGGGTGCGTGCGCTCGCCATGAGCGACGCGACCATCGAACCGGACAGCGCGCACGTCGACGAGTTGCTGCGCCGCCTGCGCGCCGCCGCGCTCGACCGGCAGTACGCCGAGGTGCGGGCGGAGCTGGACCGCATGAACGAAGCGCTCGACCCCGCCGAACGCCGCCGCCTGGCGGGACGGCTCTTCGAGCTGCAGCGTTCCAGGCGCACACTCGTCGAGGGCGGGGCGGCGGCGCCGTGACGAGCATCACCCCGGACCTCTCCGCGCCGCCGACCGGTCCGGGGGACACGACCTCCGTCGCCGAGCGACTGCTGGGCCACGAGGAGGTCACAGACCTGCTGCACCTGGGCCGCGCCCAGGGGTTCGTCACGACCGAAGACGTCAAGGAGTCCCTCGACGCGCTGGGCCTCGACGACGCGATGGCGCGGGGCCTGAGCCAGCTGCTCAAGACCGAGGGCGTCCGTGTCCTCGACAGGTCGCCGACCGAGGCCGACGCGCCGGCGCAGCCTGTCGCCGACGTCCGCCCCGACCCCCGGCGGCTGGAGGAACACCTCCTGCGGGCCTCCCTGAACGATCCGGTGCGGATGTACCTCAGGGAGATCGGCCGGGTGCCGCTGCTCACCGCGGAGGAGGAGGTCGATCTCGCGAAGCGGGTGGAGGCCGGGATCGCCGCGTCGAGGCTGCTCCTCGCGGGGCTGCCTCCGGAGGCAGCCGGCCGCCACGACGACCTCCGGCTCGTCGAACGCGGCGGTCAGCTCAGTAAACGCCGGCTGGTGGAGGCGAACCTGCGGCTGGTCGTGTCGATCGCGAAGCGCTACGTCGGCCGCGGGATGGTGTTCCTCGACGTCATCCAGGAGGGCAACCTGGGGCTGATCCGCGCCGTCGAGAAGTTCGACTACACCAAGGGCTACAAGTTCTCGACGTACGCGACCTGGTGGATCCGCCAGGCCATCACCCGTGCGATCGCCGACCAGGCTC
>Ga0136630_1000560_pt1 | contig 14499 bp, 12 predicted proteins | sample AntDrymUQ5682106_2_FD_105496 | JGI IMG/M metagenome (GOLD analysis project Ga0136630, IMG submission 105496) | Polar desert sand microbial communities from Dry Valleys, Antarctica - metaG UQ568 (21.06) | ecosystem: Environmental > Terrestrial > Soil > Desert | place: Antarctica: Dry Valley...
GCGTCGAGGGGAACGCGAGGCTTGCCGGCGACAGCGTTGCCGAGGAGGTCCGCCGTCTCAAGGAGCAGGTGGACGGTGACCTCGAGGTCGGCGGCGCCGGGCTCGCGGCGAGCTGCATCGAGCCCGATCTCGTCGACGAGTACCGCCTCTTCGTCTACCCGGTGATCGTGGGCGGCGGCACGCCATTCTTCCCGTCCGCGGATGCGAGTCTCGAGCTCGAACTCGTCGAAACGGGCTCATTCGCCTCCCGGGTCGTCTACCTGCGCTACCAGCGGTCCCGGCGAGACTGAGCGGGCCGGGCCGACGAGCTGCTCCCCCTGAACCGGGCCAGCTCGGGCGAGGTATCGTCAGCACTTCTGCTATCGCGTGAAAGCAGAAGTGCCGCGCCTTACAGATTCACGAGAGTGTTGACGGGGCGGTGGATTTGTTCCGGTGGCGAAGGCGGAGGGCCACCGCCGCTACCCGAAGGCGATCCGGCATGCCGGCAGTCCTCAGCTTGCCCTCACACCGCTGCGCGGAGTCAACTCGTTCGCAGCCCGAAGTTCGGTTGCCTCCGCGAGAGCCTCGAAGAGGTCCGCGGCTAACGGCAGGAACGTCTTATCGACGTACTCACGCGGCTCTGGGCCCTCTCCTTCGGCGTAGATGACGCCGCGATCAGCTACATGCTGGATCGCGGCGATGACCTCGTTCACTAGGGACGACACTTCATGGCGAGGCCCAAACGCGAGCCGGGCGGCCCCCCTTACCGAGTCGAATGCGGCGATGGTCGCCTCAACCGATGGGCCCATCCGACCTTGGCTTGGAGGCAAGATGTCTCCGGGTTCGATACCTGTCTCTGGTCCGAACTCCGTATCAGGCGGCACTCGCCAGTTCTCCGGATCGTGCCAGGCGCGAATGCCGGTCTCGGCGCTCTGCAACCAGTGAGCGATCTCGAGCGCTGCTTGCCTCCGACCTTCTACCCGCAAGCCTCGCTTCTGCGCGCCGAGCGCTCGCTGACTCGCCCAAAGAGCAACGATCACTGCGCTGCTTGTAGCGCCTGCGGCCAGTATGTCGACCGCCAGCGGTGCGCCTGCCATGCCAGAAGGTTAGGCGGCGCATAACCCATTGCAGACTATGTGTACCAGTGCGACGATTCGGCGGAAGTCCACGCGCATGCGCTTTGGGTCTTGGAGGAGTCGCCCGGCGCTGAACCCGCCGGACGGTCCTCTTTGGGGCCGCCGGGCACCTGCATAAGACCTGGAGCGTGCCGAACGCCTGCACTGCCGAGTGCTCCTAGACGAGCCCAGGGGTAGGGCAGGACGCACTAGCTGGCATCACTGGCGGGCGAAGCCTGCTCCGCCATAGCTCTTACGTACGCGTCCTCGTCCTCGCGGAGTGGCTCAATCGCGCGGTCACCGTCCGTCGCAATCCGAGCGGCGTTCAGCAGGTTGAGCCGGCCCGATGGCGCGGGGTCGTTCCTCAACGACTCGAGAGTCTCATCGGCAGGCAAGCTCTGGTGTCGAGCAACGTAGGCTTGAAGCGCCTCAGACCTAACAGACGTGTCGGGATGCATCATCCCGGCCTCGAGGGGAATGGGGGGTTTTAGGTCCGTCAAGCGTCCCAGGGCGCCAAAGGCAGCCGCGATGATGCTCTCGGGGCCGTCCCGGAAAGCTGCAAACACGGCTTCTGCGACGCTGTCTGCACCCAAGCCAGAGTGCTGTGCGCTTAGCCGAGCGACGGTATTCATCGCAGCACCTCTGAGTTCTAGAGGACTATGGAGGCTGAGCCGAATCCGGCTCAGAGGATGGTCCAGATTCTCGTCCCACCTAGAGAGCTCGTACTGCCCGAGCGAGATGGGTGCGAGAGCTTTGATTACGGTTTCCGCCGCTTCAACCTCGAGGGCAGGCGCCAGGTTGAAAAGAGAATTCACAGCGGAGGCACGGGTGCCCTCGGGGTCGGTGCGGCCAGTCGCTATTGCTAAGAGGTGGTCGACCAACCGTCGCTGAGCCTCTGCGGTCGCGAAGCGCGCGACGATGCCATACCCCTCGAGGTGCACCAAGCTGGTACTGACGACGTGCCCTCCGTCAGCTTCTTCGGCCTCCTCGGTAACAACCGTTCTGGCTGCGCGTTCTGTCTCCTGGGTACAGGCTTGGATCAGCTTCTCGTCGTCAGCCACAAGTTCTGCCAACGCGACGGCCTCCAGAGCCGCCCCATTGCCATCGAGTGCGGCCTCCCGCAAACGAGCCGCCGAGGCCGGGTGCCTTCGAGCCGTCTGGGCCACCCAACCGATTGAAATCCCCAAGTTGTATGCATCCCTGAGGAAAGCCTCGACGAGACGCTCAGTCGAATCGAGTACTCCTGCGTTGGTGGCTAGCACTAGCGAAATCGCAGTGGTCTTCGCAACCGAGAAGTTAGGGGAATCGAGCTCGTCGAGTAATAGCTCCTCCGCCTCGGCCCTTCGCGCTGGGGGTAGTGCAAGAAAGACCTGCGCTAGCGCTCGTTTCGCCGCAGGTGCTGGTTGTGGGGCCACCCAAGAGTCCGCGTCGTTCTTCGCCTCTGCGATCAGAGTCTCGGCGAGCTGCTCGACGAATTCGGCTGGGAGCGTTCGCCCGACATCCCCAATGACCGCGTAAGCCGTCGCTCGCTCCCAGCGCGGCCCGCCTACCGCGATCGCCTGAGCTACCTGGCTGCCTGGGAGTACCTTCGCGACGCGCGTCGCTTCCTTAGCGTTGCCCGAGAGGACGTAAAAACCCAAGGCGGGAACGGACTCTCGCGCATGTTCATACAGCTCTCCAAGGCGTTCCCCGACCAGAAGATGTCCAGCGAGGCTGCCCATTCTTCGATGACCGGCGAAGGCGAGCCAGAACGAGCGCTTCGCATCCGGCAGCTTGCCATTGAGCCGTTCACGCATGCCTTCAGCCTCAAACCGTTCCGCCTGCGAAACGGGGGTCGTCGCGGCACCCCTCAGCGCGGCGGCGAGCGGTCGTAGTTCCAGGTCCGGAACTGGACTGGCGTTGGCTATCGAACTCGACTGCAGCGAATAGAACGCGTCGGCAGCCTGCTCCTCGTACCCGGGGAGCTGACTCCAAGCCTCGATCGCTCTGCGGTAAGCATCGTGGGCGGCCGGAATGTCCTCCCGCCGGGCCAGTACGAACCCCCGCCGCTGCCACGCCACGCCCGAGTCGTAGGCGGTTCCGTCGCGATCGGCCCATCGGAGTGTTTCGAGCCAGCGGGCCTCCGCCTCGCTGCGCTGTCCGGTTGATTCGAGCGCGTCGAGGAGGTCGAGCTCGATGGCGAGGCGTGGCCCCGACGCAAGTGGGCGGGTCCCGACTGATTGACTTCGAGTCAGTATTTCCTGGTGCTCGCCGAACAGCGAGAGGCAATCGAAGCATGCCGCTAACCACAACTCTTCGTCCGGGTCGCCCGCCGCTTCTTCTGCCGCACGCCGAAGCGCGTCGAGTGCCGTGGGACCTTCGTCCGGCCACCCGACCCGCGCCCGGAGCGCCATGACGATCCACTGGCGCGACTCCGGGAGCACCTCGGACAGGGCTTCGGCCGTTGACCGGAGAAGCGCCGAACCCCTTTCCACCCGCGCCTCGGCGACTGCGAGCAAGATGTCGGCCGCTTTCGAGCCTTGGCCCGCGTCTGAGTAGAGCTCGGCCGCTCGCTCGCGCAGGTTCTCGCTCGCCAGCTCAAGGCCTTCGAACTCCAGCCGATCGACGATGCTAATGAGAGCATCGGCAGCTTCTTCCTGACGCCCCTCCGTAGCAAGTTGCTCCGCCGCGTCAGCGTCATCGAGTGCGCCAATCTGTTGAAGCGGTCCGAGTAGAAGAGCCCGCGCCAGCCCGGATGACTCGCCACTCGCATGCGCAGCGCCGAGGCCCTGGGCCTGCTCTTGGCGGAAGTCCTCGGCCCGAGAGGCGAGGGCGTCTCCGACCTGCGCGAGGATCTCGCTCGGCAGTTCACTGATGCGCTCCGTCAGCTCTTGGCCTTGCGCGCTCAATGCTTCACGCGTTGCGCTCCCCTCGGCGCGGACCTCGACGCGGGTCTGTTGTGCATCCCGGTGCGCTTTACGCTCGGGGCTGCGCATAGCATCGTGAGCGCTCTCCTCGAAGGCGACGACGACCTTGTCGAGGATGTCCTCCTTCGAGAGGTCTTCGGGGTCGGGCGAACTAAGTCGCTCGTCAAGCATCGCCCTCAGCTCGTCTCGTGCGGAGGCGTCACCGTGGTCGACCCAGGCGAGGATGTAGCCGGTGGTCTCAGGGTCCACCCGCAACGCCTCGAGCTCGGACCAAGTCACGCCCCGCTCCCCCCCTAGTCGGCGCTTGAGTGCTCTCCAAAAATTGCGTACCTCGTTGTGCGTATAGATCGCCTTGGCGCCCCGGTAAACGATCGACACTGTGCCGGCCGGTAGATCCGCCGGGCCAAGGGGTGGGATTGGCATGTAGGAAGCTTAGGCAGGCCGACGAGAGGGCCATACCGCTTCAGTCGGCGGCTGTGGCATCTCGGCGCCCGGGAGCCGCGCCGATTACCTGTGCGGACGGGCAGCGCGCGAAAGGGTCTCCCAGTGCCTGGGGTGTGGCGTGCGTTTGCCGAGCCGGATGAGTGAGCAGTAGTGCTCCGAGAGCCCGGTGGCAATGGCGAGCTCGTTCGAGCGGACGAGCCGAAGTGATGGCAGAATCTCGGTTTGGAAGTGCCTCGAGTCGCGAGCGCGACCGTCCAGAGCCTTCCATTCCCGTAGAGAGCGTTGGTGGGCCGCATTCTTACGCCCTCGACGCCTGCCCGCCTCACCGCCGTGTGCTGGGTCGCGCCCGTCTTCGCGGAGCTGCGTTAGTACAGCGGCGGCCACCGGACGCGCCTCCTTAGCGGACTCGAGCGCACGTTCTCGGCGGCAACTGTCGCAGGATCGGCGGCGGCGATCCGGAAGTTCGCCGCCGCACGCGCGGCATCTAGACGGCAACGGCGCAGGAGCGTTGGGCACCCGCTTGCGTCGCGCCTGACGACTGTCCCAAGACCGACTTCGGTTTTCCCCCGCGAGTGGGGTAGCGAGCAGTTCTCGCTCCGCTCCGGACAAAGAGCGAGCGACGTGCTCCGCGATAGGGGCAACGAGGGTTCGCCAAGTCGGCGCCGTGGCCGCGAGCTCGGTGGCGAGGGCTGGCAAGAGGCGGCATACCCCGCGCCGAGTTTCGACGAAGTCCCCCTTCTGGAGCCGTCGCTGCTGAAGCAGAGCCAACAGGTAACCGTCGACCGTCGGGCGGCAAGCCTCCATGAGGTCCGAGGCGAGCGACGCGCGTGACCTCCGGTCGCGGTGGAAGATGCCGAGCCCGGGGTCCAGCCCCATTGCTTGGCAAGCCAAGATTGCTTCAGCCTCGAGCAATGAATAGAGGTAGTTGAGGATTGCGTTCGCCGGATTCGCCGCGAGCCGAGGCGAGCCAGTAAGCGGCGAGTGACGCTGGCCGAAAGTCAGCCAATGAGCCGGGACGAGGGTCCTGTCACGACTGCCGAACAGGACTGAGACACCGCGCCAGGCGGTCCAGTATGCGAGGGCGGCCGAGGCCTCGACACGGAGAAGCTGCTCGAGCGTCGTAGCACTTTCGATTTCAGCCAGTGCGGCGTCGAAGCATTCAGCATTCGTGCCTTCGCAAAGCTCGGCTCCTAGCGTCGCCTGCCCACGAACCTTGTCTCGCAACAGCGTGCGAGCGACTTCCGTCCCAGTTGCAGTATCAGCGGCGAGCGCTTGAGCCCGGCGTAGTGCCGGCTGGTCGGTGCCGACGCTCACGGTCGAGGACACGAGTCGAGCGTCAGAGTCGATCTGTACGAACGCGGCGCCTATATCCCGGAGCCACTTGAGAGCGTCGAAGGTCACGTACCCGCTCTGCCCGAGGACGACTAGGCGCTCGAGCCCTGAGTGGACCCGCGCGAACCGCCGCGTGCGCCGGTCACCTCCTATTCCGTCTTGCACGACGAGGTGCCCGCGCTCGACGTGAACCTTCAGCCCATAGCCGGAGGCGACGACCACGCCTCGACGCGGCTGGGTAGCCTGATCCTGCATACGGAACACCCTTTCCGTGTGCCATGCCCCCGGACCGTTACAGCGGTCGCGGGGGCGCTTTTTACGCCTGCAATCTTACTGTTTCTGTTAGCTGATTACTAGCTCGCGCAGCTGGTCCTCAAAGGCCGTGGCGGCCAAGCGGTCGGCGTTACGCGGTGCGAACGCCTGCCGACATCGACCGCATCTGAAGTGAGCCAAGGCAAGCGGACCATCGCCCTCAAACCACAGCCACCGCGGTCGCGCGGCTGTTTCGCCGGCGGGGGCGAGCCACATCCGCAGTGGTGCTGCCCAGCGAGGGTGGTCCTCCACGAGTCCATAGAAACCCGGCTCGGATCGAAACGCCACGCAGCGACCAAGGCGCTTGCGACACTTTCCGCACACGACGTCGATCGCGTCAGTCCACTCGACTAGGTGAGCGCCGGCCGGACGCTGCCGAGAACCTGCTTCGCGATGGCGACGGCGCCGGTAAAGGGACCAGTTCCTCTGTAAGGCCTCCTGCCCAAGGTCGAGGTGGTAGGAGGACCGCAGGTAGGTTCGGGGCGGAGCGTTTGGCGCGTTGGCTCGATTCATCGCTGGTGCTAGTCTGGCGACCGCGAGCTTAGGCTCGCACCGACAAGAGAGTCCTCCCCCGCACTAGCGGGCTTGAGGTCGGCGCCGCGAAGGGCTACGCCGAAGGACCCCTTCGCACTGTCTCGCTTCGACGCGGTCGAACCGAGACCAAAGGAGCTGGTCTCTCGTGCAGCGGAGGATGGTCTTTGTCGACCGCGATCGCGGCCTCGTCGAGGTCGATGTCGGACGCGACGAGGTAGCGACCTTGATCGGTCGCCATCACCAAGCGATCGGCCGCCGTCTGGGCGGCGACGAGGAAGCGCTCGACGACTTCGAGGACGCGGAAGTGTCGATCGACGGCGCCACTTACCGCCCCGAAACCGACCTCGAGGTCCTCGTCAGCCTCTACTGGGCGGGCGAGCTCGACTACCAGGACCCCTACGACGTCGGGTTCCTCGAAGAGGGCCAGGAGGAGGCCGGCGATGGAGGCGAGTGACCGGTTGCTCCGCGAGCTTTCGGTCGAGCTGCGCGCCCACGGCCGAGCGGACCGCCTCGGGCTCGACGCCGCGTGCACCTGTTGCGGCGACACAACCCTCGTCCACCTCAACCGCCTTCGAGAGCGCGAGGTCTGCGGTTGCTGCCTCGCCCTCGCCCAGGGGAAGCGCTTGATCCTCGAGGGACACCACCTTCCCGGTCGCCGCGAAGGGCCGGTCGTGGATGTCTGCCGCAACTGCCACCTCGAGCTCACCGAGCTCCAGCGCGCGTGGGCGCCCGGACTCTCGTTCGACGCTCGGCTCGAGCGCGGTCTCGGGGACCTCGTCGCGGTTAGGCGCCGACAGGCCAAGCCGCATGTCTGAGTCCGCCCTCCCCATTGCTGTCCGTGCGTGGCTGATCCTGCTCGGGTCGAGCCGGCAGTGGGAGCCCGAGGCGACGCTGGCGGCCTCGGACTGGGTTCTCGTCTTCGACACCGAGACCAAGATCGACGCAGGACAGCGGCTGCGGGTCGGGTGCTTTCGGCTCATGCACGATGGCCAGCTCTTCCGCGAAGGTCTCTTCTACGAGCTGCTGAGCGAGCAGGAGCGCCGCCGCCTCGTGGCCTTCGGCCGCAAGGAAGACCTAGCGGTGTTGACGATCGATCAGTTTCGCGAGCTCTTCTACGACATCGTCGTGAAGCTGCGGGCTACGGTCGTTGGTTTCAATCTCCCGTTCGACCTGGCGCGGCTGGCCGTCGACTGGAGGCCGGCGAAGCAGCGCTTCGCCGGAGGGTTCTCGCTGATCTTCTGGCTGCACCCCGACGGCAACGAGAACAAGGACCGCCCACGGCTGCGAGTCAAGGCACTCGACAGCGGCGCGATGTACGAGTTCACCCGCAAGCGCAAGGACCCGAACAAGCAGAAGCGCCCCCGTCACTGGCCCGGGCACTTTCTCGACCTCTCGACGCTTACGACTGCGCTCACCGGTCGCGCCCACTCGCTCAAGAGCGCCGCGAAGACCTTCCGGACAGCTCACGCCAAGCTCAAGGACACGGGACACGGCAAGCCGCTGACCATGCGGTATCTGCGCTACCTGCGCCGCGACGTGCTCGTCACCGCAGAGCTCCTCGACAAGCTGCTCGAGGAGTACGAACGCCACCCGATCGACCTCGACCCGGCCCACGTCTATTCGGCGGCTTCGATCGCCAAGGCCTACCTCAAGGCCTTCGGCTTCACGCCTCCGCGCGAGCGCTCGAGCGTCTCGGACACTGAGCTTGGGCACGCGATGGCCGGCTTCTTCGGGGGCCGTGCCGAAATCCACATCCGTCGCGAGCTCGTCCCGGTCACCTACGTCGACCTCGAGTCGACGTACCCGACCCTGTTCACGCTCCAGCGTCTCACCCGCTTCCTACGCGCTCGGGAGATCCGCACCGAGGACGCCACCGAAGAGGTCAGAGCCTTCGTGCGCGACGCCGAGCCGGAGGACTTCCTGAAGCCCGAGATCTGGCCCGGTCTCACCGTGATGGTCGAGCTTGAGGCCGACGAGGACATCCTCCCGGTGCGCACCGCCTACGGACGCGCGCAGCCACCTGCCACATCAACGAGTACCCAAGGAGAGGTTCCGCGGCGCAAAGAGACCAAAGCGCGCTCGATCGGCGTGAACCGACTCTCAACGCCACACGGCACTGTTCACTACGCGCTCGCCGACGTGCTCGGCTCGAAGGTCCTGACGCAGCGCGTCCCTAGGATCAAGTCGGCGACCCGCTACGTCGCCGAGGGCGTTCAAGAGGGGCTGCAACCGGTGAGCCTGCGAGGCGAGGTCCCCATCGACCCGGACGAGGGCGAGCTCTTCAAGCAGGTCGTCGAGGCCCGCCAGCGCGTGCGCGCCGACAAGCGGGTGCCGCCGCTCGAGCGCGAGGCACGACAGCGCTCGCTCAAGACGTTCTCGAACTCGGGGAGCTACGGAATATTCGCGCAGTTCACCCGCAAGGCGCCCGGCAAAGATAGGGCGGTCGAGCTCTTCTGCGACCGGCAGTTCGAGACGGCGCTGGCGGCGCCGGAAGAGCCCGGTCCCTACTGCTTCCCGCCGCTCGCCGCGTTCAGTACCGCGGCGGCGCGCCTCTTGCTCGCCCTACTCGAGCACTTCGTTAGCGAGGCTGGCGGCAGTTGGCTTGCCACCGACACCGACAGCATGGCGATCGTCACCGACTACGGCGATCTCGAGAAGAGCGAGAGGCTGCGGGAGGTCAACCGCAGGCCGCATGCCCTGCCGCTGCCCAAGGTCTACGGAATCGTCGAGCTATTCCGCGACCTCTGGCCCTACAAGGGCGCAGGGAACATCCTCAAGCTCGAGGAGGAGAACTTCGATCCAGAGGGAGGTCACCGCCCGCTCTACGGGATCGCGATTGCCGCCAAGCGCTTCTGTCTGTTCAACTTCGACGACGAGGGCCGACGCATGGTGCGCAAGCGCTCCGAGCACGGCCTCGGTCTCTTCGTCTCGCCCTATGGCGCGGACGACAAGAAGAAGCGCTGGATCGACGAGCTGTGGGAAGACGTCATAGACGAGGTCCTCGGTCTTCCCGTCGAGCACCGCCTTTGGCACGACTACCCGGTGGTCGGCCGAGTGCCAGTCACCTCGTGGGAGCTGCTCAAGAGCTTCGAGACCTACAACCGCGCCCACCCCGACGCGCCGGTCCGTCCCTTCAACTTCGTCTCCGCCGCCTACCCGAAGCCGTTCTCTCGGGAAAAGTCCGTGCGGCTCTTCGCCCCGTTCGTGTCCGAGCCGGCGCAGGCGCTCGAGGCGGAGTGGTACGAGCACAACACCGGCAAGCGGGTGACGATCACCACCGAGGACCCGATGGGCGAGGTCGTCGAGGGCGTTGTGCCGGTCAAAACCTACGGCGAGCTCGCTCGCCAGTACGGCGAGCACCCCGAGGTTAAGTTCGCCGACGAAGACGGCCGGCGCTGCCAGCCTCGGACGAGGGGGACGCTCACCCGTCGCCATGTTGTCGCGACCCGGACTGAGCCCTACGGCAAGGAAGGAAACGCGCTGCGGCGCCGTGTCGAGGGGGCGGGCGTCAGCGACGAGATGCAAGGGCTCTTTGTCGACCCGGCCGAATTCGAGCGGCAGGTTTTACCCGCCGCCCGAGCGATGCAGCGACGGGAGCTCGCAGACGCGATCGGTGTGACCGAGCGCGGGCTTCGCAAGATCCTCAACGGCCATAGTGGTGGGACGCCCACGTCGCGAGCGGCGATCGCTCTTGCGACCGGTCGCTGGGCTGCGCGGCGACTAGAGCGCCGACCGAGTACACTGGTTGACGACTGCGCGGCGTGGCTAGCTCGTCGACAAATTTCGCCCTAGCTGTCGGGCGCCGGCGGGACGGAACCTCACGGAGTGGACCGGCACAGACCGAATGAGTCCGGTCGCCGGGACGCATCGGCGGACGGCCTGCGTCCTACCTCGCGTCGCATCACGTTGAGGAAATCCGTGGGGCACATGCCGTTCAGGTAAACCTGTCCGTCTGAGGCGATGCGCACTTCGATTCCGTCCGGGATGCTGCCTAGTTGCGAGGCGAGGTACGCGTATCTGGGGCTCAGATAGCGGAACCCCTGGTTCCGGGAACCCACCCACGGACGCTCATGGTCGGGTTGGGTGCGGTCGTACGGGCCGTCGATGAGGAGGTCAGTTGCGGCGAGCAGCCGGCGCCAGTCGTCGCGGGGAGAATTGACGAGTACGTCGTACTCGTAGCCGGAGAATGTGAGGACGGAGAGGCCCGCCGCACGGACGCGAGTCCCAAGCTCACCCAGGGCCTCGGCCTGCTCAAAAGGCTCGCCACCGAGAAACGTGACGCCTTCGATCCCAGGTGTGGTCTCGATGACGGAGGCCAGTTCGTCGACCTCGACCGTGAACCCCCCGGCTCTGGCCCACATGTGCGAGTTGAAGCACCCCGGACACCGGATTGAGCAGCCCTGAACCCACACGCACGCCCGTCGTCCGGGTCCCTCGACATCTGACGTCGACAGGAAGTTGTGGATGTGCAGCTCAGTCAAAAGTCGACGACCCGCCCGCGTGGGTGAGCCGAAGGCACCGCCGGCACCTGGCTCACGGTCAGGCGGTCACGAACCTGTTGGAGGATGTGCGGCTTGAGCCCCACTGCCACCGCCATGGCCTCCACCGACCGAAAGCCTCCGGCCTGATACCGCTCGGCGACGATTCGTTTAGCCAAGACTACGCCGATGCCGGGTACCGCGGCGATGTCTTCCTCGCGTCCCGTATTCAGATCCACGACTTCCGGCGACTCAACGTGTCGGACTGCCTCCCCACTAGATGCGGACGAGCCGACCGATGAACCGGACTCCGTGGCGGTGTGAGAGTAGACGGACGCGGACGGTGAGTCTCCTCGGGTTTGCGTGCCCCACCTAGAACCGTCCCACCACTGTTCCCCCACCCCGCCGGTGGGATGGGGGTACCACCCAGCCGGCGGCTGGTTGACCGCGGGCGTCACACGTTGCGACGGGTAGCCCCGCCGCTCGATCCGTCTGGCTGCGATCCGGCGTAGGTACTCGCCCCTGATTCGAATGGCGTGGACAGACGACGCGACCCAGACTGCGATAAGGAACAGCGCCGCGTAGTCGAAGGCACCCCACCCCACCGGATCCTCTTGGATGATCAGCAGAGGGATCCACGGAAGGGCATAGATCCCCGCCCAAACTAACCACGACCGCTCTCGGCCTCGTAGTCCTGCGTACAGGAAAGACACAGGGCTCAGCATCCCGAGAGAGAACACAGCCCATCCAATCCACAGAGAGTGAGCCCATTCCCAGCTCCTCCCGTACGGGGTGATGCTCGACCTAGCCATGCTCCTCGATATCCCGCTGCTTGGTCTCCAGAGTCGCAGGGTCCGCCTGTTGCGTTTTAACGAACTCGGCGGTGTACCAAGAATCGACGGCGCGAGCGTCCGTTAGTGCCTCGATGGTCTCGATGTAAGGGAGGCACTCCGAGCCTTGCATGCCATGGGTCTCCGCTTCAATGCTCCCGTCAGGGCGGATGCGTACGGTGAGACGCTTCGTCATCGGGCCTGCTCGACCCGCAGCGTCAGCACGATCGAGTTGTCTTGCTCAACTCGCTCACTCTCCAAGGCCAGGCCCTGGTCCTGAGCCCGCTCGATGACCTGCTGGTAAACGCGCTCCTGAACTAAGCGCGTGTACTCGGCATCGAGCTGCCCAAGGGCCTCCCGCGCTTGCTCTTGAGGAGCAGTTCCCGGGAATAGCGCTTCGAAGGTGCCATCGTCTCTCTTAGCTAGCGCCAGCTGCACACCTGCCACCCCCGTGACGCTGGCTGCTCCTCCGCTACCAGTTGTTGAGGCATCCAGCGCCGCGGCCGCCGCAACGAGAAGCTCCTCGTCTCGCATGCGCGTCTCGAGGGCGTACGGTGGAGGACCGGAAAGCTCTTGTTCGGCGCGCCGCGCGCGGTAGTGGCCGATCGCTGACACACCCGCGGCGATGGCGAAGGGGATGAGCTCGAGCCCTGTACTCACCTCAATCGGCCCTCGCCTTAGAAATCGACTGTCCGCCCGCCACGACTCGCGCGCACGTCGCCGTCCGTAGAGGTCTCGTGGTGGTAGTCCCCCCGGTGCTCCTGAGCGGTGGCCGCGATCGCGCGTACATTTGCCCATTCGCGCGTAGCTCTTATCTGCTCCGCTTGGGTTACCGATAGAGGCACCATGGTCGAAAGAGCCCGGGCGAAATCGTCGGCTCGGACCGGACGCTCCTCTGAGAAGGCCTCAAACAACGCGACCACCGTCGCTTGCTCGATCTCGGCCCCGCTGTACCCCTCGGAAACATCTACGAGCTGAGCGAGCGTCTGACCATCCAGGTCGAAGTCGCCAGCGGCTTCGGGCGATGTGAGCCTTCGCCGTACGTGCAGATTGAGGATTTGCTGGCGCTCAGCCCGAGTCGGAAGGTCAACGAAAAAGACTTCGTCAAAGCGGCCTTTGCGGAGAAACTCCGGCGGTAGTTGTTCGATCGAGTTAGCCGTCGCTATGACAAAGACCGGTCGGGCCTTCTCCTGCATCCAGGTCAGGAATGTGCCGAAGACGCGACTCGAAGTCCCGCTGTCTCCTGCCCCGGCCGAACCCGCGAAGCCCTTCTCGATCTCATCGATCCAGAGGATCGAAGGTGAGATCGCCTCGGCAGTTTTTAGCGCGAGCCGCATGTTTTCCTCGCTGCTGCCGACTAGACCGCTGAAGACGCGGCCGACGTCGAGGCGCAGCAGGGGAAGTTGCCACAGCGTGCTCGTGCATTTGGCCGTCAAGCTCTTGCCGCAGCCAGGGACGCCCGTGATCAAGATGCCCTTCGGGAAGGGAAGGTTGTAGCGCCGAGCAGCGTCGAGCCAGGACCGGTTGCGCTTGCCGAGCCATCGCTTGAGGTTCTCTAGCCCTCCCACGTCGTCGAAGCTGCTGTCGCTACGGATGAACTCAAGGATCTCGGTCTTCTTGATGACCTGCCGCTTCTCCTCGAGCACAACATCGACGTCATCAGCGTCGAGGCGTCCGTCTTGCACCATGGCCCGAGCGAAGGCATTCTCAGCCTCCTGCAGCGTGAGCCCCAGAGCGGCCTTGGTCAACCTCTCCTCGTCGTCGGGCGTTAGGTCGATCGTTATCCGACCCGTCTCCCTGTTCGCATCGATGATCTCTCGCAACGACTGCCTGATCTCCTCAATCGAGGGCATATCGAAGTCGAGGACCGAGATGTCCTTCTGGAGCTCCTGGGGAAGAACGACGGTGGGCGAGACGAAGAGCACATTCTTTGGGCACCGAGCGTTCTTCAGGGCGAGGACCAGGTCCCGCACCTTCCGGACGATTTGAGGATCCGCCACTCGGCCTCCCGCCCCGAAGTGGGTGTGGAAGTCCTTGAAGACGAACACGGCCGGCTCGTCGAGGGACTCGACCAACTCGAGCGCCTTGACGGGATCCTCAGAGCCCGACTTCGCTTTGGTCCCATTCTCAGCGAGGCCCGCGGTCGCGCTCCAGACATAGAGTCTGCGCGGAGTCTTGATCAGGGCGGGCTCTGAAACCACGGCCTCGACTTCGGCGACGAGCCGGTCCTCCTCCCAGGTCTGTACGTAGACCAGGGGAAAGCGCGCCTTGAAGAGGTCGGCGACTGCCCTCCGGAAGGGTGGAGTCGCGGAACCAGTTCCCCCCGCCTGGATGCCTCCCCCGGTCACAGCGCAAGAGCTTAACGCGCCTGGTGCGCCCAGCCGGAAAACGGCGTGGCCTCAGTCGGAAGAGCGGGCCGGAACAAATGGAGGTCGCCGTCAACACTCTCCCTTACAGATTCACCGCCACATACTTCGTCTCGAGGTACTCCTCGATCCCCTCGTAACCCCCCTCGCGCCCGAACCCCGAGTGCTTCACGCCCCCGAACGGCGCCGAGGCGTTCGACACC
>Ga0136630_1000561_pt1 | contig 14496 bp, 16 predicted proteins | sample AntDrymUQ5682106_2_FD_105496 | JGI IMG/M metagenome (GOLD analysis project Ga0136630, IMG submission 105496) | Polar desert sand microbial communities from Dry Valleys, Antarctica - metaG UQ568 (21.06) | ecosystem: Environmental > Terrestrial > Soil > Desert | place: Antarctica: Dry Valley...
CAGCTTGGCGCGCACGGCGGCCAGCCTGGCCGCCGCTCGATGTGACCCGACCACCAACTCGTGCAGCTGCTGGTCGTCGAGTGCATCGACATCGAGGTCCAACTTCCCGCCGACGGCCTGGGCCAGCGCTTCTTCCGCGGTGTCGTACTCGACACTTCCCATGACGTCCGCTCCGACGATCTGGCAGTTCCTGGGCTGCGGAGCAGCGAGACGACCGTTCATCAGACACGACGAGAGGCGTATCGATCACCCTAGAGAAGGGGTGTGGCACGAGCTCCGGCTCGATCTTGTCGGGCGCTGTACGCTGGATAAACGTGACTGTGCGCAGCGCCAACGTGATCGGTCTCGGGCTGATCGGCAGCTCGATCGCCTTGGCACTGACCGAGCGGAGTTGGCGGGTATCGGGGAGCGACATCGACGGCAGCCGAGTGGAACGGGCACAGCAAAGGAGTGCGATCGCCGGCACCGGGCTCGATCGTCATGCCGACGTGACGTTCGTCGCCGTGCCGGTGCTGGCCGTGCCCGACGCTGTGAAGCAGGCACTCGTGGAGACGACCGGCGTCGTCACCGACGTCGGCGGTGTGAAGGGCCCCCTCGCCTCGGCGATCGACGACGCCCGCTTCGTGGGCGGGCACCCGATGGCCGGCAGCGAGCTGGAGGGACCCGATGGTGCCGACGCAGCGATGTTCTCGGGTGCCGTGTGGGTGTTGACGCCCGTGGCGTCCACGGCCGACACGACGTTCTCCACCGTGGCCCGTGTCATCGCCGATATGGGCGCCGAGGTCGTGGCCCTCGACCCGCAGCGCCACGACGAGGTCGTCGCCGTCATCTCCCACGTGCCGCACCTCACAGCGGCGACGCTGATGGGGCTCGCCGCCGAGCGTTCAGAGGAGCACGCCGCGCTGCTGCGTCTGGCCGCAGGAGGGTTTCGCGACATGACCCGCATCGCCAGCGGGCACCCGGACATCTGGCTCGACGTGTGTGCCGAGAATCGCGAAGCCATCCTCGTCGGCCTCGACTCGCTCATCGAGGCGCTGTCGGTGGTCCGAGGTGTTGTCGATGCCGGGGACCGTCAAGGTCTGTTCGAGCGGCTGGAGCATGCCCGCCACGCCCGCCACAACCTGCCGAGCAGCGTCACCCACCCCGAGACGTTGGCCGAGGTGCGCATCCCGATTCCTGACCGTCCGGGAGCGGCGGCAGAGATCTTCACCCTCGCCGCGGAGCTGGGCGTCAACATCCCTGGTTTCGAGGTCGTGCACATGGCTGAGGGTCACCTCGGCGTCGCCGTAGTGCTGGTTGACGCCCGCTACTCCGAGCGCTACCGCGGCGGTCTGATCGCCCGCGGTTTCCGTCCCTCCATCCAACCGCTCGCCTGATGGGCTACGAGGTCCCGTTCGGGCGCCGGCCGGTAGAGGCCGTCGTAGCCGTGCCGCCGTCGAAGAGCATCATGAACCGGGCCCTCGTGTGTGCGGCGCTGGCTGACGGTCAGACGACGATCGAGGGCGTCGCGCCCGGCGACGACACGATCGCCATGATCGGCTGCCTCGGGGCGCTGGGCGTGCGAGTGGCGGTGACCGACGATGACACCGTCGAGGTCACCGGCATCGGCGGGGCCATCGAGGCTGCGCCCGTCACGCTGCACGCCGGCCTGGCTGGCACCACGGCGCGATTCGTCACGGCCGTGGCTGCCCTCGGCCACCAGCCGTACACAGTCGACGGCAACGGTCCCTTGCGTCGCCGGCCGATGGGCCCGCTGCACGAGGCTCTCGTGGCACTGGGAGCCGAGGTCGAGCATCACGGCGCGCCCGGATGCCTGCCGGTCACCATCACCGGCCCTGCCAACGCCGGTCTCCCCCTGCTGTTGCCCGGAGACGTGTCGAGCCAGTACGTGTCGGCGCTGATGATGATCGGGCCGTATCTGCCCGACGGTCTCGACCTGCACGTCACGACGCCGCTCGTCTCTGCGCCCTACGTGTGGATCACGGCCGCCGTGATGCGGTCGTTCGGTTGCGCCTCGGTGGGGGTCCACGAGGAGCGGGCCGTGTCGGTGGCGACGGGCAGGTACGACGCAGGCGTGCACTATGCCGTGGAGCCCGATGCTTCGTCGGCCAGCTACCCGCTCGCCTTGGCCGCCGTGCGCGGTGGCACGGTGAAGGTGCCGGGTTTGGGCCGCCAGTCGATCCAGGGTGATGTCGAGTTCGTGCAGATACTGGAGGAGATGGGCTGCGAGGTGCGTCGTGACGACGACGGCATCCGCCTGTCGCGAGACCCCGAGCGCCCGCTGGAAGGCATCGACGTCGACCTGCGCGACATGTCCGACCTCGTGCCGACGCTGGCGGTTGTGGCGGCCACGGCGTCGTCGACGACGGTGATCTCAGGTGTGGGCTTCATCCGGCACAAGGAGAGTGACCGGGTCGGCGACCTCGCCACCGAGTTGGCCAAGACCGGGGCCCGGGTCTACGAGCAACCAGACGGGATCATCATCGAGCCGTCGCTGCTGCACGGCGCGGCGTTGAACACCCACGACGACCACCGCCTTGCGATGGCGTTCGGGGTGCTGGGAGCCGTTGTCGAGGGCATCGAGATCGATGACGCCGACGTCGTCTCGAAGACGTGGCCCGACTACTGGGAGACGCTGGAGTGGCTCGTGGGCGCCGAGGCGCGCGGCCGGTAGACCCGGCGCTCCAGCACGGCGTCGCTACCCAGGAACAGCTCGGGTTTGACGATGTCGTCATGTCGGATGGTGACGTTGCGGCGGCGCCAGCGCGAGGGGGCTGTGAGCAATCCGGTGAGCAGCCGAACGGCCAGGCTCTGAGCCACCCGGTGGTGGCTCTCGGCGCCCATCGCTGCCTCGAGCAACTGCGGCGAGATCGTGCCCTCGATGCGCACTAGCACGTCGCTCGTCCATGGCAGCGACACGATGCGATGGTCGAACCGCCGGTCCAGTAGGTCGGTGAGCTCGCGCTCCACGCCCGAGCGGGCGATGTAGCGGGCGATGTCGGCGTCGAAGTAGGCAGCGTCCTTTGCCTGGAACACGAGCGTCGGCGGCTCCGTCGACTCGTCGAGGCGACACCACCACAGGTGGCTGGGAAAGTCGATGATCTTGGCGCTCGAGGCCTCCGGCACCTCGATGTAACCGGCCCTGGCCACGCGGGTCAGCTCGCCGATCACGGCGGCAGGATCGGGGACGTGCTCGAGCACATGGGAACAGATGGCGTAGTCGAAGGCGCCGTCGGCGAACGGCATGTCGTCGGCCGGGGCGTCGAACAGCGGCCTCGTGACGCGGGCGGCATCGGTACCTGAACGTTGCCCGGCATGCTCGGCACCCACATACCGATCGAGCAGCACGTCGGCTCGCCACGACGGCTTGTCGCCGCTGCCCACATCGAGCACCAGAGCGGCGTCAGAGACCGGTACGGCGATCCGGCGCCTGTGGAACGAGCGCAGCTGGTCGGCGAGCAACATCGGCGACGAGTCTCACACACGGCAATGTTGAGAGTCAGACACGATCGGGCGGCGCTCGTCGTGTGGGTCGAGTCGAGAACGCTCGTCGGGGAATGGGACACTACGCACGAACGAGTCGAGAATGTGACCATGGATGACGATCTCGACCAGATGTCTCACGACCAGCTCGTCGCCGAGGTAAAGCGCCTCCGCGCTGGAATCCGAACACATCGTGACAGCACAGGGCACGACTTGTGCTGGCACCATCCACAGATGTGGTCGCTGCTGCCCGAAGAAGATCGGGCCGAACTCGTCGTGCCCGACTGGCCACAGTTCCTCCGCGGTTGCATCCAGTACCGGACGTCGTTGGACGAGCAGCTCCCGACAGCTCCCAGGTCCACCGGCGAGCACGGCACCTGAGGTATCCCCGTCATCGCTCCATACCTATGTCGACCCGACCAACTTGCGGTCACGCGTTTCGGGCGGCTCGGAGCGGCTTCACTCGGAGTCTCCCACCGGAGATGGCCAGTGCGGATGTGGCGATCCAGACATCTGCCGCCGTCAGACCCAGGCGTTGGAACAACCCGGTCGGCAGGCTGCTGGCCGTGAGGACCAACGAGATCGCCGACACCGCACCGGCGACGATGCCGAGTCCGCCCAGGGAACGATGCCCGTGCTGCAGCAGCGGGCGCGCCGCGAGCAGTGGGGTTGCGGCGAGCGTGACGTAGCCGATTCCCGCAAAGACCGCGTGCCAGGTGTCGGTCGTGGTGGAGCGGTCGAGCGGGGTCGCTGACACAGCGAGGGTGGCAATGCCCGTAGCGGTGGCGGTCAGCCACGCCGCGCCGCCGACCACGCGGCGCAGTACTGCGGCGTAGACGGGTACGGCGACGCCGAAGCCGATGAAACCAGCGGTCATCAGCGGACGGCTGTCGGCACCGACCGCGGCGAGCCCGCTGATCGCATCGTCGATCGTTGAGTACTCACGAGTGGTGATCGCGGCACTGATCGTCCACGCCCCGATGAAGACCGCTGGACCGATCACCCCGCCGAGCGCCGCCGAGCGCACGTTCGTCGACGGGCTGGGCGATGCCCTGATCCCCGAAGTGCGCATCCCTTCCACCGTACGTCCTCGAGCATCATGTCCATACCGGCTGCGTCAGTGGCGGCATGGCAGGATGACCGGTCGTGTCCGAGTCCCCTACGGTCGCCACCTTCGACTTCGACGGCACGCTCAGCACCCGCGACTGCGTCGTGCCGTTCCTGCGTCGCGCAGTCGGCACGCTGCGCTTGTCCACCCGGCTCATGGCCCCCAGGCGGCGCCTCTTGCAAGCGGCCCTGCGGCGCGACCGGGACACGATGAAGGCGCAGGCAGCGAGCGCCGCCTTCGCCGGTCGACCGGTGGCGGAGATCGGGGAGCTGGGGCGGCAGTTCGCGGCGTTCGTCGAGGCCAACTGGCTGCGCCAGGACACGCTCGGCGAGTTGCGCGCTCACCTGGACCGAGGCGACCGGGTCGCGATCGTCTCGGCCTCGCTGGAGCCATACCTGGGGCCACTCGGACGGTCGATCGGCGTCGACGCCGTGCTGTGCACGCGACTCGAAGTGGGCGCCGGCGGGCTGCTCACCGGCGGGCTGCTCGGCGCCAACTGTCGAGGCGAGGAGAAGCTGCGCCGGATCGATGCCTGGCTCGCCGCGGATGGCCTGACCAGGACCGATGTGCAGCTCGTCGCCTACGGTGACTCGGCTGGCGACCTGGCGATGTTGCGGGCGGCTAACACGGCGTTCTGGGCGGCGGGCCGTACACTCGCCGAGTGGCGGTCGCCGTGACAGTTGGAACGCCGCTGCGGGCGCTGCTCGCCGAGGCTCGTCCCAAGCAGTGGGCGAAGAACGTGCTGGTCTTCGCAGCACCGGGCGCCGCCGGCGTGCTCGACGATCCCCAGGAGCTCGGCCTGACCGTGATTGCTTTCATCGCCATGTGCCTGGTGGCGAGCGGTACCTACTACTGGAACGATCTGTTCGACCTGGAAGCGGACAGGGTCCACCCTGACAAAAAGCGCCGGCCGATCGCTTCGGGTCGGATCCCGGTGCCGCTGGCCAGGACCGTTGGCACAATCCTGCTGCTCTCGGGGTGTGGCGTGGCGGCCCTCACCGGGCGCTGGCAGACCGTCGTCGTCGTCGCCTTCTACGCCGTGCTGACGCTCAGCTACACGATCGTGTGGAAGCACGTCGCCGTGCTCGATCTCGTCGTAGTGGCCTCGGGGTTCGTGCTGCGGGCCGTCGCAGGAGCCGTCGCCGTCGACGTGCCGATGTCGGACTGGTTCGTGCTGGTGACCACGTTCGGCTCGTTGTTCATCGTCGCCGGCAAGCGTTACGCCGAGCTGCACGATCTCGGTGACGGGGCCACGCTCACCCGAACCACACTGGGCGAGTACAGCCTTCAGTACCTGCGCATGGTGGTGTCGGTCGCCTGCGGAGGCACGCTGCTGAGCTATTGCATGTGGGCGTTCGAGCGCCACGAGCAGACGGGCTCCGATCTGCCGCTGTACCAGCTCACGATCGTGCCGATGCTGGCAGCGCTCTTGCGATACCTGTTGGTGCTGGACCGGGGGGACGGGCACGGCGCCGCGCCTGAGGATGTGTTCTCCGACGACCGAGTGCTGCAACTGCTCGGGGTCACGTGGATCGTCATCTTCGGCGTGGCGGTGTACATGTGACTACGACTGCGACTTCGTTGGAGGAGGTGCTGGCGCAGATCGAAGGCATCGATGGGTGGCTGTCAGACGATCAGGCAACGGCGCTGTACGAACTGGCGGCGGCGTGCCGACCGGGGGACAGGATCGTCGAGATCGGCAGCTTCAGGGGCCGATCGACGATCGTGATCGCCTCAGCCGCTGCGCAGGGCGTGGAGATCGTGGCCATCGATCCCCATGCCGGCAACGACCGAGGGCCCCAGGAGATCATCGGCTTCGAGCAGGAGGCGCGAACCGATCTCGTGGCGTTCGAGCGGAACCTGAAGCAGGCTGGGGTCCGCGATCGGGTGCGCCACGTGCGGGCGTTCTCCGACGACGCCCATGGCGCCGTCGAGGATCCGATCCAGTTCCTGTACATCGACGCCGCGCACCGCTTCGCCCCTGCCCTGGCCGACATCCGCGACTGGGGGCGCCGGGTGCCCGACGGCGGGACGCTTGCCATCCACGACTCGTTCTCCTCGGTAGGCGTGACACTCGCCATCTGCCGGGAGCTGATGCTTGGTCGGCGCTTCCGCTACGTGCGCCGTGCCCGGTCGCTGGCCATCTTCGAAGCCGGTCTGGCGCCGGGGCTTCGGGCTCGCCTGGCCAATGCCGCCCGCCAGATCGTCCAGCTCGGATGGTTCGTCCGCAACCTGGCGCTCAAGGCAGCGCTCAGCGCCGGTTGGGGCAAGATCGTCCGCCGGCTCGGTCGTGACGTACCGGAGTGGCCGTACTGACCGTTATCGGGTCGCGTCGTTCAGGGGTAAGTCCCGGTTCTGCGTAGGCAGTTCATAGCCGGCGCCTCCAGGCGCTTCGGCCGCCGCATCATGGACGTAGGATCGTTCGACGGTGCCTGACAACGACTCGCGCGTCCCGCTGACCGGCTGGGGCGGGACCGCGCCCTCGGTCGGTGAGATGCGCACGATGAGTGCCGACGCCGGACGCGTCGCCGCCACCGTCAAGGATGCGCCGAACCGGGGTGTGATCGCCAGGGGACTGGGACGCTCGTACGGCGACGCTGCCCAGAACGGTGGCGGCCTCGTGCTGCGCTTGGCCGCCGGCGCCGACGACGTGGTGCTCGACCGAGCGATGAGCACGGCGTGCGTGGCCGCCGGGTTGAGCATCGACGACCTGCTGCGCTTCATCGTCCCGAACGGCTACTTCGTTCCCGTCACGCCAGGCACCCGCTTCGTCACGGTGGGCGGAGCGATCGCCAGCGACATTCACGGCAAGAACCACCACGTGGAGGGCTCGTTCGGAAATCACGTGCGGCGGCTGTCGCTGCTCACCGCCGACGGCACGGTGCGGGAGTTGAGTCCCGACGACGAGGATCCGACGGTGTTCTGGGCAACGGTCGGAGGGATGGGCCTCACCGGCATCATCCTGGATGCCACGTTCTCGTTGATCCCCATCGAGACCAGCCGCTGTGTTGTGGAGACGGTGCGCCTGCCCGACCTCGACGCCCTGTTCGCGTTGATGAGCTCTGGTGACGACGCCGTGCGCTACTCGGTGGCGTGGATCGACCTGCTGGCCAAGGGAGCCCACCTCGGGCGCAGCGTGCTGACGAGGGGTGACCACGCCACGGTTGACCAGTTGGCGTCAAAGCACCGAGGATCGCCGCTGGCGTACAGCCCTCGCCAGATCGCCGGCGTGCCCCTCGTTCCGCCGGTCAGCGCTCTGAACCACGCCAGTGTGGCCGTGTTCAACGAGCTCTGGTACCGCAAGGCGCCGAGACACCGAGAGGGTGAGATCCAGGAGATCGGACGTTTCTTCCATCCGCTCGACGCCGTGGGGCGTTGGAACAGGCTGTACGGGCCGAAGGGCTTCGTGCAGTACCAGTTCGTCGTGCCCTTCGGGCAGGAGGCCGCCATGCGCGCCGTCGTCGAACGCCTGGCCACGTCCGGTACCGCCAGCTTCCTTGCCGTGCTGAAGCAGTTCGGACCGGCCAACCCGGCGCCGCTGAGCTTTCCGTTCCCCGGCTGGACGCTGGCCCTCGACATCTCGGCGGCGCCGAAGGGACTGGCCGAACTGTTGCACGGTCTCGATGACGTCGTCCTGGAGGCCGGCGGCCGGCACTACCTGGCCAAGGACGCCCACATGTCGCAGGGCGCGTTCGCCAGGGGCTATCCACGCCTCACCGAATGGCAGGCGACACGCGACGCCCTCGACCCGGCCGGCGTGTTCGCCAGCGATCAGGCCCGACGGCTCGGCCTGATCCAGCACTGAAACCCACCCGAAAGGAACGGCCGCACCCTCATGGAGAACGCCTTCGCAGAGCCCCAGACCATCGTCCTGCTCGGTGGGACGAGCGAGATCGGCAGAGCGATCGTCTCGAAGCTGCTGTCAGCGAGTACGACCACGGTCGTGCTCGGATGCCGGAGGCCCGGCGAGGCAAACCCTGCGGCGTTCGAGCGTCCGGGCCTGACCGTCGACGTCGCCTCGTTCGACGCCGCCGACACGGCCAGCCACGAGCAGTTCGTCGCCTCGGCGGTCGAGCGCCACGGCGATCTCGACGTGGTGGTGCTGGCGTTCGGCGTGCTGGGCGACCAGGCTGAGCTCGAGGCGAACCCCCAGGCTGCCGCCGAGGCGGTGCACGTCAACTACACCGGCGCCGTGTCGGCGTCGCTGGCGGCAGCGAACCAGCTTCGCCGCCAGGGCCACGGACGGCTGGTCGTGTTGTCGAGTGTGGCGGGGGAGCGGGTGCGCAAGGCCAACTTCGTGTACGGCTCGTCCAAGGCAGGACTCGACGGGTTCGCCCAGGGCCTGGCCGACTCGCTGCACGGTTCGGGCGCCTCCGTGCTCGTGGTGCGGCCTGGTTTCGTGCACTCGAAGATGACCGAGGGCCATGCGGCGGCGCCGTTCGCCACGACACCGGCCAAGGTCGCCGACGACACTGTCAAGGCGTTGCGATCAGGGCGTCACACGGTGTGGTCGCCGGGCATCTTGCGATTCGTGTTCAGCGTGCTCCGACACGTTCCGCGGGGGTTGTTCCGTCGACTTCCGCTGGGCTGACGCCAACGCCGTTGCCGGGACCGCAGTTGCGGTACAACGTGACGTACGCATCGACGTAGTTGCCCACCAAACAGAAGCGGTCGGCGATCACCTCGTTGGGAGCCTGCGAGCGCGATCGACCCGAGATGTTCGGCTCGTTCCAGTCAACCCAGTACCGGGTGAGCAGCACCCAATCTGCGTCCGCCACCTCTTCGGCAAGCCCTGAGTCGGGCGCATCGGCCACGCCCGGGTCCATCTCGATGAAGTACGTGCCCGCCTCGAGCTCTGGGAACATCCAGTACACGAACGACTCGCTGTAGTAGGTGCGGCTCAGGTCGTAGGGACCGACGATGAGTGACTCGCCGGGCCGGGACCACTGGTCGAGGTCGTCGATCGCCTGCTGCATCGAGTCGGCAGCCCGGATGTCGCCGAAGTAGAAGGTCTTGTCGTCGCGGTTCACCGGGAACGGATCCGGGAGGTCGCCGGCGGTGACACGGGTGGCCAGCACGTATTGCCGGTACGTGTAGAACGGGCACACGACGAACATCAGCACTGCCACGGCAGCGATGGCGGAGACCGAGGCAGAACGCCACTGCACCGAAGGGCGGAGCGTGCGAACCACGTCGATGACGACAGGCACCAGCAGGGGCCAGGAGGCGATCGTGACCCACGCCATGTGGGTGGAGTCGGGTCGCTGCAGTCCTTGGCCGAGGATGCCGAGGGCGAACAGTCCTGCAGCGAGCAGCACGAGCGTGCCCGAGGTGTCGTCGCCGCGGCGCCGTCGCCACCACGCCCACGCCGGGATGGCGATGGCGGCGGCGATCATGCCGAAGAACCAGAGGAACAGCTGGCGGGGCGCGCCCAGCGCCGGCAGCTCCCACCACGGCGGGAAGAACTCGACGACGCGCAGCAGGAAACCGTCGATCGCGTTCCACGACGGTGGGCTCGGTAACTCCCGGCCCGGGCGCAGCTCGAACACCGGGTCGAGCACCATGCCCCTGATCGACGGGCCGATGCCGGCCATCACGATGTGGATCCACATCGGGATGAGGCCAACGGCTGCGCCGCCGAGCAGCGGACGGTAAGCGTCGCCCTTGTCGCGCCACGCCACGACGCCTACTGCCAGACCGATGCCGATGACCGCGTCGGGCCGGTATGACAGTGCCAGACCGGCCAGCAGACCGGTGGCAGCCCACGGCAACCAGCGGTGAGCGCTCGGGTTGAGGTGGCGGGCCCGGACGGCGAAGACGACGGTCCATAGTCCGAGGGCGAGCGCACCGTGCCACGCCATCGCCTGCAACCCGATGGCCGTCATGATGATGATCACGGCCACGACACCCGCGCCGGCGGCGGCGATCCGGCCCCACGGCCGCACGATGGCGTAGACGGCGAAGATGATGCCGAGGTTTTGCAGCAGGCCGAACGTGCGCTCGGCGGCGAGTGTGTTACCGAAGACCTCGTACCAGCCGGCCAGCACGTGCAGCGCCCCCGGCCCATAGAGGTGCAGGAAGTCGACGTTGGGCACCTTGCCCTGCTTGACCAGTTCGGGGAAGTAGAGCATGAAGCCCTCTTCCATCGTGCCGCCCGTTGCCGTGTACAGACCGGGCACCGGGATCAAGGCGGCCAGCAGCACTACGCCGATGGCGACGGCACCTCGCGGTGATCGCCCGAGCAACGGTCCGCCGGTGATGAACGGCCGATCAGGCACGGATGTCGACAAGCACTCGACTCTAGTGGCCGCTGTGAACGGAGGTTTGCAGGGGTGATCGAAGCGAATCAACTAGACTAAGTCTTTATGACTACAGTGATGGTGAACGTTCACGAAGCGAAAACCCAGCTGTCACGCTTGTTGGCGGACGTCGCAGGCGGCGGGGACGTCGTCATTGCCCGCCGCGGTGTCCCGGTGGCTCGCCTCGTGCGCTACGAGCGCCTGACGCGCCCCGCTTGGGGGTCGCTCGCCGTCAAAGCTGATGACGAGGCGTTCGCCGCGATGGGCGAGGACGAGCTCGAGGCGTGGGGTCTTCTGTGAGTTTGCTGCTCGACACTGCCACCCTGATCTGGGCGCTCGGCACGCCCGAACGGCTGACGGACGCGGCTCGAGCGGCACTCGACGACGACGCAGAAGAGCTATGGGTCTCGGCAGCCTCAGCGTGGGAGATCACGACGAAGCATCGTCTGGGGCGCCTCGATCACGTTCGACCGCTGATCGACGACTGGGACACTCAGCTCGACCGGTTCGGACTCAGGCCGCTCGAGATCTCCCATCGCCACGCGCTTCGCGCCGGCTCGTACGACATCGCCCACAGCGACCCGTTCGACCGAATGATCGCCGCCCAGGCCGACGTCGAAGAGATGACGCTCGTCAGCAGCGACCGAGCGTTCCGACTGTTTCCCGTCATCCTGCTCTGGTGATGGTTGCCGGGTACGGCAAGACTGCGAGGTCCATGTCCGGAGTCGCCGCTGACGCGGAGCTGCAACGCGTCATCGCCGAGATCATCGACGCCGGCGTGCGCCGGGTGCACGTCCTCGCCTGGCGGGACTTCGACGATCCCGATGCAGGCGGGTCAGAGCACCATGCCGATGAGTTCATGCGCCGCTGGACATCTGCAGGGCTGGAGATCACCCATAGGACCTCAGGCGCCGACGGTATGCCGACGACCTCGCAACGCAACGGCTACCGGGTCATCCGCAGAGGCGGACGGCTGACGGTGTACCCGCGCGTCGTCGTCAGCGAGGTGGTCGGGCGCATGGGGCCCTATGACGGGCTGATCGAGATCCTCAACGGTGTCCCATGGTTTTCGCCCGTATGGTGCCGCAAACCGTCGCTGACGTTCCTGCACCACGTACACGGACCGATGTGGGACCAGATCATGCGGCCGCCGTTCTCCGCCATGGGGCGGGCCCTGGAGGCGCGGGTGGCGCCGCCCATCTACCGCCGCCAGTTGACGCTCACGCCGTCGGAGGCGACGAGGGAGGAGCTCGTCGAGATCGGGTTCCGAGGCGAGAGGGTCACGGCGATCCCCAATGGCGTGGACGAACGGTTCACGCCAGGCGGGAAAAGATCGGTCCAACCACTTGTGCTCGCCGTGGGCCGGTTAGCGCCGGTGAAGCGCTTCGAGCTGTTGGTCGAGGCGGCCGTAGCGGTCCGGCGCTCTGTGCCGGAGCTCCGCCTGCTGATCGTCGGCAACGGCCCGCGTCGGGCAGAATTGGAAGCCCAGATCGCATCGCACGGTGCCGGGAGCTGGATCGACCTGCCAGGGCACGTGCACGCGGATGCGCTGGTCGACCTCTACCGCAGCGCCTGGATCGTGGCCAGCGCTTCATTGGCCGAGGGCTGGGGACTTTCGATGACGGAGGGCGCAGGATGCGCCACGCCGGCTGTGGCGACGAACATCAGGGGGCACCGCTCGAGCGTCGTCGACGGCGTTACGGGACTGCTGGTGGAGCCTGCAGCGCTGGGGGCGACGATCGCTCGGGTGCTCACCGACCATGCGTGGCGCCAGCAACTGGGTGCCGCCGCCGAGCGGCGCGCTCGCTCGTTGACCTGGGATGCCAGCGCAGTTGGGATCGCCCGCTGCTTCCGGGACGTTGTGTGGGCTCACCGATCCCGGCGTTGAAGGTGGCGGGCTCGCGACCTCAGGTCCACTATTTGGTGAGGTCGACGATCAGCGGTGTGCCACGCTCGAACCAAGTGCGGTGCAGCTCCTCGATCTTGGAGCGCGTCGGCCGGCCGCTACGCCACATGCGGTACTCGAGGTGTTCGAAGGCGCTCACCGCCTTGCAGTAGGCGTCCATCGCCGCCTGTCTCTGCGAGGCGTCGAGTAGCTCGCGCGCAGTGCCGGAAAACGTGCCACCCCGGATACGTAGGCGGACGTTCGGATTCGCCCGCACGTTCCTCAGCCAGCCGGTTCGCGTCCCTTTGATCGCCACGATGTAAGTCTTGTCGCCACACTCCCACGAGGATTCGATCGCAACATACCCCCGCGGCTGGTCACTACGATGCCGGCGTGGATCTCAGCGAGAGCAGTGATGCCGTACGTCGGCACCCCTGGGAGGTCGCAAGGAGCCGGTTCTTCCGGTCGTTGGTCGGCCGCCATACCGACGCACCGGCACTGCGATCCGTGCTCGATGTCGGTGCCGGCGACGGCTGGTTCGTAGGGGAGCTCCTTGCCGACGTGCCACAGGAGTGCGAACTCGTCTGCTGGGACATCAACTACACAGACGAGGACTTGGAGACGACGCTCGGGCCCCGGGTCCGGCGCGTGACGGAGGCGCCCGACCGTCCGTTCGATCTCGTGCTGTTGCTCGATGTGATCGAGCACATAGCCGACGACGCCGCGTTCCTCGAGCGGTCGGTCATCCCTCGGCTGCACCAGCAGTCAGTGTTGGTGGTGAGTGTGCCGGCGTTCCGGGCGCTGTACTCGGACCACGACAGGGCGCTCGGGCACGAGCGTCGCTACCGGCCCGCCGAGCTCCACGAGCTGCTGGCCGACCGGCTCGACGTCGTGGAGCGGGGCGGACTCTTCACCACGTTGCTGCCGGCCAGGGCGCTGTCGCTCGTGGCCGAACGGGCGGGAAGACAGGGGAGCACTGATGGCGTGGGCGGTTGGAGAGGCGGACCGGCGCTCACGTCCGCGCTGACCGGCGCGCTCGGCGCCGACGCCTCGGCCGGAGCCTGGCTGGCCCGCCATGGTGTACGCACGCCGGGTTTGTCGACGTGGGCGGTGTGCAGAGCGAAGCAGGCATGACGCCAGGCCACCTCCCTCGCACGGTCATCGTGGTGCCATGCTTCAACGAGGCGGCCCGGCTGTCACCCGACCGGGTCGACGAGCTGGCTGAGCTCTGTGGATCGGTGCTGCTGGTCGACGATGGATCGACCGACGCAACGGCCTCGATGCTGGCCGCGATCTCGGCGGCTGCGCCGGCGACGACGAGCGTGGAGCGACTCGCCGTCAACGAGGGAAAGGCGGCTGCCGTCCGTCACGGGTTGAACGTGGCGCTCGAGTCAGGGGCGACCATCGTGGGCTACTGCGACGCCGATTTCGCTACACCGCCCGAGGAGGTCGCCCGGCTCGTCGACGTGCTCGAGGGCAACCCGAGTGTCGACGTCGTGATCGGCAGCCGGGCGGCGCTGCTCGGCACCGATGTGCGCAGGGGACCGGCCCGCCACTACCTCGGGCGAGTGTTCGCCACCTTGGCCAGCGCTGCGCTCGGGATGGCTGTGTACGACACGCAGTGCGGGGCAAAGGTGTTCCGTGACACCCCGGCGTTGCGCCGGGCGCTGCGCAAGCCGTTCCGGTCTGGTTGGGCGTTCGACGTGGAACTGCTGGCCCGG
>Ga0136630_1000562_pt1 | contig 14492 bp, 12 predicted proteins | sample AntDrymUQ5682106_2_FD_105496 | JGI IMG/M metagenome (GOLD analysis project Ga0136630, IMG submission 105496) | Polar desert sand microbial communities from Dry Valleys, Antarctica - metaG UQ568 (21.06) | ecosystem: Environmental > Terrestrial > Soil > Desert | place: Antarctica: Dry Valley...
AACTGACCACCGCACAACGACGAACGCGCGGTGGCCGTGTGTGGAGCTGCCACAGAGACGGCCTCCTCACGGGACTGTCCGTTCATGCCATCATGTCCGGGGGTTCCAGCCGCCGAAGTGAAGAGGGGATCGTTGATGACTGTGTACGTCGTAGGAACGGACGGATCCGACACCGCAGCCAAGGCTGGCGAACGCACCGCCGAGCTCGCTCTCGCGACCGGCGCTTCGATCCATGTCGTGTGCGCCTTCACCCGACGCGGCGCGACGACCGTCGGACTCGGCTCCGACGTCTTCACCATCTCGGAGATCGCCGAGGCCGAGCAGATCGCCGAGCAGCAGGCCGCGATCTACCGTGCCGCCGGGATCACTGCGACTGTCTCGGCGTGTGAAGGCAAGCCGGCAGCCGCCATCCTCGAAGAGGCCGAGCGTGTGGAGGCCGACATGATCGTCGTCGGCAATCGGCGGATGCAGGGCGTGCAACGAGTCCTTGGTGCGGTGGCCAACGACGTTGCCCACCACGCGCCCTGCGACGTGCTCGTCGTCAAGACCGTGTAGCCCACGCCTGCCTGAACATCGAGGTTTCGACGTCTCCTTGTCACAACTGCCGGGTCTCGTTCGTCACCGCTATGACGGAACGCGACGAGGGAATGTGACCGATGGACGAACACGAGTGGCTGGCGGAGCGATTCGAGGCCAACCGGGCCCGACTCAGGGCGGTGGCCTACCGGATGCTCGGCTCGCTGAGCGAGGCGGACGACGCCGTGCAGGAGTCTTGGCTCCGCCTCAGCCGTTCCGACACGAGCGCGGTCGAGAACCTGGGCGGATGGCTGACATCGGTTGTTGCCCGGGTGTGCCTGGACGTGCTGCGCTCGCGCAAGTTGCATCGAGAGGAGTCCTTGGACGCGCACGTGCCCGAGCCGATCGGGAGCCGCGAGGACGGGATCGACCCGGAGCAAGAAGCGCTGCTGGCCGACTCGGTCGGTCTGGCGCTGCTCGTGGTGCTCGAGACGCTGGCTCCCGCCGAGCGGGTGGCGTTCGTGCTGCACGACATGTTCGCCGTGCCGTTTGACGAGCTTGCTGCCGTCGTGGGGCGCTCGCCGGGCGCAGCAAGACAGCTCGCCAGCCGCGCCCGCCGCCGGGTGCAGGGAGTGGCCACGGTTCCCGACGCCGATCTCACCCGCCAGCGAGAAGTTGTCGATGCCTTCCTCGCTGCCTCGCGCGGCGGTGACTTCGATGCGCTGCTCGCGGCGCTCGACCCAGACGTCGTGTTCCGAGCCGACAGCGCTGCCATGCCTTCGGGCGCATCCAGGGAGGTCCGCGGTGCGCCGGCCGTCGCCAAGCAGTTCTCGGGACGTGCCCGGCTCGCACAACCGGCGCTCGTGAACGGAGCCGTAGGAATTGTCGTCGCTCCGCTCGGACGGCTGTTGATGGTGCTCAGCGTCACGTTCACACGCGGGAAGATCGCCGAGATCGATGTGATCGCCGACCCCGCGAGCCTTCGTCAGCTCGACCTGGCGGTCCTCGACGACTGACGAGCCAACCTCGTGCCACGGGCCCGGCCGTCGACCGGACCACCACGCGTGCGCCCGTGTCGCCAAGGTGCTCCCATCGCTAGGGTCCGTCGTCAGTGACTCGACGGACCTCTTCGATCAACGCGTTGCGCCGCTTGGAGGAGGAGCTCGACGAGGACGGAGTGCCGTTGCCAGCGGAAGAGGACCTGCGCCGGTTGGTGATCGAGGAGCTGCTGGCCGTCAGACGCCCACCGGTGCACGAGCGGCGTAGACCGTTCTACGGCTCGTTCATCGTGCCCCCTGGGCGGTCATTGCTGGTGTCGGGCGACCTGGCCGACCTCGTCGACCTCGACGGTTTCGACCTCGAACGCTCGCGGCGCTTTGCCGATGGACGCTCGACGTTTCTCGTGCGCCTGCCAGATGGCGAGCGGGCGCTGGCCTGCTTCCGTCGCTCGGTGCAATACGAGGCGGATCTGGTGGAGATCCAGGAGGCGACAGGCGCCGCCATCGCCCAGCGCACGATGCTCAGCGCCGCCAGGTTGTTCGTGTCCGATGGTGTGGTCGAGTGGAACGGCCACCATTGGGGCCACCGCCCGACTGCAGCAGCGCGGCTGTGGTCGGTGACACGGGTGACGCCGGGGGCGTCCCACGATGTGATCGAAGGCGTGCTCGACTTGTGCGTGCACTGGCTCTCGCCCGGTCAGACGGGTGGCACGGTGGTGCTGGTGCTCGCCCCCTCGGCCGAGCTGCGCGGCGGCGTCGACTACGCCGACTCCTTCCCGTGCCCGCCGGTATCGGTGCGCCGCCGCCAGCACTTCCCGGCGTTCCTCGCCGCCATGGCTCAGACCGATCTCGCAGTCGTGCTCGATGCCGACGGCACGGCCCGACGCATGGGCGTCGGCCTGCGCTCGAGCGCCGAGGCCGATCGGTTGGTCAGCGACGCCAGGGGCATGCGGCACCGCTCGGCGCGGCGATTCAGCTTCGACCATCCCGAGGCGCTCGTGTTCGTGGTCAGCGAGGACGGCCCCGTCACCGTGTTCAGCGACGGCGCGGCAGTGGCGTTCGCCGAGCCGAGCATCCGCGGCATGGCGGCGCGCCCGGTCGCCCCGACGGACCACCAGCGATGCGTACGGTGCCGTCGCCTCGTGGAAGTGGTACACGGCGTCTCGTTGCCGCAGGCTGCCGCCTGTCCCGTGTGCGGCGAGACGGAGGGTTTCGAGGAAGCCACGATCGTCGGGGTCGTGAAGGAGGTGCCATGGCTCACCGCAAGGGGCCGCTCGGTTGCGCCGACCGTGTCCTCGCCGCCGGACCACCTCGATTTGGGCGACGTCGGTGTCGTCCAGCGCTGACGGTGTTCACAGGTCGAGCGAGCGGGCGATGGTGACCATCTCACCCACCTCGACGTTCGATTCCAGCCGGTACTCGAGATCGTCGGTGGTCCACAGCACCACTGTGTCGGCCGCCAGCAGACGCTGGGGTGTGCGCAGGATGTGGTCGCCGATGATCGACAACGCACTCTCACCGAGGTCGTCCACGAGTGTCACTGTCGCGCCGGTGTCCACCAACTTGGAGTAGAGGTCAGCTCCCTGCAAGCCGACGGGTTGGATCCACAGCGTCGTTGCGCCAGTCGGCCACACGAGCAGCACGCCACCCTCTGGCGGAGCGAGGAGGGCTCCCGGCGCGCCGAGCTGTGTGTCGTCCGTTGCCGGCAGCGGGCGACCGAGGCGCCGAGCCGCGTCGTCGGCCGTGATCTCCACCGCTCCGACCTGCAGCTCGGGCAGCTCGTCCCGATCCACCGCGCCTACGAGTCTGACCTCGGTCTGGCCGATCGAGAACCAGTCGGCCAGCGTGCGTCGTACCGGGCTTACCACGACGGCCGACAGCGCCACGGCGACGAGCACGGCAGCGATCAGCCAGACTCGCGATCGAGATCCTGAGTGCACAAATGCGTGTCTTACCTGCGTTCTGCAAGCAGAATCGCAGAGGTGCAGTTCTGAGCGCAGGGGTCGGGTGTCTGGCGCAGACTCGTCCACCAGCAGATGTCGGCCAACACTGCGCAGCACTACTTCGAGCCGGGCGTCGCTGAGGTCGGTCACTGGTCAGGTCGTTCAGAGGTATTGCCCGGGTTCTGCGCGGGCTGTTCATAGCCTGCGCCTCCAGGCGCTTGGACGGCCGCATCATGAACGGTCACGGCGTCACCTGCGCAACGGTGGTCAGTTCGTGGCGAAGGCGTCCCATGGCCCGCGACAGGCGAGACTTGACCGTGCCTGCCGGGCAGTCCAACGCCTCGGCGATCTCTCGCTCGGTGAGCTGTTCGAAGTGGCGGAGGGCGATCACGAGCCGGTCCTCGGACCCGAGCCGGTTCATCGCCGCGATCACCTGTTGCCGCTCGACATCGGTCACGACGGTGTCCTCTGGCCCCGGTTCGGCCGCCGGGCGCCTGCCGCCGACGCGCAGGGCGAGGCGCGCCTGGCGTCCCAGGGTGCGTCGCTGGTTGCGGGCCGTGTTGGCGACGATGCGGAGGAACCACGGCTGGAAGGGTCGTTCGGGATCGACGGTGCCGATGGCGCGCCACGTCCGCTCGGTCGCCTGTTGCACCACGTCTTCGGCTCCATCCAGCGTGCCCAGCACGACCGTGGCGATCCGGAGCGCAGCCGGTCGGTGGCTGGCCATGAGCCCACCGAAGGCGTCGCCGTCGCCGGCGACGGCCCGGCGCACGAGGTTGATCTCGACGAGTTCGATACGCCCGTCCTACTCGCCCAGCAGGTACGCGACCAGCACATCGATCTCGGCTTCGCTGAGGGCGAGCGTCGGCATCCCCGTGGTGGGTCCCTGGGGTCCCTCGAACGTAGGGGAGATGAAAACACCTGGCGAACGCATCGACTCGGCGAGATACTGCTCGGCCGATTGCCCCGGCTGGCGCGTCCCTGCCCACGTCGATGCCTTACGCAGATTGGGGAAGCCCATCATCGCCGACGTCGAGTCGGGTCCGGTGTGGCACGTAGCGCACCCCTTGGCCTGGAACAGCGACGGCCCGTCGAGCAGCGTTGGCACCGCCGCCGCCGGGCGAGGAGTCGGACCGTCGTCGACGAGCATCGTCACCACGGCCACGCCGGCGGATAGCACGGCGCCGACCGCCGCCCAGGGGGTCCAGATGCTCACGAGCGTTGGGCGACGGACCGGCGCCGACGGCTCCTGACGAGGTCGACGGCGACGATCAACCCCAGCCCGAGGGCTGAACCGACTGACAGCCACTGCACCACGTCGAGCCACGACCGGTCCCCGCTGCTGTCGGTCGGGGGAGCCGTCCCTGCAGGGCTGCCAGCGCTGATCTCGATGGCGCCGAGGCGCTGTGTTCCGAAGGTGCCCTGGCGGACCTCCCACTCGTACGACCCGGCGTCGGGCACGACCACGCTCGCCACGTAGTGGCCGATAGCGCCCTGCGCCTCCGCCGCGAAGAATTCGATGTCGCCCGCAGCGTCGAAGGCGATGCCGACGTCGGCAGTCCCGAACTCCGTGAGGTCGACCGGGGTGACGCCGTGCTGGCGGACCGTGAAGCCGATGTCGGCCGTCTCGCCCGGCTCAAGCGGGGGGAGCGGGTCGAGCGTGCTCGTCGCCCAGCCGCCTCTGGCTCCGGCGGCGCCTGCAGGCACGAGTGACAGTGTGACGAGGACGCCGATGACGAGGGCCAGGATGCGTTTCATGACCTTCCTACACCGGCCGTGCGGAATCGGTTCCTCCGACGGGGCAGGAGACTGCCAGGATCGGCCCATGACGATCGACGACGGACCGGCCAGCGACCGCGTGCGCCTGCGGCGGGGGGCGAACAACGGCGTGTACGAACGCCAGGCCGTGCTCGACGTGCTCGACGCCGGGTTGATCGCCCACGTCGGGGTCGCCACGGATGACGGTCCGATCGTGATCCCGATGGCCTACGGCCGCTCGGACGACTCGCTGTACCTGCATGGATCGGTGGCCAATGCCGCCTTGCGGGCGGCCGACGGGACCGATGTGTGCGTCACCGTCACGGTCATCGACGGCCTGATCATCGGCCGCAGCCCGTTCCACAACTCGATGCAGTACCGATCGGTCGTCGTGCGGGGACGGGCTCGCCGCCTGCAGGACGACGCCGAGCGCGTTGACGCCCTGCGACGTGTGAGCAACCACGTGGTGGCGACGTGGGACCAGGCGCGTCCACCGACGGCCGACGAGCTGCGGCGCACGATGGTCATCGCCGTGCCCCTGCTGGAGATGTCGGCCAAGGTGCGAACCGGTGGCCCCGTGGACGAGCCGGAGGATCTCGACGGTCGGCATTGGGGCGGCTCGGTGCCGATCACCTCCACGTTTGGTGACGCCGTGCCATCGCCCGACCTCCGTCCCGGGGTCGGGGTGCCGTCGTCGGTGGCCGCGCTCGACGGGACCGCCGTGCACGGGTCGACGACCCGGCCTTGACGCTCCGGGTACGTTCTCGGACGTGACATCGAACGGGTTTGGCATCGACATCGGTGGCAGCGGGATGAAGGCGGCGCCGGTCGACCTGGCGACGGGGGAACTGGTCGGGGAGCGCTACCGGATCTCGACGCCTCAGCCGGCCACCCCGGCGGCGATGGCAGATGTCGTGCGGCGCCTCGTGGAGCACTTCGAGTGGCAGGGTCCACTCGGGGTGGCGTTCCCGGCCGTCGTACGAGACGGCGTCGTCAGCAGCGCTGCCAACGTCGACAAATCGTGGATCGGCACCGACGCCGACGCCGTCTTCACCGAGGCCGCCGGCTGCGACGTGCACGTGATCAACGATGCAGACGCCGCCGGGATGGCTGAGTTGCGCTACGGCGTGGCGGCAGGTCGCAAGGGTGTCGTGTTGATGCTCACGTTCGGCACAGGTATCGGATCGGGCCTGTTCAACGACGGCGTGCTCGTGCCGAACACCGAGTTCGGTCATCTCGAGCTCGACGGCGCCGAAGCCGAGGAGCGGGCGTCGGCGGCGGCTCGCGACCGCGACGGCCTGTCGTGGGCCGAATGGGCCGGGCGCGTGGACCGCTACATCGACCACATCACGGCACTCGTCTCACCAGACTTGGTCGTGCTCGGCGGGGGCGTCTCGAAACGGGCCGACAAATGGATGCCGCACCTGACCACGACCACGGACGTCGAGGTGGCCCGGCTGTTCAACACCGCCGGGATCGTCGGGGCGGCACTCGCGCGCCGTCATGAGCCGTCACCCTGAGACGAGCTCGTCGCTGCCAGTGAGTACGACGTGATGCGTTCCACCAGTTCCTTGCGGTAGGTGGCGGCGCGGCGCTCCTTCAGGTGCTCGTAGCCGCGGACCTGGTCAGGCAGCCCGGCGATGGCGACGGCCTCGGCGTGGTTGTCGACCGTTAGCCCGTCGATGAGCAGGCGAACGGCATGCTCGTACTCGGGGATCATCGCCCGCTCCGTCTTGCGCAGTGCGGCATGGCCGAACGGGTCGGCCATCGTGCCACGCAGCCGCTTCGCTCGCTTCAGCGCCTCGAACACGGGCCGTGTCTTCGGCCCCATCTTGATCTTCGAGCCCATGCCCATGGCCCGCAGCGTCGGTGGGTGCAAACGCCACGTGACTTTCGTGTCGGGACCGCCGACGGCATGGTACTTCTCGGTCATCTCCGGCAGCAGCAGCAGTCGGGCCACCTCGTACTCGTCCTTGTACGCCATCAACTTGTGCAGGTTGCGGGCCACGGCGGCGGTGAGCTCCGACGAGTCCGGGGTGGCCGCCCGTTCGGCAACCCGGACCCTGTCGACGAGCTTGCGGAACCGCCTCGCGTACCTGGCCGACTGGTAGTCGACGAGGTCGTCGCTCAGGCGCTCGATCATCTCCTCGAGCGTCTCGGGCGGCGGCGGCGTGTTGATGCCGGCGGCGCGTTCGGTTCCGTCGGGATCGACGATCCAGCGGCGCCCCCAGCGGAACGCGCTCACGTTGCGCTCCACCGACACGCCATTCAGCTCGATGCCCCGCTCGATGGTCTCGGGGCGTACGGCGATGGCGCCTTGCTGCACCGCCACACCGAGCAGGAAGATGTTGGCGGCCGTGGACGACCCGAACAGCCCTTGCGTGACGGCGGCGGCGTCGACGTAGCGGTTCAAGTCAGCTCGCGACACCTCGTCGAGACGGCCTGTCAGCGCTGTGGCTGCCGGATAAGCGGTACCGGGGCTGATCACCATCGAGCCCGTTGGCACGGCGGCCAGAGACCCGATCACAACGGTCTTGTCGGGGTCGACGCCACTGCGATGGTCGTCGCTGGCGGCGACGAGCATGTCGAAGCCGAGCATGCAGTCGACGCCCGACACGCTGGCGTGGTTGGACGACGCCACCCGGTCACGGGTGATGCGCAGATCGCTGACGACCGGCCCGGCCTTCTGCGACAGGCCCGTCTGGTCGAGGCCGCGCACCGTGAAGCCGTCGAGCATGGCCGCTGTACCGAGGATCTGGCTGACCGTGATGACTCCCGTGCCGCCGATGCCCGACATGCGCACCGTGAAGGCGTCGGGCGGGACGGCGAGCTTCGGCGCCGGCAGTTCCTCTGCCGTGAGAGCGGCGGGGTCGAGATCGGCTGCCTTCGTTGGCTCTGGTGGCGAGTCGGGATCGACGGTGACAGTGGCGAACGCCGGGCAGTCGCCGCGCATGCAACTGAGGTCGAAGTTGCAACTCGTCTGGTGGATGGTGGTCTTGCGGCCATAGGGCGTGTCGATCGGCTGCACGGACAGGCAGTTGCTGACGTCGCCGCAGTCGCCGCAGCCCTCGCAGACCCGCTCGTTGATGACGACACGGAACCCGGGCGTGGCGATCGTGCCCCGGCTGCGGTCCCTGCGCTTCTCGGCGGCGCAGTACTGGTCGTGGATCAGCACGGTGGTGCCCGGAATTCCGGCGAGCACTTTCTGCGCCTCGGGCAGGCGGGTGCGATCCCAGATGTCGATGTGCCGCAGGTGGCGCGGGTCGAAGTCGTCGTCGTCGTACTTGTCGGGTTCGTCGGACGTGATGATGATGCGCGCCACGCCCTCCAGCAGCAGCGACTGGGCCACCTCGGGCACGGTCATCTCGCCGGTCGGATCCTGGCCGCCGGTCATGGCGACCGTGCCGTTGTAAAGCAGCTTGTAGGTGATGTCGATGCCGGCGGCGATGGCGGCGCGCACTGCGAGGTGGCCAGAGTGGAAGAACGTGCCGTCGCCGAGGTTCTGCACGAGGTGCTTGCGCTCGACGAACGGCGCCATGCCGATCCACTGGGCCCCCTCGTTGCCCATCGCCGTGAGCCCGGCGATGTCGCCGATGCGATCGGGCTCCATCAGGGCCACCATGGCGTGACAGCCGATGCCGCCGCCCACCAGTGTGCCCTTCTCGACGCGTGTGCTCAAGTTGTGCGGGCAGCCCGAGCAGTAGAACGGTGTGCGGTTGACGGTGAGGGGGATGCGTGACGGCTCGGTGCGACGCGGCAGCGGCTTGAGCCGCTCCTCGCCGAGCCGCTGTGACAGTCGCCGGTGCACGGGCGCCAGCAGACGATCGGCGTCGAGCATGCCTGTGGCAGGGATCAGCCACTCGCCGCGCTCGTCGTGTTTGCCCACCACCTTTGGCCGCTCCACACCGTCGTAGAGGGCGTTCTTCACGAGCCATTCCAGCGTCGGGTTCTTCTCCTCCACGACGAGCACCTCGGCCAGTCCGTGGGCGAACTCGCGGATCTGGGCGTCGTCGAGCGGCACCGGCATCAGCAGCTGGTACAGGCGCACACCTGCATCACGCAGGTTGTCGTCGGTGACGAGGCCGATCAGCTCCAACGCCTCGCGCAGCTCGTGGTACGTGTGCCCGCTGGCCATGATCCCGATCCAGTCGTGCGGGCCCCGTACGGTGATGTGGTTCAGCTTGTTCTCGACGCCGTACTGGCGGGCCACGACCGAGCGCACCTCGACGAACTCGCGCTCCATGTCGAGCGTGTACGGCGTGAGCAGCCGACCACTCGGATGCGGTACGAACGGCTTGCCCTCGTACTCGATCACCGGGACCACCGGCTGGATGCGGTCGGGGTGCACGTCGACGGTGCCCGTTCCGTCGGCCACGGGGGTGACGAGCTTGATGCCGGCCCAGATGCCGCTCGCCCGCGACAGGGCCACGGCGTGGCGGCCGAGGTCGAGGGCCTCCTGCACGTCGCCGGGGAACAGGATCGGCATGTGCAGATCGACCATCGTGGCGTCACTCGACGACGGCAGCGTGGACGACTTGGCGCTGGGATCGTCACCGACGACGGCGACGACGCCGCCGTATTGGGACGTACCGGCGAAGACGCCGTGGCGGATGGAGTCGCCGGCGCGGTCGAGTCCTGGAGCCTTGCCGTACCACATGCCCAGCACGCCGTCGTAGAGGTGGTCGGACAGCGAGCTCGTGAGCTGGCTGCCCATCACGGCGGTGGCGCCGAGCTCCTCGTTGACGCCCGGCTGGATGATGATCGGCAGGTCGCCGACGGCCCTCGCCGCCTTCACCAGCTCACCGTCGAACGACGCCAGTGGCGACCCCTGGCACCCGGAGGCGAAGGCGGCCGTGTTCAGGCCGCGGCGGCGGTCGATGCGCAGCTGGTCTCCGAGTAGTCGGGCGAGCGCCTGAACGCCCGACAGGAAGACGCGTCCCTGCTCCAGCCGGAAGCGATCAACCAGCTCGTACCCGGCGAGCTGCTGACGTACGGCGGGGTCGCCTGCTGCTGATCGTTCGGCGGTGTCGGTCACGAAAGCCCCCTCGCTGTGGATCCTAGAGCGCCCGTCCTCTTGTTCGTATCCGTACGACTAGTCCTTGTTAGCACCGATGGCTCGGATCAGGGCGACATCACCCGTCGGTGTCTCCGGCCCGTATGTCGTGCTGTAGAGCCCGCGATGGCCGTCGGCCGTGCTGAGCGCGTAGAGGATCGATGAGTCGGCGGGGTCGGACTGGCCTTCGAAGCGGACGACATGATCCACCGATACCTGCGCTGGATCGAAGTGGGTGCCGCACGCCTCGCAAACGAGCTCACCGTCTTCGCTGGCGTACCAATTGCCCTCGTAACCTTCCGCCTGGAGGCGTGCCACCGCATCCGAGAGCGTCTCCATGGTCGTACCGTCGGACACATCCCCACGGTACAGGTACCGTCGAGGCATGAGGTCCGAATCCGGTGCACCCGAACCGCTGTGGGGCGACCAGACGTCCCTCGCCATCGAGAACTTCCCGATCGCCCACCGTCCGCTCGACGTGCGGGTGGTGCGGGCGCTGGCCATGATCAAGCGCCACGCGGCGTCCGTGAACGCCATGCTCGATGCCGTGCCAGACGACGTGGCCGAGGCGATCACGGCGGCCGCAGAGCAGGTGGCGGCGGGCGAGCATGACGAGCAGTTCCCGATCGACGTGTACCAGACGGGTTCTGGCACGTCGACGAACACGAACATGAACGAGGTCGTGGCGTCCCTTGCCTCTGCGCGTCTGGGTGGCGAGTCGCGTGTGCACCCCAACGACCACGTGAACGCGTCGCAATCGTCCAATGACACCGTGCCGACGGCCATCCGTCTCGCCGCTGCGCTGGCCATGCGCGACGAGCTGGCTCCGGCGTTGGGCGAGTTGGTGGCCGAGCTGCGAGGTGCCGCCGGGCGCTTCGACGACGTGGTCAAGGCCGGTCGCACGCACCTGATGGACGCCACTCCCGTGATGCTCGGCGACGAGTGCGCAGCGTGGGCGTTGATGATCGAACGGGCCGCCGAGCGCGTCGAGGGCGCCGTGGACGTGTTGGGGGAGGTGCCGTTGGGCGGCACACCGGTGGGGACGGGGGTCAACTGCCCGCCAGGGTTCGCCGAGCGTGTGATCGCCGCCCTGGCCGACAACACCGGACTGCCGCTGCGCCCGGCGCCGGGCATCCCCGGATGCATGATCCACCAGGGCGGGCAGGGCGCGCTCGGCACGGCGTCGGGCGCCGTGCGTGACGTTGCCGTGGCGCTCACGAAGGTTGCCAACGACATCAGGCTGCTGTCGAGTGGTCCGGCCACCGGACTCGCCGAGCTGCGCCTGCCCTCGCTGCAGGCCGGTTCGTCGATCATGCCCGGCAAGGTCAACCCGGTCTTGTGCGAGTCGGCCAACCAGGTAGCTGCGCGCGTGTTCGGCAACGACGTCACCGTCGGGTACGGCGCCTCGCAGGGCATCCTGGAGCTCAACACGTACCTGCCGGTGATCGCCGATGCGCTGCTGGAGTCAATCACACTCGTGGCGAACGTCTCGCGTCTGTTCGCCTCGAAGCTGGTCTCCGGCATGGAAGCCGACGTGGACCGCTGCCGACGCAACGCCGACCGCACGCCGGCGATCGCCACTCCGCTGAACCTCATCGTCGGCTACGACGCCGCCGCCGCGGCCGTGAAGGAGGCGCTGGCGTCGGATCGCACCGTGAGGGACGTGATCGGTGAGCAGACCGACGTCCCGGCCGAAGAGCTGGACCGAGCGCTCGACCCCGTCACGATGGCCCGCCCCCACGAGCGTCCCACGTCGCCGACCTGAACCCCTCCACGCCGCCGCCAGTCCCGGAAGTGTGAGCCCCACAGGCGACATCGACGTTGAGAGCTCACAGATCCGACGGGCAGACCGGAAGTGTGAGCCCCACGGCCGTTTTCGACGTCGGGAGCTCACAGTTTCGGGTTGGGTGGGTGGCAGGGCGCTCGCAGATTCCGGGCTGGGTGGCGGGGTCAGCGACGGGGGGCGCGGCGGCAGGGCTGGCCCTTGAGGGCGCCGCACTCGGGGTACTCGGCGGGGACCTCCACGCCGGGCACGACGGGAAGCACCACCGCCGAGGGTGTGTCGGCACCGTAGAGGATGTCGATGTTCTCGCCGTTGGAGATGGTCTCGAAGCTCCATTGGGCCCGGTTGTTGCCGGGCGCGTCGACGCCGATGCGCAGCCGGGAACCGGCCCGGAACACGTGGGCGAACGGGAAGATCTCGACCCGCACGGGCGTGGCCTCTCCTGGTTCCAACGGTTCGGCGTCGTCCTCCAGGTGGGTCTGCACCGGCTGCAACTCGCTGCTGGCCTCGTCGTCGAGCGCTCGATGGCTTGCTCGCAGCCAACCGCTCTGCACGTACATCTCCCGGCCATCAGGGCGGAGCTCCGACAGCGTGACCTCGAGGTCGGTGTCGGGCTCGTCGACGGCGATCCAAAGGTCGGCCGACGCAGACCCGATCATCGTCGTGTCGTCGGCCAGCATCTCGCTCTGGAAGCTGGCTCCCGTGCCGCGAGGGTTCTGGCGCCACTGCCATTCGACGCTCGGCTTCCAGATGTCGCTGAGCGAACCGCTGTAGAACGTCTCGGGCAGGGCACCGGGGTCGGCCTCGTACCCGACCGCACCAGATTCGGACGGTGCGGTGTCGTCGAGCGTGCCGTCACCGAAATACCAGGTGGTCGGCTCCACCGACGGGATCGGCCAGGCGTCGAACCCCCGGGCGAACCGCGGGTTCGGGGTGCGGGCCGGGTAGCCATCGGCAGCCCCGTTCTCGAACAGGATCTGGATGGAGGGCTCGGCCTCGAAGGCGGCCAACGCCTCTTCGTACGACATGCCCTCGAACCGGTTGTCCTCAGGAAACGCCAGCTCCGTGGTCCCGAAGATGGCGTCGCCGAGCACGGGAACGATGCCGCGAGCGGTGTCGAGGTTGGGTGTCCGCTCGGCGACGTAGAGGTCGAGGAACTCGAGGAACCTCGGAACGACGCCGGTGGAGATCGACTCGGTGTGCAGCCCATTTACGAGTGACGCGTAGAGGTGTGGCGACGAGCTGAAGTCGTCGAGCATCGTCGGGAAGCGACCACCGGTCTGCTCGTCCTGCCAAGCTCCTGCGACGAACACCGGCACGTCGATCTGGTCGACGAACGTACGCGGCGCCAGCGAGTCACCGAGCTCCTCGGAGTAGTACGGGTTGTCGCCGATCTCGGACACGAGGTCCGGGTTCTGCATGCGCAGCTCCTGGTTCTCGGCACACACCTCGTCGCCGTCCTCGATGCGCTCGATGGTCCACGCCTGGCCCTCGGGCTGGGTCTCGTCGAGCCGCTGGCTCATCCACTCCACGGCGAAGCCGGTGTTGAGGATGCCGCCGGGGTACAGCGTGGACTGGTAGCTGTCGTCGCTGACGCTGAGCGGAGTGATGGCGGCCAGGCTCGGCGGCTGGGTCTGGGCCACGAACAGCTGCGAGATGCCTGGGTACGACACGCCGACCATGCCGACCTTGTTGCCCTTGACCCACGGTTGGGCTGCGATCGCCTCGATGGCGTCGTAGCCGTCGCTGTTCTGCACCGTCTCGAAGTAGCGCCACGAACCGCCACTGCAGCCGCTGCCGCGCATGTTGACGCCGACATAGGCGAACCCGAGTGCCGGGAACAGCTGACCAAAGCCGAAGGAATCGGGGTCGCTCGGCTGGTAGCCGGAGTACTCCACGACCGTCGGGAACGGGCCCTCACCTGCGGGGAGCATGACGTTCACGCTGAGCGTGGTGCCGTCTCGAGCCTCGAGGTAGCCGAACCCGGCCTCGATGTCCTGATCGTCGTAGAAGCTGTCCGGCGGCAAATCGTCGGCCGACGGCACGGTCAACGTGCCGGTGACGGCGGCATCGCTGCGCACCGTGTAGTCGCCGGGCTCGAGGTTGCGGAACAACAGCGAGCCGAGCTCGTCGACGGTGCCCGTTGCCATCACCTGGCCGCCTCCGTCGACAGCTTCGAGCTCGTCGCCGGGCTCTGCGTCGACGACTGCGATCTGGTGGGGACCGGGGCGCGTGCCGAACGAAGCCGAGGGCAGCGGGTCGGTGTCCGCGGTGGTCGGCTCGGTGGGCGGCGCCGTCGGCATGGACGTCGACGCCGGCGGGCTCGCAACGCTGGTGCCGGGAGCGGTGTCGGGAGCGGTGTCACCAGCGGTGGCTGCCGTGACGGACGACGGTGTCGTCGTCCCGGTGGTCGAGCCGGTGAGGCTTGGATCGGACTCCTG
>Ga0136630_1000563_pt1 | contig 14490 bp, 14 predicted proteins | sample AntDrymUQ5682106_2_FD_105496 | JGI IMG/M metagenome (GOLD analysis project Ga0136630, IMG submission 105496) | Polar desert sand microbial communities from Dry Valleys, Antarctica - metaG UQ568 (21.06) | ecosystem: Environmental > Terrestrial > Soil > Desert | place: Antarctica: Dry Valley...
GCGCAGCACCTCGAGGTCCTCCATCCGGGCCCGGATCGAGGTCACCCGCTCCAGATCGGCCTGCAGCACCGACAGCCTGCCGGTCACCGCCTGGGCGCGGGCCTGGTCGTCCCACAGGTCCGGCGCGCCCACCTGTTCGGCGAGCTCGTCGATCTCCACCCGCATCGCGTCGACGTCGAGCACCTGCTCGATGGTGTACATCGTCGCGTCGAGCTGCTTGAGCTGTGCTGCGAAGTCCGGTCCGGCCACGCACGACAGGGTACGGGGTGCGGCGGGACTGGATCTCCGGACGTGTGCTCAGCCGCCGCATCCCACGAGCGCGACTGCCTCCGCTTCCACGGCCGGGTGCGAGAGGTCCTCGTCGGTGGCCAAGGTCGCCTCGACGCGGACGACCTGACCGTTGACCGAGACCTCCGGCGTCTCGAAGTACTCGCTCGCGAAACCGCTGAGCGCTGTGTCGCGGGCCGCCGCGTCGAGCTCGGCGGCCTTGTCGTCGACGAAGGTGAGCCGGGCGTCGACGGAGGTCTGCGCGTCCACGTCGATGTAGGTCTGCGCGTCCACGTCGCGCTGCGCCACGTAGAACGCATCCGGCGTCCCGAGCTCTCCGGCGGCGTCCAGGTACGGGACAGCGAGGCGCCGCGTCCCCGGCCAGCACGTCGAGCACCTCATCGACGTCGCCGACCACCACCAGTTGCTCGTCCTCGAGCACGCTCGTGGTCAGGGCGTCGTCGGCCCCGGGTGGTGTGAAGGACACGGCGTCTGCGGACTCGGTGCGGTCGTAGGCCCGCTCACCAGGGTCTCGAGTAGCCGGTCGACGGCGTCGGCGTCGACCAGGCGGTAGACGCCGAGCTCGGGCCCGAACGGCATCTCGGGCTCGGACGTCCGATCGGTGTTGACGAAGCCTGCCGCCCACTGCACGTCGTGGATCGACCAGAGGGTCCTCTGACCGATGAACTGGCTCACCCGTTCGAGTGCCAGCACCAGCCGGCTGTGCTCGACCAACAGTCGGCTCTGACGCTCTGCCAGTTCGTCGCCGGAGAGCCCCTCCAGCCGAGGTCGTCGCCGAGGTCCAGTTGGTCCGCGGTCTCGCGCACGTCGACGAACTGCATCAGGACACCCCGGGGGCGCTCCGGCATCACACCGAGCGCCTCGCCCAGTGAGTCTGGGACGGAGCTCCCACATCCCCCGAGCAGCGTGGCGGCCAGGCTGAGGGTGAGCAGCGCCTGCACCGGAGCCGACCGACAGGTCGCGCCCCCGAGGAGAGTCCTAGCGGCAGGGTAGGCGCCGCACGGATCGCCCCGCGCGGTTCGGGTGGACGCCAGCCGAAGCAGTCAGACCACCGGCGCGATCGCGCTGGAGCGACCGACCACCAGGGTGTCGGCGTCCCACCCGGGCGGCACGATCGGCAGGTCGAGCCGGGCACTCACCGTGACGGTGACCCGGGTGCCGTCGGAGACCACGTCGTACGACAGGCTGGCGTGGTCGTCGTGCGCCCCGACGGCGGCGAGGTAGTCCGCGACGGAGGCCGACGCGACCTGCGGATCGACGACGGCGAGCTCTCCGAGGCCCTGCTCGTAGACCTCCTGTCCCTGGGCTCCGTCGATGGCGGCCAGCGCGGCCCCGTCGGCCAGTGAGTTGAGCTGCTGTCGGGTCAAGAACGCCGCCGACGCGTCGACCACGGCGGCGGTCAGAGCCGCGATGACCAGGAAGAAGCCGACCAGCATCACGGTGACCGTGCCGCCCTCCCGGTCGCGATTTCCGTCGCGGTTCACGAGCGGTCCTGCCGGAAGGTGCCGTACGGCTCGACGTGCGTGCTGGACATGGAGACGCTCGGGGCGTTCGTCCCCAGAGCGGACGGCACCAACGGCAGCGGCTGCTGGACCGTGACCGACACGCTCACGCTGGATCCCGGACTCAGACAACTCCCCGGGTCGGGAGTACACGTGATGTGCACGCTGACTTGTTCAGCGGCGATGCCGTGGTCGGACAGGGCCAGCCGGGCCGCTGCGGCGGCACGTTCGTAGGCCTGGTCCTGGCTCGGCGCGAGGACAAAGGCCCGACCCGCCGAGCGGCTGGCGGCGTCCGAGCCGTACGCCGCGGCCTGCGCTTCGAAGACGGTGAGCAGGACGTACACGAGCGGCACGAGCAGCAGCAGCCCGAGCCACACGAACTCCACGACCGCAGACCCCTGCTCATCGCGCCGCCTCACGGCAGCACCTCGCTGACCGCGTGGCCCTGGACCTCCAGTCGCACCGAGGGACCGAACAACCCGAGGGCGGGGACACTCGCACCCACGTCCACGACGACACCCTCGACTCCGTTGACCACCGTCTCGCGCGCCGTGACGTCGCGCGCGTACCTCTCGGAGAGTCCTTGTCGGATCGCCTGCCGGGTGCGCTCGACGCCGTCGGCGGCGCTGCGGTCGATCGTCGCGCCGTACCGGGCGCCCTCGGACGCCGCCGATGTCAGTGTGTTGCGGACGTGCAGCACCAGTCCGACCTGGATCACCCCCAAGACGATCGGGATCACCAACATCATGACGAGCACGAAGTCGACGACCGCGGAAGCCTCCTCGCCCCGGGGTCGTCGGGCCATCAGCCGCCGACCGACGCCAAGGCCGAGCGCAGCATGTCCTGCAGCTGGCCACCGGCGATCGTGGTGATGGCTGCCACGAGCCCGGCCGTCATCACGACGATCATGACCCATCCGGGCACATCTCCGCGGTCGTCACGGTCAATGACGATGCGGGTCCAGGCCGTCCAGAACAGTCGGGCGAAGCGGCGTTCGGCTGGAGTGGTCGTGTGGTCGGTCGCGATGGTCATCTCAGATCTTCCTCGTCGGCGATGTCTGGACTGCTGGCTGCGCGGACCGGGGCAGCCACCCGGTGCTCATGGACCGCTCAGGTCGAGGCCGATTGCTCCGGGGAAGAAGGCGAACACGACGGTCACCGGCAGGATCAGGAAGACCACCGGAAGCATCATCGCGACCTCCTTGCGGGCGCCGGTCTCGATCAGCTGGCGGCGCTGCGACTCCCGGACGTCAGCAGCTTGTGCGTGCAACACGTCGACCAGAGGAGTGCCACGCTCGAGCGCCACCGCGACCCCCTCGGCGAAGCGGGCTATCACGGGCACGCCGGTCCGGGCGGCGAAGTCGTCCAGCGCTCGATCGACCGGACTCCCGGTACGGACGCGGCCCAAGATGGCCCGCAGCTCCTCCGCAAGCTCTCCGTGGCTGGTACGCACGATCCGCTCGATAGCCGCGACCGGCCCCTCGCCGGCGTGCACCGACAGCGCGAGCAGGTCAGCGACCGTGGGGAACTCCGCGAGCATGCGCTCCTCGCGTACCCGGACCGATCGGCTGAGCCACTGGTCTCGCCCCAGCACCCCGAGCACGAAGGCAATGCTGGCCGCGGTGAGCAACGGCAGGGGTGCCACCTCGCTCATCAGGGAGGCGAAGAGGCCGCATGCGGTGGTGACAGCCAATGCAAGCAGACCCCACTGCACTTGCTGCACTCGGAACTGCTCGACGGTTGCCGAGGACCCGAGCCGCGACAACCTGCGACGGGTACCGGCCGCGCCTCCCAGCACCCGTTCCACCGTTGCAGCCAGACGCTCCAGCGACGGACCGAACACCGCCCATCCCACAGTGGTCGGGGCCAACGACGGAGCCCGCTCGGTCATCATGCGCGGTGCACTGGGCAGATCGAGGAGGTAGGGCCCTACCCGATCCACCAACGCAGGGCGGCGGGAACGGCTCAGCGAGAGCAGAAGGGACATCAGCCCGCCACCGAGCGCAAGACCGACGAGGGCACCCCCGGCCGCGCTCACGCGAGAATCCGTTCCTCGGTAGGCAACCGGCCGAGCCAGGTCATCAACCGGTACGCCAGCACGCAGCTCGCGGCGCCCCCGCCCAGCACCACGGCACCTGCGGTGCTGGAGTAGCGCGCGATCACATCGGGTTGAAAAGACATCAGCAGGAGCACTATCCAGGGAGCCGCGGTGGCCAGGCGGGCGGCGTTGACCGACCAAGCCTGCCGAGCTTCGAGCTCGGCGCGGGTCCGCGCGTCGTCGCGCAGGAAGCCCGACAATGCCCTCAGCATCCGCCCCAAGTCGCCACCGCCCACCTCCCGGGCGATCCGCAACGCCTCGACCACGCGGTCGCCGACCGGGTCGGACAGCCGGTCCTTGAGCAGGTCCAAACAGTCGCCGAACCGGCCGCTGGACTGGTAATCCAGTGCGAACTTGACGAACGGCGGACGCAGCGGCTCAGGACCGCGCTCCCCCAGCGCCGCGAGCGCCTCTGCCAACGACAGGCCGGCACGTACGGCTGAGGCGAGGTTGTCGACTGCCTCGGGCCACAGCTCGGCAAACTCCCGACTCCGACGACGCGCCCTGCCGTTCAACACTGCCGCCGGCACGTAGCCAGCGAGGACGGCGAAAGCGACCGCGACCGGCGGGGTCCGGGAGGTCAGCAGTACCACAAGGCCGGTCAACAGGCCGGTACCGAGGCAGAAACCGATCAGCCCCGAGCCGTTCACACCTTCGACGCCCGCCCGTCGTACCAACGCGTCGGCACGGGACGGCCGCCTGTCCCTCCGCAGCGGCGGCAGCTCGCCCCGGACGGTGAACCAGACGAGGCAGAGTCCCACACCGAGCACGAGGCCGAGCAGGACGCCCACGTCACGCCACTGCTTCGGGCGTGCTGGTGTGAGCCAGCAGTTGATGCACGTCCACGCCGTGTCGTGCGAATCTCTCGAGCCGGGTCGGCATGCCCGAGCTCCGCACCAGTCGACCGTCGTGCGAGGTGAACAACGACTCGGTCTCGATGATGTCGCTCTCGACGCGGCCGGGCACTGAAACGATCTCTTCCACCAGCCGCCGCCCCGTGTGGTCCAGCGCAAGGTGGACGACGAGATCCACCGACGAGGCCACAGTCGGAACGACGAAGCGGGAGCCGATGTTCTCCCCAGCCAACAGGGGCAGCGTGCACATCTTGACCAACGCCTCGCGGGCAGAGTTGGCGTGCAGTGTCGCCATACCGGGCAGTCCGGCGTTCAGGGCCAGCAAGAGGTCCAGGCACTCCTCAGCCCGCACCTCGCCGATGACGATCCGCGACGGCCGCATGCGCAGCGCCTGCTTGACGAGCTCGCGCAGCCGGATCTCTCCGGTTCCTTCGAGCCCGGCCTGACGGGTCTGCATTGCGACCCAGTCCGGATGGGCGAACTTCAGCTCGAACACTTCTTCCGCCGAGATCACGCGGTCGGTGCCCGGGATCGCCGATGCCAGGCAGTTCAGCATCGTGGTCTTGCCCGCCTGGGTGCCGCCGGACACGACCACGTTGAGCCCGGCCGCCACGGCCGCCTCGAGGAAAGCAGCAGCCTGAGGGGTGAGCGAGCCGAGAGACACCAGATCGCCGATGCTGTGGGCTCGGGCGACGAACTTGCGGATGTTGACTGCAGCAAAGCCGCGCGCCACGCCGTCCAGCACCACGTGCAGCCGGTGTCCCCCCGGCAGGAGCGCATCCACGAACGGTTGGCTGAGATCTAGACGGCGACCGCTGGTCTTGAGCATCCGCTCGATCAGCTCGCGTACCTCCTCGGACGTGAGGATCGTCGGGGTCAGCTCGTGCCGGCCATGGCGGGCCACGAACACCCGCGACGGGTCGTTGATCCACACCTCCTCGACGCTCGGGTCCGCCAGGTACTGCTGCAAGGCGCCGAAGCCACACACCCGCGCCACCAGTTCGTCCACCAGGCCGCCCACGTCGTCCACCGGGTCCACCGCACCAGTCAGGCTGCGCTGGTCGTACGCCCGCGTCACCGACTCGGCGATCGAGCGGACCCGGGGGGCCTGGCTCTGCGGGTCGACGCCCTCGTCACGGATCCGTTCACGTACCTGCTCGGCGAGGATGACGGCGACCGGGTCGCCCGCGGCGTGGCGGACAGGAAGGGACGAGGTAGTCACGGCAACAGCACCTCCCTGCCCGGAATTGGTGTGGTTGACACACATCGTTCCCATTCATGACCACCAGGAACACCCCTAACGTCCGATTTGTGGAAAACTTTGGTCAACCGGGGTGACTCGGGTCACACCACTCCCTCATGCCACACGAGAACCCTCCAGCAGCCCCTCCTGACCACCGCCATCGACACCCTGCTGGACGACCCGCGCCTGGACGGCGCCTCGGTCGAGGTGGTCGTGCGTGACGCAGCCACCGGAGAGACGCTGTATGCACGCGACCCCGACCGGCGGCTGCTGCCGGCTCCCACGCCAAGCTGTTCGCCGCCGCCGCTGCGCTCGACGTGCTCGGCGAGGGGCACCGCTTCCACACCGACGTGCTCGGCGAGGGCCGAATCCGAGGCGGCAACCTGCGCGGTGACCTGTTCCTGCGCGGCGGCGGCGACCCGACGATGCTCGCCGAGGACTACACCGATCTGGCCGAGCAGGTGCGCGCCGCCGGCATCCGCCGGGTGCACGGCGACCTGGTGGCCAACGACACCTACTCCGACGACGTACGCCTGGGTGCCAGCCGGGCATGGGACGACGAGCCGTACTACTGCTCGGCGCGGATCAGCGCCCTGACGCTGGCACCGGACACCGACTACGACTCCGGCACGGTGATCGTCTCGGCAGCACCGAGCCGGCAGGGCCGCAAGCCCCAGGTGACCATCACACCGGAGACCGACGCGGTGCGGATCGTCAACACCGGGACCACCGGCGCGGCCGGCAGCGACGACACGCTGCCGATCGTGCGTGAGCACGGCAGCCGGGTGGTACGGATCAGCGGCAACGTCCCGGTGGACGGGTCGGCCACCACCAGCTGGGTGACGGTGTGGAACCCGACCCGCTACGCCGCCGACGTGTTCGCCCGTGCACTGGCCGACGCGGGCGTGCGCCTGCGCGGCGACGAGGAGCGCGGCCACACACCGGCCGATGCCCGCCTGCTGGCCAGCACGAGTCGATGACGGTGACCGAGCTCATGACCCCGTTCCTGAAGCTGTCCAACAACATGCACGCCGAGGCGCTGGTCAAGACGATGGGCGCCGAGACCGTCGGCGAGGGCAGCTGGGACGCCGGCTTCGAGCAGCTGCACGCGTTCGCTCTGGAGCAGGGCGTCGCCGAGGGAGCGATCCGGCTGGCCGACGGGTCGGGGCTGTCCCGCAAGGACCTGGTCACCGGTGCTGCGGTCACCGACCTGCTGATCAACGTGCGCGACGAGTCCTGGTTCGACACCTATGACGACGCGCTGCCCGTCGCGGGCATCGACGAGCGCCTCGCCGGCGGGACGCTGCGCTACCGCATGGGCGGCACACCGGCGGCCGGAAACCTGCGCGGCAAGAACGGGACGCTGACCGGCGTGACGGCGCTGTCCGGTTACGTCACCGACGCCGACGGACGCGAGCTGGTCTTCTCGATGATCAGCAACAACTACCTGGACAGCCCCCGCTCCATCGAGGACGAGCTCGGGGTCACTCTCGCGTCCGATTCCGAGGACTCGGCCGCGGCCGCCGTGCGCCCGCGGACCCTGCGTGCGCCGGCGCTGCCCGAGGGTGTGGAGTGCTCGTGGGTGAAGGCCGCTGAGCGGCCGCTCAGCGGCAGGAACGGATCCGGCCGAGCTTCCTCAGCCCGTTGTAGTCCCCGGCGCCCCAGGTCGCGGGGCGGCGGCGCATCTGCGGGTACATGATCTGGGGCTTGTTCTTGACGTGCTGCAGTCCGACCGAGTGCCCTGCCTCGTGCATCAGGATCTGGCCGGTGGTTCCCTGGTTGCCGTTGACCGGCCCGGGACCGAAGCCGGGCCTGAGCTTGATGGCGCGGTTGATCATCACGAACCCCGACGTGATGCGGCCCTTGTAGTTGGCCTGCCAGCCGCCGAGCCCGGCCCCTCCGCCGAACTGCTTCTTGGGCAGCCAGCCGATCACCAGGCCGGTGCCATCGGCGTATCCGCTGCCCGTGCGGTTCGGCTTGACCCGGCTGATCCCGCGGTAGCGGAACTTCAGCCCACTGGCCCGGTTGATCCGCTGCATGGCCTCGCGTGCGTTCGCGATCCCCTTCCTCGGGGCGCCCTTGGCGTACACCCGGAACCCGATCGCACCACAGCGGTTCCAGTGCACAATCTTGCCGTTGTGTCGGAAGAAGTTGTACGCGTCCGGGTTCCCGCGCCGCTGCTCGACCGCCTGGGAGTGCGCCACCGTGGACGGCTGCGGTGACGCCTGGACGGGCACCAGACCGACCCCGGTGACGAGGCCGACTGACGCGACCGCGGTGGCCAGGGCATGGCGCCGGCGACGCGGCTGGGCTGCTGAGCGGGCGAGGCGCACGAGAGGCTCCGATAGTCGGTGACCAGGGCACCTGACTCTAACCCGCAATAGGGCCATCGGCGGCCGGGGTCGCCCCGGTGATCAACCCGCGAGCAGCGACCGGACCACCCGGAGCCCCACCGACAGCCGGGCGAGGTCCGCGGTGTCGTCGGCCCAGATCTCCTCCAGGGTGCTCATCGCCCGCTGCAGCGTCGATCCCTCGGCCTGCGCCCACTGCTCGATGCGCTTCTCGGCGGACAGGTCATCGGGTGTCGCGTCCAGCACCCGGGCGGTGAGCTGCCCGTGCACCGCCTGCAGGTCGTCGCGCAGGCTGGCCCGGGCCATCGTCCGCCAGCGGTCGTCACGCGGCAGCGCCAGGATCCGCTCGGTCACCCGGTCCAGCCCCAGCCGCTCGGACAGCGCGGAGTGCATCCGGGCCACCTCGGACTCCTCCCGCGAGCTCTGCTGGGCGATGTCCACCACGCCGAGCGCCATGTAGGCCGCCGGCATGGCCGCGACGCGGGTGGCCAGCTCCTCGGCGACACCGCTGTCGCACAGCTCGCTCACCCGGGCCCGGAAGGCCTCGAGCTCACGGCCGCACAGCAGCTCGGGCAGTGCCCGGATGACGCGCTGCACTCCCGGGTCGAAGTAGTCGACGGAGGCCTCGGCGTCCCCGTGGCGTCGGTTGTTGACCAGCCAGCGCGTCACCCGCTCAGCCAGCGTCCGCACCGCGAGCCGCATCCGGGTCTGCACGCCGGCGTCGATCTGGTTGTCCAGGTCGTTGATGGCCGTGAGGAGCTCGTTGCCGCCGAGGATCTCCACGGCGATCGCGTGCGCCTTGGCCAGCTCGGCGGCATCCGCGCCGGTCTCGCCGGAGAGCCGGTGGAAGAAGGTGACACCTGCCCGGTTGACGAGCTCGTTGACGATCTGGGTGACGATGATCGAGCGCCGCAGCGGGTGCTCGTCCATGTGCCGGCGGTGCTGCTGGCGCATCTGGGTCGGGAAGTAGCTGAACAGCTGCCCGCGCAGGAACGAGTCGTCGGCCAGACCCGACTCCAGCAGCTCGTCGGCCAGCACGATCTTGGTGTACGCCAGCAGCACCGACATCTCCGGCGCGGTCAGCCCGGTGTCCTCGGCGATCCGGGCGGCAATCTGCTTGGTCGAGGGCAGGAACTCCAGCTCGCGCTTGATCAGGCCCCGCTTCTCCAGCCGGCGCATCCAGTCCTCGTGCACGTGCAGCATGCCCGCGGCGTTCTCCATGGCGTTGGCCAGGGCGACGTTCTGCTCGTAGTTGTCGGCCAGCACCAGCGCGCCCACCTCGTCGGTCATCGACGCCAGCAGCTCGTTGCGCTGCTCACTGTCGAGGCCGCCGTCGGCAACGACCTTGTCCAGCAGAATCTTGATGTTGACCTCGTGGTCGGAGGTGTCCACGCCGGCGGAGTTGTCGATGAAGTCGGTGTTGATCCGGCCACCGGCGCGGGCGTACTCGATCCGGCCGAGCTGGGTGAGCCCGAGGTTGCCGCCCTCCCCCACGCACCGGCAGCGCAGCTCGGCACCGTCGACGCGGATGATGTCGTTGGCCTTGTCACCGGCGTCCGCGTGCGACTCCGTGCTCGCCTTGACGTACGTCCCGATCCCGCCGTTCCACAGCAGGTCGACCGGCGCCTTGAGGATCGCCGTCAGCAGCTGCGGCGGCGTGAGGGCGTCCACGTCGGTGTCCAGGCCGAGCGCCTCACGCAGCCGGTCGCTGATCGAGATCGACTTCGCCGTACGAGAGAAGACACCACCGCCTTCGGAGATCAACGACGTGTCGTAGTCCTCCCAGCTCGAGCGCGGCAGCTCGAACAGTCGCTTGCGCTCGGCGTAGGAGGGCTCGATGTCCGGGTCGGGATCCAGGAAGATGTGCCGGTGGTCGAACGCCGCGACCAGGCGGGCGTGCTCCGACAGCAGCATGCCGTTGCCGAACACGTCGCCGGACATGTCCCCGACGCCGACGCAGGTGAAGTCCTCTCGCTGGCAGTCCACGCCCATCTCGCGGAAATGCCGCTGCACCGACACCCAGGCGCCACGCGCGGTGATCCCCATCGCCTTGTGGTCGTAACCGACCGAGCCACCCGAGGCGAATGCGTCTTTCAGCCAGAAGCCGTAGTCGGCAGAGACCTCGTTGGCGATGTCGGAGAACGTGGCAGTCCCCTTGTCCGCGGCGACCACCAGGTAGCTGTCGTCGCCGTCGTGGCTGACCACGTCCGGCGGCGGGACCACCTCACCACCCACCAGGTTGTCGGTCACATCGAGCAGGGAACTGATGAACATGCGGTAGCAGGCGATCCCCTCGTCCATCCAGGCCCCGCGGTCCGACGCATCCGGCAGCTGCTTGCAGTAGAAGCCGCCCTTGGACCCGACCGGGACGATGACGGCGTTCTTGACCATCTGCGCCTTGACCAGCCCGAGCACCTCCGTACGGAAGTCCTCGGCGCGGTCCGACCAGCGCAGGCCGCCGCGGGCGACCGGGCCGAAGCGTAGGTGCACGCCGTCGACACGCGGGGAGTGCATGAAGATCTCGTAGCGCGGGCGCGGCTCGGGGAGCTCGTCGATGCTGCCGGACTCGAGCTTGAACGACGTGTACGCCTTGGGTCGCCCGGCGTCGTCGCTGCAGAAGAAGCTGGTGCGCAGGGTGGCCCGGATCAACGACCGGTAGGACCGCAGGATCCGGTCCTGGTCGAGGCTCTCGACCTCGTCCAGGGCTGCGGCGACGTGCTGCTCCACCTCCTCGATGCGTGCCACCCGGCTCTCGGCATCGGCGTCCAGGTCGTGGGAGCCCGGGTCGAACCGCGCCTCGAACAGCTCGACCAGCAGGCCCGCGAGGTGCCGGTTGGCCAGCAGCGACGCCTGGATGTAGTTCTTGCTGAACGTCGAGCCGGCCTGGCGCAGGTAGAGCGCGTACGCCCGCAGGATGCTCACCTGACGCCAGCTCAGGCTCGCTGCGAGCACCAGCCGGTTGAAGCCGTCGGACTCGGCCTGACCCCTCCAGCAGGCCATGAAGGCGTCGATGAACAGCTCATCGCCGCCCTTGCCCACCTCACCGTTGTAGCGGATCCCGAAGTCGTAGATCCAAGCCGGCTCCCCGTCCAGGGTCACGCCGTACGGCCGCTCGTCGACTACCTCGACGCCCAGGGAGCTGAAGATCGGCAGCACCTGCGAGAGCGACAGCGGTTCGCCGACCCGGTAGACGGTGCAGCGACCCTCGCGCTCACGCGCGGTCGCAGGCGTGTAGAGGCGCAGCCGCAGCGGGTCCTCGCTGCCCTCGAGGTCGAGGTCGCGGAGCAGCTCGAGGTCGGCCACGGCGGCCCGCGCCGGGAAGTCCTCCTTGTACGCCTCGGGGAAGCCCTCAGCCGACAGCGGGGGCAGCTGGGGATCCTGTCGACGCCGCTCGGCCAGCTCGCGGTCGAAGTCGTCGGTCCAGGAGCGGGTCGCGTCGGCCAGCCGCTGCTCGAGGGCGACCACATCGACGACCGGCACCACCGAACCCGCCGGCGCGCGCACCACGAAGTGCAGTCGGGCCAGCACCGACTCGGTGACCCACGCGGTGTAGTCCGAGGTCGGCTCGCCCCCGATGGCACTGACCAGGATGCGCTCGATGCGCAGCCGCACCTGCGTGGTGTAGCGGTCCCGGGGAAGGTAGACGACGCAGGACAGGAAGCGTCCGTAGTCGTCGCGCCGCACGAACAGCCGCACCTGCCGGCGGCCGTGCATGTGCAGCACCGCCTCGCCGATCGCCGCGAGCTGCTCGACGCTGGTCTGGAACAGCTCATCGCGCGGGTAGGTCTCCAGGAAGTCCAGCAGGGCCTTGCCGCTGTGGCTGTTCGGGACGAAGCCCAGCATGGCCAGCACCTGATCGGCCTTGCGGCTGAGCACCGGGATCCGGTTGACGCTCTCGGTGTAGGCCGAGGAGGTGAACAGGCCGAGGAAGCGGCGCTCACCGATGACCTCGCCGTCTGAGCCGAATGTCTTGACGCCGACGTAGTCGAGGTGCACCGGACGGTGCACGGTCGAGCGGGAGTTGGCCTTGGTGAGGATCAGCAGGCGCTTCTCCCGTGCCTTGGCGCGCACCGGCGCCGGCAGCCGGCCGAACGAGCCCGAGCGCTCCTGGTCGAAGCGCAGCAGCCCCAGTCCGGTTCCCGCATCGGCGAGCAGCACGTCCTCGCCCTCGTCGTCCACGCCGAGGGTGTACTCCCGGTAGCCCAGGAAGATGAAGTGGTCGTCGGACAGCCAACGCAGCAGCTCGTCGGCCTGGACGAGCTGTTCGTCCGACACCGGGGGTGGAGCCGTCGTGAACTCCTCGACGATGCTGCTGGCCTTGGCCGTCATCTTCTGCCAGTCCTCCACGCACTCACGCACGTCGCGCAGCACGCGTACCAGACCGGTCTCGATGTCGCTCAGACGCTCCCGCAGGTCTTCGCCGGCCCCGTACCACGAGAGCTCGACGTGCATCCAGGACTCGCGGATCTGCGCACCCGACATCGGCTCGTCGCCGACGCCGGTGAGCCCGGTGACAGCCTTGAGGGCGCCGGTGACGTCGCGCTCGACAGTCACCTGCGGGTGGATCACCAGGTCCCAGGACGCACCCAGCCGGGTGAGGTAGGCGGTCACCGAGTCGACCAGGAACGGCATGTCGTCGGTGACGACCTCGACGACGGCACGACCGTCGGCGCTCCACCCTTCGGTGTCGCGGTCGGGCACCGTCACCCGCAGCGCGGCGGTGCCCTGCGGCCGTTGCTCGGCCAGGCGGTAGTGGCTGACCGCGGCACCCAGCACGTCGTTCGGTGTGCGGCCGGCGAGGTCGTCGGCGGTCACGTGGGCGTAGTAGTGCATCAACAGCTGGCGCAGATCGTCGCCGCCCAGGCCGGTCGCCGAGGGCCCGGCGGTTCGGCTCTCCTCGGTCAGTGCCTCGTCGAGCAGGTCCTGCACGGCATGCGTACCGTCACTTTGCATCGGGGCGAAGCTCCCTCGCTTCTGTCCGGCGCCCGCGCAGCGGGCGGACCGCACGCCGTTGTGCGACGACCTCGACACTAGACCCCCACCGGGCGGGTAGACTGTCCGCAGCACGACAACTCAAGAGGGGCTGATCGGTTTCGACTTCGGTCGTTCGAACCAGGAGAAGCGGGTCGAGGATCCAAGGTCATCTCGCTAACGACCCTTGGAAACCAATAAGTGCCAACGCTAAGCGCACTGACTTCGCCCTCGCCGCCTGAGGCGAGTAACGCGAAGGGTCGGTCCGGGGGCGCCTCCGCTCCGGTCACCGGCCTCATCTAGGAGGCTTGCTACCCAGACCCGGCCGCGGGGATCTGGGCGGGACATCAACAGCGGCTGGGCCCGTCAGCGACTTGTCTGTGAGAGCGCTGGGGCCGAGAAAATCGACTAGCAGACTGCACCCGGAGAAGTCTTGGCTCAGCGTCGAGGGACGCGGGTTCGATTCCCGCCAGCTCCACCTCGGGGTGTTCACGGTTTTCGGCCGTGCATGCTCACGAAATTCGCGCCTGACGGGCTCCTGAGCCTGATGGGCGCGTTTTTGCGTGTGTGTCGGCGGCCGGTTGGCCCGTGGCTTTGCTTTCCATCGGCGGCCGACGGCGCGGTGTCTAGGAATCGCCGTCAGCCACGCGTCGGACGCGTCGATGACGGCCGGTAACGACATGCGCCAGCCCTGGCGTTGAATCGTTGAGTGACGTCGGCCGCTACTGGCCGGTCGGTGGTCCCGTCGCGCAGTGGTCGGAGCGGAGCTCGGGAGAGTCGATCGGTGGGTCGGGCGTTGCGCTGAGCAGGGGCATCAGGTCGTCGTTGCCGAGCGTCCGTCTGGCCCAGGCGCGGAGGAGTCTGAGATTGGTGGCGGCGGCGAAGACGGCGACCATGATCGATGTCTTGCAGATACCCATGACGCGGAACGCGCCCCGCCCGAGCGCTTCGGTGTTGTCGCTCTTGAGGTTGCCGAACCAGCCCTCGACGCGGGAGCGGCGGTTGAAGGCCCTGATCCAGTTGGGGCTGCCCCAGTAGTGGCGTTGGCGGGCTTTGGCGTCGACGTCGCCGGGGACGGTGATGGTGCGCTGGCTGCAGCAGGTGGGGGCGGTGTCGGGGTCGGGCGGGGTGAGGACGGTCGGGTTGGCGAGGGGGAGGGCGAGGGAGCTGGGCTGGAGAGGGCA
>Ga0136630_1000564_pt1 | contig 14455 bp, 14 predicted proteins | sample AntDrymUQ5682106_2_FD_105496 | JGI IMG/M metagenome (GOLD analysis project Ga0136630, IMG submission 105496) | Polar desert sand microbial communities from Dry Valleys, Antarctica - metaG UQ568 (21.06) | ecosystem: Environmental > Terrestrial > Soil > Desert | place: Antarctica: Dry Valley...
AGACCCACACGGCGCTCACCGTGCCCAGAACGGCGGAGTCCTTCATACCCGTGACCGTACGTCGGCGCCTCGACTAGGCGCTACTGGGAACGCCGATGCGCAGGCCCTTTTCCGGCGAACGACCCGCCGCCCTGGCCCGTGCCGGGCACCGCAGACGTGGTCATCGCGAATGTCAGGACGGCGTGCTCTGCCGCATCGGACATCTCGTCAAGGGCCACTGCTCACCACTCACCTTGCCCGTCATCCGGCTGTCCAAGAATCACCACGCGTCACCCGCGTCGTCGCTCAGCTCGTAACCGTCTAAAGGAAAGTCATCACAACCTCCGTCAGCGCTCTTCCGGGAATCGAGGACGACGGGCCCGGCTGGTCATGGTGGTCGGTTGTCCTGATCGCCGTGTCAGCGCCAGGGACGTCATTGGCGAGCCGTTCCCTACGGGCCAGCGGTACGTTGCGGATCATGACGAAGAGGGCCTTACGGCCACCATCGTCCTCGGCCCCACACACCGTCATCGAGCGGACGTGGCCACGACAAGGTCCGGCTGGTGGCCGGGCCGTCGACTCACAGCCTAAGCTAACGTTCCAACATTGAGCACGCGGGTGGTCATCGCGTTGGTACACCAGCGCGGGGAGCCCGACCTGGGCTCGCCAACTCGGACAGGATCAGGCCATGACCAAGGTGAGGCTTGTGATGGCCGTAACGATCGCGGCAATCGGCCTCGCCGCCTGCGGCGGGGACAACAGCGGCAGTGACCGAGCGGATGCTCCCGCTGAGACGTCGGCCCCGGAGACTTCGACGACGTTCGCCCTGGTGAGCGGCGACGCGATCCTGATCGAGACGCGCATCACCGACGCCAGACTCCACACGGGCGAAGTCCTCGGCGGGTCCTTCATCGGCGAGGCAGCGTTCTGCCCGGGTGGGGAGACCAACGGGTCCAGCGAAGGTCCGACGATCACGACAACGTTCAGCTGTCCCGGCGGCACGCTGACGGTGCAATACGCCCCGACGCAACGCAGCCTGATCCAGAGCGCAGTGTGGCAGGTCGTGAGGGGCACCGGCAGTTTCGAAGGTCTGCGCGGGGGCGGCTCGATGGCGGCAGCGTTCGAGAGCGACAATCCGGATTCCGGCCGAGAGATCTTCCCCGGCACGGTTAGCCCGTAGCGCGGGTTCTCCGGGCCAGGAAGACGGCGGCCGAAGACCGCACAAAGCGCGACGAAGACAGCCATTGTGCCGTTCCCCGACGTGGTCTCGATGCAGACCCCCACCGGCACGGATCATTTCCCGAAGTAGGAGATGGATCAGGCGCTCTTCTGGCACGTATCTGGCACGTGACGAATGACAACGGCCCCTGATCCTGCGTTTCCGCAGGTCAGGGGCCGATTTCGTTTGTGGGCGCTACTGGGATCGAACCAGTGACCTCTTCGGTGTGAACGAAGCGCTCTACCGCTGAGCCAAGCGCCCGAGACCTGGCAACCCTACCCGCCGCAGCCGGCACCCACTCAGCGCCATAGCGGCACCCAGTCCGGCACCCACTCAGGAACACCGGTCAGGTGCAGGGTCACGACCAGAACCCCGTACACGAAGCCTGCGGTGGCCAGGGCGATCAGGGTGCGGACCCACACCGGCTGCCGGGTCACCCAGTCGGTCCAGGACTTCACATGCCGCTTGGTGAATTCGAGCAGCCGCTCGGCCCAGGTGAATTCGGTCGCCAGGACGAATAGGCCACCGATCACGACCAACCAACCGGGTCCCGGCAACGGAATCGCCGCTATCCCCCCGATCAGGATGACGAAGCCGACCACCCCGACACCGATCCGGTAGGCCGAATTGACCGGGGCGTTGGCGGCGAACCGCTTGCGCCAAGACATGTCGGCGACCCGCTCGCGCAGGCTGTAGCCGTCGTCGGTGCCCGAACCGGCTTGCTGCCGCTCTGGGCGGTCGCGCTCAGTCGATGTCATCGACTGTGCAGTCTGCCCTAGTTCTGATCCGCCCAACCCTGCTGTCGGGTCAGGTCACCTGGCCGGTCGCCACCATGGGCAACGTCGGCGTATCGGGGGCCTGCCGCCCGGACTCGCGAGTGACCGCGTATCCGTTGAAGGCGTCCAGTCCGGCGACGGTCGACCCCACCGTACGCATGTCCAGTTCACGGTCGACCACGTCGAAGGTGCCCAGAGCCTGCGGCTGCTCGCCAGCCTCCCGGAGCCCCCAGAGGACGTAGATCTCCTCGCCTGCGTTGTTGACCGGAAGGCCGTTGGTCATCACCATCGCCTGACTGGATCCGATCACCAACGTCGCGACCGCCTGCCCGTCACCGTCGTGCAGCGGAGTCATACTGACCTCACCGGCAGCAGCCAGGTCCTGCAGAATCTGACCGCGGTCTGCAGCCACGGATGTGGCGTTGTCCCGGTCAGTCTGCAGGTTGAGGTTCCAGATCCCGAGGCCGGCGATCACCAGAACAGCGGCGGCCGCCGCGACCAACGTGCTGATCGTCGTCCACTTGCTCCGATCTCCCCGGACCGAATGGGCGCTGCGCGCCACCGACCGGGAACGAGCGGCCGCGAAGTCGACCATCTCCCCTTCCGGCTGCACCTGCTCGGAGGCCCGGAGCGAGGCGGGGTGGGGGTTGCGCCGGGTCTTGCCGATCTCGGCGAGCAGCCGAGAACGCAGCTCCGGTGAGGGAGACTGCACGGGAAGCTGCTCCACCAAGGCGGTCAGGACCCGTCCGCTGTCCTGAACCGAAGCCTGGCAGCGGTCGCAGCCACTCAGGTGAGCTGAGAACCGATCCTCATCGTCGGGCTCGAGCGCACGCAGCGCCCAACCAACGGCGAGTTCGTCCCACTCGACATGCGTTGTGTCACTTCTGTCGAGCCCGCTCACGCCTGCACACCTCCGGCCGATGGAAGGTCGCCGAGCGCGTTGCCCAGAACCTGCCGCAATCGACGCATGCCGGCGAGCATGCGCGTCTTGACTGTGCCCAGCGGCGCCCCGGTCAGGGCAGCCACCTCGCGCTGTGTGTACCCACCGAAGTAGGCGAGGGTGAGCGCCTCGCGCTGTACGGCAGGCAACTCCGAGAGCGCGGTGCGTACATCGGCACCCACCAGCCGCTCGAGCGCCTTCTCCGACGGGTCGTCGCCCATGAGGGCGGGCGGTTCAAGCTCAGCGAGGCGGTCCCGACGGCGGCGCTGGGACTCCTCACGGCGGACCGCGTCGACACTGCGGTGATGAGCCAGCGACAGCAGCCAGCTGGCGAATCCGCCCTTGGCCGGGTCGAACTTGGTCGGATCACGCCACAGGGCCAGGAATACCTCCTGGGTGGTGTCCTCGGCCAGGATGTGATCCCCGAGGATCCGTTGCGCCAGGCTGAACACCTGCCGGTGATAGCGGTCGTAGATCTGGGCAAGCGCGTCGGACTCGCCCGAAGCCAGCCGAGCGAGCAGAGCTGCGTCCTCGGCCGGAGAAAGCCCGGCACGACTCATGACGCTCATCCTCACACGCATCATTCGCAAGCGCCCATGGGTTCGGTTCGTTTCCCGGCATCCCTCGCTTCCGGCACCCGGCCGGCCCTAGGCTGTGGCCAGTGAGCGGGCACCGGAAACGACGCAGCTCCCGCGGGTATCGGTTCGTTCTGGCTGCTGTCGCCGTACTGGCAATTCTCGCTTTCGTGGTCAATCTGATCCTCGGTCCGAGCGAGACAAACCTGGTCGCTGACCGGAGCGCCAGCCCGCCCGAGGCATCCAATCCGCCCATTTCGACCACATCTCCTCCCCCGATACAGCCGCCTGCACCGCCCACTGTGACCCTGGCCTTCGCAGGTGATGTGCATTTCACCGGCCGTACCGAGGACCTGCTCGCCGAGCCCTCGACAGCGTTCGGGCCGATCTCGACGGCCCTGTCCGCGGCCGACATCTCGATGGTCAACCTGGAGACGGCCATCACCGAGCGAGGGGTCGAGCAGCCCAAGGAGTTTCACTTCCGAGCTCCCCCGGCCTCGCTGGACGCGCTCGCCGCGGCGGGAGTCGACGTCGCGTCGCTGGCCAACAACCATGCCGTCGACTACGGCCCCGTGGGACTGGAGGACACCCTCGCCGCGATCGCCGGCGGCCCCATCCCGGTCGTCGGCATCGGGCCTGACGCCGCCACGGCGTACGCCCCGTTCCGCACCGAAGTCCGTGGAGTGGGGATCTCGATCTTCGGCGCCAGTCAGGTTCGTGACCGGACCTACCAGAGGTGGACGGCGACGGAGGAGTCTCCCGGCATCGCCTCCACCGCCGATCAGGACCGGCTGCTGAGCGGCGTCAGCCAAGCCAGCGCTGCCGGCGATGTCGTCGTCGTCTACCTGCACTGGGGTATCGAGGGGGAGAATTGCCCGACTCAAGACATGGAACTGCTGGCAGCCGACCTCGCCGCGGCCGGCGCCGATGCCATCGTGGGCGCCCACTCCCATCTGCTCCTCGGTGCTGGATACCTCGAGCAGGCGGGCAGCACGGCGTATGTGGCCTACGGACTTGGCAACTTCGTCTGGTGGCGGCCACTGGCCTTCTCCGACGACACCGGCGTGCTGACTCTGACCTTGCAGAATGGTGCGGTGACCGGCTCGGTGTTCACCCCGGCCCTGATCGACGAGATCGGCCGGCCGCAGCCGGTTCTCGGTCCGCAGGCCCTGGACGACGTCAGAGCCTTCGAAGAACTGCGTAGCTGCACCAGTCTGTTAGCCACCCCCACCGTTTGAGTGCCGGCGCGTGCGTCGGTACAGTCCGCGGAGCACGAATACGCGGACGTGGCTCAGTTGGTAGAGCATCACCTTGCCAAGGTGAGGGTCGCGGGTTCGAATCCCGTCGTCCGCTCGGCAAGACCCGACGTTCTGGGTTCTGGACGCACGGTGGAGTGGCCGAGAGGCGAGGCAACGGCCTGCAAAGCCGTCTACACGGGTTCAAATCCCGTCTCCACCTCGACGGTATGTTCGTACCCACTTGGGCGGTTGGCGCAGCGGTAGCGCGCTTCCCTGACACGGAAGAGGTCACTGGTTCGATCCCAGTACCGCCCACCACGGAAAGTCGTTGCGACATAGGGTGTCTCAGCTACGGGCCAGCCACGCCCGGACGGAGCTGGACCGGCTCAGTGCACAATCCGTGCACATCGCGACCAGCAGCAGGCACGTAGAAGCCTTCTAGCGCCGACGCGAGGACCTCGTCAGCGTCGCCGTACAGGTGCGCGTAGCGATCCATCGTGATCGACACAGACGCGTGACCTGCCCGCACCGAGACCGCCTTCGCGTTGGCCCCGGTCGCGATCCAGAGGGTCACCGCTGTGTGCCGCAGATCGTGGACCCGGAGCGGCTCGAGTCCTACCGCAACAACGGCCTTCTGCCAGAACCGGCGCCGCCACGTCGCCAGGCGCAACGGTCCACCTTCGGGCGCTGTGAACACCAGACCGTCAGGACCTTCACCCGACCAGCGCCCGATGTGAGCGCCCAGCTCGTCCGCGACCGACCTCGGCAGCTTCACGCTACGTCGGGATGCCTTCGTCTTCGGTGGCTGGAAGTCCAGCCGTCCAGCGGCTTCACTGAGGGTCTGGTCGACGATGACGAGCCCCTTCGGGATCTGAACTCGGCTCTTCCGTAGCCCGGCCATCTCACCGATGCGGAGCCCGCCGTACGCGCCCAGCAGCACGAGCGCCCGGTACCGCGGGTCCATCGCCTCGGCCAACCGGCCGACCTCGGCAGCCGTGAGGAACCGCATCTCCCGGTGCTCGTCGGTCGGCAACTGGATGCGACGACAGGGTGACCGCTGGATGACGTCTGCGTCGACGGCTGCGCCCATGATCTTCGCCATGATCTGGTACGCCTTCCGCACCGTGGCGGGCGCCAGCCCCTTCCCGCGCAGGTTGTCGACCCACTCCTGCACGTCCCGCTGGCCGATCTGATCGAGCTTCTTGCCGTCGAACGTCGGCCTGATGTACGCCCGGTAGGCCGCCCGCTGAGCGGCCTGCGTGGAGCGCCGCAGCGTGTGCATATGCGATGTCCACCACTTCGTGGCCCACTCGTCGAACCTCCGCGAACCGGCAGCCGGATCAATCCACAGCCCCCGCGCTACATCGGTGGACGTCTCAGCGGCGTACCGGTCAGCGTCCGCCCGTCGGTCGAAGTCCTTGGAGTGCTGCTTTCCGTCCGTGCCCCGATACCGAACTTGCCACCGTCCGGTGTCCGCACGTCTCTTGACACTCGCCACCCGATGACCTCTTCCGTCGACAGTTCGTAAACGGTATCACTGACACCGAACAGCAGACGGTAAGGGCATGCCTGACCCCGAGCGCCTGACGCTGAACCACATGCACCCCGATTCCGCACCCGCTTGCCACGACCTACAAACGTGGTCCAGCACCCGCGACCTTGCCGACTGGCTCCACATCCCCGAGCCCACCATTCACCAGTGGCGCTCCCGCGGCACCGCACCCGCCGCCCATCGCATCGGACGTCATCTCCGCTTCCACCGAGACGACATCGCCGCGTGGCTCGCCGATCGAGCCGACCCCCGGCCAGTGCAGCGTGAACCCGCTGCGCCGCCTGCTCGGCTCCAGACGTGACGGCGGGGCCCGAGCACAGCCCGGACCCCGCCAAGCCCACCGACCAGGACAAACCGACCAGAAGGACACCTCCGATGTTAGTCGCCACCGAGGCAAGGGCCCCGTTACGGACGCGAGAGACCCGCAGGCACTACCGGCCCGGCCTCGCCTACCGGCCACGTCCTGGCAGCGGGTTCGGCTCGGACGCCCGCCCGCCGGCGGAGTTCACCGACGACCCAGCCGAGCATCTCGCCCACATCGCCCACGCCCGCGACGCCCAGGGTTGGCAGCGATGGGAACTCGCCGCCAGATTCACCCGACCCGACGACTGGCCGACACCATGACCGAGGACCTCCTGGCCGACGTCCGCAACGGTGCCGACCTCGACCAGCTCAGACCGCGGCAGCTCAGGTTCGCCGTACCCCACATCATCCCCGAAGGGCTCACCGTCCTGGCCGGCCCGCCCAAGCTGGGCAAGAGCTGGATGGCACTCGACCTGTGCCTGGCCGTGGCATCCGGCGGGACCGCACTTGGCGCCATCCAAGTCGACCAAGGCCGGGCCCTCTACCTCGCGCTCGAGGACTCAGACCGCCGCCTCCAATCCCGCGCCCGGCACCTCCTCGGCCGGCAGCCCATCCCCGCCGCCTTCGACTACATGACAGCGATCCGCGACCCGGCACGGCTCTTGGAGATCCTGACCGCGTACTGCCAGCGGTGGACCGACGCTCGGCTCATCGTGATCGACACCCTGGCCCGCGTCCGGCCACCGCAGCCCAAGCACCGCGGTCAATACGAATGGGACTACCTCGTCGGGTCCAAGCTCAAAGCGCTCGCCGACGAACACGGCACCGCCCTCACCGCCGTCACCCACACCCGGCAGATGCACGCCGCCGACTTCGTCGAGGCCGTCTCCGGGACCAGCGGACTCACCGGAGCCGCCGACACCATCGTCGTCCTCGACCGCGCCCGCGGCTCAGACGATGGCCAGCTCAAAGTCACCGGCCGTGACGTCGACGAACGCGACTACGCGATGCGGATGAACGCCGGCGCCTGGCAGCTCCTCGATCGGCCACCGGCCACCCCCGGACTGTCCGACCGCACCGTCGCCGTCATCGACTACGTCACCGCTCACCCCGCCGGCGTCCGCGCCGCCGAAGTCTCCGCCGAGCTGGGCATCCCCGTCGAGCAGGCACGCACCTACCTCAACCGGCTCGCCACCGCAGACCGGATCAGCCAGCCAGCACGAGGCCTCTACACACCCACTGTTATGTCTGTATCGAGTGCTGAGTTCCAACCCCCTCTCTCTATATCTCCCAACAACACACACATAACAGACATAACACAGATATATAGAGAGAACGGACAAGCATCATGACGCCCCCCGAGGACCGGGCCCCCAGTGCAACGTTCCTCGCGCGCGATCGCGTGAACGCGCGCGTCAGGCCGCACGGGGTGTGCCAGTGACCGGCGCCGGCACGCCGTTCCCGCCCCCCGATGGTGACGTCACCGAAGCCCAGCAGCGACACCTGCGAGACACGTTCGGCGCGCTCCTACGCGACTACCGCGAGCGGGCAGGGCTCACCCAGCAGGAGCTCGCCGACCGGGCAGGGGTGGACCTGGCAACGGTCGGCCGGTTCGAGCGCGGCCAGCGCCGGCCAAGACTGTCCACGATCGAGGTCATCGCCGCCGAGCTCGCCGACGCCGCCGGCCCCTGGCTCGTCGACGGGCCGGGCGGACGGGTCCGTCGACGAGGGAAGCAGATGCGCCACCTCGACGACTTGCAGGCCAAAATCAAGCTGGCCCGACAGCTCGAGCGGAGGGTCGAGCGCATGGCCGAGACCGCGGGGCCCGGCGAGGAGGGCGACCAGGCCAGAAGGGTCCTGGCGGCCCTGCAAGCCGACCGAGCAAACATGCTGCGACCACAACGCACCCACACGCGGCATCGGCGCAGGTCAGAGCCCGGTTCGGTTGATAACTAATCAGCAGGCGGCCGATCCTCTGAACGGCACCTGAGCCGCGAAGCTCAGCGCGCACGGCCCGAATCTGCGACGATCCGTCCGTGGCCGATGAGACCGTGCCCGAGCCAACCGCCGTGCAGGTCGGAGCGTTCGACGCCGGCCAGGTCGCCTACAACACCGGGCAGCCCTCCACGGCCTGCCCGTTCGGCCCGACGACCGACCCTGACCTCCTCGACCTCCGCATCCTGTGGGTCCGCGGATGGGTCCTCGCCCGGCAGGCGCACCTGTTCGGCGACGTCGAGCTGCCGCCGACCGACCCCAAGCTCAGGGCCATGGAGCGCTGGCGCATCGGCCGGGCGCCATGAACGTCAATCACCCTTTGACACACGGCTGGCACACCCGACCATGTGCCAGCCGTGACCCCTCGCCGCTGTAGCGGCGAAACACTGACACCGACGACTCACGCTGAGCTCGTGAAGCTCAGCACGGTCGCCGTGGCACTCGGGGTGCAGGTCTTCCACCTCCACTCAAATCGTCAGCGCCTCACGGCGCACGTGGATTGAGGCTAAGTCCGCGCCGGTCGGCGAGCTGACTGGCCGCCAGGCGGTCATGTGCAGGCCTCCTGTATCCGGGACCGACGGCTGGCAATCTGGTACGTCAGCCTTCACGCCTCAGACAGCGAGGTCCCGGCGCCGGCCGGTGTCTGGTTCGCTTGTCGGACTGACACACTCGGCGGAGGCCGCCGGCCAGGAGTGAGGTGCGCGCTGATGACGATGCCACAGGTGTTGGGCGGCCGTTACGAGCTGGGCGAGATAATCGGGCGCGGCGGCTGGACGGAGGTCTACCGCGCGCATGACGTACGGCTCGGGCGGGCCGTGGCGGTCAAGGTGCTCCGACTTGACCTCCTCCACGACCCCGGCTTCCAGCGTCGTTTCCGCGAGGCGCGGATCGCGACGCAGATCACATCGAGGCTCGTTCATCCCTCCCTCATGGCCGTGTACGACACAGGCGAGGAGTCGCCCGCTGAGGGGGTGGGGCTGCCGTGGGTGGTCATGGAGCTCGTCCAAGGACGGTCCATACGAGAGCGACTGGCGAACGGCGACGAAGTCTCGCCGGTCCGCGCGCTGGAGATCGTCTCCGACGTCTGTGCGGCCCTCGATCTTTGCCATCTCAACGGCACAGTGCACGGCGATGTCAGTGCGGGCAACGTCCTGCTGACTACAACCGGTCAGGTCAAGCTGGTGCCTTCCGACTTCGCGCTGCGGAGGGCCACAGCGGTCGATGACGATACTGACTCGGGTGCGGTCGTCGGGACCGCGGAGTACCTCTCCCCGGAGGTCTGTCGTGGCGAGCCGGTCGATGGCCGCTCCGACGTGTATTCCACCGGGTGCCTGCTCTACGCCCTGCTGGTCGGACAGCCGCCGTTCGTCGGGGACTCCTCGGTCACGGTTGCGTTCCAGCATGTGCTGGAAACTCCGGTGGCACCGTCCGAGCTCACTCCGCGTCTGTCCGCGGAGATGGACGCGGTCGTGCTGAAAGCGCTGGCGAAGGCTCCCGCCGACCGGTTTCAAACGGCTGCCGACATGCGCGCAGCGTTGCTCCGGATCGTCGCCAGACCTTCGCATGGCGCTCCTGCGGTTCATGAGCCGGAGGGCACGCAGCCGGCCAGCGTCGAACTCCCGACGCACCGAGCCCCGCAGCCCCAGGTGGCCAGCTCGAGCTCGTCGACGCCACCGGGCGAGGTGGCGGAGGCCTGGCGGGAGATGCTGGGCATCAAGCCAAGAAGGCCCTTGACGGCTGCGCCTCGGCCAGCACCGCCTGCCGGAGCCCGAGCAGTGACGATAAAGGACCCGAAGGTTCTCGGCACCAGTTTCAGGAACCGCCGGGAGGAGGACCACGGTGACGAGGTCTTCACGTTCGACAACTCGAGGAGCTCCTCTACGGCGACCGAGACGATCCGTACCGCGCACACGGCCAGGATCGAGGTCACCGTAGACATGAGCAAGGTTCGGTCGACGGGTGGGCACGTCGGCGTGCGCTTCCTCGACGTGGCGTCCGCCGAAGGGCGGATCCAGAGTGAAATCCGCGCCCGGCACGGGCTGAACCTCAAGGAGGAGCTGGTGTTCGAACAGACGACTTCGATTAGCATCCCCGCGTCGACGCACGTGCGGGTCATCTTTCACTGGAAGCGCGTGTGGGAGGAGGGGACCGTGACTGTCGGGCAGCGGGATCAGGCTCTGGCCGAGGTGCCATACGCGATTACAGTCAAATTGAGATTCAACAAGGAGACGTCGGACGTGCCGCGTTGGGATCACCGGTGAGCCCGTCCAAATTGCTCAACGGCGTTTCAGGTCCGGTTTGCTAGCTTCTGCGCATCGGGCTACCAGGGGTCGTCTAGTCGACCTCCGTTGGACCAACGGCACACCGGCTGGGTCGGATGCCTCCGCTCGACCCAGCCGTGTTCTGCGTCTTCGCCAAGTAACCGGACGGCAGGCACCAGCGGCAACCGCGCCGTGACACGCCGGACTGGACCGCCGAAGCGTTGATCGAGCTCTACGGCGCGGTCCGTGCAGGACACGCGGCGACCTCACAAACACCATCCAAGAAGTCACCGGGCGACCTCCCCGTGGCTACCGACAGTTCGCCGAGGCCCACAAGGACAAGTTCACCCGCGACTGAAGCACCGCGCGCAGCGCATCACGCCATGCGAAGGTCGATTCGTGAACTATAAGCGTCTGTGAGCCAGCCTCCTCCGTTACAAGCAGCTAGCAAGCCACAGCATCGCACTGCGACCTGGATTTCGGGATCCGATGGCCGAGCCACGGACAACATTTGGTCGTCTGTCTCGCTGACAAAGTGTCTCGGCGGCCAGCGGCCCGGGCTTCGCCTTGGCGCTGGACACCGCCGTTAGCAAGGTCGATGATCCCGAGGGGCATTAGTTGCGTCCGGAGGTTGAGTTGGATGGCATATGACGGCGATGGGCGGCTGCCGGTCATCTATGTACGTGGTTTCGCCGGGTCGGGGGTAGATGGGGTCGTAGACGACCCGTTCTACGGTTTCGGCCAGGGGTCGGTGCATGTGCGGGTCAATCAGACCGGTGATCCGCTGTTCCATCAGTTTGAGAGCCCGATGCTCCGCCTGGTCAGCGATGAGCGGTATCAGGTGCGGGTTCACGGCGATCAGCGCGGTTATCTTCAGGGGCAACCCGATGGCAGCGTGGATTCGGCGACCATCTGGATTCACCGCTTCTACGATATTTCGGCGTCGACCTTCGGCCGGAAACCCGAGGACTTCACGCTGGAGAAGGCAGCCGAAGACCTCTTCGCTTTGCTCAACTCGTGATCGCTAAGACCGGTGCTCCTAAGGTTTTCCTCGTCGCGCACTCCATGGGCGGTCTGATCTGCCGGTCCCTGGTGCAGCGGATCATCCCTGAGGACCCAGACGAGGGCGGCTCTCTCGATGCGGGGGAGCGTTTCGTCGAGCGGATCTTCACCTACGCCACACCGCATGGCGGCATCGAATTCGCCGTCGGTTTCGGCCTTATCGAAAGGCTGCGCGACCTTACGGGAGTGGGCGGCGCAGACATCTTCGGACCCGACCGGATGTTTGAGTATCTGACTCCTCGTCTACCCGGCGCGCCTGGCCGGGACGGTTTCGACGCCAGGACAATGCCCGCTGACGGTTTCCCGGTGGACCGGCTCTTCTGTCTGGTGGGGACGAACCCGGAGGATTTCGGGGCGGCGCGTGGGTTGTCATCGAAGGTAGTGGGCGCGCGAAGCGACGGACTCGTCCAGATCGACAACGCCTACGTCGAAGGTGCGCACCGGGCGATCGTCCACCGATCCCACAGCGGTCGGTACGGCATCGTCAATTCCGAAGAGGGCTACCAGAATCTCCGCCGCTTCCTTTTCGGCGGACTGCAAGTCCGTGTAGACCTCGTCGGGGTCGACGTCGCTGGTGCCGAAGACGACGAGATTGTGTGGCAGCTGGAGACGGCTCTTGCCATCCGAGGGCTACCGGTGCTGGTGCATGAGCAGAGCACCGCGCACTACTGCCCCATCCAGATCGAGCGGCGCCCCCGCGATGACAGCGCCGACACCCCGGTGCCGCTGCTCGTTACGTTCCTGTCCACTGCTGCACCCCGTCCGCTTGACGCTGACACCGGTCAACCCGTCCAGACCCTCCGGCAGGCGCTGAAGCTGCGGTTGCTGTCCGTGCGCCAGCGCGACGGATTGTTCTCTTTCCTCAACCACCTGGAGCAGACCGAGGACTGGCAGGACATCCTCGTTGTCGACATCGCCCCCGGAGAAGACGGGCAGTTACCGCGAGCCTGGGCCACCTGGAATAGCACGATCCCGATGGCCCTGCGCAGCTGGGCACCCCGCCCCGAGCAGCAGCTCCAAGACACCGCCCCACAATTGACCGAACTCTGGCGTGGCTCCATCCCGCTGCCCCCCATAGCGCATCAACTCTTAGGCGAGCACGCCCGCGTCCAACTCACCGTCACACCGCGACTGGGCCAGTGACGCCGGCAGCAAGCGTCAAAACCCGGCTGTCGACGACACGCACTGGCGGGGAAGCAGCCTTCCGCAACGGCCAACGCCTCGCGATGTCAACCACGTTCACGCTGAGCCAATCGCGTCGTCTGCCGCGTTCGTGCTTGGTGCGCTGACGATTGGAGAGGCTTTGCTTCAAGCGCACGGTCAGAGGATGATCTCTGCTGATCAGCCCTCCCGGCCCGATGGCGGTCGTCGACTTGCGCGACGTCGCCCACCCGCAGGCCCCATCGTGCAGCCGGGTGTTGTCCGAGCTCGGGGCCCGTGCGACCAAACAGGGTGTGCCCGTTGTCTGCGGTTGCGCTATGGCGATTCCGGGTCGCAGTGCGCCTGGCCAGGGCACTCCCAGTGGCCGCGGCGCGACTCAGGATTATCGGGGGCGCCCGCGGGCTGTCATCGCGGCGTCGACAAGGCTGGTGGGCAGATGCCATCGCCTGAGGCCGCAGCCCATGCTGCGGGAGGTTCGAAGCCTCCGGCTGGAGGATCACGACGTAGGACTGGTCGCGGTCATCGACCGGTTCGACGCGGCCGACGGAACCGTCGTACCGGTCGACCTAAGGAAGGGCCGACCGGACAGTGCGGGTCTCCCGTGGCCGGCCGACCGAATCCAGTCTCTCGTCCAGGCGATGCTTCTCAAACGGGCTGGATACCGCGTACACCACGGACTCCTGTATTACGCGGAAACCAATCAGACCGTCCCCGTCGAGCTGACGAGGAGGCTGAGCGGGAGGCACTCGACGTGGTTTCGGCGGCCCGGCAGGTTGCGCAGCAGCCGCGTCCCCCGCTGCCGCTGATCGACAGCCCAAAATGTCCTCGCTGCTCGTTGGTCGGGCCATGCCTGCCGGATGAAACGAACGCACTACTCGAACGGTCTGAGCTGCCGCCCCGCCGCATTGTTCCCCGCGACCCTGATCATCGCCCGGTGTACGTCTCCGAGCAGGGTGCCTTCGTCGGGGTGTCCGGCGGGCGGCTGGTCGTTCGCAAGGACGGCCAGGAGCTCACTGACACGCGGCTGCTCGACGTGTCTCAGCTCTGTGTCTTTGGCCACGTACAGATCAGCTCCGAGGCCCTCGCCCGGCTTTGGACGCGAGGAATCCCAGTGCTGTGGTTCAGCTTCGGCGGCTGGTTGCGCGGCTGGGCACAGGGTGAGCCATCGCGCCATGTCGAACTCCGGTGGCGCCAGGTGATTGCCCACGGCCAGGGTGGGGGGGACATCGCATGCCGCTTCATCGCCGGCAAGATCAGGAACTCACGTACGCTGCTACGCCGCAACAGCCGGACCGGGGTGGATCGCACTCTGGGCCAGCTTGCTGCTCTGGAACGGGATTGCCTACAGGCAACCAGTCGCGCCCAGCTCATGGGAATCGAGGGCACCGCGGCAC
>Ga0136630_1000567_pt1 | contig 14391 bp, 15 predicted proteins | sample AntDrymUQ5682106_2_FD_105496 | JGI IMG/M metagenome (GOLD analysis project Ga0136630, IMG submission 105496) | Polar desert sand microbial communities from Dry Valleys, Antarctica - metaG UQ568 (21.06) | ecosystem: Environmental > Terrestrial > Soil > Desert | place: Antarctica: Dry Valley...
GACATCCGTAGATATCTCAGAATGCGCTCGATGTGACCGGCGCAGAAAAGGAGCACACACGATGAGCGAGACACCAGGCGGCGAACACCTCGAGGAGGAGCCGCAAGGCGAGCGGGGCTCTGAGGGCTCACGCGACACCGGCTCGGATGAGCCCTCAGCCGGACCGGCCGACCGGCCGACCGGGAGCTCAGACGAAGAGAGCGACACCTCGGTGGACCCGCAAGACACTCAATCTGGCTCACCGGACCTACCGTCCGGAAGCGGCTAGAGTCCCGTCGATAAAGGAGACCGTCATGGTCATGGAACCTGAGATCAACCCCGGCAACGACCCCAACGATCCCGACACCGAAGGCAGCACCCTTCCTCCCTATGAAGACCGGCGCGAGACCGCGAATGTCGAGGGAGCCGACCAGTCGGAGAAGGACGACGCCAAGACAGCCGGCGCCACCAGCCTCGTCGAGGATGACGCCCTGAAGGCAGCCCCGAGAGAGGACACCCCGGGTGGTGCGGTTGCCAGCCCTTCCGACGAGCAGCCCGCCAGCGAGTCGACGGATACCGACATGGATCCCGACATGACCGGTCCGGCTCATGTTGAGGGCACGCCACGCGGCGAGGATTCGGGTGCCTGAGGGCGATCACGAGTATTCTCACCTTGGGGTGCTGGATTCAACCCCTCACCTAAGGAGATCGCATGAGCGTCGTCGGATATATCGCACTCATTCTTGTGGCTGTCTTCGTCCTTGTCAGCTTGGCGGTTCTGGTTCGCTCGATACCGGATATCCGTCGATATTCGCGCATGCGGAAAATGTGAGGTGACTGCGACGATCCTTGTCGCTGGCATCGGCAACATCTTCTTCAGCGACGACGGGTTCGGACCCGAGGTGGTCCGCCACCTGTCGTCGTCCGAGGAGCCTGCGTTGCCCGACGACGTCAGGCTCGTGGACTACGGCATCCGCGGCATGCACCTTGCCTACGACCTGCTCGACGGCTACGCAGCCCTCGTGCTCATCGACGCGTTGCCGGGACACGGTGACCCCGGCGAGGTTGTGGTGCTCGAGGTCGGCCCCGACGACCTGGGCGGCGGAGGAGAGCTCGACGCGCATGGCATGGGCCCCGTCGCCGTACTCTCGAACCTGTCAGCCCTCGGGGGCGAGATGCCGCCGACCTATGTTGTCGGCGCCCAGCCGCTGCAGGTCGGCGAGGGGATCGGGCTCACCGCGGCGATGATGGCCGCTGTCCCGCAGGCAGCCCAAGCCGTGCGTTCCTTGCTCGTCGACCGGCTTTGTGGCAGCCTCGCCACCAACCCCGCCCCTCGAAGAACGGAGTAGTCAGATGTGTCTTGGAATTCCCGGACAGGTCGTAGAGATGGTCGAGGGGTACGGCGACCAGCTCGCCCTTGTCGACGTCGCCGGTGCTGCGCGCCGGGTCAACATCGGCATGTTGGATCTCGACGAGCAGAATCTCTCCGCCGGTGACTGGATCCTCATCCACATGGGTTTTGCTGTGGAGCGGGTCGACGCAGCCGGTGCCGAGGAGGCCATGGCCGGCTTGGAGATGATGGGACGGCCGCGCGACGCCGACCCCGACAGCGCCAACCTCGATGTTCAGCCTCCAGTGCCGCATGCGTGAGCCCACCCTCGAGGCAGCCGTCCGCGGCGACAGCGTTCCGGCAGCGGGCGGCAGGCCTCCACCTGCACGGGTGCCGGGGCCGGTGCTGTTCGCCCGTTACGCGTTCCCCCCGAACCACCACGGCTACTGCGGGCCTGCTGACAACGTCGCCTTCTTCGAGCAAGGCGTCAACGGAGCTGACGACGGCGGCCTGCGAGCGATGGCGAAGGAGTTCGCCGGTGCCTGGCCCTATCTCGAGCTCATCGCGCACAGCACGGGGCTCGCCGACCCGTTGGACCGACGCGTGGTCGAGGCCTACTGGGTCGGCAGTCCTCGGCTGGACCAGATCGGCGTACCCGCCATCGGGAACTCCATGGAGGACCGGTTCCGCTTCACCTCAGGACCGCGCTTCTCCAGCCTCACCGAAGGGGTGCTCGCAGGCGGCGTCCCGCACCACAGTTTTGCGGTCTTCTGCATCTATCCATGGACCGGACTGCTGGGTGACAGTCGCCGGGCAGCCCAAGCCCTCACCGTGCTCGACCGCTGCCGGATCCGGTGGGGACGGGTGCTCAGCCTTCAAGGTGACCAAGTCGTCGTCGAGTCCACACCGTTGACCTGGGACGGCCACTACCTCGGCTACGGCCCCCCCGAGGTGGAGACCGTCGTCCGTTCGATAGACGGGATCGGCCTGGCCTCGGAGCTGGAGGTCGGGGACTGGGTGTCGCTGCACTGGGAGTGGGTGTGCGACAGGTTGAGCGACCAGCAACGCCGCGCCCTGCGCCACTACACCGACCATCACCTCGCCATCGTCAACGAGGCCGGCTATCACTCCGGCCCCGCGACTGTGCTCGGCTGAGGAAAGGGCCCGCCACACCTCCGGGCGCCGCTGTCTCCTGGAGCGGCCAGATGCGCGACAGCGTCCACGGCACGTCGTCTCCGACGGCGTGCCGGGGCGGACCGGGTTCGCGGATCAGCACCTCACCCATCGAGGTCTCGACGAGGTGGTCCGAGTGCGGACCGCGGAACCGGGCTGCGCGCAGCCGCCCCGTCAACTCCCCACCGAGACGAGCCCATCCGGGCCGCACCAGCAGGGGTACCGTGTCACGCCCCGGCGTCGCGGCAGTGCCCTCGACGGTGACCCGGTGTCCTTGTACGACGACCGAGCAGCGGCCGCCGTGGGCTGCCACGACGGCCGCCCGCACGACGCTGGCCGGGCCGGTCAGCCCGGCCGCCCAGATGTCGACGGGCTCGGCGTAGACCTGCTCCGGGGTTCCCAGCTGGACGAGCCGGCCGGCGTTGAGCAGCGCGACCCGGTCGGCGAGTCCGAGCGCCTCCTCGGCGTCGTGGGTCGCGTACAGTCCCCCCGCACCGCTCGCCTCACGCCGGACGACAAGCTCGTCGAGGAAGACGCCGCGGACGTGGGTGTCCAGATGCGCCGTCGGCTCGTCGAACAGGTAGAGGGACGCCTGGCGTGCCAGCGCCCGGGCCAGACCGACCCGCTGCTGCTCACCGCCTGACAGCTCGGCCGGACGCCGGTCGGCGAGGTGGGCGATCCGAAGGCGGTCCAGGACCTCCAGCGCCTCCTCGCGGGCGGGGCGCCGTCGCGCGCCCCGGCGCCTGATCGGGTAGGCCACGGTGTCCAGCGCGCTGAGGTGGGGCCAGAGGGCATAGCTCTGGAAGACGACTGCGACGTCGCGGCGCTCGGGCGGCTCGGCCCGCCCCGGGTCGGCCACTCGGCGGCCCTGCAGCCAGACCTCGCCCGTCGTCGGAGGCCGGAATCCGGCGACAGCACTGAGCAAGGTCGACTTGCCTGAGCCGGAGGGTCCGAGCAGTGCCAGCACTTCCCCTCGCCGTACGTGCAGGCACACGTGATCAACCGCGGCCACCCCGCCGTAGGCGACGGTCAGGTCGCGCACGTCGAGCACGTGCTGGGCTGGCTCGTCAGCGGGCATGCGCGAGACTCCGGGCGCCACCGGCGCGGGGGTGGCGTGGAGATTGCAGCCGCCGGATCAACACCCACAACGGTAACGCCGGCAGGAGCATGACCAGGGTCAACAAGACCGACAGGGCGGCGGTCGCCCCGATGCGGCCGAGCTCCTTGCTGTTGAGGACGACCACGGCGAGCGTGTCGCTGTCCGGGCCGTAGAGCAGGCTCGACATGGTCACCTCGTGCAGGGCGGTCACGAAGCAGATCAGCCAGGCTCCGAGGAGGGCCGGAGCCAGCGGCCGCAGTGCGACAGTGCGTACGGCGGTCAGCGCCTTGGCCCCGCTGGCCCTGGCCGCCTGCATCTCGCCGGCCGCCAGGCGGTCCAGCGCCCCGGAGATGGGCCGGTGCGCGAACGCCCACAGCTTGGCGAGGTAGGCCAGCAGGATCAGTGTGAGGGTGCCGCCGATCCAGCGGCCGTAGGTGATGAGCAGGGCGACGGCGAGGGTGGACCCGGGGAGCACCAGCGTGACCGTGACCAGACTGGCCATCACCCGCCCGGCGCGGCGCCGCTCCAGCACCGCCACGGCACCACCGAGGACCGTGAGCAGCCCCGCCGCCGCGAAGGCCAGCAGGGCGCTTCGTCCCAGCGCCTCCGCGTTGCGCGCGTTGACGACGAACCGGAAGTTGTCGAGCGTCCAGTTGCCCGGACTCGGGCTCACCCCGACGGCCGGAGTGATCGCCGCTGTGACCAGCGCGACGAGCGGCAGCACCCCGCCGAGCAGCAGGTATCCGCCGAGCCCGGCGGCGATCCAGCGACCGGCGGCTCCCCGAGGGGTCACGATCGGCGCGCCCTCCGGGTTCGCGACCCGGGTGACGCGAAGGCGCGGTCCGAGCCACAGATCCGCGGGGATCACCACGAGGACGGTAAGGGCGACAAGCAGGAGGGCCAAGGTCAGCGCCTCGACGAACGAGAGCGGGTCGCTGCCGAGTGAGAGATCGCGATAGATGGTCGTGGTCACCGTCGTGAAACCCGCAGGGGTTCCCATCACCTGCGGTATCGCGAAGCTCTCCATGGTCAGCACGAACGACAGCACGGAAGCCGCGGCGATCGAGGGGCGCAGCAGCGGCAACGTCACGTGGCGCAGCACGGATGCGGGGTCCCCCCCGGACGCCCGCGCCGCCCGTTCGAGGTTGGGCTCGGCCCGGGTGGCGAGGCCGACCGCCACGAACAGGTAGGTCAGCGGCACCGTGTTCACCACCAGCACCGCCCACACACCCCACGGGCCGAGGACCGAGGGCCACACCAGCCCCAGGATGGTGTCGGTGAACCCGGCGCGACCGTAGGCCTGAGTCCAGCTGTAGCCGAGCACGAACTGAGGCACGAGGACCGGAAGCAGCATCGCGAACCTCCACCACCCACGACCCGGTACGTCGGCTCGCCGCAGACCCAGCGCCACCAGGGTGCCTAGCGGTACGGCGGTCACGGTGACGGCGACCGCGAGCAGCACGGTGTTGAGAACGGCCTCGCCGAGACCGGGCCGGCCGAGGACCTCGTCGAGCTGTGTGGAGCCCTCGGTCCACACGACGTACCCGAGCCGAAAGACCGGCAGCACCACCAGGAGGAAGATGACGGTGCCAACCGCCAGCACCGCTGCCCGCCGCCCGAGATCCGTGGATCTCGCCTGCATCGCTCAGCCGCCGAAGATCTGCTGGTAGTCACTCAGCAGCGAGTCCTTGGTGGCGTCGATCTTGGGCCAGTCGGGGTAGACGACCGGGGCGTCGGCAGGGATCTCCGGGCCTTCCACGCCGGGCAGCGTGGGATAGGAGCCCGCCTCCGCGACGACCTGTTGGCCGGCCTCGCTGACGACGTAGGAGATGAAGTCCTTGGCCAGGGTAGAGTCCGCGCTGTCCGTGGCGAGCGCGATCGGGCCATAGATCGCGATCGCCCCCGGTTCGGGCCACACGATGTCGATCGGCGAGCCGGAGTCCTTCGCCAGGTAGGCGGAGTTGGCGATCGTGATGCCGGCGTCGTAGGCACCCTGCGCCACCCCCGCCGTCACCTCGTCAGGAGTGCCGACCTGCTGGGCGCCCTGCTCCTCCAGGGTCGAGTAGAAGTCGAGCCCGTAGTCGGGCTCCTGACTGAAGTAGCCGAGTGCCCCGAGGGCCGACGCTGCCACGTTGGGGTCGGAGACGGCGACCGAGTCGTAGTCGGTCCCGGCAAGGTCCGACCAGCTGCTCGGCGCGGGTGCACCGTCTTGGTAGACGGCCACCATGTAGAGGACAGCGACGCCCACATAGTCGTCGGTGCGGAACTGCTCAGGGATGTCGGCGGCGCCCTCCGGGCTCCACCCCCCGACGAGGTCCTGGTCGACGTACCCCTGCATGGTGAGCGGGTCGCACCCCCAGATGACGTCGGCCTTCAGACCCCCGGACCGCACGTCACCCGCGACCCGCGCGTTGAGGTCCCCGGTCGGGGCGCGGAACAGCTTGACCTCGCTGCCGTCGTTGTCGGACTCGAACCCAGAGATGATCGGCTGGATCGTCTCGTCGCTGACACAGGTGTAGAGGGTGATCTCTTCGCCTTCTCCTCCCCCAGACCCCGCGCCGCAGCCGAGTGGGAGCAGTGTCAGCGGCAACAGGGTGAGTAACCGCCACCGGCCATGACATGAGAATCCTGGTCCTGGCATGGGGGGAGCATACGCGGAACGCGTTACTCGGCGCGGAACGCCTTGCGTTTCGGTTTGACCGGCCGCATCAGGAACTCCGGCCTCCTGTTGCCGTCGGATCCGGGCCCGGGTCTCGCCTTGGCCAGCCACTCCAGGTAGACGGCTCGCGCTTTGGCGGTATCCACCTCGACGTCGCCGTACTGGTCGCTCGACAGGGCCGCTGTCACAGTGACCCTCTGCAGCCAACAGTGCATCCCCGACCATGGGTCCGGCTGCACCGCGAACGCCAGGTTCTGATGTACGCCGGGGTCGTCCCACGTGATGCGCCTCGAGTCGGGGTCGGCGCTGTCGAACGGTCCTGGCGGCTCGACGTACCGGAGCCTCCACACGTGGTCGCGTGGCTGTGAGATGTCGACCTTGCCTGTCACCCAGCGGCTGCCGTCGTTGTCATGGAGTCGCCATCTGCCCATGTGGTGGCTGAGGGCGATGACACCGGGCCGGATCGCCTGGGTCGCCCAGATCCGCGCGACGAAATGCCCGATTGCGGTCGTGATGCGCACGAGGTCGCCGGTGCGCAGCCCCTTCGCCACCGCGTCGTCGGCGTGCATCCACACCGGGTGGGTGTTGCCGAGCTCGTTGAGGTACTTCGCGTTGCCGGAGCGGGTGTGGATCAGCGTGGGCAGCCGGAACGTCGGGATGAGCACCATCTCGCCGGCGGATTCGTCGATCTCGTCCGCGGCCACGTGCGACCGGATGTAGCCAGGGGTCGCATGCTCCGGCCACCCGTACGTCACCATCGTGTCTGAGTAGAGCTCGAGCTTGCGGGACGGCGTGAGCCAGCCGGCGACCACCGAGCCGTCGTCGAGCCGCACCCCTACGGAACCCGCCTCCCCCACCAGCGGTGGCGTCGACTCGTCGTCGGTCGGCTTGCGCAGCACTCCGCGGTCGTCCGGCACTGCCCCCTCGAGCTCGGTCTCGCTGAGGCCGCGTTCGTCTTGGCGGTAGAGCTCGTCGGCGATCTGCACGACGCCGTACTTGCGCATGTACTGCAGCGGTGTGAGAACCTCCGCAGCAGCCTTCTCCGGCAGCCCCGGCACGCGGTTCTCGAACACCCAGCGGTAGTACTCGTCGACCGTGACCTTCTCGCCCGGACGGTACGGCGACTCGAAGTAGCGCCGGATGCCGAGAGAGCCGTCGGGGTCGATGCGCCAGGACAGCTCGAACCAGAACTCGTTCTCCTCCCACACCTCACCAGGGTTGGTATCGCGGGTGTCGGTGAACTCGCGACCCAGCTTCTCGAACGCCACCCGCCGGACGGGCTGGCGGAAGCCCAGCCACCGCCCGGCGTGCGTCTCGTAGGAGTGGGTGTCGTGCCGCTCGGTGGAGTGGCCCATCGGCAGCACGTAGTCGGCGAACGTGGCGGTCTCGGACCAGGTCGGGGTGAGCGCCACATGGCAGCCGACGCGGTCAATCGAGGTGAGCGCCTCCATCCAGGTGAACCCGTCGGGGTTCGTCCAGATCGGGTTGTAGACGCGGGAGAAGTAGACGTCCAGCCGCCCCCTCCCCTCGTTGAGGAAGTGCGGCAGCAGCATCGACATCTCGTTCGTCGACAGCGGGTACTCCGCGGGCCAGATCAGCTCGTTCCACGACTCATGCCCGGCGGGGACGTCGAAGCCGTGGGCGATGAGCTTGTCCCACCCGTTGGGGCTGGTGCCGCCGCGGGTGCCGACGCTGCCGGTGAGCACGTTGAGGAAGAACAAGGTGCGCGCCACCTGCCAGCCTCCGAGGTTGCCGGCCGCCGCCGAGCGCCAGACGTGCGCCGACAGGGCTGTGCCTGCTTGGGCGACGATCTCGGCCAGCTCGGCGATCTTCGCCTCCGGCACCCTCGACTCGTGCGCGGCGAAGTCGAACGTGTATGGCGCATAGTCGGCCTCGAGCCGGTCGAGGAAGACCTCGAACGTCGGCTCGGCGTCCGGATGCAGCCGCTCCAGGTAGACGTCCCAGTTGACCCAGCGGCGTACATAGTCCGCGTCGATCGCGCGGGTCCGCAGCAGGTATGACGCCACCGCGAGCAGGATGGCCGCCTCGCTGCCCGGCCACGGTGCGATCCAGAGGTCGGCGTGGGAGGCGGTGTTCGACATCCGGGGGTCGACGACCACCAGCTTCGCGCCGGACTGTTTCGCCTCCATGATCCGCTGGGCGTGCGGGTTGAAGTAGTGGCCGGTCTCGAGGTGCGACGACAGCAGCACGATCGCCTTCGCGTTCGCATGGTCCGGGGACGGTCGGTCGTATCCGCCCCACAGGCTGTAGCCGAGGCGTGCCCCCGACGAGCAGATGTTGGTGTGCGAGTTGTGGCCGTCGACCCCCCAGGCGAGCAGGAAGCGTTCGGCGAAGCCGTCCTCCCCTGGGCGGCCGACGTGGTACATCACCTCGTCGCGCCGGTCGTCGACGATCGCGGCGCGGATCCGGGAGGCGATGTCGTCGAGTGCGTCGTCCCAGCTCACCCGCTCCCACTGGCCGCTGCCGCGCGCTCCCGCGCGGCGCATCGGGTGCAGGATGCGCTCGGGGTCGTCGAGCTGGTTGATGGTCGCGGGACCCTTGGCGCAGTTGCGGCCGCGTGAACCCGGATGGGCCGGGTTGCCCTCGACCTTCGTCACCGTGAGGTCGTCCTTCGCTACGTGGGCGAGCAGCCCGCAGGCCGACTCGCAGTTGAAGCACGTCGTCGGGATCAGCATGAACTCGCGCTTCACCTTGCGTGGGTGGGCCTTGGCGTCATACGCGACGAAGCTGTCCCACTCGCTCGGCGGCGGGAAGCTCCTCAGCCCGCCCCGCTCGCGGTGGCCGGGGAGCTCGGCAGGCTCGGTCACGACAGCGGCACCTCCTGGCCCGCGCGGATGAAGCAAAACTCGTAGCTGAGCACGGACCCCTGCGCCAGCAGGCCGGCCACAGCGACCGGCCAGCTGGTCAGGCTGACCCAGCCGTACGCCGACAGGGCCGCTACAACGACACCGAGAGCGACGGTGCCGCCCCAGAAGTACGCCGCATACCTGCCCCGCCACATGATCGAGGCACCGACCGCCGCGCCAGCAGTGTCGTGTGAACCGCCGAGCTCGACCAGCGCGACCGCGACGGAGGCCGCTGTGCCGATCGCGAGAGCGGCGGCGACCAGCGTGAGCTGACCGTCGGTAGGGCTGCTGACCAGCATTGCGAGCCCGAGCAGGCCGGCTCCGGCGGCGGTCGCCTGAGTGATGAGGTGCCAGAACAGCCAGCGCGACTGCCAGAGGTCACGGCCCTCGGCCTGCGCGAAAAGGAAGGCCGTGTAGCCCGCTGCCAGCACGGCGGCGGGGATACCGAGCACCGCGAGCACGGTGGCGGCCGTCCCACCGCTCGCGCCAAGCAGCTGCGCCAGCACCAGGAGTCCGGACACGAGCGCGATCGCCAGCAGGCAGTAGGCACCCTTGACGACCCAGGAGGAGAAGTTCGGCTTGGTGAGCAGGTAGTGGAACCGCTCGGGTCGCTTGAGGTCCCAGACGAGCAGCAGGCCGGTAGCCGCCGTTCCGACCACCGCCAAGCCCGGCGCCCACGCGAGCGGACCGTCGAGGCCGAGACCGAGGAGCAAGCCGACAGCGGCGACGAGCAGCGCGCCGGCACCCGCGCCCTTGGTCCACAGGTAGGTCGCCACCCGCCACCCCCACGGGCGCGCGTGCTCGGTGTTGAGCGTGGTCGCCGCCGTGGGGTCGGCGTCGCGCACGTCGCCTGCCGTCAGCAGACGCAGGTCGTCGGGCTGAGCCCACAGGTAGGTGTCGCGCACCGGGGCGCCCAGCGGGTCGAGGACCTTGAGCTCGGCGCCGACATAGTGGACGTTCGGCCCAGTGTGCTGCTCGGGGGCGCGGGTCAGGGTGTCGTTGCTGGCCACCAGCCGACTGATCCCGCTGTCGGGGTCGTCGAGGTCTCCGATCCAGATCGACTCGGTGGGACACACCGTCACGCAGGCCGGCTCGAGCCCGTTGTCGACGCGGTGCGCGCAGAAGTTGCACTTGGCGGCGGTGTTGGTGTCCTTGTCGATGTAGATCGCGTCGTACGGGCACGCCTGCATGCATGCCTTGCAGCCGATGCAGACGTCGGAGTCGAAGTCGACGATGCCGTCCTCACGCTTGAACAGCGCGTTCGTCGGGCAGATCTCGATGCACGGCGCGTCGGTGCAGTGGTTGCAGCGCATCACGCCGAAGTCGCGGGTGCTGTCGGGGAACGTGCCCGAGTCGACGTACTTGACCCACGTGCGGAACTGCCCGACCGGGATGTCGTGCTCGGTCTTGCAGGCGACCGTGCAGGCGTGGCAGCCGATGCAGGTGCGGTGGTCGATCGCGAAGCCGTACCTCATGGCTTCCCTCCCCTGTCTTCCGTCGTCACGAGAGGCCATCCCGCGCAGCGCCGACTGGTCGGATGAGCCCCTCCTGCGCCACGGAGGCGATCAGTGCGCCGTCGCGGCTGAAGACCTTGCCGAACGCGAAGCCACGGGCGCCGGACGCCGACGGCGAGTGCTGGTCGTAGAGCATCCACTCGTCCGCGCGGAACGGCCGGTGGAACCACATCGAGTGGTCGAGGGAGGCCGGCGATATCTCGCGTGACGTGATGATCAACCCGTGCGGGACGAGGCTCACACCGAGCAGCGTGAGATCGCTGGCGTAGGTCAGCACGCACGTGTCGGTGACGCGGTCGTCGGGGACCTTGCCAGCGGCGCGGACCCAGATCTGAGTCCGCGCCGGCTCGTCCTTGCCCTCGAGAGCACCGCCGGGGCGCGAGTCGGCGGCGTACCTGGCGTCGAGCGCCGCCCACTCACGCTCCCACGACCGATCGTCGGCCCGGCCCGTCACCGCGCGGAACAGGTCGCCCATCGACGGGCAGTCCTCCGGGTCGGCTACTGGAGGCATCGTGTCCTGGTGGTCGAACCCGATCTCGTCGATGTGGAACGAGGCGGTGAGGTAGAAGATCGACTTGCCGTGCTGACGGGCGACCACCCGACGGGTCGAGAACGAGCGGCCGTCCCGGATGCGCTCGACGTCGTAGATGATCGGCACGGCGGTGTCACCGGGTCGCAGGTAGTACGAGTGCAACGAGTGGACCGCTAGGCCCCCGTCGATGGTGTTGCAGCTGGCCCGCAGGGCCTGCGCCGCCACCTGCCCGCCGAAGACACGCTGCATCGCCGTGTCCGGCTGGCGACCCCGGTAGAGGTCGACCTCGAGCTGTTCGAGCTCGAGCAGGTCGAGCAGGTCGGGGACGGAGTTCGGCATCCCCCGATCATGTCACTGCCCCACCGCGGCTTCTGACATAGACATGTTGCTACTCAGTTGACTTGGCCAACCGGATGCCCTCAGCGATGCATCCGATCAGCAGGCACATTGCTCCCACGACGGCGAAAGCGCTGGCGGCCACCAGACCTACTCCCCTGTCAGACTCCACGGCAGGTGACCGGGCCCGGCGGGATACGTCTTCCGACGCATGCCGGCATACGGCAGGTGGCCGGGCCGGGTGGGGTACGTCTTCCGACGCATGTCGGCAAACGGCGCGTGATCGGCCTTGACGGGGTACGTCTGCCGTCGGCACTCTAGGACTGTCTGCGGGTGTGGCATCTTCGTGGCAGTACACGCCAGACCAGAGGAGATCCCATGACTCGTCACTTCCAAGTGGCCATCGACTGCGCGGACCCGGCGGCGCTCGGCGCCTTCTGGGCCGAGCTCCTCGGGTATGTCGAGGAGCCCCCGCCCGAGGGCTTCGACACCTGGCCGGCAGCACTCACGGCGTTCGGCATCCCGGAAGACCAGCACGGCGACGCATACGCGGTTGTCGACCCCGAGGACGGCGGACCTCGGCTGTTCTTCCACAAGGTGCCCGAGGGCAAGGCCGCCAAGAACCGTCTGCACCTCGACGTCCGAGTCAGCGGGGCCGGTGGCGGGAACCGCGACGGCAAGGACGCAGTCCTCGCTGGGGAGGCGACACGGCTCGAAGGCCTGGGTGCGACCGTCGTCGAGACGGTCGACGAAGGTTTCGACTACTTCACGGTCATGCGGGACCCGGAGGGCAACGAGTTCTGCATCACCTGACGCGATGCGCTCATCGGTGGAGCCAGTCGAGCAGGTCTGGTGGCGCGAGCTTGGCGACTCGCCCCTCGTAGTGCGCGACCTGCTCGGCGGTGAGGATCTCGCGCCAGCCGCCGGACCTCCCCCGCCGGAAGAAGTCGTTGACGTCCTTGAGCACGCCGGTCGGCACGAGCCGGTCTGCGCGGTGACGCATGTGCTCGAACGTCGCTGCCTCGACCACAGCTGGCCAGGTCTGCTCCGGCACCGCGATGTCGAGGATGCCGGCCACGCGGCGCATCTCCGACCCGAGGTCGGTGAGCAGGTCGTTGTAGTGGACGAGGACGACGTTCGGCTCGTGGCGGCGCTGCCAGGCATCGGACAGGTGCCACATGACGCCGCGGATCGAGTCCATCTCCTCCTGCGGCGTCGCGTCGCTGTCGATCCAGCTCAGCAGCGCCTGGCGCACATCGGGACGCTCCCGCTCGTCGTCCGCCCGCGTGGGTGCAGTCTGCCCGAGCAGCATGCGAACCGCCTCGCGGTCGATGTTGGAGCCCTGGTGGTACAGCGAGACATACATGTCCCTCGGGTCGCGGGCCACCACGATGTATGTCGCCCGGGCGTCGATGGGCAACCCGTCGAGGGGGGTGTGGGTCTTGACGAACCGGCGGTGCTGCTGGGCATCGAGCCGGGCGACGACGTCTTCGAGCGGACGGATCCTCCAGTCCAGCCATGGCGAGAGCTCGTTCAGCGGTGCCGGCAAGTCGGGCTCTCGGAAGACGAGGAGGGCGCAGATCATCTGCATCCACGTCGTCCCGCTCTTGGACCGGGTGCTGATCACGATGTCGCCATCGCGGAATGGGAAACCCGTCCAGCGGGCACTGTCCTCATCCTCGGACTGGTAGCGGATCGGTGCGGTGCCCACGTGTCGACCCTATGGCCCGTTGCCGACGGGCGGATCAACTGGCTGCCGACGGCCGCTCAGGGGTTGACAGCGGCTCGGGCCACGCCGTCAAGGGGAGGAGATCCCGCAGTACCGCAGCCTTGTCCCGGCCGAGCATCACGAGCGTCTCGAGGTTGGCTGGGTCGATCTGAAGGATGAACTCCCGACAGCGACCACACGGTGGCAGGACGTAGACAAGGCCCTCATCGTCGCGCCAGACGGCGATGACCCTGGCGATTCGGGTCGCCGAGCTGATCAGGTCGTCGTTCGAGATGCCGTCGGTCACCATGACCACACTAGCTACGCGCAGCCGTCGCAGACTGCTCGTTAGGCGTCATGATTGCGAGCCAGTAGTTGCGTTGGTGCTGCGCGCCCACCCGCGGCGAAGTCCGAGGGTGGCTTCTCGGCTGCCGAGTATGCCAATGTGAGTCTGTGCGTGGACGCGAGACATTTGACGAGTCGACCGACCGGTGGTCCCGGTCTGACTGGTGGGGCGTGGTTCTTGACGCGCCCGATGCGCATTCACTGGCGCGTTTCTACTCGGACTTGCTCGGATGGGAGATCTCGAAGGAAGACCCTGAAGGTGCAGCCATGGGGCCGCCCGGCGGCGTTGCCTATCTCGCGATACAGAACGCACCTGACTACGTACGCCCGGTGTGGCCGCCCGCAGTGGGTGCGCAACAGATGATGATGCACCTGGACTTCGAAGTCGTGAATCTTGAGACCGCCGTGGCCCACGCGCTCGAGCTCGGAGCCGAGGAGGCGGAATACCAACCGCAGAAAGACGTGCGGGTGCTTCTAGACCCCGCGGGTCATCCTTTCTGCCTCTACACCTAGGAATCGTGAGACCATCCAGCGCGACCGTTGGGTGCCCCACCGACACTCCGACCCCGTTTTCCCCTTATCCACAACAGAAACCCAAGACGTCTTGGAACTTGGCGTCTTCAGAACGAGCGGGTGGCGCAGCCCGAGCTGCGCCACCCGTTCCGGCTGAGCGTAATCGTCAGTAGACGCTCACGCCGTACGCGCTCAGCGCTTCCGTCACCGGCTGGAAGTAGGTCGTCCCGCCGGTCGAGCAGTTGCCACTGCCACCGGAGGTCAGACCGATCGCGGAGTTGCCGGCGAAGAGAGAACCACCACTGTCGCCGCCCTCGGCGCACACGTTCGTCTTGA
>Ga0136630_1000568_pt1 | contig 14376 bp, 11 predicted proteins | sample AntDrymUQ5682106_2_FD_105496 | JGI IMG/M metagenome (GOLD analysis project Ga0136630, IMG submission 105496) | Polar desert sand microbial communities from Dry Valleys, Antarctica - metaG UQ568 (21.06) | ecosystem: Environmental > Terrestrial > Soil > Desert | place: Antarctica: Dry Valley...
ATGATCGTCGTCGACACCAACGTTGTTTCCGAACTCATGCGGGTGACGCCGGCCGGCGCGGTCGTGGGATGGATTCGAGCGCGCCGGGCAGGCGAGCTGTTCACGACCGCGATCACCGTGGCTGAGATCCGGTACGGCATCGAACGGCTGCCGAGCGGTCGGCGCCAGGATCTTCTACGAACCACGGCGGACGGTGCGTTCGCCGCGTTCGACGATCAGGTGCTGCCCTTCGACGGCGCGGCGGCCCTGCACTATGCCTCGGTCGTCACCAGGCGTGACGATGCTGGGCTCCCCATCGATGAATTCGACGCGCAGATCGCCGCGATCTGCCACGCGAATGGAGCCCGCCTGGCTACCCGCAATCGTCGCGACTTCGTCGGCACCGGGATCGATGTGGTCGATCCTTGGGAACGAGACTGACCCAAGGCCACGGGTGACGGTCGGACACCGAGGCCAAGATCAGCGTCGCCGAACACCCGGTGGACGCAGTCCACGTGACATCAGTCGGCGCTGGCGCGACGGTGGTGGGCAACACACCTGCACAGCGCGCGATTGCTGATTACTGGTCGCTACCGGTTTCCTCAATCGCACAAAGGAGTTGATCAACGAATTTCTGCCCCACGGATAGGGACCGACCGTCGGCAAGCGGGTGGGTTGAGTGCCGGCGCACCATCGACAAGCAATGATCTCGACACTCTTCGCTCGCGCCGCCTTCCGCACCACCTGGACCGCATCAAGCGTCATGGCGTGTCGCAAAACGGTTGTGTCTGGGAGAATTGAACGCGTCACCACGCGACAACCTCAGATCGAGTCAGTCGGGGAAGCGCTCAGGCCAGGGGGCGTCGGGTGGGCGGAGCATCGACCAGCCCGACGCCCGGGCGGCATAGGTGGCCAGGACGCCGGTGATGGTGTGCGGGTTGTGCAGGTCGCCGCGCAGGCAGCGGGCGACCAGGTCGTCGAGCGGCACCCAGGCCTGGGGCATGTCGCGCTCCTCGCCCGATCCCGCGTACGGATCACCCGGGGCCGGGCGCAGATCGCGGGCGAGGTAGCAGCGCAGCGCCTCCGAGGAGCTGCCGGGCGAGTTGTAGACGTCGTAGAGGACGTGCCAGGTACCGGCCACCTGGTGCGCCTCCTCGAGCAGCTCGCGCTTGGCCGCGACCAGCGGGTGCTCGTCCTCGACGTCGAGCAGCCCGGCCGGTGCCTCCCAGAGATAGCTGCGCACCGGGTGGCGGTACTGCTGCACCAGCAGGACCCGGTCGTCGGCGTCCAGCCCGATGATCGCGACCGCGCCCGGGTGGGAGATGTACTCGCGCACGACGGACTCGGCGTCCGGCCCGTCGCCGAGCGGTACCACGTCGCGCTGCACGTCCCAGACCCGACCGCGGTAGACGGTCTCGCTCTCGGCCGGCTCGTGCTCGCGACGCTGGTCGGAGATGTCGAGCCGGTCGCCCTGATCGGCCTCGTCGTGGCTCACTGGTGCGCGGCGACGCCGGTGGTCTCCACGTGCAGCGGCTCAGCGGCGTCGGCGGGGATCGTGGCGGCGGCCCGCTCCGTCTGCCGCACCAGCGCAGCCGCGACCAGCCCGATGAACAACGGGTGCGGGCGGGTGGGTCGCGAGCGCAGCTCGGGGTGGGCCTGCGTGGCGACGAAGAACGGGTGCATCTCTTGCGGCAGCTCGACGAACTCGACCAGCCGTCCGTCGGGCGAGGTCCCGCTGATCCGCAAGCCCGCGTCCTCCAGTCGCGACCGGTAGTCGTTGTTCACCTCGTACCGGTGCCGGTGCCGCTCCTCGACGTACGGCTGGCCGTACAGGGAGCGCACGAGGCTGCCCTCGACCAGCTTCGCCGGGTACAGTCCGAGCCGCATCGTGCCGCCCATGTCGCGGTGGCCGGCCACGACGTCGCGCTGGTCGGCCATGGTGGCGATCACCGGGTCGGTCGTCGACTCGTCGAACTCGGCCGAGTGCGCGCCCGGGATGTGCGCGAGCTCGCGGGCGATGTCGATCACGGTGCACTGCAGGCCGAGGCACAAGCCGAGCAGCGGGACCAGGTGCTCGCGCGCGTATCGGCTCGCAGCGAGCTTGCCGTCGATCCCGCGCACGCCGAAGCCACCGGGGATGCAGATGGCGTCGACGTCGGCGAGCTGCTCCTGCGCGGACGCCGGGCTGGTCAGGTCGTCGGAGGCGACCCAGCGCAGGTTCACCCTCGCGTCATTGGCGAAACCGCCGGCACGCAGCGCTTCGGCCACCGAGAGGTACGCGTCAGGCAGGTCGACGTACTTGCCGACCAGCGCGATCGTGACCTCGTGCGCGGGCGCATGCACGCGGCGCAGGAGCTCGTCCCAGTCGGTCCAGTCGACGTCGCGGAACGGCAGGTCGAGACGGCGTACGACGTACGCGTCGAGGCCCTCGCTGTGGAGCACCTTCGGGATGTCGTAGATGCTCGGCGCGTCGGCGGCGGCGACCACGGCCTCCTCGTCCACGTCGCAGGCCATCGCGATCTTGCGCTTGACCGCCGCCGGGATCGGTCGGTCGGACCGGCACACGATCGCGTCGGGCAGGATGCCGATGCTGCGCAGCGCAGCCACCGAGTGCTGCGTCGGCTTCGTCTTCAGCTCACCGGACGGCCCGATGTAGGGCACCAGCGAGACGTGCAGGAAGAACACGTTGGAGCGGCCGATCTCGTGCCGGAGCTGGCGCACGGCCTCGAGGAACGGCTGCGACTCGATGTCGCCGACCGTGCCGCCGATCTCGGTGATCACCACGTCGACCTCGGGTCCGGCCATGCGCCGGATCCGGGCCTTGATCTCGTTGGTCACGTGCGGGACGACCTGCACGGTGTCGCCGAGGTACTCCCCCCGCCGCTCCTTCGCGATCACGGCGGAGTAGATCTGGCCGGTCGTCACGTTCGCCGAGCCGTGGAGGTTCGTGTCGAGGAAGCGCTCGTAGTGGCCCACGTCGAGGTCGGTCTCGGCCCCGTCGTCGGTGACGAACACCTCGCCGTGCTGGAACGGGTTCATCGTGCCGGGATCGACGTTCAGGTACGGGTCGAGCTTCTGCATCGTGACCCGCAGGCCGCGTGCTCGGAGAAGTCGACCGAGGCTCGATGCCGTGAGGCCCTTGCCGAGTGACGAGGCCACGCCACCGGTCACGAAGATGTGCCGGGTCGAACGCGGCGGGGCGAAACCGGACTGTGCGAACGACTGTGCCAACGCGGGACCCCCGTGGGTGCGACCAGATCACTGGGCTGTGTCGCTCACCGGGAAACCCCGGCGACCTCCACGGGATTCCAGCCTACCGCCGAGTCGGCCCCGACCTGCACGCCACACCGGGCATGGTCTGCGACCGGGACGAGCCGTGGGCCGCAAACTAGCCTGGACCCCATGCCGTGGACAGCTCGCCGCCGCCGCCTCGGCGTCCACGGCGCAGCCGTCCTGGTCGTTGCGACGCTCCTCGGCCTCCCCGGACCCGGAGCGACGGCCGCGTCCGACGAGCCGGTCGAGCCGGCACCTGCCGTCCCGGTCGAGCCGCCTTCCGCCGATGGCGTGCTGCAGCTGCCGGTCGTCGTCGCGGGCATCGGCGGGCTGGGCTGGGACGACGTGTCGCCGGTCCGGACCCCAGCTCTGTGGGCGCTTCTGGCCGATGGGGCCTCGGCGGCAGCGGTGACCGTCCACACGACGGGCCAGCCCGCCTGCGCAGACGGCGGGTGGCTGTCGTTGTCGGCCGGGCGCGCCGTCGCCGGCCGGCGGTTCGCCGGTTCGTGCCTCGGGCTGCCCGCCGTCGAGGCGGTAGGCGAGGGCGGTCGAGTCAGCTCGTGGCAGCGGTATGTCGTCGACCAGCTCGACTCCACGTACGACGCCCGCCTGGGGACCCTCGGCCCAACGCTCGCGCGCAGCGGTTCCTGCGTGACCGCGGTCGGCCCTGGTGCAGCGCTCGCGCTGGCCGAGCGCAACGGCACGGTCACCCGCTACCGGCCGGCCCTGTCGACCGACGCGTTCGACTGCCCGATCACGATCGTCGATCTCGGCCCGACCTCTCGGCTCGAAGAGCTCGACGACGGGCAGCTCGACGCCGACGCCGCACTCGCGGAGCTGGTCGAGGCGATTCCACCTGGGACCGACCTGCTCGTCACGTCGGTCGCAGCGCCGCTGGGGGTCCGGCTGCAGATGGGCGTTCTCGTGCTCGCCAGCGACGACCTACCGGCCAGCCTGCTCTCGAGCCCCTCCACCCGACGTCCAGGGGTCGTTCGCCTGCTCGACCTGCCCTCCACGCTGGTCGACCTGCTCGGGCTGCCCGAACCGGCCGAGCTCCAGGGCGCTCCGCTCCTCGTGACCGACGCTCTCGGCGACCGGGCGTCGACCGTCGAGTCGCTCGCCGACATCACGGTCGCAGACCAGGGGCTGCGCGCCGCAACCAACCCCCTGCTGAACACGACCGGAGCCGCCGCGCTCCTGCTCATCCTGCTCGCTCTGTTCACCGGGCGACGATGGTCGGGCACCGCACCCCGACGAGCACTCCGGGCAGCGTTCCTCGTGCTCGCGGCGGTCCCGGTCGCGGCCTACCTGGTCACCCTCACCAGGTGGTGGGAGTTTGCCGACCCGCGTACGGCGCTCTGGCTCGGGATCGGCGCCATCGCGGTCGTGCTCGCCGCCGCCGTGCTGACGCTCCCGCGGCAGCCGATCTGGCGACCGGTGCTCGCGCTCGCGTCGATCACCAGCGCCGTCCTCGTCCTCGACGCGGTGACCGGCGCCCGGCTGCACTGGGCCAGCCCGTTGGGCACGTCACCGGTGCTCGGCAACCGCTACTACGGCTTCGGCAACACGACGTACGCGGTGTTCGCCGTCCACGCGATCGTCCTCGCCGGCATCCTGGCGACCCGCTACAACGCCGCCGGGCGTCGACGCGCGGCGACGCTCACCGTCGTCGCGGTCGGCCTGGTTGCCGTGGCGGTCGACACCTGGCCGACGTGGGGTGCCGACGTCGGCGGTGGACTGGCGCTGGTCCCGGCATTCGGCCTGCTCGCACTGTCGGTGAGTGGGCGGCGACCGACCGCGTCCCGGGTCGTCGCGTCGCTCGTCGCCGGCGTCGCCGTCGTCGGCGGTGTCGCCTGGCTCGACTGGCTGCGAGCCCCGAGCGAGCGCTCGCACGCGGGACGCTTCGTCCAGCAAGTCATCGACGGGGACGCCTGGGACCTGCTGGCCCGCAAGCTCGGCAACGCCGCCGCCTCGTTCGAACGGGGCACCGAGGTGTGGCTCACCGTTGCCGTGCTGGTCTGGGCAACGCTGGCGCTCGCCCGGCCGCAGCGGTTCGGCCCGCCGTCGCTCACCGCGGCGATGACGCAGTGGCCGCTCCTGCGCAGCACGCTCGCCGCGGTGCTCGTGAGCGCGGTAGTCGGCTCGTTCGTGAACGACTGGGGCGTCCGCATCGCGACCGTCGTGCTGACCGCCGCGCTCCCGGTGATCGCCGTCGTCTGCCTGTCGGCCGGCGCTCAACGCCGGAGGATCGACCGCGCCGTGCCGCGGTCACCGATCGCGACGACACCAGCCAGCAACGTCAGCGCGACGACCGACGCCGCGATCGCACCGAGCAGGGCGGTGCCGAAGGAGGCGTCGGCGAAGACCTGACCGACCTGGTAGCCGGCCAGGCCGCCGACGGCCGCACCGGCAAGCGCGACGACGGTGGTCCGGGCGACGCCGGCCATGGCGTTCCCTCCGGCGACGCGTACCGTCGCGGCGACGAGCAGGGCACCGCCGACGACCATGCCGGCCGAGTTGCCCCAGCCGAGTGCCTGCACCACGTTGCCGCCGTCCGAGCGCAGGACGAGCGCGATGTCGACGAGCACGACCACCGCCCACCCCGTCACCGTCGCGACCGCGGCCGCCCGACCTCGGTGGTGCGCGTACAGGGCTCGGCCGAGATGGGCCACCAGGCCGTACCCGACCAGGCCCGGTGCGAATGCGACCAGGCCGGCTGCGAGCGGACCTGCGGTTCCCGAGCCCGGTCCGAGCACGAACGTGCGCGCCACCGGCAGCGCCGCCGCCGCCAGCGCCGCCGCGCCGGCCGCGCTGGCCAGCACGACCATGCGGGTGGTCGACGCGGCGGTCCGCGCGTACGCATGGTCGTCGCCGGCCTCGATCGCGGAGGCGAGCCGCCCGAACGCGCTCGTGGCCAGCGGGACAGCCAGCACGGCGTAGGGCAGCAGGTACAGCTGCCACGCCCAGGTGTAGAGCGTGAACGCGCCCTCACCGCCGCGACGGTTGGCGAGCCATGCGACCACCAGCGCGGCGCCCTGCTGGGCGAGGAACGCTGCGAGGCCGGCGAGTGCCAGCGACCGCGCCCGTCCGGCGTATCCCGGCGGGAAGCGCAGTGTCGGCCGGTACGGGACGCGGGTGCTCCGCCGAAGGGCCGGCAGCACCGTCGCGGCGGCAAGCCCGACCACGCCGAGCGTCGTCCCTACGGAGAGGATCAGCTCGGCCCGGGTGCTGAGCTCGCCGAGCGGCGTCCGCCCGTTCGCGACGGTCGCGAACAGGAGGTAGGCCGGGATCACCACGAGGCTGCCGACGATGGGTGCAGCGGCGCTGGCCAGGTAGGACCGGCGGGCCTGAAGCGCCCCACCGAACACGACGGCCACTCCGTACAGCGGGATCTGCGGGGCGAATACGCGGACCATCCGCGCACCCAGCTCGACCGCTTCGCGCCCGCACGCGTCGTCCCCGCCGAGGAAGACCGCGATGGCAGGCTCCGCGACGACCGCGAGCAGCACGGCCACCGGGACCAGCACCAGGAGTGTCCAGGTCAGCAGGGCCGACATCGTCTGGCTGGCCGCCGCTCGCTCCCCCCGCTCGAACCGCCCGACGAGGAGCGGCACGACGACGCTTGCCAGGGCGCCACCGGCGACGACCTCGAAGGCGACGTTGGGCAGCAGGTTGGCGGTGTTGTAGACATCCCCGAGGCAGGTGTCGCCGACGGTCTTGGAGAAGACGAGGACGCGGCCGAACCCGACCACGCGCGACACCGCGGTGACGACCGCGATGATCACCGCTGCCCCGGCGAGCCCCCGGACCACCCGTCGTCTGGTCATGCCGGGTCTGTCATCGGTGGGTTCTCAGCGCGCGGGCGGCGCCGGCCGGCGACCGAGCTCGTCGAGGGCGCGCAGGGCCGGCGTCCGGGCGATCACCTGGGTGAAGCTCACCCGCTCGCTGGCCAGCGTCGCCGCGACCAGCGCGACCAGGAGCACGAGCCGTCCCGCGCGGCCGTAGGTGACGACGGCGGCCAGCCCGAGGGCCGCACCGAGCGCGTTCGCCCCGGTGTCGCCGAGCATCGATCGCTCCGCGAGGTCGTCCGGCAGCAGTGCCACGGCCGCGCCGACCGGCGGTCCGAGCAGAGCCGCGCCAGAGCCCAGCACCAGGGCCGGTGCTTGCAGCAGCGCGAGCTTGAGGCTGCGCCCGGGCCGTAGGTCGAGCAGGTTCGTCAGGTTCGCCATCCCGGCGACGACCGCGCCGGACACCACGGCGTCGACGCCACGGTGACCGGCTGTCCGTGCCGCCAACCACCCGGTCGCGCCGAGCCCGACGATCTTGACCGCGCCGGTGGTCAACCGCCCGGATCGCAACGCGGCGAGATGACCGCGGAGCCCTCGGTCGGTGCCGCTGCCGCGGAGGTCGTCGAGCGCGCCGAACGCCCCGGCCCCGAGAGATGCGACGGCGGCCGCGGCCCGCACCCGGCTCGCGGCGTGCCCGGCCAAGAGCGCGCCGCTGGCGATGCCGAGGGCGGCCACCGGTCCCTCGAGGAGGCTGACGGTCTCGCCACGATGGTTCGTCCGGTCCCAGCGGGCCCGGCCACCGGGAAGGAGGTCTGCCGCTGGTGCGGCAACGGCGGCGATCGTCCGGGTCGCGGCCGCAGTGACCAGCACGTTGCCGATCCGATCGGCGCGGCGCCCCATGGCGGGGCTAGAACACCGGGATCGGGCCGTCGACGTCCCCGACCTGGCCGTAGTGCCCGGTCTGCCCGTTGAGCTCGGCCGCGAGGGCGACCACGGTGGCCACCTGGCCAGGACCGGACTCGGCGGAGTCCACCGTCGACACCAGGCCGGACGCGGCATCGTCGGCACGCAACGCGGTGATGACCCCACCGGTCTCGGCGGCAGCGGCTGGGCCGGTCAGCACGCTGGCCAGACCGATCTCGTCGAGCGCGGTGGCGAGCCGGATCCAGGCCCCGTTCACGATCTCGGTGCGATCGTCGGTGGTCTCCGGTGCCGGCGGCGCCACGATGACGGCGAGGTCGGCCACTGCGGTCGGCGAACCGTCGAAGGTGATGAAGCCGCCCGCGGAGAGACCCTCGAGGATCGTGCTGATGTCGTTCTCGCTGAGGCCGTCCGGCGGCTCGGTCGTGGGGTCCGGGTCGGGCGACTCGGACTCGTCTGGGTCGGTGGTGGTCGGCGACGGGTCCGGCGGAGGTTCCTGCTCGGGCTGCGGGCCCACGAGCGCACTCGCCAGCAGGACGGCGGCCCGGTCGTACGCTCTGCCCTCCGGCAGCTCGATGTTCGCCCTCGTGAGCTGTGCGACGAGGCCGTCGAGCACGTCGACCTCGCCCTCGTCGGTCCACAGGTCGGTGATCGCAACCGTCCCGACGACCTCGGCCACACCTGCATCGAGGAGGTCGGCCGTGACGCCGTCGAGCAGGTCCTGACCGTCCCCCTCCCCGGCGGACGGGAGCGTGACGATCACGACCCGCTGTTCCGCCAGCAGGTCCCGGACGGCGAGCGGACCAGCGGCGCTGATGAACTGGTCGAGGGAGTCCCGTTGGTCCTCGAGCGCGCTGAGCTCCTCCCGGAGCGCATTCTTGTCGTCGACCAGGCTCTCGTTCTGGCTGTTCTGGGTCTCGATGATCTGGGTGTTGAGCAGCGACGCCCCGAGCACGAGACCGGTCGCCAGCGCCAGGAACACGGCCACGATCGAGATCACGTGGTAGCGGAAGTCGATCACGGCAAGAGTCCTCGGACCCAGTAGACCAGGTCGCTCCACCACGAGTCGACCGTGGTCAACATCGCCTGCCCGCCCGGCGCGAGCACGACCGCGACCGCGAGGGTCAGCAGCGTCGCCAGCACGAGCCAGAGCAGGGAGGTCAGCGAGATGCGCGATCGGTACAGCCGGCTGACCCCCTTCGCGTCGACCAGCTTGCTTCCGACCCGGAGCCGGGTGAGGAACGTGCTCGCCATCCCGGAGCGGCCCTTGTCGAGGAACTCCATGAGCGTGGCGTGCGTGCCCACCGCGACGATGAGGGTTGCGCCCCCTTCGTCGGCGAGCAGCATCGCGATGTCCTCGCTGGTCCCCGCGGCCGGGAAGACGATCGCCTCCAGCCCGAGCCGGTGCAGCCGGTCCAGACCTGGCGCGCGCCCGTCGCGGTACGCGTGCACGACGAGCTCGGCACCGCAGCGAAGCGCGCCGTCGGACACCGAGTCCATGTCCCCGACGATCACGTGCGGGGTGTAGCCGGACTCGATCAGCGCGTCCGCGCCGCCGTCGACGCCGACGAGCACGGGGCGGTACTCCCGGATGTAGGGGCGTAGTGCCGCCAGGTCCTCGCGGTAGTGGTAGCCGCGAACGACCATCAGCACGTGCCTGCCCTCGAGCTTGGTCGCGAGATCCGGCACGCCCACACCATCAAGGAGAAGGTCGCGCTCGCGCCGGAGGTATTCCATCGTGTTCGCGGCGAACGCCTCCAGCTGCGCGGACAGGCCGATCTTGGCCTCGTCCATCGCTGCCGCGACTGTGGTCTCGTCGTGCACGGTGCCGGTCGCGACGAGGGTGTCGCCGCAGTAGAGCGTGCCGTCGTGCACGCGGATGCGCTGGCCCTCCTCGAGCAGGCCGAACACGTCGGTCCCGGCGGCGTCGACGAGAGGGATGCCGGCCTGGACCAGGATCTCCGGGCCGAGGTTGGGGTAGCGCCCGCTGATCGACTCGACGGTGTTGACCACCATGCCGACCCGGGCGGCCACCAGCGCCTCGGCGCTCACCCGGTCGAGGTCGCGGTGCTCGATGACCGCGATGTCACCCGGGGCGAGCCGCTTCGTCAGGTTCTTGGTGCGCCGGTCGAGCCGCACGGTGCCCACGACGCCCGGCAGCTCGGCGATTCGCGATCGCCGCAGGGTAGGGAGCCTCATTGCTCCACATCGTGCCACGCTCGGACAACCACGACCGGGATTGACCTGCGCGCGCCGACGCCTCACCCGTGCTGAGCGGGAGCCTGCGCAGCCCTGGTGCGGGCTGCCCTGGCGTGAGCTGACTTCGGGTGCGCTGCCTTGGTGTGCGCCGCGGCTGCGAGCAGCTCGGTCGCATGCGCGCGGGCTGACTCGGATCCGGTGAGACCGGCGAGCATCCGGGACAGCTCGTGCTCGCGACCCGTCGCGTCCAGGCTGGCCACCCCGCTCCGGGTGACCGACCCGTCGCTGGACTTGGTCACCACCAGATGGGTGTCGGCGAACGCTGCGACCTGCGGAAGGTGGGTGACCACCACGACCTGGGCGGTGCAGGCCAGCCGCGCGAGCCTGGCCCCGACCTCGACCGCGGCGCGACCACCGACGCCTGCGTCGACCTCGTCGAAGACGAACGTGGGCACCGGGTCCGCACCGGCAAACACCACCTCGACCGCGAGCATGACCCTGGACAGCTCGCCGCCGGAGGCTCCGCGCTGCAGCGGCCGCGGGTCCGTACCCGGGTGCGGCCGAAGCAGCAGCTCGACCGCGTCCACCCCCGACGCGGTGAAGACAACCCGGTCACCACCGATGTCCAACCAGTCGTCGGCGGCGGTGGCTCGCGTCTGCGTGACTGCCACGGTCAGCTGGGCGTCGGTCATCGCGAGGTCGGCGAGCTCGAGGGTCACCGCGTCGGCGAACCGCTGCGCCGCCGTAGTCCGCTGCTCGCTGAGCCGGCCGGCCAACCGGGCCAGCTCGGCGAGGAGCGCGCGCTGCTCCGCGGTGAGCCCGGCGATCGTGTCGTCGTCACCCTCGAGCGCGGCCAGCTCCTTTCCGGCTGCCTCCGCCCAGACCAGGACGGCGCCGGCGTCGGATCCGTACTTCCTCGTGAGCGAGCCGAGGGCGGCTCGGCGGTCCTGCACGGCGCTGAGCCGGCCGGGGTCGGACTCGACCCCAGCGGCGTACGAGGCGAGCTCGCCGACGAGGTCCTCGGCCTCGTAGCCGAGCCCGGCCAGCCGCTCCGTCACCGGCTCGAGGCCGCGGTCGAGGCGCCGGAGCTGGTCGAGCACCGCCCGGGCCTCGGCGAGCAGACCCACCACGCCGGCGCGGTCGACGGCGTCGTGCCCATCCATGGGTGAGCCGGCCATCAGCGCGCGGGCGCGCTCCGCGCCGGTGCGCAGCGTGTCCGCATGCGTGAGCCGGTCGCCCTCGGCGTCGAGCGCAGCGTCTTCCCCCATCTCTGGTCCAACCGCGGCGATCTCCGCGACACCGAAGCGCAGCAGGTCGGCGCGCTGCGCGCGCTCGCGAGCCTGGTCGGTGAGCCGCCGGAGTGTCGTCTCGACCTCGCGCCACCGGTCGTACGCCTCGCCATAGCACCGCGCGGTCTCGCGCAGCGGTGGCCCGGCGAACCGGTCGAGCGCCTCGCGCTGCCGGGCGGAACGGCGCAGGAGGTGCTGGTCGGACTGGCCGTGGACCGCGGCCAGGTCCTCGGCCAGCTCACCGAGCAGGCCGATCGGCACCGACCGCCCGCCGAGGTGGGCCCGGCTCCGACCGCCGGCGGCGATCGTGCGGGCCACGATCAGCCCGCCGTCCTCGTCGAGGTCAGCGCCGGCCTCGGTCGCCCGGACGAGCACGGGGTGGAGCGCCGGCAGCTGCACCCGGCCCTCGATCACCGCCGCGGAGGCGCCTCGTCTGACCAGGCCCGGGTCGGCGCGCCCGCCGAGCAGCAGCCCGAGGCTCTCGACCACCATCGTCTTCCCGGCACCGGTCTCGCCGGTGACCACGGTCAGCCCGGGCGCGAGGTCGAACTCCGCCTCCTCGATCACGCCGAGATGTCGGATCCGGATCTCCGCGAACACCGCCGACCTCCGCTACCCGGTCCCGGCACCCGGCCGACCACGCCAGCCGTGCACGGGCAGGCCGAACTTGGCGACCAGCCGGTCGGTGAATGGCTTGCTGTGGATGCGGGCGAGGCGGACCCGATGGCTGCCACGCCGGACCTCGATCCGGGCGCCTGGCTCGATGTCGTGCATCCGGCGACCGTCGCACCAGAGGACGCCCGGCGCGGTCCCGGGAAGCAGCTCAATCGCGACCGTCGAGGCCGGCGAGACGACGAGCGGCCGCGCGAACAGGGCGTGCGCACTGATCGGCACGAGCAGCATGGCCTCCACCTCGGGCCACACGACGGGGCCCCCGGCGGAGAACGCGTACGCGGTGGAGCCCGTCGGGGTGGCACAGACGGCGCCGTCGCAGCCCCACCGAGACAGCGGGTGGCCGTCGATCTCGACGACCAGCTCGAGCATGCGCTCACGGGCTCGTTTCTCCACGGTCGCCTCGTTGAGGGCCCACTCGGTCACCGTCGCCGGACCCCGTTCGGCCCGTTCGTGCACCGTCACGTCGAGCGTCATCCGCTCCTCGATGCCGTACCGCCGGTGCACGACGGCGTCGACGGTCGCAGCGATCTGCTCGGGCTCGGCCTCGGCCAGGAAGCCGACGTGCCCGAGGTTCACGCCGAGCAGCGGCGCGCCGCTCGGCCGGGCCAGCTCAGCGCCCCGGAGCAGCGTGCCGTCGCCGCCGAGGACGAGGACGAGCTCCCACTCACCGCTGTGGCCGGCCGGATCGTGCTGCGCCTCGAGATCGGGCAGGTCGACGGGCTCCGCGACGTCGCTGTGGTCACCGAGATCGGCCCGCTCGCTGGCCAGGACGTCGACCTCGATGCCGGCGGCCTGCAGCGCCTCGATCACCTCGAGCGCCGCGTCGCGGGCGGCCGGCCGGCCGGTGTGCGCGACGACGAGCACGCGCCGCGTCGCTGTGGACCGTTCGGTCATCGGGTGCCCGGCCGTCGACTCTTCATGGAAGACGCGGTGCGCACGAGCGCCTCGAGCGACGCGGCATCGACCTCGGGTGCGTCGCGTCGACACCACAGGAAGTACTCGATGTTTCCGGCCGGGCCCGGGAGCCGGCTGACGCTCGCGCCGGCGACGCCCAGCCCCAGCTCGGCGGCGGACTCCGCGACCGCGGCCACCGCCAGCAGCCGCAGTTCCGGGCTTCGGACGACTCCGTCCGCGCCCACCCGGCCGCGACCGACCTCGAACTGCGGCTTGACCATGAGGAGGAGGTCACCGGTCTCGACGACGCACTTGGCAAGACCGGCCAGCACCTTGCCCAAGGAGATGAACGACAGGTCGGCCACGACCAGGTCGACCGGCCCGCCCAACATCTGCGGGTCGAGGTCGCGGACGTGCGTGGCGTCGTGCACGACCACGCGAGGATCTGCGACGAGCGATGACGCGAGCTGGGCGGTGCCGACGTCGACTGCGTGGACAATGCCGGCGCCGGCCTCGAGCAGCACCTGGGTGAAGCCCCCGGTGGACGCACCGGCGTCCAGGCAGCGTCGCCCAACGACGACGAGCCCGGCCGGGCCGAGGTCGGCGAGCGCGCCGGCAAGCTTGTGCCCGCCACGCGAGACGTAGCTCGGGCCGACGGAAGACGCGATGACGGGAGCATCGGTGCCGACCCGGGTCGATGCCTTCGTCACGGTCTGCCCGCGCACCGTCACAGCGCCGGCCGCGATCAGGGTGGAGGCGTGCTCGCGCGACCGCGCCAGTCCGCGGCGGACCAGGAGGACGTCGAGCCGTTGGGTCGGTGCGCTGGCGTCGTCCATGACCGCCGCGGTCATCCGGGTCCGGTCGACGGCCGAGGGGCGCCCACGGCGCCCAAGGCTGCGCCATCCGGCTCAACGTCACCCGACGCCACGTCAGCCAGCTCCGCGTCGTCCATCGCCGCGCCGAGCCGGTGGTGCACCTCCTCGTAGACCGCGATGTGCTCGGCCACCGAGAGCGTGTCGAGCGCGGCGAGCCGCTCGAGCGCGGCGGCGACCTCGGGATGACCTGCCCGCTGCTCGTCGGGCGGTCCGAGGCTCAACGGTTCGCCTGCGTCGGGGGGGCTGCCCGATTGGCGGTTGCCCGACTGGCGGTTGGCCTGTCGGCGGATGCCTGCTTCGCGGTTGCGGCCTTCTTCCTCGCGGCCGACTGCTTCGCCGGCGCTGCCTTTCTCGGGGCTGTTGCGCTGTCAGGGGGCACTGCCTTCTTCCCCGGTGCCCGCTTGGTGGCCGGTGCCGACTTGGTGGCCGGTGCCGACTTGGTGGCCGGTGCCGACTTGGTGGCCGGTGCCGACTTGGTGGCCG
>Ga0136630_1000573_pt1 | contig 14288 bp, 12 predicted proteins | sample AntDrymUQ5682106_2_FD_105496 | JGI IMG/M metagenome (GOLD analysis project Ga0136630, IMG submission 105496) | Polar desert sand microbial communities from Dry Valleys, Antarctica - metaG UQ568 (21.06) | ecosystem: Environmental > Terrestrial > Soil > Desert | place: Antarctica: Dry Valley...
CCGGTGGTCAGCGCGATCGGTCACGAGCAGGACAGCCCACTGCTGGATCTCGTCGCGGACGTGCGCGCGTCGACACCGACCGACGCCGCCAAGCGAGTCGTGCCGGCCGTCGCCGAGGAGCTCGCGCTCGTGGCGGACCTCCGCGAGCGCAGCCGGGCCGCGGTCATCCGGTGGCTGGCTCAGCAGGCCTCCTGGGTGGCCGACGTCCGTGCCCGACCCGGCCTGGCCGCACCCGAGCGCGCAGTGGAGCTCAGAGAGCAGGATCTCCAAGCCAACCTCGCGCGACTGCGCGCCGGGCTCGCGCGGCGGGTCGAGCGCGCGCAGGACGACCTGCGCAACACCCGCGACCGCGTCCGGTCCCTGTCCCCGCTGGCCACGCTTCGGCGCGGGTACACCGTGCTGCTGGACGCGAAGGGCGATGCGGTCCGGACGGTCCGCGGGGTCGAGGTGGGCCACCACGTGCGCGCCGCCGTCGCCGACGGTGCGCTCGACCTCACCATCGACGCCGTCACCCCGGCTCCACGCAGCTGACTCCCGTCGTGGGTGCCTAGGCGACCGTAGGCTGGCGGCGTGGCGGAGCAGCAGGCGTTGAGCTACGAGGCAGCCCGCGACGAGCTGGCCGAGGTGGTCCGCCGCCTGGAGACCGGGGGCACGACGCTCGAGGAGTCTCTGACGCTGTGGGAGCGCGGCGAGGAGCTGGCCGCCGCCTGCCAGCAATGGCTCGACGGCGCCCGCGCCCGCCTCGACGCCGTCCGCGCGACCGTCGAGGGCCAGGACCCGCCCAGCCTCCCCCCGGCGAGGGGCTGACCGGCACCGGTGCTGGTCCTGCTTCCGCCGTCCGAGGGCAAGACGCCGCGGCAGCGTGGGCAGCCGGTCCGGCTCGACGCCCTGAGCTTCCCCGAGCTCAACGCGGCCAGGGAGCGCCTCCTGACCGCACTCGCCGACACCTCCGCCGGTGAGACCGCCGCCGCCGTCCTCGGTGTCTCGTCGACGCTCCGTACGGAGGTCAGCCGCAACGTGAGCTGGCGCAGCGCACCGGCCCAGCGGGTCGACGCGCTCTACTCCGGTGTGCTCTACGACGCGCTCGGGCTGTCGACGCTCCCGGTCGGTGCGCGGCGCCGGGCAGCGAGCCGGGTGCTCGTGGTCTCGGCGGCCTGGGGCTTGCTCCGGCTGGACGACCGGGTCCCGGCCTACCGGCTCGCGATGGACGTCTCCCTGCCGGGGATCGGTCCCGTCGGCGCGTACTGGCGCGAGCACCTCGCCCGGCTCCTGGACGCCCGGGCCGCGGGCCAGCTCGTGGTGGACTGCCGCTCCGCCACGTACGCCGCAGCGTGGCGACCGACGGGCGAGGTCGCGGCACGGACGGTCGCGGTCCGCGTGCTGCGCGACGTCGCGGGATCGCGGGTGGTCGTCTCGCACCTGGCCAAGCACACGCGCGGCCAGGTCGTCCGTCACCTGGTGACCCGCAGCGGCCCCGACCCGCGGACGCCAGAGCGGCTGGCCGCCGCCCTGGGCGAGCAGTGGGAGGTCGAGCTCGGATCGCCGGCGCACGACGGTCGGCGCGTCCTCCACGTCGTCCTCCCCGGCTGATCAGCCGGCCGTGGCGGACAGGGCGGCGGCCATCGCCTCGAGCTCGGGCCACTCGGCCGTGCCGGACACCAGCGCCGTTGCCCCGTCACCCTGGCTGACGAGACCACGGACCCGCTCGCCATCCTGGTCGCCGCCGCCGTCGTAGCGATCCCATGCCCGCCCGCCGAGATCGACCGAGCCGTTCGAGCCGCCGAGCGCCTCGGCTCCCTCGGTCAGGTCGTCGACGAAGCCCGCCGCGGCGCCGTCGGTCTGGTCCAGGCCGACGTACTCCCCGAGCGGCGAGACGTAGCCGAGGTGCCACACCGTCCCGTCTTCGGTCGCGGCGAACCGCACGCTCGTGGCGCGGTAGCCGTCCAGGCCGCTCGGCGCCAGGACGGGATAGGGCGCGGCGACCCGGGCCGAGGCCAGCTCGGTGCCGTACTCGACCACCCGGATCCCGTCCCCGCCTGGTGGTCGCAACGTGATCAAGGCGATCGCACCGATCAGCAGCAGCACGATCCCCAACGACCGCACCATGTCGAGCGTGCTGCCGCCTCCCCGGCGGCCGGCTGGCGCAGCCGCTGGCTCGTCGCTCGCTTCGGTCGGCACCGTCCCATCCTCGCCGAGGGCGCTGGTCGCCCGGCCTGCACCCCGGCGGATCGCGTGCGGCCGGGGTCGAGGTGGTCGCCGATACGATCGCCGCACTCCCGAGCACAGCACCACCGAGAGGCGTGTGTGGCAGATGAGCCAGCCCAGCGATCGACCCGACGGCCAGGATGACCGCACCACGGCGCGCCCCGCCGAGGTGCCCGACCGCAACCTCGCCCTCGAGCTGGTCCGGGTGACCGAGGCCGCAGCCATGGCTGCCGGTCGGTGGGTGGGACGCGGGGACAAGATCGGAGCGGACAACGCTGCGGTGAACGCGATGCGCCAGCTCATCACGACCGTGTCGATGAACGGCGTGGTGGTGATCGGGGAAGGCGAGAAGGACTCCGCGCCGATGCTCTACAACGGCGAGATCGTCGGTGACGGCTCGGGACCGCCGTGCGACGTCGCCGTCGACCCGATCGACGGGACGACCCTCGCGGCCAAGGGCATGGGCAACGCCATCGCGGTGCTCGCGGTCGCCGAGCGAGGCACGATGTACGACCCGTCCGCAGTGTTCTACATGGAGAAGCTGGCGACCGGCCCGGACGCGGCGGACCTCGTGGACATCACCGCACCGGTCGCCGAGAACATCCGCCGGGTGGCGAAGGCGAAGAAGGAGTCCGCCCAGGACGTGACCGTGGTGATCTTGGACCGACCGCGGCACGCCCAGATCATCAGCGACATCCGCGAGACCGGGGCCCGGATCAAGTTCATCACCGACGGTGACGTGGCCGGCGCGATCATGGCCGCCCGCCCGGGCACCGGGGTGGACCTGCTGCTCGGCATCGGCGGAACCCCCGAGGGGATCATCGCGGCGTGCGCGATCAAGTGCATGGGCGGCGTCATCCAGGGACGGCTGTGGCCACGGGACGACGACGAGCGGCACAAGGCGCTGGACGCGGGACACGACCTCGATCGGGTGCTCAGCACGGACGAGCTGGTCGGAGGCGACAACGCGTTCTTCGTCGCCACGGGCATCACCGACGGCGAGCTGGTCGGCGGGGTGCGCTACAGCGCGGGTGTGGCGCGTACGCACTCGCTGGTCATGCGCTCGAAGAGCGGGACGATCCGGGCCATCGAGAGCTGGCACCAGATCGAGAAGCTGCAGGCGTACGCCAGCGTGGACTTCGCCACCGCACGCTGAGCTTTCACCGCCGCCGGGCTACGACCCGTCGCGCGCTCCGGGCGGCGACCACGGCGGGATCGCCGGTGGTGGAGGATGGATCGGCGGCCGTACCGGGCCTCCGCGCAGGGCGCTGCGCCAGCCCGACGGCTTCGAGGAGGTCGGGCCCTTGCGTCGGACGTCCACCCCGCCGAACACCGCGATCCCCTTGATGTGGATCACCGGTCCCTCAGGTGCGCCGCCGTCGTCGTTGGGGCCCTCGTAGCCCCCCATGATGCCGGCACCACTGGTCATCACCGCGACGCCTTCGGGGACCGTGATGTCGACCCCGCCGAAGATGGCGTTCGCGATGATCGTCACCTCGCGGTCCTCGAGCGTGGCGTCGCGAAGATCGATCTCGACCCCACCGAACACGGCGAACGCCTGAAACCTCCGTGGTACCACCCATGATCCTTTGCGGGTGGCAGCGCCGAAGATCGCGATGGCCGGGCCACTGAACGGCCGGCCACCAACGGGCATGGTCGGGTGCTGCCCGACCTGCGGCGCCACCTCGCGGTGCACCGGCGGACGTCGGGCGCCTGGCAGGTCGGCGACGAGTGGCTCGAGCTCGCCGTACGTCTTGGCGCGGTACGCGGCGCCGAGCCGTTCGTCGAGCTCGTCGAAGTCGAGACGACCATCGCCGGCGGCCACGCGGAGCTGCTCAGCGACATGCTCGCGGTCGTGATCGGAGGCGCGGAGGTCCTTGGGCTGGCCTGGCTCGCTCACCGGGCCGAGGGTACTCGCGCGCGACGAGAACGCCCTCGACCCGCCCCGTACAGTGACGTCGTCCCGGACCAGGCGAGCCCGCCACTGTGGAGGTTCACGTGACCGACCCGATCGATGGCGAGTTCCGCGTCGAGCACGACTCGATGGGCGACGTCCGGGTCCCGGCCGCGGCCCGCTGGCGGGCGCAGACGCAGCGGGCGGTGGAGAACTTCCCGATCTCCGGCCGGCCGATCGAGCCCGAGCTGATCCGGGCACTGGCCTCGATCAAGGGCGCCGCAGCCGTCGTGAACGCCGAGCTCGGCGTGCTCGACAGCGAGATGGCCAAGGCCATCCACGACGCCGCGGCCGAGGTCGCCAGCGGCGCGTACGACGACCAGTTCCCGATCGACGTGTTCCAGACCGGCTCGGGCACCTCGAGCAACATGAACGCCAACGAGGTGGTGGCCTCGCTGGCCGGTGAACGGCTCGGCCAGCCCGTCCATCCGAACGACCACGTGAACGCCTCGCAGTCGAGCAACGACGTCTTCCCCTCTGCGATCCACATCGCGGCGACCCACGCCGTGGTCCGCACCCTGATCCCGGCGCTCGAGCATCTCGCCACCGCGCTCAGCGGCAAGGCGGAGCAGTTCGCGACCGTCGTGAAGAGCGGCCGTACCCATCTCATGGACGCGACACCGGTGACGCTGGGACAGGAATTCGGTGGTTACGCCGCCGCCATCCGGTACGGCGTCGAGCGGCTCGAGTCCTCGCTCCCCCGGCTCGGCGAGCTCCCGCTCGGCGGCACCGCGGTCGGCACCGGGATCAACACCCCGCCCGGTTTCTCGGCAGCCGTCATCGCGCGGCTGGCAGCGGATCTCGACCTGCCGCTCACCGAGGCTCGCGACCACTTCGAGGCGCAAGGCGCGCGCGACGGCCTCGTCGAGACATCGGGCCAGCTCCGTACGATCGCCGTCAGCCTCACCAAGATCGTCAACGACATCCGGTGGATGGGCTCGGGGCCCCGGACGGGGCTCACCGAGATCATGCTTCCCGACCTCCAGCCCGGTTCATCGATCATGCCCGGCAAGGTCAACCCGGTCGTGCCGGAGGCCACGGCCATGGTGTGCGCGCAGGTGATCGGCAATGACGTCGCCGTGACGTTCGGCGGTGCCGCCGGCAACTTCGAGCTCAACGTGATGCTGCCGATGCTGGCCCGCAACGTGCTGGAGTCGATCAGACTCCTTGCCAACGTCTCGCGGCTGCTCGCCGACCGCTGCATCGACGGCATCGAGGCCGACGAGGAGCGCTGTCGCGAGCTCGCGGAGTCGTCGCCCTCGATCGTCACGCCGTTGAACAAGTACCTCGGGTACGAGGAAGCGGCCAAGGTGGCCAAGCAGTCCCTCGCCGAGCGCAAGACCATCCGGCAGGTCGTCATCGAACGGGGCTACGTCGAGGCCGGCAAGCTCACCACCGAGCAGCTCGACAGCGCGCTCGACGTGCTGTCGATGACGCACCCCTGACCTGCCCCGTCGCCGGACGAACGAGCCCGTTCACCAAGGAGACGGGGGACGGCGACTGGCGCGGACGGCACGAACGCTGTCCCACCCGCTCGGGCTGACGAGCCGCTCGAGCGGGACGGCAGAACCAGCGAGCCGGGCGGACTCCATGCCATCAGCGCCGAGCGCGTCCAGGACCGCCGCCACCGTGACGTCGTGGTCGTCCTGCTCGCAGGCCGGGATCGGTACGCCGATCCGAGACCTGATCGCCGCGGCGGCGCCGAGCAGGCGGGCGGCCCGCAGGTGCTCCGACGCGGTCGACGCGCACAGTGCGAGCCCCTCGAGCACGGAGGCGATCCGCCACTGGTCGCCGAGGGTGCGGTGCAGCTCCAACGAGTCTCGGAGCAGCTCCTCCGCGGCACCGTGCTCACCCATGCGGCAGGAGACCAGCCCGAGCAGGTTGAACGACCAGGCGCTGCCCTCCCGGTACCCGATCTCCTCCGCGACGGTGACGGCCTCCCCGAGCAGGGTTCGGGCTGCGCCGTAGTCCCCGCGGTAGGCAGCGACGGCGCCCAGATTGAGCATCGCCCACACCACCCGCTCGCTCGGACCGGTCGGCCGGACCGCGTCGAGCGCCTCGGCACCGAGGACGGCCGCCGCGTCGAGGTCGCCGCGCAGCCACAGGACGAACACCGTGTAGCCGAGATCGCGCCGCGCCGCCTGGCGGCCGTACGTCTCCTCGATGATCGCGACGCTCTGCTGGTGCAGCCCCTCCGCCTCGTGGTAGCGGCCTTGCTCCCGGGCGATCGCGCCGAGGCGCTGCAGCGCCCAGGCCTCACCGGCCCGGTTCTCCAGCACGCGGTACGCCGCGATCGCCGACTCGAAGCCGCGGCGAGCCGGCTCGTACTCGCACTGGAGGAACGCCAGCAGCGCGGCACCGGTCACCGCCTTCACCCGCGCGGCGGGTGAGCAGTCGCCACCGTGGTCGAGGGCGTCCTCGAGCCACGCCCTCCCCTCGGCGTAGTGACCACGGAGGTAGCACCACCGCCACAGCGCGCCCGCTGTCCGCAGCGCCAGCTCCGGCTGGCCCTGCGTCGTCGACCAGGCGATCGCCTTGCGGAGGTTGGCTGCCTCGGCGTCGATCTGGTCGAGCCACCGAGGCTCGTCGGTCAGCTCGAGCTCGGCTCCGGCGACCTCCGCGAGCTCGCAGAAGTACTCGGCGTGCCGACGGTCGACCTCGTGCTCCCGGTCGAGACGAGCGGCCTCCTCGACCGCGTACCGACGGATCGTGTGGAGCATCCCGATCCGCGCCGTCCCGGCGTTGTCGCGCCGCACCACCAGCGACTTCGACACCAGTGCCTCGACCAGCGGAAGCAGGTCCGACCGGTTGATCGGGCCGCCGACGCACACCGCGGCCGCCGCGTCACGGGTGCAGCCATCGGCGAAGACGGCGAGTCGCACCAGCAATCGCTGCTCGGCGGGGGTGAGGAGGTCGAAGCTCCACTTCAGCGTGGCAAGCATCGTCTGGTGGCGCGGCGCGGCCGTCCTCGCCCGCGTGTGCAGGACCTCGAGCCCGTTCTCGAGGGCGTCGGCGACCTCGCTGACGGTCATCGCCGTCGTCCTCGCCGCCGCGAGCTCGAGCGCCAACGGCAGCCCGTCGAGCCGCCGGCACAGTGCGACGACGGACCCGAGGTCTCCCGGGGCGACCCGGAACGCAGGATCGAGCTGGCGCGCGTGGTGCAGGAACAGGCTGCTCGCCGCGTACGAGTCGAGCAGCTCTGGCGGGCAGTCATCGGCGGGTCTCTCGAGGGGCTGGACGGGCCACACCTTCTCGCCGTCGATGCCGAGCCGCTCCCGGCTGGTCGCCAGTACGCGCAGACCGGTGGTGCCGGCGAGCAACGCTGCAACGAGCGCGGCGCAGCCGTCGACGAGGTGCTCGCAGTTGTCCAGCACGAGCAGCACGTCGCGGTTGCCGAGGTCGCCGACGAGAGCACCGATGGTGGTCTCGGCGGAGCCCCGCAGGTCGAGGGCGCTGCAGACCACGTCGGGCGCCGCGGCGGCGCTCGTCACGTCCTCGAGCGCGATCCACGTGGCACCGGCGGGGAATGCGGGTTCGACCTGCCGCGCGACCTCGAGGGCGAGCCTCGTCTTCCCGATCCCGCCTGGTCCGGTGAGCGTGATGCAGCGCGGTCCGCCGCTGCCCGGCGCACCAACGAGCATGGCGGTCAGTGCGGCGACGTCCTCGTCCCGACCGACGATCGGACCGGGCGGGACGCGAAGACCGGGCTCGCGGCGGATCTCCGGTGTGCCCAGGGCTGCGGCGTGCAGGGTCGCGGTCTGCCGGTCGTCGAGCGCGAGGGCCTCGGCGAGCACCCGGACGGTGAACGCGCGCGGGGCTCGGCGCCGGCCCCGCTCCAGCGCCGCGATCGCGTCGACGCTGAGGCCCGACACCTCGGCCAGCGCCTGCTGCGACAGCCCGGCGTGGCGCCGCTGCGCGCGGAGCAGGCGCCCGAAAGGTGCCTCCCTCGGGGGCTGGCTCGGCCGGCCAGCGGGTGCGACCGGGGACAGGTCGGGCGCTGAGGGGCTGGCTGGCTCGGTGAGCGCGGTCGCGGGTGCGACGAGATCGCCCTCGCGACCGGGAACCACCACCCGGTGCTCGGTCACCGCGTCCTCTCGGTCTGTCTCGACGTCCGGCGCCCCCAGGGCAACGGTAGTGGTGCCGGGTCGCTCCCTGGGCCGAATCGTCAACTCGTTGTCAGGGTGCTGTCCCTGTCCGACCGACCGGTTCGAGATCACCATGTCGGTGGGGGGAGAACGGTGCGGTGTCACTGACAAGCGCATCGGCCCGGGCTTGACCGGGTGTGCGGTTTCGACGCCGACCTGGCCGCGCACCCGGTCTCGTTCGTTGTCCGGCACCCCCGTTGTTGGCCGCCGGTGTTGGTTGCCGGGTCAGCGGTGGGACACGGCCTCGACGGGTGCTGACTCCTGCCGGCGGACCGCAGCCCGCCCGAGCACGTACTGGCCCAGGAAGCCGAGCACCAGGGCAACCAGCACGCCGAGGTTCGCGAAGGCCCACTCGCCCTCCTTGCCGCCCAGCCCGAGTGGACCGAGCAGGTAGCCCTCCCACGCGAACGCCGGGTCGAAGCTCGTCACCAGGCCCCACCCGATCGCGGTGGCCAGCACGAGCGTCCCGACAGCGACCAGGTTCACCGATCCGTACCGACCACGCGCGTCGTAGAGATCGGCGTCACCGTACGAGCCACGGCGACGCGAGAGGTCGGCCAGGAAGATGCCGGCCCATGCTGCGATCGGCACGCCGAGCGTGATCAGGAACGCCTGGAACGGACCGATGAAGCTCTCGGCCACCCAGACCACGTAGATGGTGCCGAGAATCATCAGGACACCGTCGATCCCGGCTGCCGCCCACCGCGGGACCCGGACGCCGAGGGTCAGCAGGGTGAGTCCCGAGGAGTAGATGTCGAGCACGGCGCCGCCGATGAGTCCACCGATCGCGACGACGGCGAACGGGACGAGGTACCACGTCGGGAGCAGCGACGTGAGGGCGCCGATGGGATCGGTCCCGATCGCGCCGGCGAGGTCCGGGTCTGAGCCGGCGAGCATCAGACCGTAGAGAACGAGCACGATGGGCGGGGCGCTGGCGCCGAAGAGGGTCCACCCCACGACGCCGCGGCTGGATGCGGTGCGAGGCAGGTAGCGCGAGTAGTCAGCGCCGGCGTTCACCCAGCCGATGCCGAACCCGGTCATCGCGAACACGACTGCTCCGACGAACGCCGCGGCTGAGCCGGACGGCAGCGCGGAGACCGAGTCGAGGTCGACCCGGTCGACCGTGAGCGCGATGTAGCCGACCGTCATCACCGCGAGGACGACCGTGAGCCAGGTCTGCAGCTTCATGATCGCGTCGAAGCCGAGCATGCCGGCGCCGATCACCACGGTGATGACGACGGCGAAGGCCAGGACGAGCGTCAGGTTCCCGTCGGACCAGCCGAGCTCGCCGAACACGGTCGCTGTCGCGAGCGTCGCCAACGAGACCAGAACGGTCTCCCAACCCACCAGCAGGACCCACGAGAGCAACGACGGCACGCCGTTGCCGCGGACGCCGAAGGGCGCGCGCGAGAGCACCATCGTCGGCGCCGAGCCACGCTTGCCGGCGAGCGAGATGAGCGCGACCAGAACGAACGAGAACACGGTGCCAAGCACCGCCGCGGTCGTCGCCTGCCAGAAGCTCACGCCGAACCCGAGGATGAACGACCCGTAGCTGATGCCGAACACGGAGATGTTGGCAGCGGCCCAGGGCCAGAACAGCCCACGAGGCGAGCCTCGGCGCTCGGACTCGTCGATGACGTTGATGCCGTTCCTCTCGACGGCAAGCGCTGACCCCGTACGGGTCGACTCGGTGGACATCTCGGTGGACATCGCCCCTCCTATCGGCCCGCCGGCTCGGGGTCGAGCCGGTCGAGAATCCCGGCCAGCGTCCCGCCGAGCCTGGTCGCGGCCGCCGCTGCGACGGCGACGACCTCGCCCGGGTCGATGGCCGGTCCGTCGATCTCCTGCGTGGTGACCACCGACAGTCCGAGCAGCTCGAGACGGGCCGCCCTCGCTGCGATCGCCTCGAGCACCATCGACATGCCGACCAGGTCAGCCCCGAGCGTACGCAGCATGATCGCCTCGGCGCGCGTGTTGTAGTGCGGACCAGGCAGCATCGCGTACACGCCGGCGGCGAGCGCGGGGTCCAGGTCGTGGGCCAGTGCCTGCAGCCGGAGCGACCAGGCGTCGGTGAGGTCGACGAAGGAGGCACCGGACAGCGGCGAGACACCGGTCAGGTTGAGGTGGTCGGTCACGACAACGCCGGTCCCCGGCGACCAGTCGTCGCGCAGGGAGCCACTGGCACTGGTCAGCACCAAGGTGTGGCAGCCGGCCGCGGCCGCTGTCCGCACGGCATGCACCGTGGCACCGGCGCCGTGGCCCTCGAACAGGTGAGTCCGGCCGAGCACCGCAAGGACGCGGCGGCCATCGTCTCGCTCGTACGATCGGAACAGACCGGCGTGCCCGGGCGCGACCGGTGCGAGAAATCCGGGGAGATCGACGGAGCGGATCTCGGCGACCGGCCGGCCGAGCGCGTCCGCGGCTCCGGCCCAGCCCGAGCCGAGCACGACGGCGACGTGGTGGCACTCGACCCCGGTGGCTGACGCGAGCGCCCGCGCGGCAGCAACCGGGTCCCGCCCACCCTCGGTCACGCGGTGAGATTAGCCCTGAGGCCGGGACGAGGTGACCAATGAGCTGCCCGGCGAGCTGTCGGTCGGAAGGACGAGTCTCAGTACCAGCCGACGCTCTGCGAGTGACCCCACGCGCCGCACGGCGTGCCGTAGCGGTCGGTGATGTAGTTCAGCCCCCACGTGATCTGGGTCGCCGGGTTGGTCCGCCAGTCGGCGGCCACCGTGGCCATCTTGGAACCCGGCAACGACTGCGGGATGCCGTACGCGCCGGAGGAGGGGTTCTCCGCGTTGGGGTTCCAGTTGCTCTCGCGCTGCCAGAGCGAGTCCAGGCACGACCACTGGTCGCCGGTGAAACCACGCTCGGCGGCCAGGATCTGGCCGAGCTCGCGCGGGGACGCGGTCGCGATCTGCGCTCGCTCGGAGTCCCGGGTGGCCTGCTCGACAGCACCCGTGCGGGCCGCCTTAACCGACTCGAGCATCGCGCTGGCAGCAACGGCCTGCTCGTCAGCCAGCCGGCGCTCCGCCGCGAGAACCGGTTGGAGCGACCGCTCGAGGTGATGTTGCTCGAGGTCGACCACGTGCGACGCGATGGCGGCAGGCTCGGCGAGCTGGTCGGGGCTGACGCTGACGACCTCGGCACTGCCGGTGTGCGACGGCGAGATCGTGCCGGTCAGCGCGGTCGGGCCGGCCGGAGCGGGAGGACCGAGAGCGACGATCGCCGCGGCTACGGTCACGCCCAGGGCGGCGAGCGCGCTGGCCGAGCGGGCGTTGCCGAGGCGCACGAGGTTGGCTCCAGGTTGTCGTCGGGAGGTCGGTCCGGCTGGCGTGGGACGCGCGAGCGCGCGGACCTACGAGGCTCTACCTTGCCTGACGGCACCCCGGTCCTGGCAAGTCGGCGTCCACAGGTCGAGCGGAGCGCAGCGCGGAGGGAGAGGAGCCGCAAGGCCAACGAGTGGAGCGGTTCAGCCCGGCAGCTCTTCCAGCATCTCGGTGACCAGGGCGGCGATCGGCGACCGCTCGGACCTGGTCAGCGTGACGTGCGCGAACAACGGGTGCCCCTTGAGCCTTTCCACGACCGCGACGATGCCGTCGTGGCGGCCCACCCGGAGGTTGTCCCGCTGCGCCACGTCGTGGGTCAGCACCACGCGCGAGCCGGAGCCGATTCGGGAGAGCACTGTCAGCAGCACGTTGCGCTCGAGCGACTGCGCCTCGTCGACGATGACAAAGGCGTCGTGGAGCGAGCGGCCCCGGATGTGGGTCAGCGGTAGAACTTCGAGCATCCCTCGGTCGGCCACCTCGTCCAGCACCGACTGCGAGGTCAGCGATCCGAGCGTGTCGTACACCGCCTGTGCCCAGGGGTTCATCTTCTCCGACTCGCTGCCGGGCAGGTAGCCGAGCTCCTGACCGCCCACGGCGTACAGGGGACGGAAGACCACGACCTTGCGGTGCGCGCGGCGCTCGAGCACGGCCTCGAGCCCGGCACACAGCGCCAGCGCGGACTTGCCGGTGCCGGCGCGCCCGCCGAGGGACACGATGCCGATCTCAGGATCGGCCAGGAGGTCGAGCGCGATCCGTTGCTCCGCGCTCCGTCCGCGCAGCCCGAACGCGTCGCGGTCGCCGCGGACCAGGCGAACCCGCTTGTCGGCGGTCACACGAGCGAGCCCGCTGCCGCGCTCGGACATGAGCACGAGACCCGTGTGGCACGGCAGCGACTGCGCCACCTCGAGCTCGGTGACCTCTTCCTCGTAGAGCCGGTCGAGGTCGGCGCCGGTGACGTCGAGCTCGGCCAGGCCGGTCCAGCCGGACGAGACCGCGAGCTCGGCCCGGTACTCCTCGGCGAAGAGGCCGGCCGCGGAGGCCTTGACCCGCAGCGGCACGTCCTTGGAGACGAGCGTGACGGCGTGACCCTCGTGCGCGAGGTTGCAGGCGACCGCGAGGATCCGGGTGTCGTTGTCGGGCTGCCCCGCCGAGGGACGAAAGCCGGTCGGCAGGACTCCGTGGTCGGTGTGGTTGAGCTCCACTCGCAGGGTCCCGCCGCTGTCCCCGATCGGGACCGGCTGGTCGAGCCGCCCGTGCAGAACCCGCAGCTCGTCGAGCTCCCGCAGGGCGGCCCGGGCGAAGTACCCGAGCTCGGGGTGGTGCCGCTTGCCCTCGAGCTCGGTGATCACGATCACCGGGATGACGACCTCGTGCTCGTCGAACCGCCGGTAGGCGTACGGGTCGGCGAGCAGCACGCTGGTGTCGACGACGTACGTCCGGCGGGCCGCATCGGCGGCAGGCGCTTGCGCGGTGCGGGTCTGGTAGGCCACGTCAGGGTCCCTCGGGCTGGGCGCACACCCGCTCAGCGCGGTCGTCTCGCACGGCGGACCGGGACCGGGCCGAGGGGCCGGGTGCCGGCCCCTTCGTGCGTTGCCGGATCTGCAACGTAGGAGGGCCTCCCGGAGACCTGGCTTCCCACCAGGTCTCGATCTGGACGCTACGGCGCGGCATCGCTCGGGCCGGCGGCGCCACGCCGTACGCGGGGTGAACAACGCGAGCCCGGGCCTGAGTGGACCGTGCACCCTGACCGCCTGGCCCCGGAGCGGTCAGCTCCCGAACCGCCGTCCCCGGTCGGCGTACGCGCGAAGCGCGCGCAGGAAGTCGACCCGGCGGAAGTCCGGCCAGAGCGCCTCGCAGAAGTAGAACTCCGAGTGCGCGCTCTGCCAGAGAAGGAAGCCGGACAGGCGCTGCTCACCGGAGGCGCGGATCAGGAGGTCCGGGTCCGGCTGGCCCTTGGTGTAGAGGTGCTCGGCGATGTGCTCGACCTCGAGGGTGTCGGCCAGCTCCTCGAGGGTCGCCCCCTCCGCGGCGCGGGCCTGCAGCAGGGAGCGCAGCGCGTCGGCGATCTCCCGCCGGCCGCCGTAGCCCACCGCCAGGTTCACGACCAGGCCGTCCACCCCGCAGGTCGCGTCCGCGGCCTCTTTCAGGATGCGCGCCGTCGAGTCGGGCAGGAGGTCGAGCGCGCCGACGGGGTGGACCCGCCAGCGGCCGGTCGCAGCGAGGTCGATGACGGTCGCCTCGATGATCTCGAGCAGCATCGCCAGCTCGCGAGCTGGGCGGTTCAGGTTGTCCGTCGAGAGCAGCCAGACGGTCACGACCTCGACGCCGACGTCCTCGCACCAGCCGACGAACTCGGCGATCTTGTCCGCGCCCGCGCGGTGGCCGTGCGCGGTATCAGCCCCGCTGGCTCGGGCCCAGCGCCGGTTGCCGTCGATGATGACGCCCACGTGGCGCGGGGTCCGATCGGCTGGAAGGGCGGCAGCGAGACGACGCTCGTACGTCTTGTAGAGCAGCCGGCTCAGACCCACGACCTGCGTCCTCCCTCGGTGTCACCCCGGTGGGCAGGCTACTCCGCGAGCCGTCGGACGGCAGGTCGAGCGGTCGGGTGTCGTACGCCGTGGCGCGTAATCTTGGTGAAGTGAACGTCGGGAACGA
>Ga0136630_1000574_pt1 | contig 14265 bp, 10 predicted proteins | sample AntDrymUQ5682106_2_FD_105496 | JGI IMG/M metagenome (GOLD analysis project Ga0136630, IMG submission 105496) | Polar desert sand microbial communities from Dry Valleys, Antarctica - metaG UQ568 (21.06) | ecosystem: Environmental > Terrestrial > Soil > Desert | place: Antarctica: Dry Valley...
CTTGTTTTCGTAGGTAATCGTGATGGTGCGGTCGAGCTGAGGATCGATCTCGCCCTTGACCGCCCGCAGGGCCTCTTCGGAGCTCATGCCGGAGACGTCGATGCCGGCGACGGAGGTTCCGGGAAGGAACTTGCCTTCGTAGGACCTTGAGTAGCCGAGAGTGGCGTAGGCGACGCCGGCGAGGGCGAGGGCGAGCGCACCGACGAGGACGGCTATGACGAGCGCGGCCCTCTTGCGGTTCGTCGTGCGTCCCTTGCTCGCGGTTGCGTTGTTGGTGGCTCTGTCTGGTCTGCTCATGCCTCTGCCTCGTCCGAAATGGGCGGCTCATCTTACCTGCGCCCTTGTGAATGTGGGAAGACCCTTGCCGTCACCACTCTCTCGTCATCACGAGCCGTCTCCTGGAGGACTCAGTTGCGCCGGGAAAACGGCTTGCTCGGGAAGGAGGCCGGTGACACGATGAGACCCATGACCATCCACGATTCGCTCCTCGACCTCATCGGCGACACACCCCTGTACCGCTTCCGCGCCATCACCAGAGGTTTTGCCTGCGACGTCGTCGCCAAGCTCGAGATGCTGAACCCGGGCGGCAGCGTCAAGGACCGCATCGGCATCCGCATGATCGAGGCGGCCGAGCGCGCCGGGGCGCTGCAGCCCGGAGGGACCATCGTCGAGCCGACCTCTGGGAACACCGGAGTCGGCATCGCCATGGCCGCCGCGGCCAAGGGCTACAAGTGCGTCTTCACGATGCCCGACAAGATGAGCCAGGAGAAGATCTCGCTGCTGCGCGCCTACGGCGCCGAGGTCGTCATCGCTCCGACCGCGGTGCCGCCCGACCATCCCGACTCCTACTACCGGGTCGCCGACCGCCTCACCGAGGAGATCCCCGGGGCGTTCCAGCCGAACCAGTACTTCAACCAGGCGAACCCCACCACCCACTACGAGACGACAGGCCCCGAGATCTGGTCGCAGACCGAGGGCCGGATCACCCACTTCGTCGCCGGGGTCGGCACCGGAGGGACGATCACGGGAACCGGGCGCTATCTCAAGGAGCGCAACCCCGCCGTGCAGATCATCGGCGCCGACCCCGACGGCTCGGTTTACTCGACCGAGGAAGCGAGGCCCTACCTCGTGGAGGGCGTCGGCGAGGACTTCTGGCCCGAGACCTTCGACCCCAAGGTGGTCGACCGCTACGTCACGGTGAGCGACAAGGACTCCTTTCTCGCCGCCCGGAGGGTCACGCGTGAAGAGGGGCTGCTTCTCGGGGGCTCGGGGGGCCTGGCGGTGCACGCGGCGCTCGAGGTCGCGTCGGAGCTGTCCGAGGACGCGCTGATGGTGGTCCTGCTCCCCGACTCGGGCCGCGGCTATCTCTCTAAGCTCTACAACGATTCGTGGATGCTCGAGCACGGCTTCCTCGACCGTCCTGGAACCTCGGCCCGCATCGGCGAGATCGTGGCGGCCAAGCGGAGGCTTGAGCCCGGCCTTCCCGACCTCGTCGCCGTGGCCAAAGACGAGAAGGTCGGACGCGCCATCGACCTTCTTCAGAGTTACGGGATCAGCCAGATCCCGGTTGCGACCTCGGACAAGCCCGACGGCGTCGACGACATCGTTGGCTCGGTGCACGAGCGGGGACTGCTCGACCGGGTCTTTCGGGACCGCGACGCAATCGGCCGGACCGTCGGCGAGGTCATGGACGCACCGCTCCCCGTGGTCGAGCTGCGCCACGGTATCGACGAGGTCGTCATGGATCTCTCCCAGGGGGCCGAGGCGGTGGTCGTGGTCGACGGTTCGAAGCCCGTCGGTGTGCTGTCCCGGGCCGACCTCCTGGAATTCCTCGCGCACCAGCCGGGCTAGGTGGCCCGGACCCAGCGCCGTTGTAGCGCGCGGCTCAGATCAGAGCTTGGTCAAGGTCGGCGATGAGGTCGTCGGGGTGCTCGATGCCGACCGAAAGGCGAAGCAGCGTCTCGGGCACCTCGAAACCCGTTCCTGCGAGGCTGGCGTGGGTCATCTTGCCGGGGTGCTCGATGAGACTCTCGACTCCCCCGAGGCTCTCCCCGAGCCAGAACAACTTGGTCTTCGTGCAGACGTCGAGCGCACGCGCCGCCGTGTCGAGCTCGATGCCGATCATGCCACCGTAGAGAGCCTCACCGGAGGCCGCCATTTGGCGCGCGGCGAGATCGTGGCCCGCGAAGGACTCGTGGCCCGGGTAATGGACGCGCTCGACGGCCGGATGCTCGGCAAGCCAGGCCGCCACGCGCTCGGCCCCCTCACTGTGGGCTTGCATCCGGATCGCCAGGGTCTTGAGACCCCGAAGGAGCAGCCAGCAATCCATCGGCCCGGGCACCGCGCCGATGGCGTTCTGTAGAAAGCGCAGACGTTCGGCGAGAGCTTCGTCGGCGGTGGTGATCGCGCCCATGACCAGGTCAGAGTGACCGCCGAGGTACTTGGTCGCCGAGTACACGACCGCGTCCGCGCCGAATTCGAGCGGCCGCTGCAGATAGGGCGTGGCGAAGGTGTTGTCGACGACCACCACCGCCCCGGCGTCGTGGCCCACGCGGGCGAGGGCCTCGAGATCGAGCACCTTCAAGAGCGGATTCGTCGGCGTTTCTGCGACGATCATGTCGGCGCCGCGTGCGCAAGCCGTCTCCATCGCACCAAGGTCGGTCATGTCGACGGCCTCGAAGGAGACGCCGAGATTGTTCATGACCTTGGCGAAGAGCCTGTGCGTTCCGCCGTAGACATCGTCGGGAATGATGACGCGCGCACCCGAGTTCAAGGTCATAGCGAGGGTGGCGATCGCCGCCATGCCCGAGCCGAAGGAAACGCAGTGTTCAACGCCCTCGAGAGCGGCTAAGCAGGTCTCGAGCGCCCTTCGGGTGGGATTGTCGGTTCTTGAATACTCAAATCCCTTGTGCTCGCCTACAGCTTGTTGCACGTAGGTCGATGTTTGATAGATAGGGACCACGACCGAGCCAGTTGTGGGGTCGGGGTCTTGGCCCGCGTGAATGGCCGCCGTTTCAAACCGAATATCCTCGGACACTTGAGCTCCGTTATCGATTGTGGTCTGGGAGGGATCTGAGATCGACGTTTTCTCTAACACGCACAGCGACGGCTTCGTTGCAGTCATCGGTCAGTTGCGTAAGGATCACGGCCGTCTCCCGCTCTCTTACGTAGACGCAGTGCGCCGTGCCGGGGGCCGGGCGCGCGTGATCTCGACCTTTCAGCTCCTCGCGGACGAGGAGGTTCCGGCCGACCTCGACGCCGTTACGGGCGTCGACGACGACGACACCTCCGTGCTCGACGGCGCCGTCGGACTGCTGCTGCCGGGGGGCGGCGACATCGATCCCGAGTGGTACGGCTGCGAGCGGCACCCCCAGACGTCCCGCATCAGCCACCGGCGCGACCGTTTCGAGCTCAATCTCATTCGGGTGGCGCTCGAGCGCGACCTGCCGCTCCTGGGTATCTGCCACGGAATGCAGCTCCTCAACGTCCACCTCGGGGGAACGCTCGATCAGCATCTCTCCGACGACCCCGCCCACATCAATCACGACACCGGTATGCCGAGCCCAAAACCCGTACACAACACCGCGGTCGAGCCCGATAGCAAGCTCGCCGAGATCTTCGGGGCAACGAGCTTTGAGGTGAACTCCCACCATCACCAGGGCGTCGCCCGGCTCGGCGAGGGCCTGGACCCGGTCGCATGGTCCGACGACGGCGTGCTCGAGGCCTTTCTCGCGCGCGGCTACGCATGGGCCGTGGGGGTCCAGTGGCATCCGGAAGCGATGCCCGAGGATCCACTGCAACAGCGGCTCTTCACCTCGTTCGTCGAGGCCGGCAAGCTCTACGCAACCCGCCGCAACGAGCGCGTCGAGCTCGCCGGCTAACCACGGAGGCGGCTACCTCTCGATCGGCGCTCGCCCGAACTCGGGCTGGCCCATCACCGAGGACAGATCCGAACGCCCCCGTTCGGAAGCGAGACGTTCGACCACGATGCGGCCCCCTTCGGAAGTCACCGCGACGAACAGCGGCGCGCCCTGCGTGTACTCGTCGAGCGACACCGACGTACGCAGGCCCCCAGGCACCACGAGGTTCTGGAGCTTGTCCGGAGCACTGCCCGTTGAGTCGCCCTCGCCGTCGTAGATCGTGACGTCCACGGTCGCATCCTCGGTGCTCGGGTTGTGAATGATCAAGGAGTCGGAGTCCGGTCGTGACGCCGGGGGCCCGGCAAGCCAGCGGTCAGAGAGGCGCGGGGAGCCGAGCTCCGTCACTCGCCCGCTGAGCTCGTCCGTGTCGAAGGTCGTGGTGCTCTCGGCCACGACCGGCACCTCGTTGTCGACCGACACGACTGCACTGACTCCACCGAGGTTCGCGTCCTTGTTGTCGAGCCGGTCCGGGATCACGAGTTCCTTCGACGTCTCCCCCGGGACCGCTATCTCTATGAGCTTGGACGATTGCACGGGCTCCTCGCTGGTCGTCAAAGTCACCGATACCTGCGACTCCTCGGGATTGGGGTTCATGAGCGTGATGGCCTGTGTGGCCCCCTCGCTCACCTCGCCCACGGGGAAGTACCAGTCCGTCCGGGGTGAAGTTGCACCGAGAGTGAACTCGAAGCCCTCGGGCCCTTCGTCGGGCTTGGTCCACAACGCCTTCCAGGCGATGACCCGGCCCCTCACCGACTCCAGCGCCACGGAGAGTTGGTCCTGGGGCAGAGCGGACCCGCTGATGGATACGACCTCGACCTCGCCCGAGGGCACAGCCACCTGGGAGAGCTTGGCCGATGGCTCACTGCCCTCCGGAGTCAAAAAGTCGATCCGGACGACGGCCTCATCGGGAAAGGGATTCGCGACCACGACACGGTAATCCGTGCTCACGGAGCTATCCCCCGCAGGGAAATACCAATTCGTCGCAGCGTTCAGCGCGCAATTGCCGGCGCCTGCGCCCTCGACCTCGCCCGTTCGGGTGATGGTGGTATCGACGAAGTGCGACGTGGTCGAGGCGACGGGGCCCCCGTAACCCTCGGCCGCGACCGGCTCGTCGACCTCGACCGGACGGGTGACGGTGTCACCGGCGATCAGCTCGAGCGGCTCGGACTCGAGCGGCTCGAGCCCCACAGGAACGGCCTCGTTCGAAGCGGTAGCGACGGCGAGCTCGGCGCCCGCGCCTTCGCTCAACACACGCGCGGGACAGAACTGTGCCCGCTCGTAGAAGGTCGAAGCGCTTGACTCCGCTACGAGCGGCTCGGCGTCCTCGGTCGCCACGTCGAACGCGATGCCCACAAGCAAGAGGCCGGCGATGACGATGAGCAGGGTCAGGTCGCGGGTGCGCTCGGTCATGATCGGGCTCTCCTTCGTTCGCCTCTGCGGCTGGGAAAGGCGGCCCCGATCACGAAGGCCCACAGCAGCGGGAGACCGATGAGCCATGCGCTATCGGCTAGCGAGCGGGGAAAGTCGAGCTCGAGCCCGCCTTCGGCGTCGGCGGGAAGCTCGAAGGCGTTGCCCCAGCCCGAGTTCGCGCGCTCGAGCGCGTTGCCGTCAGATGACGCGTTCCAGTTGTCGTGAAAAGCCTCGGCCAGAAAGATTACGCCGGGGCCGTCTCCGGCGGCGCCCCGGTAGCTCGATGAGTCGACGCGCTGCAGCGGGAGGTGTCCCTCGGGGACCGGTCCCGAGGCGAGTGCCGGGTCCTCCGCTTCGATGGCGGCGACGAAGGACGGCAACTCGTCGTAGAGCGCGGCCCGGTCTAGCGCTTCGCTTCGCTCGAAGACCAGGAAGTCGTCGTCTGTGCGCACCAGGGCGAGGTCGCGCTGGCTCAGCCACGGGCGCAGTTCTGCCTCCGTGTCGAGGATGACGTAACCGATGTTGAAGCTCCCGAGCAGGCTGCCGGCCCTGTCGGTCTCTCCTGCCCCGATCGATTCGAGGAGCTCATTCAGTCGCTCCGAGCCCTCGCCCGAGTCGCTCGCAAAGAGATCGGTGAGCTCGGGGCCGCGTGGGTCGGTCAAGATGCGGTCGCGCAGCGGCCGTGCCGAGGTCGGGGTCGTCGCCGTCCACTCTTCGCCGACCCACAGCGCCCGGAAGGTCCCTTCGGTCGCAGCGGCCTCGAGGAGCAAGTTGATCTGTTCGACCTCCAACTGGTCGAGATGACCGGCGCCTCTGCCGGGGGCCCAATCGCCTCGCACGAGGGTCGGGCCGAGACCGGCGACCGCCAGAAACAGAGCCACCGCCAGGCCGGCGATTGTGGCCCCCTGAACGACGCCCAGCTTGCGCCGAGGCAGATCGAGCCTGAATGCAGCAACGGCGAGCCCGGCGAGGCCGGAGAAGGCGAGCGAGATCAGCACGCCCATCTCGACGGGCGACGCCACGATGGGTCGGATGATGCCGGCGGCCGTGGCCGTGACCATGAGGCCGAGACCCACCACCAGCGCCCACAGCGCCAGAGCCATACGACGGCGCTGGCCCGCGCCCGTAGCAACGGCAATCACTCCGAGCACAGGAAGGGCGAGTCCGAGGAGCACCGGACCCTCCGGTGTCTGGCCGAGCAGCGCGCTGATCACGCCGTGCCCGCGGAAGCTCGCCACGAAATCGGCGTAGGGATCGCCGGCGCTCAACACGGACAGCGCTCCACCCTCGCTCGTCCAAGTCGTGCTCCACGGCAGCAGGAGGACCCAGCCGAGCACGAGCCCAAGCGCGCATCCCCCCAGGGCTCGCAACTCCGTTCCGGCCCGGCCCACGATGGTACGCACCCCGGCCAGCAGCACGGCGGCCGCGAGGTAGAGGATGAGCGCGCCGGGAACGAAGGCGCCGGAGAGAGCGGCGAACAGACCGAGCGTCGCAACCTCCCTCCCCGCCGACCAGCGGGCGGGCCTGATCCACCCCACGAGGCGAAGGATCGAAAGCAGCACGAAAGGAGCAGCAGCGCCGAAGACCAGCGCTCCGAGTGAACCGCTGCGCAAGCCCGAGAAGCCAAGCGCGCTGAGGAGATAGACGACACCCGTGACCAAACGTGTGGGCCGGTCCACGAGTTCGGCTACGAGCCTCGTCGCACCGATGAAGGCGGTCAGTCCAAGGTGCAAGATCAACAGCTTCTGCGCTACGCCGGGCACCCCGAACGCAAGGAACTGCGCCGCGCCGAGAACGAAGAACGACGACGGAGCCGGGCCCGGCCCCCCCAGACCCGCGTCCCGCCACGGCGACGCCCACGCGCTCCACATCGACGTCGCTCCCTGCGGAAAGGGCAACAGCTCGCCGAAGGTCGCGGGCGGTGCCCAGAAGAAGCCTCGAAAGCCGAGCACCACGAGCACGAGCACGGCGAGCGCGGCCGCGACTTGCCAGCCGTTGATGCGCGCCGTGGCCGTGCGCGCTTGCGTCGTTCGCCGCGAGACGTAATCGGCTCGACGTCCCCATGCCTCCTCGAGCCGTTCCGCTTGGTCCAGCGCGTACACGCGCAGACGCGACGGGAGCCGAACCATGAGGTGCCCGAGGGCCTTGTCGCCGACGCGCCGGGAGCGCTGTATGCGCCGGCGTTCGGTGATGGTCTGCGGGAAGCGAACGAAGTTCCAGATCAGAGCGCGAAAGAGATTGCCGACCTCGCGCGGTTCCCTCAGCACCAGGAAGCTCAACATCTCGGCGAGGGCAAGCAACACGAACAATGGAATGAGCGTGAGCAGGCGCAGCCCCGACGCGTTCTTGATGATGGTGCGCAGGCGATTGCGGCGAATGAAATAGCGAGGGGGATCGAAGCGTGTCTTCCTCTGGCCGGTCGCCATCGCGATCGCGTGACGCGCGACGGCCCCCGGCTCGAGCCGAACGGTGTAGCCGAGCAAACGGGCGCGCCAGCACAGGTCCAAGTCCTCGCTGTAAGCGCCGAGCTGAGCATCGAACCCACGCATGCGCTTGAACACTTCGTGGCGTACCAGCACTGCGGTGCTCGTGACGTAGAAGACCTCGCTCGCGCGGTCGTGCTGGCCGAGGTCGATCTCTCCCTGTTCGAGTCCCTTGTAGGGATAGCCGAAACGGTCGATCGCCATCCCGACCTCCTCGAGCACAGAGGGCTCGTCCCAGGACACGATCTTGGGCCCGACCATGGCCACGCTCTCGTCACCGAGCATGCGCTCGACCATCCGTGCCAGCGAGTGGCGGCTCAGGGCGGCATCGTCGTGGATGAACAGCATGTGCTCTGCATCCGTGCGCACGCGCGACAACGCCCAGTTGATGGCCGCGCCGTAGCCGAGGGGGCGCGGCGTACGCAGGTAACCCCACCTACGCCGGCGCAAATGTCTCTTGACGATGCGCTTGAGGCGTGGCTCCTCACGCGGACGGGGCGAGGCGTCGTCGACCACGAGTACGTCGAGATGCTCGTAGCTCTGGTTGGCGAGCGCGACCAGGCAGTCCCGTAACCAGGGTCTGCCGTCGTGGGTCACCACGACTGCTAAGACGCTCGGTAACTCGGGAGGTGCAACCGCCGCTTCAGGGTCGGTGGACCCGCGCGGCACCGAAGTCGTGTCGGAGATGGTCATGATGAGACTTAGGCCGAAACGGTCTCGTACAGCGTAGTCCTACGGCGGGGAACCCGGCCAATGGACTGGATGAGCTCGACCATCGCATCCGGGGTGAGCTCCTGACCGTGGCTTGCGCCGGCGGCGCGCGAGATGTTCTCGTTCATCAACGTGCCACCGAGATCGTTGGCCCCGGCCCGCAACGCGAGCTTAGCCCCCTCGATTCCCATCTTGACCCATGAGACCTGAATGTTGTCGATCGCACCGTGCAATGCGATGCGGGCGACGGCATGCATCTTGAGCGCCTCGTCGAACGTCGGCCCCCTGCGCGCCTTGCCCCGAAGATAGATCGGCGCCGCCATGTGCACGAACGGCAGCGGCACGAACTCGAAAAGCCCCGATCCTCCATCTCCTCGCGCGATGGAATCGTTGAGGTCGCGTACGACGACGAGGTGGCGCGCCCAGTTGCGTGGTCCCTCGACGGTCCCGAACATGATCGTGGCGTTGCTGCGCAGACCGAGCCGGTGAGCCATGCGGTGAACGTCGCACCACTGTTGGGTGGTGATCTTGTCGGGACAGATGATGTCCCTGATCGAGTCGTCGAGCACCTCAGCCGCGGTGCCGGGCAGAGTCTTTAGTCCCGCGTCTCTCAGCTTCGTCAGAAACTCCTCGACCTCGAGTCCCGATGCGTGCGCGCCCTGGAAGACCTCGAGCGCGGTAAAAGCGTGCACGTGCATGTCGGGAAGAGCGTCGGTCACCGCGCGCAGGTACTCGAGGTAGTTGTCCGACGTGAAGCTGTGGTGAATGCCTCCCTGCATACAGACCTCGGTAGCGCCGAGCTCCCAGGCCTCACGCGCACGCGCGGTGACCTCATCCGGCGTCAAGAGGTAAGGCGCACCCCTGAGGTTGAGTGACTTCGGTCCCTTGGAGAAGGCGCAGAAGCCGCATTTGAAATAGCACATGTTCGTGTAGTTGATGTTGCGGTTGATCACGTATGTGACCTCGTCGCCGACCGTGCGCCGGCGCAGCTCGTCGGCGACCGCGTAGAGATGCTCGGCCTCCGCGCCGCGCGCAGTGAACAACAACGCGATCTCTTCCTCGTTGGGACGCGTCCCGGCGGTCGCGTTGTCGAGCACTTCGGTCACCTGCGGGCGCACGGTGCGGCCGGGGACGCGATGCGCTCCCGCCAGTCCCTGCTCCAACGCAAGCACGGCGTCGGCGGGCGGGGGTTGGTCCGCTCCCGAGTACCACTCGCCGGTGCGGGGGTAGCCCTCGGCGTCGACGGCGTCGAGCACCTTCGGCCGCAGGCCCGCGTGCACCCAGCGGTCGAGGGCACCCGGTGAGTCGCAATGCCGCGGGTAGAGCGCGAGACGGTCCATGAGGAGGTAGCCGCGCCCCTCGGTGACCTCGCGCAGCTCGTCGAGCTTGGGCCACGGCGCCTCGGGGTTGACGTGGTCAATCGTGACCGGCGAGACGCCGCCCCAGTCGTTGATCCCCGCGTCGACGTAAGTTCCGTACTCGAGTGGGGTCAGATTGGGGGGAGCCTGCAGCGCGACCTCCGACGGCAGGATGAGACGGGCAAGGGCGAGCGTCAGCCTGATCTCAGCAGCGTCGAGCTCGGGCGCGTCGGCCATGAGCGTGTGTGGCTTCGCCCTAAAGTTCTGGACGATGACCTCTTGGATGTGACCGTGTCGCTCGTGAGAGTCCCTGATCGCGAGCAGTGCATCGATGCGCTCCGAGGCATGTTCGCCGATTCCGATGAGGATGCCGGTGGTGAAGGGGACCGCGGCCTCGCCGGCGGCCTCGAGCGTCGCGAGCCGCACGCCCGGTTTTTTGTCGGGTGCTCCGAAGTGGGCCATCCCCCGCTTGAGCAACCGCTCCGAGATGGTCTCGAGCATCATCCCCTGGCTGATGCTGACCCGTTTGAGAGCGAGGGCCTCGTCGACCGAGATCGTGCCCGGGTTGGTGTGAGGGAGAAGCGTCGTGTGCTCGAGCACCGCGGCGCAGGCCTCGATCAGGTACTCGATGGTCGAGGCGCAACCCATAGCGGCGAGCTCGGCGCGGGCCTGCCGCCACTTTCTCTCCGGTTTGTCCCCGAGCGTGAACAGGGCCTCCCGGCAGCCCGCGGCATCGCCGGCGCGCGCGATGTCAAGAACCTCCTCGATCGTGAGGAACGCCCGCTCGCCTGCGACGGGAGGGTGAGCGAAGGTGCAATAACCGCACGCGTCGCGGCACAGCTTCGTGAGCGGAATGAAGACCTTGCGCGAATAGGTGATTTTGGGCCCGGTCAGGCGATCGCGAAGGGCGCCGGCGAGCCGCACCACGGTTCCTGGGCTCTCGGGCGCCAGGCGCGCAAGTTCGCGCGCCTCGTCGTTCGAAAGCCGCCCGCCCGTAACCCGGCGCGCGCCCAGTTCCTCCAGGCGGGTCATCCACGCGAGGCTATCGCGCCGACGCGAGTGGGTGACGCCACTGCAGGCCGGGAAAGCGGCTGAAATCTCGGTCGGTCGTGATCCATTCGCTCGACGACTCGATGGCGAGAGCGGCGAGGTAGGCGTCGGGGATGAGATTCCCTCTCGCGCCGACGTCGATGCAGAGTCGCGAGAAGATCCCCCAGTGCCGAGGACCGGGCGACACACGCACGCAATTCGCTTTCGACCGAAGTAGCTCGGCGAACTCGAGCGCCTCAGGCAGCGGCGTTGGCCGGGCGAAGACTCGTGGGTTCGTGACCACTCGTGTGAAACCGCTCAACACGAGCTCGGACATTGCGTAGGCACCCTCGCCGTTGACCGTGTCCTCGAGCCAGCCCCGAAACTCCTGATGCCGGGCCGCACCCTTCTGGTGTGCGTAGACGAGCACGTTTACGTCTACGAGGACCACCTAGGGCTCCTCCATGAGATCCAGGAGCGCGGCGCTGTCGTCGAGGTCCACGCCCGGCAGTGGGCTCCCGCCGTCGAAGGCCGGCAGCTCGATCCGCTCGGGACTCCGCCCCTCTCTGGAGCGCGCCAGCACGGCCCTCAGAGCGTCTTCGATGACCTTTGTCAGGGTCGTGTTGCGAGCGACGGCGAGCCGCTTGGCGTCCTCGAGCAGTCCGTCGTCGAGGCGGATCGTGGTGCGCATGCATCAAAGCATACCGTAGGTGCGTCAGTATGTCGCAAGAGCCCCCGGCGTACACCGGCGAGTCGACGGCTCTCCGGCGGCGAGTAACCCAACGACGCCAGCATGTGTGGTCTGCGGGCAAGTCGACCGGTCGCCGCCGGACCTGAGGCCGATTCGTCGAGCGTCGCCCCGTACACTCGCGCCATGAAGGTAACCGCCCTCGCCGGCGGGGTCGGCGGCGCGAAGTTGCTCGTCGGGCTGCAGCGGGCCCTCGGGGCGTCTCTCAGCGCGGTGGTCAACACGGCCGACGACGACGTCATCTACGGCGTCCACGTCAGTCCCGACGTCGACATCTGCACTTACTGGCTGGCGGGGCTCGCCGACACAGCCAGGGGCTGGGGCATCGCCGGCGACACCTTCACCGTCGTGGAGAACATGAGGGCCCTGGGGCGCGACGCGTGGTTCAACCTCGGCGACCGCGACTTCGCCACCTGCCTTCACCGCAGCGCGCGCCTTGCGGAGGGAGCGACCCTGAGTGAGGTCACGGCCGGGATCGCCGCCAGCCTGGGCGTCGAGGCCACCGTCCTCCCCATGACCGACGACCCCGTCCGCACGCTCGTAACCACCAGGGACGGTCGCACCCTCAACTTTCAGGACTACTTCGTCAGGGAGCGCACTCGCCCCGAGGTCGCCGAGGTGCACTTCGCCGGCATCGCCGAGGCGGCCCCCGCCGCAGGCGTCCTCGACGCCCTGAGCGACGCCGACCTCGTCGTGGTGTGCCCATCGAACCCGGTCGTGTCCACCGCTCCGATACTGGGGCTCGCCGGCGTGCGCGACGCTCTGCGCGCCCACGACCGGGTCGTGGCCGTCTCCCCCATCGTCAAGGGGGCGGCAATCAAGGGACCCGCCGACCGGATGCTCGGGTCCCTGGGGGCCGAGGTGAGCGCCGGCGGGGTGGCTCGTCTCTACGCCGACTTCGTCGACGTCTTCGTGGTAGATGCGGCGGACGGCGACCAGGTGGCGTCGATCGAGCAGCTCGGGGTCCGGGCGGTCGCCCTCGACACGATCATGTCGGGCCCCGACGCTTCCAAGCGGTTGGCCACCGGACTCCTCACCCTTTAAGGTGGCCCGACAGGCAACATTGAGGGGTGTTCTGGCGGCGAAGCCGCTGCGTCTGGCGTCTTTCTCAGTCGGCGAAACAGTTTCACTGTTCCGCCTCCCTGCGGCCTTGCCATACTTGCGTTTCGCATCGCCAGAACACGCAAACGTCACCTGCCGGACCACTCATGGATGAGATTCGCATCATCGGCGTGCGGGGCATACCCGAGATCGGCGAGGGCGACGACCTCGCCACGCTCATCGTCGAGGCGTCGGGTGAGGGCGCGATTCACAGCGACGACATCATCGTCGTGGCCCACAAGGCGGTGTCCAAGGCCGAGGGTCGGGTCGTGCCCGGCTCGGACCGCAGGGGGGCCGCACTGGCCGAGTCCGCGCGCATCCTTCGCCGTCAAGGCGAGATGGTGATCTCCGAGACCCGCCACGGTTTCGTCTGCGCCAATGCTGGGGTCGACGCGAGCAACGTCGAGGGCGACAACGTCGTGCTCCTGCCGTTAGACCCCGACCTCTCGGCTCGGCGCTTGCGGGCTCGTCTGCAGCACATCTCAGGCGTCGACGTCGGCATCATCATCAGCGACACGTTCGGGCGCGCGTGGCGCATCGGACAGACCAACGTCGCGATCGGCGTCGCAGGGCTGCTGCCCTTCGTCGACTACAGAGGCACCACGGACGCCCAGGGTCGGGACCTCTCTGCCACCCTGATCTGCATCGCCGATGAGATCGCAGGGGCGGCCGAGATGGTGATGGGCAAGACAACGGGGGTCTGCGCCGCGATCGTGAGGGGAGCGCCGGCGCGCGCAGGCCGGGGGGCGGCGACCGAGATAGTGCGGCCCCCCCGAGGTGACCTCTTCCGGTAAGTGACCGCTAAGTGGTCCGCTAAGTCCCGAGTCACCCCTTTACGTGGAAGTTACCCGGCAACTGATAGCCTCCGACGCCGTGAGCAAGAAACTTCAACAAAAACAGCAGCGACGGCTTGCGGACGAGGCGAAGCGGGCGCGTCAGAAGAAGGAGCACCGCCGGGCGAACCTGATCACCGCCGGCATCGCGGCCCTCGTGGCGATCGCGGTGGTCGTGGCCATCGTGGTGCAGAGAAGCAGCGGCGGATCTACGGACAACGTCGGCGTGAGCGCCTCTGAGGCGGGCTGCGCGGACCTCGAGAGGTTCGAGTCCGAGGGCAACCAGCACGTCGACGCCGGCACGCGCGTGTCCTATCAGGCGAATCCCCCGACCACGGGCGACCACTGGCCCCCCGACACCCTCGCGGAGCCCGGGTTCCACGAGGAGCCGGTCGACCCCGAGCGTCTCGTCCACAACCAGGAGCACGGCCAGATCGTGATCTGGTACAGCCCCGATGCCCCGCAGGAGGTCACAGACGATCTCGAGGACATGGTTCGCCAGGACGGCGGCGGAGTGAACATCGCCGTACCTTGGGACGACATCGAGGGGGACGACAACTACGTCCTCAGCGCGTGGGACGGCGAGGCCGACGAGGGCGTTCAGCGACGCTGTGAGCTCGCCAGCCAGGAGATCTGGGACGAGTTCAGGGCGGATTTTCAAGGCCGGGGACC
>Ga0136630_1000575_pt1 | contig 14246 bp, 12 predicted proteins | sample AntDrymUQ5682106_2_FD_105496 | JGI IMG/M metagenome (GOLD analysis project Ga0136630, IMG submission 105496) | Polar desert sand microbial communities from Dry Valleys, Antarctica - metaG UQ568 (21.06) | ecosystem: Environmental > Terrestrial > Soil > Desert | place: Antarctica: Dry Valley...
AGGGCTTCCGACTGATCCGCGCACACACGACCACGCCACTCGCGGTCGGGGAGGTCTTCAACAGCATCTGGGACTGTGCCGACCTGATCCGTGAACAGCTCATCGACTACGTGCGGACCACCGTGGTCCACGCTGGGGGTATCAGCCACCTCCGGCGCATCTTCGACCTCGCGGCCCTGCACCACGTGCGCAGCGGCTCGCACGGCGCAACCGACCTCTCACCTGTCTGTATGGCGGCGGCCCTGCACGTCGATCTCAGCATCCCCAACTTCGGCCTCCAGGAGTACATGCGGCACACGCCGGAGGCCGACGACGTGTTCCCGCACGGTTACCATCTCGACGCCGGTTACCTCCATCCGGCCGAGACACCCGGTCTGGGCGTCGACATCGACGAGGTGGCAGCCGCTCGCTACCCCTACCGGCCGGCATCCCTGCCGGTGGCCCGGCTGGAGGACGGGACCATGCACCCGTGGTGACGCAGCCGGTCGATGTCGTCGTGGTGGGCGAGCCGCTCGTGCAGCTGACCGCCACCGCGGAGCTGCGAGACGGTGCGCAGCTGTTACTCGGGTTCTCCGGAGATGCCCTCAACGCCGCCGCGGCGGCGGCTGCTGCCGGTGCCCGCACCGCCCTGCTCGCACGAGTCCCCGACGACGAGCTCGGGTCCGCCATGGTCGCCCGCATCGAGCAGCTCGGTATCGATGCCTCACACGTACGACGTGTCCCCGGCCAGCATGGCGTCTACCTCCAGCAGGCAGATCCGTCGGGGGGGCGGCAGTTCTTCTACGCGCGCGAAGGAAGTGCGGGCTCGCAGCTGAGTCCGGACGATCTCCCAACCGACGTGCTGCGCGGCGCGCACATCGTCCTCGCCAGCGGAGTGACGTGCGCCATCTCCGAGTCCGCGCGAGCCGCGGTGCAGGAGGCGGCGCTGCTCGCCCAGGCGTTCGTCTACGACCCCAACTGGCGATCACGGCTGGTGGACTCCGTGACTGCTGCCGGGCATCTCACCCAGCTGGCCCCGTCCTGCCGGCTTGTCACGCCGTCGTGGCCGACCGAGGCACGTGCACTGCTCGGCGATACTGTCGCCGATCCACGCGACGCCTGCCGTGCTGTGCAGAAGCTTGGTGCCGAGTCGGTCGCGGTGACCTGCGGGCCTGCTGGCGTGGTGGTCGCCGCGGACGAACAGATCGTGGAGCTTCCGGCGTTCGACGTGCCTCGTGTCGTGGACCAGACCGGAGCGGGCGACGTCCTCGCCGGCGCCACGGCTGCGAGGCTCGCACTCGGAGACGACCTGGTCGTCGCCGTACGGTACGGCGCGGCGGCTGCCGCGCTGTCGCTGCAGGGAGTGGGCGGCACCGGGTTCCTCGCAACCTACGACGATGTGCGGCGGTTGATCGGCGGACGGACCGCCGCTATCAGTGATCCAAGGGCTTCGTGACGTCGCACGTGCAGACCGGCCCCGGGATATGACTGCCGTCGGCCGCCGCCGCTCCGATCGGCTCTCGTTCGCAGCGCTGGACCGGCTTCCGTCGGCGGTGCGACGCCCGCCTGCGACGTCCCCTCACAGGCGAGTCGGCGTCGTCCACCTTGGCATCGGTGCGTTTCATCGTGCCCACCAGGCTGTCCTCACCGCAGATCCGGGTCGTGACGGTGACCGTCACCGAGAAGGGATACCGCCGGGCAGTCGACGGACGCCTCGACCTGGACGACCCTGCTGTGCGGCGTGACGTCGCCGGTGAACCGCCGGGCACCGTGGTGGGGAGTCTGGCGCGAGGTCTGCAGCGCCGGATGCGCGCGGACGCCGGGCCTGTCTCGGTCGTGTGCTGCGACAACCTGATCGACAACGGCACTGTGCTCCGAGGCCTGATCCATGATTTCTGCGCGGCGCTCCCCGTTGACGAGTCTGATGAGCTCATCGCTTGGCTGGGGACGTCAGCTCGCTTTCCCTCGAGCATGGTCGATCGGATCGTGCCGGCGACGACGGCGACCGACTTGCGTGAGGCGAAGGCCCTCCTCGGGGTCGAGGACCGGGGGCTGGTCGTGACGGAACCGTTTCGGCAGTGGGTTCTGACCGACGACTTCGCCGCCGCCAGCCCACCGTGGGAGCTGGCTGGTGCGGTCTTCACCGACGACGTCGCGCCATGGGAGCAGGCCAAGCTGAGACTGCTCAACGGCAGCCATTCCCTGCTCGCCTACCTGGGTGCGCTGCACGGCTACCAGACCGTGGCGGAGGCGGTCGCCGATGATGAGCTGGCGGCTGCCGCCCGGTCCCTGATGCGCGAGGACGCGCTGCCGACCCTGGTGCAACCCGGCGACCTGTGCCTCGAGGATTACAGCGAGCAGGTGCTGCAGCGCTTCGCGAACACCGCCCTAGGCCACCGGACCGTGCAGGTCGCCATGGATGGGTCCCAGAAGCTGCCGCTCCGCCTGCTGGGCACCGTCCGCGACCGGCTCGCTGCCCGGTCGATGCCGGTCCACGCGGCGTACGCGGTGGCCGCCTGGATGGCCTACCTGGCAAGGACGACTGGGTCCGCGAGCCCCTTTCCTCTCGACGACCCGATCGCCGATCGACTGAGTGTGGTTGCCGCGTCGGCCGACCAAGACCCGGTGCGACTCGTGCGTGGTCTTCTCGCCGTCCGCGAGGTGTTCGGCGACGACCTGGCGGTCCACGAGGGCTTCCGGACCGTGCTGGTAGAGCAGGTGGGGCGCCTGCTCAGCATCAGCTGGCGCCCCAACCTGGGTCACTGAGGGACGGCTACCGCCCCTTGCCGTGCAGAGTGATGACGACGGCCTCACCCGAGCCGAGGGACACCTCGAAGCGCCCTCGAGAGATGGCCCCCTCGGTCGCGTCAAAGCCAGGCCACGCGCCGTCCGCCGACACTGCCCGACCGTCGATACGCATCTCGGGGGCATCGAGGGTGCGACCTGCTCCTGTCGGGTCATGAGGCGACATCCGGTTCAACTGGTACGACGCGGCGGGTGCCGAGACGGTCATGTCGACCGAGTGGTCGCTCTTGTTGATGAGGAAGAGGCGCCGCTCGGCAGCCTCACCCTGGACCTGCCAACCCTTGACGAGCGACCCATCCTCGGTGCTGACGGCGACCGGCCGCAATCCGTCCGTGCCTTGCGCGAACTCGGCGAACAGCAGGAGGGCGTAGTACTCGGGGGCGGCGCTGGGGGCACCCATCAGCGGGGACGGGTCGTACCGGACGGTGTTGTAGTAGGCGTTGCCCTCCTCTGGGCGGTAGAACGCGTTGACTTCGGCATTGTGGAAGTTGACGCCGCTCGCTCCGATCTTGCAGGCGGCGTTGACGCCGGGCCGGTCCGGTGGCTGCGGACAAGCGGCGTTGAACATCACGTCCAGTGCCCACGTCGCGCTCGCCGCCACGTCGCTGACGCCTTGGGCTCCCCGGCCGGCGCTGGTGTTGATCTCCCCCAGGCGGTAGCCGAGCCCTCGTTGCGCCGCTTCGTCGGCGTGCTTGTACGCCCCGTAGTTGAAGTTGTCCATCCGCTCGTCGCTGAGCAGCCGTGGGATCGTCGGACACCGGTAGGCGTCGGTGGTGCAGCTCTGCGCCGCGGACCAGGAGGAGCTCGACGCCAACCAGCTGTCGGCGACACCGCTCTACTACGGCCTCTGGGCGTTCCGCCAGGTGCCCCAGGGCAGGTTCGTCGACCTCGACCTCGATGACAGCTACCTCGACGAGGTCCGCGCCTACGGCATCAAGGGCAAGGGCGGCACCCTGACGATGGTGCTCATCAACGTCCAGGACCCGGCCGAGGCCGCCAGCACGGCAGACAGGGTCACCTTGAAGCTGCCGTCGCCGTACCGCACCGGACGTCAGGTGACGCTGCAGAGCTCGGCACCCGAGGGGTTCGCGTCGCTGGACGCCAGCCGGATCACCCTGGGCAGCCAGTCGGTGCTACCGACAGGGATCGCCTCGGGGACGCCACAGTCGTTGCCAACCCCGGTGGACCAGAGGTCAGCTGTCGTTACGGTTGCGCCTGGCACCGCGCAGATCGTCACGTTCTCGCACCAGCCGGTCCGCGCCACAACCTCACGCGTCCTCGCCGTACCCTGAGGCGCATGAGTGGCCACACGGAGTCCGGTATGCCGTTCGAGCCCGTCTACGGCCCGGAGGCGCTGGATGGCTGGGACCCTCAGCAGCGTCTCGGTCACCCCGGAGAGTTCCCGTACACGCGTGGTGTCTACGAGTCCATGTACACGGGCCGGCCGTGGACGATGCGGCAGTACGCCGGTTTCGGCACCGCCAAGGAGTCCAACGAGCGCTATCACCAGCTGACCAAAGCTGGCACGAGTGGTCTGTCGGTCGCCTTCGACCTGCCGACCCAGATGGGCTACGACTCGGACGCGCCGATCGCGCACGGCGAGGTCGGCAAGGTCGGGGTGGCGATCGACTCCATCGAGGACATGCGGCTGCTCTTCGACGGCATCCCGCTCGACAAGGTGTCGACGTCGATGACGATCAACGCGCCGGCTGCCCTGCTCATGCTGCTCTACCAGCTCGTGGGGGAGAGCCAAGGGTTCACCGGTGACCAGCTGACAGGCACGACCCAGAACGACGTCTTGAAGGAGTACATCGCCCGCGGCACCTACATCTATCCACCCCGGCAGTCGCTTCGCCTCATCACCGACATCTTCACGTACTGCCGCCGGGAGATGCCGCGCTGGAACACGATCTCCATCTCCGGCTACCACATGGCCGAGGCCGGGGCGACGCCTGCGCAGGAGATCGCCTTCACGCTGGCCAACGGGATCGAGTACGTCCGGGCGGCCATCGAGTCGGGACAGGGGGTCGACGACTTCGCTCCCCGGTTGGCCTTCTTCTTCGTCTCGCGCACGACCCTGTTGGAGGAGGTGGCGAAGTTCCGCGCCGCGCGGCGCATCTGGGCAGAGGTGATGCGCGACGAGTTCGGCGCCAAGGACCCGCGGTCGCTGATGCTCCGCTTCCACACCCAGACAGCGGGTGTCCAGCTCACGGCGCAGCAGCCCGAGGTCAACCTGGTTCGCGTGACCGTGCAGGCGCTCGCCGCCGTACTGGGTGGGACGCAGTCGCTGCACACCAACTCGTACGACGAGGCGATCGCGCTCCCCACCGAGAAGGCCGCGCGCCTTGCCCTGCGCACCCAACAGGTCCTTGCCTACGAGTCCGACGTGACGAAGACGGTCGACCCGTTCGCCGGCTCGTATGCCGTCGAGGCCCTCACCGACGACGTGGAGCGGGCCGCCCGCGACCTGATGACGCAGGTGGAGGACCTCGGCGGAGCCGTCGGCGCCATCGAGCGCGGTTTCCAGAAGAGCGAGATCGAGAGGTCGGCCTATCGGATCGCCCAGGAGATCGACAGCGGCGAGCGCACAGTCGTGGGCCTGAACCGCTTCACAGTCGACGTCGAGGACCCGTACGAGCCACTTCGTGTCGACCCGGCGATCGAGGCCCAGCAGTGCGAGCGGCTGGCTCGGCTCCGCACGACCCGTGACAACGACGAGGTGAAGCGCCAGCTCGACGCCATGCGCCAGGCGGCGGACGGCACCGAAAGCGTGCTCCTGCCGATGAAGGCAGCCCTCGCGGCGCATGCAACGGTAGGGGAGGTCTGCGACGCCCTTCGCGACGTCTGGGGCGCCTACCGACCACCGGACGCGTTCTGATTCGCGACATCTGCGGCTCGTCCGATCGGATCACCCGCAGACCCCACGCCGTGGGTCGGACGAATCGCAGCGGCGCGCGGGATGCGACACTGGCCCAGTGCTTGACCCTGTACTTCGCGACGACATCGACCGCATCACCAAGAGCCTCGAACCCGAGCTGATCGAGTTCCGCCGTCGCCTGCACCGCCACCCAGAGCTAGGTCGACAAGAGCACGAGACCACAGCGGCGATCGTCGAGCGACTGACGGCCGCCGGGCTGTCGTGTCGGGTTCTGGCGTCGGGGACGGGGGTGATCTGCGACATCCTCGGGCCCGACGGTGCAGCGCCCACGCTCGGTCTCCGGGGGGACATCGACGCGCTTCCGCTGTCGGACCACAAGCCCGTCCCGTACCGCTCACAGGTCGAGGGCCTCTGCCACGCCTGTGGTCACGACGCCCACACGAGCATCGTCCTCGGCACGGCGCTGGCCCTCGCCGAGCTGGTCGAGCAGGGGGTGCCGGTTCCATCGACGCGGCTCATCTTCCAGCCGGCCGAGGAGGTCACTCCCGGCGGGGCGCTCGACGTCATCGCCGACGGTGGCATCCGGGGTCTCGAGAGAGTCTTCGCACTCCACTGCGACCCGAAGACTCAGGTCGGCGACATCGGGTTCCGCCCCGGGCCGATCACGGCCGGCGCCGACCGCATCCGGGTCTCGATGACAGGACCCGGCGGCCACACGGCACGACCGCACCTGACCTCTGACCTCGTCCACGCCCTCAGCCACATCGTCACCGAGCTGCCGACCGTGCTGTCACGGTTGGCCGACCCGCGAGCCGGGCTCAGCGTCGTCTGGGGACAGGTTCACGCTGGGGCCGCCGCGAACACCATCCCACTGGCCGGATACGCAGAGGGCACGATCAGGTGTCTGGACGCCCGCGTCTGGGAGTCCGCCCACCAGCGGGTTCCGGACCTCGTCCGGTCGCTCGCGGCGCCGTACGGCGTCGACATCCAGGTGGACATGCACACCAGCGTGCCGCCATGCGTCAACGACGAGCAGGCGACGGCGTGGATGCGAGACGTCGCGGTCGACCTGCTGGGGTCGGCCCATGTCACGGGCACCGACCAGAGCCTCGGTGGCGAGGACTTCGGTTGGATCCTCGGGCGGGTGCCGGGAGCCCTGGCGCGGCTCGGGGTCCGCAGCCATGAGGTCGCCGACGCGGGCGACCTCCACCGGGGGAGTTTCGACATCGACGAGTCGGCGATCGCGATCGGCGTACGACTGTTCTGCGCGATGGCTGTCGCTGCCTCAGCCGGTTAGGTCACAAAGAGGTATCGGGTCCTGGTTTGGCGCTGCTTGTCTACCGCGTTCTGCGGCGCACACACTAGAGTGCGTCCCGATGTGGGCGAGGGGTGGCTTCGCTCGACGATGGTGCACGCTAGTGCGGAGGAGGTGCCGTGAACAAGACGGCAAGAGTGGTGGCACTGGCAAGTGTCCTGGCCCTGACTGTGGCGGCCTGTGGAGACCGGCCCGAGGACAGCAACACCGGCGCAGGTAATACCGAGACGAGCAGCAGCCCGACCGAGAGCACCGAGGAGACCGAGCCCACGGAGAGTACGGAGCCCACCGAGTCGAACCCCGACTTCAAGGCCTGCATGGTGTCTGACTCGGGTGGGTTCGACGACAAGTCGTTCAACCAGACGTCACACGACGGGCTCGTCAGCGCGGTGGAGAAGCTCGGTCTCAAGACCGGCGAGGTCGAGTCACAGTCCGACAGCGACTACGCCGACAACATCGACGCGCTCGTGCGCGAGGACTGCAACGCCATCGTCACCGTCGGCTTCCTCCTCGGCGAGGCGACTGAGGCCGCGGCCAAGCAGAACAAGGACGTGGACTTCGCGATCGTCGACTACGGCTACGCCGATCCTCCGCCCAACCTGCGTGGCCTGTCCTTCAACACCGCCGAGCCGTCCTTCCTGGCCGGCTACCTGGCAGCGGGCATGACCAAGACCGGTGTCGTCGGCACGTTCGGTGGCGCCAAGATCCCGACCGTCACGATCTTCATGGACGGCTACTGGGAGGGTGTGCAGTACTGGAACGAGCAGAAGGACGACGAGGTCCAGGTCGTCGGCTGGGACGAGGAGAGTCAGGAAGGTTCCTTCACCGACGATTTCGAGGACAAGATCGCCGGCCAGAACACCGCCGACAACCTGATCTCTCAGGGCGCCGACATCATCTTCCCGGTCGCCGGCCCGGCTGGTCTGGGTGCACTCGAGTCTGCTCAGAGCTCAGAGGGCCAGGTCAACGCGATCTGGGTCGACACCGACGGGTGTGTCAGCGCCGCGGAGTACTGCGACGTCATCATCAGCTCGGTCATGAAGGGCATGGACGTCGCGGTCGAGCAGGCCATCAGCGACTCGGTGAAGGACAAGTTCACCAGCGCGCCGTACGTCGGCACGCTCGACAACGGTGGGGTCGCGCTGGCTCCTTACAACGAGTTCGAGGACGACGTGCCGCAAGAGCTCACGGATGAGATCGAGCAGCTGAAGCAGGACCTGATCGACGGCACGGTCAAGATCACCTCGCCATCTGCGCCTCAGTGATCCTCGCTGCATGACCGGTGGTGGGGAGAAGCGTCGATGGGATGCTCCTCCCCACCACCGGCTTTCACACGGGTAGCCGTCGAAGAGCTGTCGACCACTGAGGAGACCGGCGCGCGATGCAGCTGGAGATCACCGGCCTGACGAAGCGGTTCGGCTCGTTCACGGCTAACGACCGCATCGACCTGACCATCGAGCCCGGTGAGATCCACTGTCTGCTGGGCGAGAACGGCGCGGGCAAGTCGACGCTGATGAACATGCTGTACGGGCTCCTCGACCCCGACGAAGGGGAGGTCCTGATCGACGGGAAGCCGACGACGTTCGCGACGCCCGGTGATGCCATCCAGGCCGGGATCGGCATGGTCCACCAGCACTTCATGCTTGTCCCGGTCTTCACCGTCGCCGAGAACGTCATGCTCGGCCGTGAGCAGACCCGCGGCCTAGGACTTCTCAACCGGCCCGCGGCGGCCAAGCTCGTGCGTGACCTGTCCGACAGGTACAAGCTCGCCGTCGACCCCGACGCGCTCGTGCAAGACCTGCCCGTCGGCGTCCAGCAGCGGGTCGAGATCCTCAAGGCGCTCGCAAACAACGCCGAGGTGCTCATCTTGGACGAGCCCACGGCGGTGCTGACACCGCAAGAGATCGACGAGCTGATGTCGATCATGGACTCGTTGCGCGAGTCCGGCACGTCGATCGTCTTCATCACGCACAAGCTGCGCGAGGTCAAGGAGATCGGTGACCGCATCACCGTCATCCGTCGCGGCAAGGTCGTCGGCACGACCCAGCCGACCGCGTCGGAGTCCCAGCTGGCCGAGATGATGGTCGGCCGAGGCGTCAAGCTCGTCGTCGACAAGGACCCAGCCGACGCCGGTGACGCCGTCCTGGAGATCTCTCACCTGACCGTGATCGACGGTCGTGGTGCCACCGTGGTGAAGGACGTCTCTCTCGACGTACGTGCCGGGGAGATCCTCGTCCTCGCAGGCGTCCAGGGCAACGGCCAGACCGAGCTGATCAAGGCGATCCTCGGGCTCATGAAGCCGGCAGCCGGCCAGATAAGCCTGGCAGGGCGCAACATCACCAAGCACGGGCCGCGCCAGCGCCTCGACGACGGCATCGGGTACATCCCGGAGGATCGGTCGCACGACGGCTTCATCGGGTCCTTCTCAGTCCAAGAGAATCTCGTCCTCGACCGCTACCAGCACGACACGTTCTCGCGTGGCCTCGCGCTCGACCTGGCGGCGATGGCAGCCAACGCGAGGGACCGCATCGAAGAGTTCGACATCCGGACCCAGGGGCCGCACAGCCCGGTCAGCTCGCTGTCCGGCGGCAACCAGCAGAAGGTCGTCGTCGCCCGCGAGCTGTCGAGGCCGATCAAGGTCCTCGTCGCCTCACAGCCGACCCGAGGCGTCGACGTCGGGTCGATCGAGTTCATCCACCAGCGCATCATCGGCGAGCGTGACCGGGGGACCGCGGTCCTCATCGTCTCGACCGAGCTCGACGAGGTGTTCGCCTTGTCAGACCGGATCGCGGTGATGTACGACGGGCGTGTCGTCGGCATCGTCTCGCCGGACATCGAGCGCGACGAGATCGGGCTGTTGATGGCCGGCGCCGAGCGCTCGAATGCGAAGACACCCGAGGACGACAGCGAGGAGGCCAGCACGGATGCCTGACCAGGGGCAGTCAGACGAAGGGGGTCCGCCCCCTTCCGGCAGCACCGTGACGAAGGACAAGCCAGCCGGGGGTCATCGACGCGCCGACAACAAGATGGCGGGCTGGCTACCGTCGGTCACGGTGACGTTCGCGTCGATCGCTCTCGCGCTCCTGGTGGGGGCGGTGCTCATCCTCGTCAGCGACCGCGAGGTCATCGAGAGCTTCAGCTACTTCTTCAGCTACCCGTGGGACGCATTCCGCAGCTCGGCCAGCGCGATCGGTGAGTCCTACAAGGCGCTCGTCACCGGCTCCGTCGGCTCTGGGGGTGCGATCACGGCGACCCTCGAACGGGCCGCTCCGCTGATCTGCGCCGGTCTCGCGGTGACACTGGCGTTCCGCGCCGGCCTGTTCAACATCGGCGCGCAGGGTCAGCTGGTCCTCGGCGCGATCTGCGCCGGGTACGTCGGTTTCCACTACGACCTGCCACCGGTGGCGCATGTGGTCGCGGCTCTTGCCGCTGGGCTGGCGGGGGGCGCGCTCTGGGGTGGGCTCGTCGGTCTGCTGAAGGCTCGGACCGGTGCCCACGAGGTCATCACGACGATCATGCTCAACTACGTGGGCGCCGCCCTCCTCACCTATCTGCTCACGAAGGAGTCCTTTCAACAGCCTGGGTCGGACAACCCGCGCAGCGAGAAGGTCGCCGCCGATGCCACCTTCCCAGAGCTCCTTGGCGTCCATTCGGGCATCCTGCTCGCGCTTCTCGCCGCCGTGGGCGTGTGGTGGCTGCTCGAGCGCAGCACGGTCGGCTTCGAGCTTCGTGCGGTCGGCGCCAACGCCGATGCCGGACGCACGGCTGGCATGAGCGTGGCGAAGGTCTACACGCTCGCGATGATCGTTGCCGGCCTGCTCGCCGGGCTCGCCGGGGCACAACAGGTGCTCGGCCACCAGGACTCGCTGACCGCCAACTTCGGAGGCTCGATCGGGTTCGACGCGATCACCGTCGCGCTCCTCGGCCGCGCCACGCCGCTCGGGACGGTGCTCGCGGGTCTGCTGTTCGGGGCGCTGTCGACCGGTGGACTCGCGATGCAGGCGTCCGCGGCGTCGACACCGCTGGCACTGACCCAGGTCCTCCAGGCACTCATCGTGCTCTTCGTCGCCGCACCCGCACTCGTCAAGGCGGTGTTCCGGTTCCGGGAGAGCGACGACGGCGGCGCCGTGATGGCGAAGGGGTGGAACTCATGAGCACCGCGACCAAGGCCCCACAGGTCGACCCGGCACTGCAGGTGCGTGACCCCGCCGAGACGCAGCGCCGCATCAAGATGGGCGGGACCCTGCTGCTCGTCGCAGCGCTGATCTTCTACTTCTGGTGGTCGATCGACGACGAGTTGGTCTACTACCTGTTGACGGGCGAGCGCACCCGGGACACCGAGCCAGGAGAGCTCGCCACCCACCCCGTGACACTCGTGTGCGGCGTCCTCGTGCTGGCTGCCTCCGCTGCGGCGTTCCTCGGGCTGATCCGCCGCGGCGCCGTCACGCTGATCTCGATGCTGATCGTCGGCATCGCCTTCTTGCTCTGCTTCGTGATCTGGGCGTACGCGGACCTCGACGTCGCGTTCAAGCCGTGGATCACGAACCCGCTTCCCGGCACCTTCGCCATCGCCACGCCGCTGGTCCTTGGTGCACTGGCCGGGTGTCTCTGTGAGCGCGCGGGGGTCATCAACGTCGCGATCGAGGGGCAGTTCCTCGCGGGCGCCTTCTTCGCGTCGGTCGTCGCCAGCCTGACCTACAGTGCCGGCGCCGGCCTGCTCGGTGGCATCGTCGCGGGCGTGGGGATCAGCGCGATGCTCGCCTTGTTCTCGATCCGCTACCTCGTCAACCAGGTGGTGCTCGGCGTCGTACTCGTCGTCTTCGCGCAAGGCCTTACGAACTTCCTGCTCGACCAGATCCCTAACGAGCCCAAGATCAAGGCCTACCTGAACGAGCCGCCGAAGCTCGACGACATCGCCATCCCCGGTCTGTCGGAACTCCCCTTCATCGGTGAGGCGATGTTCAACCAGACGATACTCGTCTACCTCATGTACGCCTCGGTCGTCATCGTCACGCTCATCATGTTCGAGACGCGGTGGGGGCTTCGCGTCCGCAGCGTCGGCGAGCACCCGAAGGCCGCCGACACCGTCGGCATCAAGGTCAGGCGGATCCGTTGGCAGGCGATCCTCTTCGCTGGGGTGTTCGCCGGGCTCGGGGGTGCCTACTACACGGTCGGATCGACGGGGTCCTTCGACAAGAATGCGTCGTCCGGGAACGGCTTCATCGCCCTCGCGGCTGTCATCATGGGCCGGTGGCACCCGTTGTGGGCGACGTTCGCCGCGCTGTTCTTCGGTTTCATGTCGAGCCTGCGGGACCAGCTCACCTTGGTCAACAAGATCCCGAGCGAGCTGCTCACGATGACGCCCTATCTCGCGACGGTGATCGCGGTCGCCGGCTTCGTCGGACGCGTCCGGCCACCGGCCGCCGACGGCGAGCCCTACGTGAAGAGCTGACGCAATGACACATGACGCCCCGGAGATCGACTGGTCGGCCCTCGCCGCCGCCGCCACGGCAGCGATGCGGAGGGCGTATGCGCCGTACTCCGGGTTCCCGGTGGGTGTCGCCGCACTCGTCGACGACGGCCGTGTCGTCGTCGGCTGCAACGTCGAGAACGCGGCGTACGGCGTCGGGCTCTGCGCGGAGTGCGGGCTCGTCTCGTCGCTGCACGCGAGCGGCGGCGGCCGGCTGGTCGCCGTGATCTGTGTCGACGGAGACGGGGCGGTCCTGATGCCGTGCGGCCGCTGCCGGCAGCTGCTCTTCGAGCACGGCGGCCCGGGGCTGCTGATCGCCATGGGCGACGGCGTCAAGACGATGGACGACCTCCTGCCCGACGCGTTCGGGCCGCGGACGCTGACGGCGTACGTGGCGTCACACGAGAGGTAGGAGCATGGCCGAGGCGTTCGACTCAGTCGACGTGATCGTCGCCAAACGGGACGGGCACGCGCTCTCCGACGGGCAGATCGACTGGGTGGTCGATGCCTACACCCGTGGGGCGGTCGCTGAGGAGCAGATGTCGGCGCTCGCCATGGCGATCCTGCTCAACGGCATGGAGCGCCGCGAGATCAGCCGCTGGACCGCCGCGATGATCGCCACCGGCGACCGGATGGACTTCAGCGGCCTGTCGCGTCCGACGTCGGACAAGCACTCGACCGGTGGCGTCGGGGACAAGGTCACGCTGCCGCTGGCGCCGCTGGTGGCGTCCTGCGGGGTGGCGGTGCCGCAGCTGTCCGGGCGCGGGCTCGGTCACACGGGCGGGACCCTCGACAAGCTGGAGTCGATCCCGGGTTGGCGATGTGACCTGTCGTACGCCGAGATGACGGCGCAGCTTGAGTCGGTGGGTGCGGTCATCTGCGCCGCCGGGTCGTCGCTGGCACCCGCGGACAAGAAGCTCTACGCGCTGCGCGACGTCACGGGGACCGTGGAGGCGATCCCGTTGATCGCCAGCTCCATCATGAGCAAGAAGATCGCCGAAGGCACCGGCGCCCTCGTGCTCGACGTCAAGGTCGGGTCGGGTGCGTTCATGAAGGACCTCGACTCGGCCCGCGAGCTCGCTCGCACCATGGTCGACCTGGGCACGGATGCCGGTGTCACGACAGTCGCGCTGCTGACCGACATGGGTACGCCGCTCGGGCTCACCGCCGGCAACGCGATCGAGGTGCGGGAGTCGCTGGACGTCCTCGCCGGTGGAGGGCCGGCCGACGTGGTCGAGCTGACTCTCGCCCTGGCCCGCGAGATGCTTGTCGCTGCCGGTCGCGACGATGTCGACCCCGCCGACAAGCTCGCCGACGGCTCAGCGATGGACGTGTGGCGGGCGATGATCTCGGCTCAGGGTGGGGACGTGGACGCGCCGCTCCCGGTGGCGACCGAGTCCCAGGTCGTTGTCGCCTCCGCTACGGGGGTGCTGACGCGGCTCGACGCGCTCACTGTCGGGGTGGCGGCCTGGCGTCTCGGCGCCGGGCGAGCCCGCAAGGAGGACCCGGTGCAGGCCGGTGCTGGCGTCGTACTCCACGCCAAACCGGGGGATCGCGTCGAGGCGGGGCAGCCGCTGCTGAGCCTGCTGACCGATGAGCCAGACCGCTTCGCCCGCGCCGAGGAGTCGCTGACCGACGCCTACGACATCACGGACCGGTCCGAGGACGCCGGTGTCGCGTCGTACCGGCGCGACATCATCCTCGACCGCATCACCTGACCGCAACTTCCCTCTTGGATTCGCCCGCCTCGACGCGGGTAGTCGGCGCGTGGGCTGCCCGGACGAATCGCAGAGGTGGGC
>Ga0136630_1000580_pt1 | contig 14204 bp, 14 predicted proteins | sample AntDrymUQ5682106_2_FD_105496 | JGI IMG/M metagenome (GOLD analysis project Ga0136630, IMG submission 105496) | Polar desert sand microbial communities from Dry Valleys, Antarctica - metaG UQ568 (21.06) | ecosystem: Environmental > Terrestrial > Soil > Desert | place: Antarctica: Dry Valley...
CTGGTGATCGCTCCGCTGATCGGCCCGGTCATCGACAATCTCGCCGGGGGACGCCGGCTCGTCATCCAGCTCGTTGCCGTGTGTCGCATCCTGCTGTCGCTGCTGATCGCGAGATACGTCGACTCGCTGATGCTGTTTCCGCTCGTGTTCGCCGCGCTCGTGCTGCAGAAGACGTACCTCGTGTCGAAGTCGGCGCTCGTGCCGTCGGTGGTGCGCAGTGAGGACGAGCTGGTGGAGGCGAACTCGAAGCTCGGCGTCATCGCCGGCGTCTCGGGCTTTGTCGCCGTGCTGCCGGCCGGACTGTTGCAGAAGACGATCGGGAGCTCCGCAACGCTCGTCTACAGCGCGCTGCTCTTCGGCGCCGGGCTCTTCTTCGCGTCGCAGCTCGCCGCCGACCGTGTGGCATCGACCGAGTCGGAGCGCGAACAGCGGCTGCAGCTGAGGGTCACCCGGCTGCAACTCGCTGCTGTGGCGATGACGATGCTGCGCTGCGCCGTCGGCTTCATGTTCTTCCACCTCGCGTTCTGGCTGCGAGACCAGTACGACGACAGCGGCACGGCGTTCTTTGGCGCAGCGGTGGCCATGTCGGCGATCGCGATCATGACCGGCAACGCGCTCGCCCCGCGCATTCGCGCCCACGTGTCCGAGGAGAACATGCTCATCGGCTGCCTCGCGCTGTCGACGGCGGTCGGCGTCACGGCCGCGCTCTTCGGCGGCATCGTCTCGGGCATCGCGCTCGGGATGGCCGTCAACTTCTCGGCTGCGGTCGGGCGGTTGGCGTTCGAAGCGATCGTGCAGCGCGAGACCCCGCCGGCGACCCATGGCAGGGCGTTCGCGGTGTTCGAGACCCGCTTTCAGCTCGGTTGGGCGGTCGCCGGCCTGATCCCGGTGATTGTTCCGATCCCCGGCCAGATCGGCTTCCTCCTCGCCGGCGTCATCACCGCCGTCGCGCTCGCCAACTACTTCGCCGGCGTGCGATCGGTGTCGCGCCGAGCGCTCTCGATGCGTCACGCGATCTCGTCCAGGGCGAGCCGCACCGGGCGCCGTGCACCGGCGCCACGCGCTCCCACGGCGACGTCGCGGCCTGCGGAACCGGCTCCTGGTGTGCCGCCGCCTCCGGGTGCTCGGCGTCGCCGTACGAGCCCGTCACGTTCAGGTCCGCGACGCATCGGACGCCGGCCGACGTCCCCGCCACCGTCGTCGTAACGATCACACTTCGCCTGTGTCGGCAATCCCCGCATGCGTCACGTGTTCTCGCTGACACGGGCGATCTGCGTCCGCCGCAGACGGAGGAGTCTTCGTGTCGTCGACGAAGCCGACGGCGAGCCGCGGGCGGTCAGTGCTCGAGGCGGGCGAGCCAGAGCCCCGGGGCGTCGACCTCGTTGGCGGTGGGCACGGCATCGTCGCGTGACAGCAGCTGCGCCAGCGCCTCCTCGCCTGCGCGATCGACGACGCCCTGCACGAACGCCTTGCCGCGGCGCACCTGGTCGAGCCCGAGGCGGATGCCGAGCAGCCGCTCGACGAACACGTCCTCTGTCGAGGTCTCGGCCCGGCGCCGCCTGGCCGCCTCGGCGATGGAGAGCGCGTCGCCGCCGATGACGCGGGCGGCGACGGCGTCGACCACCCAGTCGAGATAGCCGACGACGACGGCGACGACGGCGTCGAGCTCCGGTGCCAGCGCTCGCTGTTCGGGAGAGCGCACGGCGCCGAGCAGGACCTCGGGGTCGTTGAACGCCCGCTGCAGCGCCTCCATCGGGTTGTCGTCGGGGCCGACGTTGCCGATCGTGTCGGTGATCGCCGACGGATCGGGCTTGAACCCGGCTGCGTGGCGCCGGACGAGATCGCTCATCCGGTCACGGATGTGCGGCGCACTGAAGAGCGTCAGGCCGGTGAGCTCGTGGGTCACGACCCACAGGCGCATCTCGTCGCGCTGCAGCGACCAGTCGTCGGCGAACTGGTCGACGCTGCCGGCGATGACCGACAACACCTGCGGCTCGCGCGGGATCGGCAGGTCGTAGATGCCGAACGCACGGCGCGCCAGGCTGCCCACCATCGAACCGACGGACATGCCCATCAACGCCGGCGCCATCATCTTGTTGAAGCCGGCCAGCATCTTCATCATCGGGTCGTCGGCGCCGAGCTGCGCGAGCTCGTCGCTGCCGAGTCCGAGGTCGTCCGAACCCTGGGCGCCGAGCGCTGTGGCCATCTCGGTGAACAGGTGGCGGTAGGCATCGAGGGTCTGCGTCGCCCACTGCGAGCGGTTGACAACGTTGATCTCGGGCGTGGCGACCTCCGCCTGCGTCACGTCGGCGACGTGCAGCGCGGCGATGCGGGCCAGCTCGTTGTACTGGATCCGCACGGCCGGGTCGACGTTGGGTTCGGACTCGCCGCGAGCTGCCGTGAGCAGCGCGAACTGCCGTGCGGCGTCCCAGTTGAGCGGGCCCTGGCTGGACATCGCCCTGGCGATCTCGGCGAACATCGGGATGGCGCTGAACGGGTCGTCGTCACCGGAACGGTCGGGAGTCGAACCCTGTGACATGGAGTCCAGGCTACGACCGTTTATCGTCGGCGCCGTGCCCATCGGTCTCATCGTGTACGGAGCCGACAGCGAGCTCGGGCGACGAGTCCTGGCGAGACTGGCGGCGTTGGCGCAGTTCGCGCTGCGTGAGGTCGGCGAACCCATCGACGTCGTGGTGCACCTCGGCAGCGGCGACCATGACGCCATCGCGCTCGCCCGCCAGAGCGTGACCGAGGGCGTCGTCGAGATGCTCGCCGGCGCGACGGCCGGCTACGCCACGCACGTCGTGCTCGTGTCGTCGGCGATGGTCTACGGCGCCGTGCCGAACAACCCCGTTCCGCTGACCGAGGAGGCAGTGCTGCGACCGGAGGTGGAGTTCGTGTACGCCCGGCAGCTCGCGACGGCCGAGGCGCTCGTCGACCAGTGGCGGCGCGACGATCTCGGTCGAACGGCGACGGTGCTGCGGCCCGTCGTCACGATGGACGCACGCGCTTCCTCGTCGCTGGCGAGGGCGCTCGCCGCGGGTTTCGGGCAACGGTTCGGTGAGGACGACCCGCCCGCTCAGTTCGTGCACCTCGACGACCTCGCTGCGGCGGTCGTCGTCGGCGCCGAGCAGCGTCTCGACGGCGTCTTCAACGTGTCCCCCGACGGATGGGTGCCCGGCGAGCGTGTGCGCGAGCTCACGGGTTCGAGCCTGCGGATGAAGCTGCCCGAGCGTGTGTCGGAGGTGTGGTCGTCGTTGCAGTGGCGGTTCCAGCGGGGACCGATCCCTCCGGGGTTGCGCCCGTACACACGGTCGCCGTGGGTCGTCGCCAATGATCGCCTGAAGGCGCACGGCTGGGCGCCGACCGTGACGAACGAGCAGGCGTACGTCGAGGGCACCGAGGCCGGATGGTGGACGATGATCACCCCGAAGCGCCGCCAGGAGCTCTCGCTCGGGGCGATGGTGGCCGGTCTCGTCGCCGGCCTCGTGGCCGGGTTCAGTCTCTGGCGTCGTTGGCGTCGACGACGTTGATGGTGTCGTCGGCGACGAGCAGCAACACGTCGCCGCGCTCGTCGATCACTGCGACGAGTTCTCCGCGCTCGTCGAGCAGGAGCGTGCCCGCCTCGAGGGTTGAACCGCCGATGTCGTCGAGCGTGACGTCGAGCGCTGCGTCGCCGACGACGATGACGCGGTCGTTGGTCGCAGGAGCCGACATCGCGACCGTGTAGCGGGCGCTCTCGCTCGCCGCAGTGGACTCCCACATCAGCGTCGTGTCACCGGCTCGCACCATCGCCCAGCGCTGCTCGATGCGTTCCGTGGCGGCGAACTTCACGCGCACCACCTCGTTCGATGCGGGCGGCGCCATGAACATCGCCGCCGGTCCCGGCGAGCGCGAGGACGACGGTGCGACAACCTCCTCGCGGCTCGGTGTGACCATCAGCGCAGCCATCGCGATCGCCACGAGTCCGAGCGTCCCACCGACGATGGCGACCGTCCTCGCCTTGGTCGACACGGGTTCCTGCGGATGCGCCGGCAGTTCGGAGGGATGGCGCCACGGGCGCTCGTGCGGCGGTGGGACGTGGCTCACGAAGGCGCCACGGTAGCGGTGCTCGCTCGCCCCGTCCGGTCGCCACCAGCGATCACAAAGTCAGACTTCGATGCGTCGCAGAGGGAATCGGGTCGTCGCATCCGACGCTCTCGTCCGTGTCAGCGATAACACTCGGCGAAGTCGGACTGTGCTGACATGGGATGCTTCTGTCCAGACCCTGCTGGTTCGGGGACACCAGAGCCGGACGATGGGCCTGTGTGGGTTGCAGCTACGATCGACCCGGTGCGGTCTGCTGGTGAGGGCGAGAACTGGTTGGCGCTGACCGACGAGGAGCTCCCCTTGGAACGCGCCCACGACTGGGCCGTCCGTCCCGACTGCGGGGCCGTCGTGGTGTTCTCCGGCACGGTCCGAGACCACGCAGAAGGGCGCGATGACGTGGTCTCGCTGACCTACGAGGCCTACGACGGCCAGGCCGAACGCTGCTTCGCCGACATCGCCGCCCAGACGCGGACACGCTGGCAGGGGGTCGGACGGATCGCGATCCTGCACCGCCTCGGCACGCTGCCGGTCGGCGCCGCATCGGTCGTCGTCGCCGTCTCGGCACCACACCGCGACGAGGCGTTCGCTGCGGCCCGTTTCACCATCGACGCCGTCAAGGCGTCGGCACCCATCTGGAAGAAGGAACACTGGTCGGGCGGCGACGCATGGGGCACCGGCGCGACCGACATCGTCGAACCGGCGACGCTCCCCGGCGGCACCCCCGTCGAGGACGGCGCGACCCGGTGACGACTGCGCTCATCATCGGCGCAGCGGCGCTGGTCGTCGTCGTACTCGTCGTGCTGCTCGTCATGTCGCGCCGACGTTCGGGCGGTGACACCGTCGCCGCATTCCAACGCCACATCGACGCCCTGAGCCCCTCGGCGCGCAAGCCGACGGTCGATCGCGTGCAGGAGCTCGACAGCGAACGGCGCGCCGACGCGAACGATGCACGCGACAGAGAAGGCCGTCACGATGGCTCGTGACCGTCACGCCGGAGGTCACGATGGCTCGTGACCTTCACGCCGGAGGTCACGATGGCTCGTGACCTTGCAATCGACCTCGGCACCGCCAACACGCTCGTCTACATGAAGGGTCGCGGCATCGTGCTCAACGAGCCGTCCGTGATCGCCCTCAACCGCCAGACCGGTGAGGTGCTGGCCACCGGGTTGGCCGCGTGGCAGATGATCGGTCGCACGCCGGGCTACATCGTCGCCGTGCGTCCCCTGCGTGGCGGCGCGATCACCGACTTCGAGATCACTGAGCGCATGATCCGCTTGCTGCTGCAGCGAGTCGGTGTCAGCCGCTTCACACGGCCCAAGGTCGTCATCTGCGTGCCGTCGGCCATCACCGAGGTCGAACGGCGAGCCGTCACTGACGCCGCCCGCCGTGCCGGCGCCGCCGACGCGAACCTCATCGAGCAGCCGATGGCCGCCGCGATCGGCGCCGATCTCCCCATCGACGAACCCGTCGGCAACATGGTCATCGACATCGGCGGCGGCACGAGCGAGACCGCCGTCATCTCACTCGGCGGCATCGTCGCCCTCGAGGCGGTGCGCGTTGGTTCGTTCGACATCGACAACTCGATCCAGAACCATGTGCGGCGTGAGCACGGCATCGCCATTGGCGAGCGCACGGCGGAAGAGATCAAGAAGCGCATCGGCTCTGCCGACCCGACCCCCGACGAGAGCCAAGCGGAGGTGCGCGGGCGGGACATGATGACCGGTCTGCCGAAGACGGTGCTGCTCACTCCCGAGGAGATCCGGTTCGCCATCGAGGACGTCGTCTCGTCCGTCGTCGCCTCGGTCGTGCGGTGTCTCGCCAAGGCGCCGCCCGAGCTGTCCCAGGACTTCCTCGTGCGCGGCATGTACCTCGTCGGCGGCGGCGGGTTGCTGCGTGGGCTGGCGCAACGCATCGAGCGAGAGACACAGGTGCCGGTGAAGATGTCGACCGTCCCGTTGGAGGCCGTCGTCCTCGGCGCCGGCCACGTGATCGAGCACTACGAGCAACTGAGGGGCATGTTCATGGGCGCCCGTCGCTGATGCAGTTCCGGTCCGACGCCACCGAGGAGATGCGGCGCGGGCTCGACGACATCAGAGCGTCCTTCGACGTGCCGGGCGAGTTCCCTGCCGAGGTCGTCGCTGCCGCCGAGGCGGCTGCCGCCAGACCGCTCGGCGACGAGCACGTCGACCGCACGGCGTGGGAGTTCGTGACGCTCGATCCTGCGGCGTCGAAGGACCTCGACCAGGCGTTCCACATCGAGATGGACGGCGAGGTGGTCGTACTGCACTACGCCATCGCCGACGTCGACTGGTTCGTGCAGCCCGGTGATGCCGTCGACGTCGAGGCCTGGAAGCGCGGGGTCACCATCTATCTCCCCGATCGCCGCGCGCGGCTCTATCCCGAGGTGCTGTCGGAGGGCGCCGCCAGCCTGCTGCCCGACGAGGTGCGCCCGGCGTACGTGTTCACAGTGCGCATCGCCGCCGACGGCGGCGTCACGCTCGCCGGTTGCGAGCGGGCCGCGATCCGCAGCAGGGCGAAGCTGGCGTACGACGCCGTCACGCCAGAGCAGCTGCCGGACGGTTTCGACGAGCTGTCACGGCGCATCGTCGCCGCCGAGGACGCACGAGGCGCACCGCGCGTCGAGCTGCCCGAGCAGGAGCTCGAGCGTGACGACACCGGCACCTGGTCGTTGACGTTCCGCCCCCGGCTCGACAGCGAGAATCGCAACGCCGGCATGTCGCTGGCGTGCAACCTCGCCGTCGCCGATGCGCTGTTCGAGGCGAAGACCGGACTGTTCCGCACGATGCCGGAGGTCGACGAATCTCACGTCGGACGGCTGCGCCATGTGGCCCGTGCCGTCGGGCTCGACTGGCCCGACGGCACGTCACTCGCCGGTTTCCAGCGTTCACTCGCCGACGACGACCCGAAGGCGGCTGCGTTCTTGATGGCGATCCGCCGCGCCGCGGGCGGTGCCACGTATGAGCCGTTCCGTGAGGGCGAGCGCCCGTGGCACAGCGCGATGCAGGCGACGTACGTCCATGCCACCGCGCCACTCCGGCGTCTCGCCGACCGCCACGTCATCGCTGCCGCGTATGCCGTGGCCAACGGCCAGCCCGTGCCCGATTGGGCCGACGAGGCGTTCGCCGCCCTGCCCGAACGCATGGATGCCGCAGAGGAGCTCGCGTCGCGGGTCGAGCGCGCCGCCGTCGACCTCGCAGAGGCCGTGTTGCTGTCGGGCCGCGGAGGCGAGCAGTTCGACGCCGTCGTGATCAGCGAGGACGGCAAGGACGCTCAGATCCAGATCACCGAACCGGCGGTCCTGGCACGTCTCACGGCGCGCAAGGTCGACCCCGGCGACCGGATCACCGTGCGCGTCGGCGAGGTCGACGTCGCTGCACGCGTGGTCCACCTCGAACGCGTCGGCTGAACCGCTGCCGCGTCAGGACGCTCGTTCGACGAGCTGGGCGCCGTCCACCTGGCTGACGACGTAGAGGTCGTCGCCGACCTGATCGATGCTGACCGGGGAGGCGACCGAGCCGAGCTCGACGATCTCGCCGTCACCCTCACCCTCGAAGTCGACCGCCCACACCTCGCCCGAGCAATAATCGGCGAACACGTAGTAGCCGCGCAGCTCGGGGATCGCCGATCCCCGGTACGCCACCCCGCCAGTCACCGAGCAACGCCCCTCCTCATGGGTGTACGTGTAGCGCGGCGGCGTGTGGCCCGCCTCCGACTGGTCCTCGTTGAAGCGTTCGTTGCCCTCGAACGCGCTCCACCCGAAGTTGACGGCCTTGCCCGCAGAGAACCCGCCCGTGGCGCCGGCGACGTCGATCTCCTCCACGCGTCCCTGACCGACGTCGGCGATCCACAGGTCGCCCGTCGCCTGGTCGAACGAGAAACGCCACGGGTTGCGCAGACCCGACGACCAGATCTCGGCGAGCGCACCGGACGTGCCGACGAACGGGTTGTCCGCCGGGGTGTTGAAGCCGTCCTGACCGTCGGCGACGACCGGATCGATGCGCACCATCTTGCCGAGCGGTGTCGACAGCGACAGCGCGTTGCGCTGCGGATCGTCGGCCGATCCGCCGTCGCCGAACCCGATATAGAGGTACTTGTCGGGCCCGAAGACGAGATTGCCGCCGTTGTGGTTGTCGTAGGGCTGGTCGACGGCCATCACCTCACGCTGCGACGCCGGGTCGAGCGATCCCGTCGCCGTCACGGCGTACTCGGCGATCACCGTGTCGCCCGACGTGTCCGTGTAGTTGACGTACGCGAGCGGGAGGTCGGGGTGGAAGGCGAGCCCCAGCAGACCCTGCTCGTTGCCCGTGCTCACCTCGGCCTGCAGGTCGAGCACGGGCGACGTCGAGTTGTCGTCGGCGAGGACGAGCACCTGACCTCGCTGCGCGACGACGTACTTCCTGCCGCCCGGCCGCTGCACGATCTTGACGAGCCCTTCGCCACCGACCCCGTCGGCGAACGTGACCGCGGGATCGCCGAGCGGACCCGTCGGACCCGTCGGCGCCGCAGTGGTGCTGCCGGTCGCACCGGTCGCTGGCGCCGTCCCGCCGACCTCGCTCGTGCTGATGGGCGAGCTCGACCCCGATGTCGCCGTGCCGGGCTGGCCCGTCAGGTCTGGCAACGTGTCGAGTGACTCCGGCTCGTCGTCGCCTCCGCACCCGGCGATCGCCAGCGTCGCCACGATCGCCACCGTCGTCAGTCGTCGTCGCATGTTCATCGTCGTACCCGTACCAATCCTTCTTGCATAACACTCACTGCAAGTGCGCCGTCGCGCGTGTAGATCTCGCCGCGGGCGAGCCCTCTCGCGCCGCTCGTGGAGATCGCCTGCTGGTCGTACAGCAGCCACTCGTCGGCGCGGAACGGTCGGTGGAACCACATCGCGTGATCGAGGCTCGCCATCTGGATGCCGGTGTCGTTCCACCCGAGCCCGAACGGCAGCAGCGTCGTGTCGAGCAGCGTCATGTCGCTGGCATACGTGACGACACAGGCATGCACGACGTCGTCGTCGGGCAGCGAGCCGGCGGCGCGGAGCCACACCTGTTGGCCGGACGCAATGACCCCGGCGCGCGACATCGGGTCGTCTCGGATGTAGCGGACGTCGATCGGGCGTGGCCGGTCCCACGACGGCCCCAGCGCCTCGCGGTGCGGTTCCATCCTCGTCTTCCAGTCGGCCAGCCCGTCGGGATCGGGGAGGTCCGGCGGCATCGACTCCTGGAAGTCGAGGCCGGTCTCGCCGATGTGGAAGCTGGCGTGCAGGTTGAAGATCGCCCTGCCGTGCTGGATCGCCATCACGCGCCGTGTCGTGAAGCTGCGACCGTCGCGGAGGCGGTCGACGTCGTACAGGATGGGTTTGGTCGGATCGCCGGGACGCAGGAAGTAGGCGTGCAGCGAGTGGACGCTGCGGTCCGGCTCGTCGACCGTGCGGGCGGCGGCGACGAGCGCCTGACCGGCCACCTGGCCACCGAACACGCGCTGCATGCTCTCGTCGGTCGAGCGGCCGCGGAACATGTTGACCTCGATCGGTTCGACGTCGAGGAGTGAGAGCAGCTCCTCGAGCACGTCACCTGGCACGGCGCCATGTTGCCACCGCTACCGTGCGCACGTGGAACTCCCCGGCAGCTGGCGCACGGTGGCGCTGGCGACGAAGGGCTTCATGCCGGCGGAGGAGGGAGACGCGCTCCACGCAGCGGCGCTCGAGGCGGCAGCGGCGGTGCCCGACCTGCCGTTCGTAGAAGTCGGTTCGTACTGCGGGCGGTCGACCATCTGGCTCGCTGCTGCAGCACGCATTGCAGGTCGTGTCGTCTTCGCCGTCGATCACCATCGCGGCTCGGAGGAGAACCAGCGTGGGTGGGAGCATCACGATCCCGACGTCGTCGACGACGAGGTCGGGCTGATGGACACGCTGCCGTTCCTGCGCAGGGCGCTGTTCGACGCCGGTGTCGAGGACTGGGCGATCCCGGTGGTCGGGCGTTCGGCGCTCGTCGCCGCCCACTGGACGACGCCGGCGTCGCTCGTGTTCATCGACGGCGGCCACGGTGTCGAACCGGCGCGCGCCGACTTCGCAGGATGGTCAACGGTCGTCGCTGTCGGCGGCACGCTGGCGATTCACGACGTCTTTCCCGACCCTGCCGACGGCGGCCGCCCGCCGTACGAGGAGATCTACCTCCCTGCGTTGGCTGCGGGCTTCGTGGAGCGATCGGTGACGGGCGCGCTGCGCGTGCTCACACGGGCGTGACGAAAAGCCGCGACGCCGGTGTCGCGGCGGCGATTCCGTCGGCGGCGAGCACCACCGCAGCCGCCGTGTAGGACGTGCGCTCGTCGAACGGGAACCGCACACCGTCGGGGTAGACGATGCCCGTGTAGTACGACCCGTCCTCGAGGCGGTGCCCGGCGATCCAGGCCAGCAGGTCGGTCGCCGTGGCGGCGTCGCCGATCGCGGCGAAGGCGAGTGCACATTCTGCGGTCTCCGACGCCGTCACCCACGGCTCGTCGCTCACGCAACGGACACCGTGATGCTCCATCACGAACTCGTCCCACTTGTCGGCGAGGCGTGCCTTGGCTGCATCGCCGCGCAGGGCACCGCCGAGCACGGGGTAGTACCAGTCCATCGCCCACCGCGTCTTCGGCTCGAACGACTCGGGGTGCTGCTGGATCACGACATCGAGCCGGTCGGCGGCCGCGCGCCAGCAGGGCTGGGGGTCGCCGAGGACGCTGCCGAGCGCGGCGCCGCAGTGCAGGGCGTGCCGGATGCTCGACGAGCCGGTGAGGAGCGCGTAGTCCCACGGCGCGGCGTCGACCTCTCTCGCCCACAGGATCGTCCCGTCGGCGCGCCGCATGCTCAGCACCCATTCGAGCGCAGCGACGACGGTTGGCCACAACTCGCGAACGACCGTGTCATCCCCGGTCGTGAGCCAGTGGTGGAACACGCCGGTCGCCACGTAGGCGCAGACGTTGGAGTCGAGCTTCGTGTCCTCGATCGATCCGTCGGGGAGGTAGTAGTTGTGCCAGCTGCCGTCGCTGCGTTGCGTATCGGCCAGCCAGCGGTACGCAGCCAGCGCCTCGGTGTGCAGACCCGCGACGTCGAGCGCCATGGCCGACTCGACATGGTTCCACGGGTCGCAGTGTCCGCCGGGAAACCAAGGAATCATCCCCGAGGGCAGTTGCAGCGAGGCGAGGTGCGCACCGCTGCAGCGAACCTCGTCGGCCGTCAACACGCCGGGGATGTGGGGGACGTCGTTCATGTGGGGGAGACCACCTGGGTTGCCGAGTGGCACGGTGTGCCTGGCTTCGTTGCGTAGAACACCGTGGACTTGCCCATCAGGGGGCCGAGCACCCGTTCGGCGACACGGGTGGTGCGCGGCTGGGAGACGATGTCCCACTCGAGGAAGCGACGGTACCTGGCGACGAGCGGGTGCTGCTCGTCGTGCGGTCCGACGGCGCAGCGCAGCCACCAATAGGGCGTGTGCAGTGCGTGCGCCCGGTGCGAGCCGTCCACGTCGAGCCCAGCGGCGCGGAGCTTCGCCGCCAACTCGGTCCTGGCGTAGATGCGGACGTGACCGCCCGGCACGGCCGGGGCGTGGTACTCGTCGGAGAGCTTCCAGTTGACGACCTCGGGGAACCAGCTGGGCACCGTCGCCACGAGTCGACCGCCGGGTCGCAGCACCCGCGTCAACTCGGTGATCGCGCTCACGTCATCGGGGATGTGCTCGAGCACCTCCGACGTGATCACCACGTCGAACGTGGCGTCGTCGAAGGGGAGCGCGGTGGCGTCGCCGCGCAGCACGCCGGCGACTCTGTCGTGGGCGATCTCGCCCGCCTCCACCAGTGCCGCGAACGTGTCGCGTGTGCTCGCCACCTCACCGGCCTCGTGGTCGAGGGCGACCACGCGCGCGCCGCGGCGGGCGACCTCGAAGGCATGGCGACCGAATCCGGCGCCCGCGTCGAGCACGAGCGTCTCCGGCGTGAGTTCGAGCCGGTCGAAGCGCAGCGTCAGCACTCGACGTCGAGCCTTCCGTTGCGTGTCAGCATGTCGACGCTCTCTGGCATCGCCAGCACGGCCCGGTAGTGGCTCACGGTCTGCTCGGCGCAGCGCCGCCACGTCCAGCGATCGAGCACCCGCCGTCGTCCGGCCTCTGCGACCCGCGACGCCAGGACGCGGTCGTCGAGACCGCGTGCGATCGTCGCTGCGAGCGCATCGGCGTCGCCCGCCCGGCACTGCAGCACGGTGTCGCCGTCGGCACCGGTGACCTCGCCCAGCGCGCCGCCGTCGGTGGCGACGAGCGTCGTCCCGGTGGCCATCGCCTCGATGGCGGGAAGGCTGAACCCCTCGTAGAGGCTCGGCACGACGGCGAGCTCGGCCTGCGCGTAGAGCTCGACGATGCGCTCGTCGGGGACACCGGTCACGAACTCGATGTGCTCGCTCAACCCGAGGCGCTCGATCATGTCCATGGTCTTGCCCGGCTTCGGCTTGGAGATGATCGTCAGGCTGAGGTCGCGCTCGGTGCGCAACTTGGCGAACGCCTCGATGAGGAACGAGAGGCCCTTCAGCGCCACGTCCGCGGACGCCGTCGTGACGAGTCGCCCGGGGATGCGCTCGACCTGGGGCAGTGGGTGGAACAGCTCCGGGTCGACGCCGACGGGCACGAGGTGCATGCGGTCGCGCTCGACGCCCATGTCCCTGTGGATGTCGTCGATCGAGTTCTGGCTGACGACGAGGATCCGCGGCAGGCGCGACGCGACGCGACCCTGCATCTTGACGAACGAGTACCACCGCCCGACCGACCAGCGCTTCCAGCGCGTCGGGGCGTGGTCCATCTCGAGCGCTCGATCCCGCGTGATCGGGTGGTGGAGGGTGGCGATTGTGGGGATCTTGCCGGCGAGGCGCAGGATCCCGTAGCCGAGGCACTGGTTGTCGTGCACGAGGTCGAACTCGCTGGCTCGCGGGCCGAGCTCACGGAAGGCCCGCGCCGAGAACGCAAGCGGCTCGGAGAACGTGCCGGCGGAGAACTGCAGCACTTCGAGCAGGTCTTCGCGGTTCTTGATCTCCCAGAACCCCGGCGCCCGACCGGGGAAGTGATCGTTGAAGATGTCGAGGCTCGGCAGCTTCGTGAGCGCCACCCGCGGATCGAGCACGGGGTACGGCTGGCCGCTGAACACCTCGACGTGGTGGCCGAGATCGGCCAGTGCCTTCGTCAGGTGACGGGTGTAGATGCCCTGGCCGCCGACGTGCGGCTTGCCGCGATAGGTCAGGTAGGCGATGCGCAGCGGCCGGTCGCCGGTGGGCGAGGCGGGCGTGGCGATCGGACCGGACATGGCTGTTGCAGGATATCGGTCGGTCATCGCGGAGTTACCGCCGGGTAGCCAGCGGCCAGAGGTCGGGATGTGCCCGTGTCGCGCCAGGATGGGGAGCGTGCGAGCAGTGGTGCAGCGGGTGTCGTCGGCGTCGGTCGAGGTCGCCGGTGACGTCGTCGGCGCGATCGGTCGCGGCATGGTCGTGCTCGTCGCTGTCACCCACGACGACGACGCGTCGAAGTCGACGAAGCTGGCGACCAAGCTCTGGAACCTGCGCATCTTCGACGACGACGACGGCGTCATGAACCGCTCGCTCGCCGATCTCTCCGGCTCCGAGGCCGCGGGCGTGCTCGTCGTCAGCCAGTTCACGCTCTACGGCGACACGTCGAAGGGGCGCCGGCCGAGTTGGATCGCCGCTGCCCACCCCGACGTGGCTGAACCGCTCGTCGACGCTGTTGTGGCGCAGCTCGTGGCCCTCGGCGCGCGGGTCGAAACGGGACGGTTCCGCACCGAGATGGCGCTGACGCTCGTCAACGACGGCCCCGTCACGGTCATCGTCGACGTCTGACCGGCTGCGCGAACGTTATGACGTCGTCGACGGTTCGGTGAGCTGAGGGCGCCGGCGGGCGGCCACGTGCAACGCCACGAGGCAGAGCGCAACGACGGCGATCCAGGGCCGCTCGCCGAGACGGACGTACCAGGTGCGTCCGTCTCGCAGATCGATCTCGGCTCGCAGCACCGTGCGCTCGCTGACGCCGCTGCGCATCAGCACTTCGCCGTCGGCGTCGATGACGGCGGTGAAACCC
>Ga0136630_1000582_pt1 | contig 14185 bp, 12 predicted proteins | sample AntDrymUQ5682106_2_FD_105496 | JGI IMG/M metagenome (GOLD analysis project Ga0136630, IMG submission 105496) | Polar desert sand microbial communities from Dry Valleys, Antarctica - metaG UQ568 (21.06) | ecosystem: Environmental > Terrestrial > Soil > Desert | place: Antarctica: Dry Valley...
CGCCATTTTGAAGCATCGCCTCTTCGACATAGACCTCATCATCAACCGCACCCTCGTCTATGGTGCCCTGACCGCGTGCGTCGTCGGGATATACGCCTTCGTCGTCGGATATTTGAGCGTGCTTTTCCAGACGGGCGGAAATTTGCTCTTCTCTCTCGTCGCGACCGGAGCCGTCGCGGCGCTCTTCGCTCCCCTCCGCGAACGCCTCCAACGCCTCGTCAACCGCCTCATATACGGCGCGCGCGACGACCCATACGCGGTGGTCTCGCGCCTCGGTGAGCGCCTCGAAGCCACCCTCGCACCGGACGCCGTGCTTCCCGCGATAGTCGGAACGATCCGGGACGCCCTCAAACTCCCGTACACCGCCATCGAACTCCCACGGGAAGATGGGTTCGAGACCGCTGCGACCGCGGGCGAACCTTCCACCGAACCACTCCGCCTCCCCCTTTCCTATCAGGGAGAAACGGTGGGACGGCTCCTCCTCGGGCCGCGCTCTCCGAACGAGGACTTCTCCGCCACCGACCGGAAGTTGATGGACGACCTCGCGCACCATGCGGGCGTCGCCGTGCATGGCGTCCGTGTGATGACGGATCTCCAACGTTCGCGGGAAAAACTGGTGCTCGCTCGCGAGGAGGAGCGGCGGAGGCTTCGGAGAGACCTCCACGACGAACTCGCCCCGACGCTCGCCGCGCTCGGCTTGACCGCCGCGACGGTGGGAGAACTCATCGAGGCCGACCCGAAAAGAGCCGCCTCGGTCAACGACAAGCTCCGAATGGAGATCCGAAATACCGTCGGCGAGGTGCGCCGCCTCGTCTACGACCTCCGTCCCCCGGCCCTCGACGAGCTCGGCCTCGCCGAAGCCATCAGAGAACGAGCCGCCCGATACGGAGGTTTCCGCGTGACCGTGGAGGTCTCGAACCTCCCGTCGAACCTTCCCGCCGCCGTGGAGGTCGCCGCGTACCGCATCGTTCAGGAAGCGCTCATGAACGTCGCCCGCCACGCCGAGGCTCGCAAGTGTGCCGTCCGGATGTCGTGTCCGGAGGAGCGGTTTTTGGACATCGAAGTCGTGGACGACGGCGTCGGGATGCCCGCCTCGCCGAAGCCGGGCATCGGCCTCTCCTCGATGCGCGAACGCGCCGCCGAACTCGGAGGAGGGTGCGAGATCGGGAATGTCTCGTCGGGCGGAGTCCGCATCTTCGTCCGGCTGCCGTTGCCGGAGGAGCCTTCGGAAAACAAAGCCCCGAAATCCGATGCCTGAGACCTTGAAAACCATGATCGCCGACGACCACCCACTCTTCCGCGATGGAATGCGCGGCCTCCTCTCGACGACGGACGACATCGAAGTGGTCGGCGAGGCGAAGAGCGGGGAAGAGGCCGTGGAGCTTTCGAGCGAGCTTCGCCCGGATGTCATCCTCATGGACATAAAAATGCCGGGCGGCAACGGCATCGAGGCGACGAGGCGCATCCTCGCGGAGAATCCGGACATCCGCATCCTCGTCGTGACGATGTTCGAGGACGACGCCTCGGTGTTCACGGCGATGCGGGCGGGCGCTCGCGGCTACGTCCTCAAAGACGCCGAAAAGGACGACATGATCGGCGCCATCCGAACGGTCGGGCGCGGCGGCGCGGTCTTCGGCCCCGGCGTCGCCTCGCGCCTCACCGACTTCTTCACCACCGCCCGCCCCGCCGCCCCGAAAGAGGCTTTCCCGACCCTCACCGACCGCGAGCGCGAGATGCTCCACCTCATGGCGAAAGGCGCCTCGAACGCCGAGATAGCCATCCTCCTCTCCCTGAGCGGCAAAACCGTCGCCAACTATGTCTCGAACATCCTCGTCAAGCTGCAAGTCGCCGACCGGAAAGAAGCCGCCCGCCGCGCCCGCGAGTCCGGCCTCGGTGGCTAGTGAACTGAAAGTCTACTTTACAGTATACTAATTTGTATGGGTACCACGATCCGGGTTACAGACGCGACCAAGAAGAAAGTCAGGGATCTCGCGAACATCATGGGCAAGCAGATGGGTTCCGTCGTCGAGGAGGCGGTGGCCGAGTATGAGCGCAAGATTTTCTGGGAGCGGACGAACGAGAGGTACGCGGAGCTTCGCCGGGATCGGGAGGAATGGGCGAGGATCGAAGCCGAGCGCGAGGGTGAGTCGGGCGCTTTGCGGGACGGCTCCGATTGACGGAGGCGAGGCAGGGCGATGTCTGGCTCGTTGACTTCGGCGTCCCCGTCGGGCGCGAGCAAGGCTATCGGCGACCCTCTGTCGTTGTGTCTTCGGACATGCTCAACTCCGGCCCCGGAGGCGTGGTCGTCGTGGTTCCCGTGACCACCGCGCACCGTGGGTTGCCATCGCATGTCGAGGTCGAGGCGTATATAAGCGGATTGGATGAGGTCAGCTACGCGAAGTGTGAGGACGTGAAATCCATCTCGGTCGAGCGGCTGGAAAGACGCTTCGGCGCCGTTCCGCCGGAGGTTCTCGCCCGCATCCGGCAGATTCTTCGTTATCTCTTCGAACTATAGGGACGCTTTCCACCCGCGTTCGAGGAAGGAGCCGGGGATCATAACTGCTTTTCCCGACTCCCCGCGCTCGAAACGAGCGAAGCGAGCGCCTCCCCGCTGCCCGTCCTTAAAAAGCCTCCGGATGCATCTCCTCGGCGATTTCGCGTATCGCCTCCGTGATGCGCGGCCCCGGTCGGCTAAGCGATGCGTCGTCCACCGCGACAACGTTGTTTTCCTCGACCGCCGTGAGCGATGAGTATCCGGGTCGTTCGGCCACATCCTCCGGCGTGATGCCGACCGACTCGCCGATGAGATAGTATTCCGGGTCGCGTTCGATGACGGTCTCGGCGGAGTATGTCGGATAGCCTTCGTTCGTGTCGGCGGCGATGTTCTCCGCCCCGGCGACTTCGAGTCCGTCGTGGACGAAGCTCCCCGGCCCCACCGTTTGAAGCGGATCGTTGAAAACTTCGTAGAAAACCGTCGGCTCCGGCTCTCCCTCGACCGCCGCCGATATTTCTTCGAGGTCGGAGCGGAGTTCCTCTTCGAGTTCGCGCCCGGCCTCCGGCTCCCCGGCGGCGCTTCCGACGAGTTCCATGCTCGCCACGACTTCATCGAGGGTTTGCGGGTTGACGACGACGACATCGGCGTTCGTTTGCTCTTCGAGGTCTTCGGCGACATCGCGGGTCGTCGAGTCGTATGAATGGAAGAGGAGGTCGGTGTCGAGTTCGAGGAGCCTCTCGATGTTGACTTGCTGGAAGTCCCCGATCTTGGCTATGTCCGCGACCTCCTCGGGATACGCATCCGCCGTCGTGACCCCGACGACCTTCTCCCCGGCCCCGACCTCGAACAACGTCTCCGTGACGCTCGGAGCCATCGAGGCGATGTTCTCCGGCTCGGAGTCAATGGTGATCTCGCGTCCGAGCGAGTCGGTTATTTCGACCGGATACCCGGCGCCATCCGAACCCCCCGAAGCCATCGTCGTCTCGGCTCCGTTCGTACTTTCGGTCCCTTCGCCGGACGGGCTTCCGGCGCACGCGGACGACAATGACATCGCGGCGAGCATGATCGCGGCATAGAAAACAGCGCGAATAGAAATTACGCGGAAAGGCTTTTGGCTTTCTCGACTTTCTCGCACGGTGGAACCTCCCTGTGTCGGTTGGAAATTGCTTTTCCGAAACGGAAGGTTTTTAGGAGAATCCTGTGGCGTCCATGGAACCGGCTCCCTCCTCGAAGAGTCTGTGGCTTATGGCGCCGGGCCAGGTTTCCTGGCTCGCGGCTCGAACGATGTGGTTTCGCAGCCTTCCCGAGTTTCCACTCAGTGGCCGGAGAGTGTCCTCCGACGAAACCCATCTCGCCGCTCACAGTGGCGGGACCGCTCCGGTTTCGCACCGGATTCCCTTTGCCACAGCGCCTTGCGTCTGTCCCGGAAAGACTACCACTTCGCGCCACCGCTTTCGAAAGCGCCGAGATACGAAGCCCGGGTGGCGGGTTTGTGGGAATTCTCCGATTCATGAGGTCGGGAAATACGACTCACGAAGCGAGAGTGAGGCGACGCGCCTCCCGAATCACGGGAGCCAAGCGACCCCACGAACCCGCCAACGACGGGATCCCCGCCCGGATCCGGTACGAATTCCGCCATGCTTCGATGAAAACAGCGTACGACGAAACGATCCGCCGCCCCCCTCCGGCGAACGGGAGGCGCGGCGGATCGGCGAAAATAGCTTTTCCTGAAATCTGAAACTTTTTTTACAACGTCTCGCGCTGGCGCTTGAGTTGCCCATACGGATGCCCCGTGTGCAATCTCACCATCGAGTTCATCTCGTCAATCCGTTCGAGGGCGAGGGTGTCGGCGGCGGTCTGCGTAGGGGAGCCGTCGCGCTTCGAGATGGCGATGATGCTCTTCACCGACTCGTATATCCCCATCACCCGCCGCGTCGAACGTGTCTCGTTGTACCCTTCGAGTTCGTCGGCGACGTTTATGAGGCCGCCCGCGTTTATGACGTAATCCGGCGCGTAAAGTATGCCCCGCTCCGCGAGCGACTCCCCGTGCCGGGGTTCGAGAAGCACATTGTTCGCCGCGCCCGCGATCACCTCGCACCGGAGCTTCGGGATGGATTCGTCGTCGAGGATGCCCCCGAGGGCGCACGGCGCGAACACGTCGCACTCGACCGACATGATCCCGTCCGGCTCGACCGCTCTCGCCCCGAACTCTCCGACGACCCGCTCGACGTTCTCCTTCCTAACGTCGGTGACGACGAGGTTCGCGCCGTCTTTGTGGAGGAGTTCGCACAGATAATATCCGACGTGTCCGAGTCCTTGAACGGCGACGGTTTTTCCTTCGAGCGAGGCCGAGCCGAACTTGTCCTCGGCGCACGCCTTCATTCCCTGGAAGACACCGAGCGCGGTGAACGGCGACGGGTCGCCCGAGCCGCCATACGTCTTGTCCACCCCGACGACGAATGACGTCTCGACTTGGATGTTCACCATGTCCTCGGTCGTCGTCCCGACGTCCTCCGCGGTTATGTATCTCCCGGCGAGCGTCTCGATGTACCGCCCGAAAGACCGGAAAAGCGCCTCCGATTTGTCTTTGTGCGGGTCGCCGATGATGACGGATTTCCCGCCGCCGAGATTGAGTCCCGACGCCGCTGCTTTGTATGTCATACCCCGGGCGAGTCGGAGGGCGTCGTTGACGGCCTCTTCTTCGGTGGCGTACGGGTACATTCGGCAGCCGCCGAGCGCCGGGCCGAGGGTCGTGTTGTGGATGCAGATTATGGCTTTCAGCCCCGTGGAGGGATCGTGGCAGAATACGATTTGCTCGTAGCGATACTCCTCGAGCCTCTCGAAAATTCGCATGATTTTCTCCTTTCCCGTCCATCAAAGTCCGGGAGGATATTGTACCGACCGAACGGGACGATTTTCCACCCGGTTCGCTGTCGCCGCGCTTGTCCGGGGCGGGCATGCGATGTATATATTGCGGGTTTTGGAAACTTCGAGAGCATCGGGAACGAGAAATCGCGTATGAAGAAATCGGTCGAAAACACATCGGACATGGCTTTGATCCTCGTCATGCTCCTCGGGGCTTTCGTCGCGATTTTGAATGAAACCTTCCTGAACGTCTCGCTGCCGCAATTGGCCGAAGATTTGGGAGTCTCCGCGAGCACGGCGCAATGGCTGACGAGCGGATATTTGCTTGTCATCGGCATCCTCGTCCCGATCACGGCTTTCCTCGTCCAAAGTTATACGACGCGGCAATTGTTTTTCGTCGCGATGGGGTTGTTCTCACTCGGGACGCTCGTCGCGGGAGTATCGCCGAACTTCGCGGTTTTGATGTCCGGGAGGATCATTCAAGCCGGCCGGAACCGCGTTGATTTTGCCGCTCCTCACGAACGTGATCCTCGCTCTCATCCCGCCCGAGAGGCGGGGTTCGGCGATGGGGACGCTCGGCATCGTCATCATGGTCGCTCCGGCTGTCGGGCCGACTCTTTCGGGCTGGATCCTCGGCGTCGCCTCGTGGCGCGCCCTCTTTTTCGGCATCCTCCCGATTTCCCTCGCCGTCCTCGCATACTCCGTCTTCACCCTCCGAAACGTCACCGAGCAAACATACCCGAAGGTGGATTTCCTCTCGTTTCTCCTCTCCGCTCTCGGCTTCGGCGGCATCGTCTTCGGAGCGTCGAGCGCGGGCGAAGGCGGCGGCCTCGCAAGCCCGGAGGTATACATTCCGCTCGCCGTCGGGGTCGTCGCGCTCGCGCTCTTCGTGTGGCGGCAGCTCACGCTCCGGGAGCCGATGCTCGAGCTTCGGACGCTCCGGTACGGCATGTTCTCGCTCTCGGTCGTCACGATGATGAGCGTGATGATGGCCCTCTTCGCGTCGCTCATCATCGTCCCGATGTACCTCCAAAACGTCCGCGAATTCTCGCCGCTCGACGCCGGACTCATGATGCTCCCCGGCGGCATCGTCCTCGGAGCGATGTCCCCCATAACCGGAAGGCTCTTCGACCGATACGGCATACGGAAGCTCGCGCCGTTCGGCCTCGCCATGATGGTCGCGGCTCTTTTCGGGTTCGCCGGAATGGGACGCGAGACGCCGATATGGTCCATACTCGGGCTTCACGCCGGGTTCATGTTCGGGGTCTCGATGGTCATGATGCCCGTCATGACGAACGGTTTGAATCAATTGCCGAGGCGGCTGTATTCGCACGGGACGGCGATCACAAACACCGTCCAGCAAGTTTCGGCCGCCATCGGAACCGCCCTCCTCGTGACCGTCATGGCGAACGGGACGAGGAATTATCTGGGCGGAATATCCGAAGCGTCCGCCTCTGCGACCGAGAGGATACTCGCTGCGAATCAAGGAGTCGTCGAAGCCTTCACCGTCTCGGCGGTTCTCGCCGCCCTCGCCCTCGTCCTCTCGCTCTTCATGAAGCGCACAAAGCCCGCCGAATAGGGGCGGAGCGCAAAGCGAGCCTTAAAACGAGCCTCTATTATTCGCGAGCCATCCGTCGCGGCGTTCTTTGAGCCACGTCGTCCGCATGGTTTTGGCGGCCTCGCGCGCCGACATGTCTTCCCGCGTGAGTTCGTCTATGCGCTTGTAAATCGTGTTCGTGCCGTTCGCGAGCGTCACGAGTCCTTCTTCGGCCTGTCTTTGATCTTCTCTCGCAAGCTGCCGCAATGCCTCCGGCGGCTCCCCCAGAAGCGGTTCGCCGAGCATCTTCGCGAGCTGCCCGTTCTTCCTCGCTTCGAGTTCCCGCGCCTCCTCCTCCACGAAGGATTCCCACGCCTGTGCGAGCTGCGCCTCCTTCATCTCCTTGTTGCGCTGCCTCGATTTCTCAAGCGCGAGCCTCTTCCGTTCGAGGCTCTCCGGACTCTCGGTTTCCGGCTTGTCGGCCTCCGGGCTTTCGGCGGTCGCGTGGAAGGCGGGCTTCGGGTCTGTGGATGGCATGGCACACTTCTTTCTCGATCATGGGATGTGCGTAATGTGCCACGATATTAACATTGTTTGAGGCCGAAGGAGCGTGCCGGGTTTGGTTCGGGACGGGGAATCCGGGCATTCCGACCTGTTAAAATCGCCTCCATGCAAAAAGAGAGACTCGGAGAAAACACGACGGCGGGGAAGATCGAAGGTCTGAAAACCCTGCGCGAGAAAGCGGCTCACCCCGCTTCGGAAAAAGCCGTCGAGCGACAACGCGAAAAAGGAAAAATGACCGCGAGGGAGAGGATCGAAACCCTCCTCGACGACGGAACCTTCGTCGAACTCGACCGATACCGTGTCCATCGCTCGAACAATTTCGGACTCGAAGAAAACAAACCTCTCGGCGACGGCGTCGTCACCGGATACGGCGAGGTGAATGGGCGGAAAGTGTGCGTCTTTTCGCAGGATTTCACCGTTTTCGGGGGGTCGCTCGGCGAGATATACGCCCAGAAAATTTGCAAGGTCATGGATCTCGCAATCTCCACCGGATGCCCCGTCATCGGAATAAACGACTCGGGGGGCGCCCGCATCCAAGAAGGCGTCGTCTCCCTCGCCGGATACGCGGATATTTTTCATAGAAATGTGATGGCGTCGGGTGTCATTCCGCAAATATCCATCGTCATGGGGCCGTGCGCCGGGGGCGCGGTTTATTCTCCGGCCATCACCGACTTCATCTTCATGGTCGAGGAGACGAGCCACATGTTCATCACCGGCCCGGATGTCATAAAAAGCGTCACCGGCGAGGAGGTTTCACAAGAAGAACTCGGCGGAGCGGCGACCCACAATTCGACGAGTGGGGTCGCCCATTTCTCCGCGCCGGATGAAGAGTCGTGCCTCGAAGACGTGCGGTATCTCCTTTCGTTCCTCCCGGAGAATAATCTCGAATCCTCGCCACGCTTCGACGCTCTCGACGACCCGGATCGGGCGGACGAAGAACTCGCGACGCTCGTGCCGGACTCGAACAATCGTCCGTATGACATTCGGGAGGCCGTCCGCATGACGGTGGACGACGGAGACTTTTTCGAGGTCATGGAGGGATGGGCGCAAAACCTCGTCGTCGGTTTCGCGAGGCTCGACGGGCAAGCCATCGGGGTCGTTGGAAACCAGCCGATGGTACTCGCCGGAACTTTGGATATTGACGCGAGTACGAAGGGCGCGAGGTTCGTCCGGTTTTGCGACGCTTTCAATATTCCGCTCCTCACGTTTGTGGACGTTCCGGGGTTCATGCCCGGCACCGATCAAGAATGGGGCGGCATCATCCGCCACGGCGCGAAACTTTTGTACGCCTTCTCCGAGGCGACCGTGCCGAAGATGACGGTCATCACTCGCAAAGCGTATGGCGGGGCTTATGACGTCATGTGTTCGAAGCACATCGGGGCGGATGTCAATGTGGCGTGGCCGACGGGGGAGATCGCGGTGATGGGAGCGTCCGCCGCCGTCGGGATAATCTTCCGGCGCGACATAGCCGGGGCGGACGAGCCGGAGGAGCGGCGCGAGGAACTCATCTCGGGCTACGAGGAGCAATTCAACAACCCGATGGTCGCCGCCGAGATGGGCTATCTCGACGATGTCATTGACCCTCGCGAAACCCGTCCATACCTCATAAAAGCCCTCTCAATGATAAAGACGAAGCGTCCCGAAAGGCCGCCGCGAAAGCACGGGAACATCCCGCTCTGAGAGGGCCGTTCCAAAACAAGGAGCCTCGCGTGAACATCGAACCATCCCCGACCCCCGAAGAAGCCGCCGCGATCATGGCCGCGCTCGAAGCGATGCGCGAAGGAAAATCGGAAAAGGCGCAAAATCTCAAACGAAGCCGGTGGCGGATGGCGGGGCTTCTCGGGCATCCGCCGCCGAGGCATATGAAAGCCGGAGATTCTTTGTGGTCGTATTCGCGGTGGGAGGGGATGGTTTGAGATGGGTTCTTCTTCCGAACCATCTTTGCTTGGTTTGGGTGGGAGATCGAACAGGGATTTCTCGCTCAAGGAGGCGTGGGGGAAGAACCAATTCAATAATTGCTTCCCGGCCTCTTTGGCTTTCTATATGCACCGGGAAAACTTGGAACCCGTCTATTTGACGCTCGGCGAGGATTTCGAGGTGCGCCACGGCAAGGTTTCCGTGGCCGAGGTTTTTGGGATGAACCCTTCGTCCGAGAACCTCTTTTTCGGGTTCGAGTCTCAATTTACTCCGTACCATCCGATGGTCGTCGGGAGGCTTCCGAGGGCGGATCTCGTGACTATGGACATCTCGGGGGTGGGGGGAGATGCCTCCGCGACGTGGAGATAAAGCTGACTGCGCTCCCGGACAGCTCGACCGTCGAACGCCCCGACAGCGGGCAAAGCTCGGAGATAGTCGTAAGGCCGGACACCATTGTGTATGCCGCGTTGAGCATGGCGAAGCTATTTGAGGGGCGCCGGAAAGAATTATCTGAATTGCTCGGTTCGGAGCGTTATGAGGGCGTGGATTGGCGAAGCTCCGAGGATGTCCGGCCTTTGGTTCCGGATCTCGCCAACGACCTCGACCGGGTTCTCGGCAGCGAAGTGGGGCGGCAATCTCCTTTGATGATGCAGCCCGTATGGAAGACTGTGGGAAAGACCCTCGCGCTTCACGAGCAATGTTTCGACATCTTCGTGTGGAGCGCCTTCGCCTTGACGAGGTTGTTTTTGGATCGGGCGAAAAGTCAGGCGCGGGAGCAAATGACGAGGGAGATGCGGAGCGTGGTTTGGATCGTGAAGATGCTCCACGACTTCGCGTCCACCGGAAAGATGAACCCGGGCAAAACCACGAACGAAATAGTTTACGCTCCCAGAAACGACAAAGCCTTCGCCATATCGGGGTCGCGGACTCTCCATTATCTGGAAAGCCCGGAGCTTGCGCGGCCCTGGATAAAGAGGTCGGCGGTGAAGGAGATCGTGCTTGGCGGGGGCGAGAAGCATCTCAGCCCGGAGCGGAGGCTCGACGCCGTCGTGCAAAGCACTTTCGACCTTTTATGAGACAATTGGAAGTTATATGGAGCTTATGAAAAACGATTTCGATTCGGCGGGGGGATGGTCTTTTTGAGGGTCGTGGATCTCTTCTCCGGGTGCGGCGGACTCAGCCTGGGTTTCCAGAATGCGGGGTTCGAGATCTCGGCGGCCTTCGACCATTGGAAGCCGTCCGTGGACGTGTACCGAAAGAACTTCGACCACGAGATATTCGAGGTGGATCTCGTCTCCGAGTCCCGGAACCTCGACACTTTCTCGAAATACGAGCCGGACATGGTCATCGGTGGCCCGCCATGCCAAGATTTCTCCCACGCCGGAAAGCGCGACGAGGAAGGGGGAAGGGCGGATCTCACCGTGACCTTCGCCGACATCGTGACGGGCGTTCGTCCCAAATGGTCCGTCATGGAGAACGTCGAGAGGATTATAAAAAGCAAACGCCTCGACATCGTGCGGCGCATATTCTCCGAGGCCGGATACGGACTCACGATGAAGGTTCTCGACGCGAGTCTTTGCGGCGTCCCCCAGAAAAGGAAGCGGTTTTTCATGGTCGGAGAACTCGGCGGATACAGCGATTCCCTCCTCCGCTATCTGGAGAAGAACCTCGCGGACGAGCCGATGACGGTGAGGGATTATATGGGCGAAAAGCTCGATGTGGAGCATTATTATCGCCACCCCCGGAACTATAGCCGGAGGGCGATTTACAGCGTTGACGAGCCGAGCATGACGATTCGGGGCGTGAATCGTCCCGTCCCCGGAGGATACCCCGGACATCCCGGCGACTCGGTCATTATGAACCCGGACATCCGCCCCCTCACGACCGTGGAGAGAAGCTATATACAAACCTTCCCGGAGGAGTTCGTCTTCGAGGGATCGAAGACGAATATGGAGCTTATGATCGGCAACGCCGTACCCGTGAAATTGGCCGAGTACGTCGCCCGGTGCATCGGCGAGTACATAAACGACGAACCCTCGCCGGAGACTTTGTTCGACCCGGCTTCGACCGAGAAACTATACGGATAAATAAATGGCACTCCGGAACGGCGGCGCGCCCGCACGAGACCTTCCGACGCTTTATTGACCGAACCATGACCCCGGGAGGCTGAAAAGATTGTTTGGCAAAATCCTGATCGCGAACCGCGGCGAAATAGCCGTCCGTATCATCCGCGCGTGCCGGGAGATGGGCATAAAATCCGTCGCCGTGTATTCGGACACCGACCGGGACGCGCTCCATACGATGCTCGCGGAAGAGGCGCATCATATCGGGGCGACCCCGGCTTCGGAAAGCTATTTGAATATCGAGAAGCTCGTGGATGTCGCGAAGAAGAGCGGGGCGGAGGCGGTTCATCCGGGGTATGGGTTTTTGGCCGAGAGCGCGCCTTTCGCCCGTGCCGTGACCGAGGCGGGACTCACGTGGATCGGGCCTCATCCCGAGGCGATCGAGGCTATGGGATCGAAGGTCGAGTCGCGCCGGATCATGACCCGGGCGAACGTCCCGATCACACCCGGCACCGAAGATCCGGTCGAGTCAGCCGACGCGCTCACGGACTTCGCCGCCGAACACGGCTTCCCCATCGCCGTGAAAGCGTCCTCGGGCGGCGGAGGAAAAGGCTTCGCCGTCGCCCACGATGAAACCGAGGCGGAGTCGGCTTTCGAGCGTGCGAGCCGCGAAGGCGAAGCGTATTTCGGGGACGGCTCGGTGTATCTCGAACGGTATCTTTCCTCGCCCCGGCACATCGAGATCCAGATTCTGCGAGACAAGCATGGGAACGCGGTCCATCTCGGGGAGCGAGACTGCTCGATACAACGCCGCCATCAGAAACTGGTCGAGGAATGCCCGTCCCCGGCTCTCACGCCGGAGATGCGCGAGGCGATGGGGGAGGCCGCCGTCGCCGCCGCCGAGGCCGTCGGATACGACTCCGCCGGGACGTGCGAGTTTTTGGTGGAAAGGGGCGAAGCGGGCGACGAGTTCTTTTTCCTCGAAATGAACACTCGCGTTCAAGTCGAGCATCCGGTGACGGAGGAAGTTACGGGCGTGGACATCGTGAAGACGGGTATCCGCATCGCCGCCGGAGAAAAGATGCCCTTTTCGCAAAGCGATGTTTCGTGGCGCGGACACGCCATCGAGGTTCGGCTGAACGCCGAAGACCCGGCAAACGACTTCGCACCGAGTCCCGGAACCGTCACCGCGTACCGAGAACCGGGCGGCCCCGGTGTGCGTGTGGATTCGTCGCTCCGGGGGCCGGGCGTGGTGCCGGAATCTTATGACCCGCTCTTTGCGAAGCTCATCGTGCGAGGCTCCGATCGGGGGGATGCGCTCTCGCGGCTTCGGCGGGCCATCGAGGAGTTCGAGGTCGAGGGGATTGCGACGACGCTCCCGTTCCACCGGGCGATCCTCGACGACGAGGCGTTCGTATCCGGTGAATACAAGACGGGCTTCGTCGCCGAGAGGATGGATGGTTTGGAGATCGAAGCGGGAGAGCGGGCACTCGCCCCGGACGCTCCCGAAGAAGACCCTCGCGAGGTCGCCGTCGAAGTGGATGGCCGCCTCTTCCGGGTGAAGGTTTTCGGCGGGGCGGAGAAAAATAAGGGGAGTTCGGCTCCGGCGCGGCGGGGCGCGGCGGGAAGGAAGCGGGCATCGGTGAGCGAAGGCACGGTCGCCTCGCCGATGCAGGGAACCATCGTCCGCCTCCTCGTCGGGGAGGGCGACGAAGTCGAGGCCGACGAGGCGGTGTGTGTCCTCGAAGCTATGAAGATGGAGTCCGAAGTCCGAACCGCGAAGGCCGGAAAAGTCGGGAAAGTCCTCGTCGAAGCCGGGCAGACGGTGAAGGGCGGCGAGCCGCTCGTGGTGGTCGAGTGATGGTCGCTCCCCTCGGTCGCTCCGGTTATTGGTTCCTGGTTATTGGTTGTGGGCAAGAACTGGAAAACATCCCGGGTGGTTCACGAGACCTTTTCGGGGGAGCGGGGGGCGGGAGAGATGTGGTTCGAGGCTTCCGTAATCTGACTCGCGGTCGAATCCGGCGATGGTCCGTTGGGCGAGGGGGCGGAACTATCCGGCAAAAAAACCAAAAACCAAAAACCAAAAACCAAAAACCAAAAACCGGAGCGAAGCGACCATAATGGATCACTCCGAGGAGTTCATTTGGCTCTCTGATGGCGAGGAGGCGGAGGTGTCCGTCGTCGCGCCGGACGAGTTGACGGCGGAGGCGGCTTTCGGGCGGGCTTCCGTGGCGGCCCGGATTCCGGGCGCGGTCAGCCCGGTGCATGTCGCGGCGGTTCCGGAGCGGGGCGGGTGGGCCGCCGCCTCGGACACGCACACGGCACCGGATCTCATCTCCGTCCCTTCGCGCTCCATCCTCCTCGTCGCGGACACGCCCGCCTCGGGACTCGGGTTTCCTCCCGAGGAGGCGATGAACGAGATACTCCGCATCGGGCTTCCCGAGCTTTCGACGGTTCGGATGAACGCGGCGGGGGTGGGGAGGATGTGCGAGTTCGGGGCGGAGGCCGCCGCCGAGGATGGGATGATAGAGGAAGAAGACCTCGAGTTCCTCGCACCTTTCTCCGCCGACTCGGACTCGCTCGGACGGCGTGCCATGTCCGCCGGGGAGCGGGAGTGGAACGAGGGGGTTTCTATCCGGCTTTACGAGGTCGGAGAGGTGTTCGATTCGGATGGGATGGAGTCGCTCGGCGTCGAGGCGGGGATGCTCGTGGTCGAGGTGGGTGTGGGGGCGGGGGAGCTTGGGA
>Ga0136630_1000585_pt1 | contig 14163 bp, 10 predicted proteins | sample AntDrymUQ5682106_2_FD_105496 | JGI IMG/M metagenome (GOLD analysis project Ga0136630, IMG submission 105496) | Polar desert sand microbial communities from Dry Valleys, Antarctica - metaG UQ568 (21.06) | ecosystem: Environmental > Terrestrial > Soil > Desert | place: Antarctica: Dry Valley...
GCTCCACCAGCTGGTAGGCGAGCTTCTGCGCGGTGTCCAGGTCGAGCGCGCCGTCGGCGGTGAAGGGGGTGACCATCGCGGTGAGCACCCGGCCGAACGGTCGGCCCGGGGCTGCGGTCGGGGCAGAGCTCATGGACCTGGACGTTACCCGGCCGCACTGGAGCGGTTTGATAGAGGCACTGATGCACACTGGCGCCATGCACGCGGAGCTGAGCTGGCAGGGGCGGACCGGCACGGTCACCGTCGGGGGCGCAGCCGTCGCGACCGTGCGCAGGTCGCTGCTGCGGGAGCGAGCGGAGGTCGACGTCGGCGGCGCGCCGTGGGTGCTCGCCACACACCGCCGTGAGATCACCGCGGCCGACCCGGCCGGGGCGGTGCACCACGTCGCCCGCGGCGAGGGATTCTGGAAACGCCGCTGGACCCTCGGGCTCGCGGGGCGTCCGGTGCACCTGGAGCGGGCGGGCGGTCTGGCGAGCGGCTGGCGCTGGCGCCTCGTCGAGCCCACCGGCGCCGTCACGGGCGAGGTACGGGTGCGGGGGTTCCTGCGGCAGCACGTGGAGGCACAGCTGCCGGACGGGACCGCTCCCGACGCCGTGGTGTTCGTGCTGTGGGTCGCGGACCTGTTCGTGCGGCGCGTGCGAGCGCGGCGTAAGTCAGCGCAGGCAGCAGCAGCGGCTAGTGTGGCTCAGGCATCCATCGCGGCGCGCGTCGTGCGGCTCCGCGCGGAGCGCGAGCTCACCCTTTGAACACCACCACGTCGGCGTAGCGGAGCACTCGCTCGCCGCTGCGGTACCCGGGCCGCACGACGGCAGCGACGCGGCCGGAGCTGGCCAGGTCGTCGGTCGGCTCCACCCGGACGACCTGCGCCGACCGTCGGTCGAACGCGTCGCCCGGCTCCGGTGCGAACGGCTCGACGCCCGCACGGGCGAGGACCTGCCTCACGTCGTCGGCGACGCCGGTGAGCGCCGCGGCCACGTCGGCGGACTCGGCCGTGTCGCGCTCGGCCCAGCTGCGGGCCGTGCGGGCGCAGGAGTCGACGAGCGCGACGAGGTCGCGTATGAGGGGGTCGTCGGCCCGGGACCGGGCCTCGACGATCAGCTGGTCGGTGCGGCGCTGTGCCGTGTCGAGCTGCTCGCGCAGCAGCGCGACCGCATCGGCGAGGACGGCGAGCGGGTCGGGTTCGTTCACGACTTCTCCTCGCTGGCGTTCGCCCGCACCGTGTCCCGCGTTGCTGTGCCGATGGGTGACATCGCGAGCTCGATCACAGGAACGCATCCAACGCGAGCGGTACCAGCCAGACGAGCAGCACCGCCACGGCGGCAGCGCCGAACAGGGCCGAGACCACGAGCAACGAGGCGACGAGCCGGCGGCCCCGTACGATCGACTGCGGCGGTGGTGCGCTCACGTCCCCTCCGTCCCGAGCAGCCAGCGCAACGGCGCCGACGGGGCGTCATTGCCGACCGCGCGCCCGGTGCGCGTGCTGGTGCGGTCCGTCGTCCCGAACACGTCGAGCGCGCTGACGGCGAAGTAGCCGATGCGCTCGTAGTCGGTGTGCAGCTGGCGCACCAGCCCGCCCTCACCCGCCGTGGTCTCGAGCCAGCGCTCCACGGCTGCCGACCGTGCCGCCCGGCAGTCGTCACCCTCGCCGAGGTCGTCATAGGGATGCCGGACCGGCCCGCCGTCGACGAGCACGTCGCACTTGGTGAGCACGACGGCCACCGGCACCGGGATCCGGTCGGCCGAGCTGCGCCCGCCGTGCTCGCGCAGCCCCGCCGTGAACCGCCCGACGACACCGTCCGGCAACTCAGTGGAGTGCATGGGCAACACGACGTCACTCTCCTCCATTCGCGTGCGCACCGGGTCGAACGCCAACGGGTCGATGACGAACAGCACCCCCGCGGTGGCGCCGAGGAACCGCAGACCGGCGACGTCGTCGCTTGTCTGGTAGCGCTCGCCGGCCGCGTCGTAGAGGTAGACGAGCCGACGCGCGGAGCCGGTACCGTGGAAGAAGGTGGCCGCGCGCAGCGGCGCCGTCGGCAGGGTGGACGGGACCGCGGCGACGTCCTCGAGCTGCTTCTCCACCTGCTCGAACGTCGTCCTGGTATGCTCGTCGCCGAACTCGGGCCCGGTTCCGTTGGAGTGCGCGCGCAAGTCGGCGATGGCTGCCATGACGTGCACGGTCTTGCCCGCGACCTTCCCGGCGACGAGCGGGACATGCCGGGTGGGCACGGTCAGCCCGCCCAGCGGCAGCACCCCCCGGCAGTCGTCATGGCTGCAGTGTGAGCGCAGCCGGGAGCGGCCGCGGACGAGCAGGGTGGGCAGCTCCTCCCGGCAGCGGCAGGTCCGCACGAGCACCCCGAGCGGGCCGGGCACCAGCGTGCGATGCAGGTCCTGGCAGGACGGGCACTCGTACACCGGCACGCCCACCCGGCGGTGGCAGCTCGGGCACTCGACGGTGATGCCGCGCAGCCGCAGCCCGGCCAGTTCGACAACCCGCAGGGCCGCGGTCAGCAGCAGCATCGGGCCGATCACCGCGGCGAGCAGCAGAGCGAACGTCGCCGTGGTGATTCCGAGGAACGCTGCCGCGACCAGCCCGCCCGCGGCAAGCCCGAGAAGGCCGCCGAACACGGCGCCGCCAAACACGATCTTGCCGACGACCCCAGTCCAAGCCTCGAATCCGTCCGGGAACCGCCAGATCCCACCCAGGATGTCGAGAACCGACCGACTTGTCTGCCGGCCGCGCCGGACGGTCCGGTCGCAGGCCTGTGCCGCGCCCCGCGTCGTCGCCAGCGCATAGTCGCGCCACGCCGGCCCGAACACGTAGCTGACGTAGCCGGGGTCGCGGCCGGGGGGCAGCGGGTCGGGCGGCGCCGCCATCAGGTGCCCGTGCTCGTCATCGCGCAGGACGGCGACCCATGCCCGGCAGATCGCTGCCACCACGAACACGACGGTGAACGCGGCCGTCGCCGCGGCCCCCACGACGGCGGCGACGGCCGTGAGGCCCAACACCAGGAGGACGGCGAGCACGGCGAGCACGGCGAGCGCCAGCACCAGCGCGGCCCCGAAGGCGAAGGCCACCGCGTAGACGACCGGCATCAGTTGCCCCGGCCGAAGCGCAGGATGCGCCCACGCAGGCCCTGCTCGGGGGTGAGCCGGGTCTCTCGGTAGTGCTTCCACCAGGCCGTCCAGTTCGCGGCCCGACCGGGTCGCAGCTCCTCCGGCACACTCCCGCGCTCGGACAGCCGGGCGCCGAGGTCGTCGAGGGTCTTGCGGCGGCGGCGGCCGAGCATGGCGGCGCACGGGCCATCGAGAAGGTCGGTCACCGCGGACCAGGCCGGCGCGACGTGCACGATTGCCGGCAGCACGGCGAGGATCGCATCGGGGTCGGCCGCGTCGAGCGTCCGCAGCAGGCGCTGCTCATAGACCGGCAGCACGGCCGTAGCGCCCACCCGGTGCACGGCCTCCAGCGCGTCGGCGTGGGCGAGCACCTCGCCGCCGCCGAACAGCCAGTTCACCAGCGCCCGCGCCAGTGGTCCGGCGAGTGCGGGCTCGGCGCAGCCGGTGACCTCGGCCGCCGCGACGAGCTGCGCGCGCGCCTCCGGGGCCGTCACGCGGTGGTGGTGGAACCAGTCGGTGAGCAGCACCGCGTCGACCTTCGGGCGGGCCGCGTCGGGCAGCTCCGGGCGGAGTCTGTCCAGCGCCCGGGCGAGCTCGCCGAGGCCGGGTTCGGCTCGGTCGCCGCCCGAGTCGAGCACGAGCCGGTCGGCGAGCCGGTCGAGCAGCGCTCCCGACGGGCTTCCGACTGCCGGGTCCAGGCGGGTGAGCAGCCGGACGCCGTCGGCGGCGGGCGGCGGGCCTGGCCAGACGAGGGCGGCGAGCCGGTCGAGCGCGGCCGCGTCGACGGCGTGCCGGAGCACGAGGTCCACGGCGTCGCGCTCCCCCACCGACGCCAGCCGCAGCGCCGTGACCAGCGCGACCCTGCTGCCGCCCGCAGCGGACCCGGCGAGCCAGCGCGCCGCGTCGGCGGACATGCTCTGCGCCGCCGTCCCGATCAGGTCGTCGTCGAGCCGTTCCTCCAGCAAGCCGGTCATGACCCCGGCGAGCCTCCGCGCGCCGGGCAGCGAGCGGATGGGGCCGACGTCGCCCGCGGGGTCGAGCACGAGCGGGAGCAGCACGAGGTCGGCAATCGTGCGCAGGTCGTTCTCCGGCGGGTCGATGTCCAGCCGGTGCAGCGCGTCCAGCACGCGCACGACGGTGGCGGGCGCGGGATCGGCCTCGACGACCGCGGTGGCCCACGCGGCCACGGCGTCACTGCGGTCCCGGCCCACGGCGGGCAGCCACAGGTGCTCGGCCCGGCCGCCCGCGGCGACGTGCCCCAACACGGCCCGGCAGTACGCCGCCTCGAGCAACGGCCGGTGGCCCCGGGTGCCGCGAAGCACCGCAGACCACCCCGCGAGGTCGCCGACCTCGACGGTCCCGGCCGCGACGCCCTGCTCCACCAGCGCCCATACATCGGCGTCGAGCCGCCCAGGGTGGCGACCCATCAGGAACTCCAGCCCGGGCAGCGGGTCCACCGGCGCGCCGAGATCGGGCGGGTTGATGAGCCAGGTGGCCGCCGCGAACGCGTCGAGCTCGTCGGTGTCGAGGCGGTCGACCTCGACGGCGAGCGCGCGCAGGTCCGCCACGGCCTGTGGGCCGGCCCGCCAGGCGCGGAGAGCGAGCTCGGCGAAGCCGGACGGTGCCTGCGGCACCTGTTCGCCCCAGCGCACCAGCACCCGACCACGGCCGGCACCCAGCAGTGCGTCGGGCGTGGTGCCGACGACCATCAGGTCGACGTCGGCAGGGGCCGCGCTGAACGTCGTGAACGACACCCGTTGGGCCAGCGCCGCCGGCAGCGGAGCGGTCACGGCTAGCACGGCGGCGGCGACCTGCCCGGCCGGGTCCGGGCCGGGTGCCACGACGACGACCTGGCGGACCCGTCCAGCCAGCGCCTCGCGGACCGCGCCGAGCAGCTCCGCGTACTCGGCGTCACGGCCGACCAGCCACGCACGGGCCGCGCTGCCCGCGCCGTCCGCGCCGGCCCGCTCCAGCAGGCTGCCCAGGCCGGGACACGGCGGCAGTGCGGTGTCGGCGGTCTCGGGCTGCGGCCCGCACGTCCAGAACGCCGCCTCCCACGCCGCCGCGGGCGGCAGCCCGCCCAGGTCGGCCGCGGGCGCGTCGGCGAGCAGCACGTGGGCGAAGTAGTTGCCCTGCCGGCCCGTGAAGTCCTCGCCGAGGTAGTGGCTGCGGAAGAGCACCGCGACGTCGCCGAAGTCGCGGAAGCCGAGCGCGACCGGCAGCGCCGTGATCTCCGCGGCCGACGGCACCGGCGCCGCCGCGGGCGGTGGCCGGTAGGCCGCGAGCGGGAGGCCAAGGTTTTCGTGCCGGCCCGCGATCCCCGGCGTGGCCGCCGCGACCTGGAACCCGTGGATACCGTCGCGCCCCCGCCGGCACGACGTGTAAAGCAGCTGCCGGATCATCGGCGCCCCGTGACGGGGACCAGGCCGAATCGGCCGAGCAGCCAGAGCATCGGGTCTTCGACGCGCAGCGGGTGGATGCCGTGCGGCGACAGCTCGTGGGGGCTCTTCGGGGGGAAACCGAGCGCCGAGACCCCGAAGAACCGGTGGTCGGCGAACGCGTTCTGCACGGTGTTGAGCAGCGCGGGACCGTCGGTCCAGTCGTGCACGAGCGCGCGCGTCTCATCGTGGACGCGCCTGCCGTCGGCCTCGTCGTAGGAGCCGTCGTGCGGGCCCGGTCGGTCGAGCGCGGTGCCGGGTGGGAGCAAGTCCGCCAGCGCGTCGGTCTTCGCGACGACCACGGCCAACGGGATGGTGATCAGCTCGCGCCCGGAGCGGTCCGTGCTGCGGCGTAGCACCTCCGCGAGCCCCTGCAGCATCCCCACCTGGTCCGGGGTATGCGCCGGCATGCTGCCGGTGCCCTCGGCGGCCGCGCGGACACTCGGCACCTGGAGCGGGTCGAGCACGAACACGATGCCGTCGGCTGCGGCGAGGTAGCGGCTCAGCCGCTCCCGCCGGTCGGCGTCGAGGATATCCTCACCTGCGGTGTCGTAGAACACCGTCAGACCCGCCGTGAGGGTCTCCCGGCCCGACAACCGGCTGCGGCGCGGGAAGCGCAGCATGAACATCAGCGGCTCCAGCACGTGCAGCGCCCGGATCGAGTCGGTCCGGCGCAGCGTGCGGCCCTGCCCGTACAGGTACTGGCGGAACACCTCGTCGTAGCGGGTGCGGGAGGCGTCGCCGACGAGATCGACCGACATGCCGTCGAAGGCCGCGCCGACCCGGTTGCGCAGCTCGTTGACCAGCACTCCGACGTAGGTGCTCTTCCCCGACTCCGACGAGCCCACGACGGCGATGATCCGCGCCGGCGTGGTGATGTAGTCGTGTTCGAGCCGCTTGCCGCAGTTCGGCTCCGGGCAGTAGCGCGCCACCGTGGGCTCGCGGCCGTGCGGGCACTGGGCCCGTTCCGGGAACGTGGTGGCCTCGTCACCACACGCGTCCGGACAGCGCCGGTGCAGCTGCGCGGGTGTCGTCGACGTCCAGCAGTATGGGCACCGGACGCGGGCGCGCCGACGGGCCGGGCCCCACCGCCCCGTCACGTCCACCGTCCCCGGTCGAGCCGCAGCTGCTCGGAGTCCTCTGGGACGAGCTCGACGTCGGCGCCCGGCTCGGCGGCGAACGCGCGCAGGTGCAACGGCCTGCCCTTGACCAGCGCGAACTCGGCGCTCATCCGGTCGGCAGCCGCATCGTCGGAACGCACCGTGACGAGCTCGACGCCGTCGGTGCGGGCGAGCGGCGGCAGCCCGACCCTGCCCCGCAGCTGCACGTCAGGCAGCGGCGCGGTGCCGCTGACGTCGACCCGCGCGCGGCCGCGACGCAGCGCCACCACCGCGTAGCGCGCTGCGGTGGGCACACCCAGCGAGGTCTGGACGAGCGGGCCGTGCACCTCCTGGCCGTCGTCGTAAGCCGTCGCGCTCACCCCGAACCACTGCTCCACACCAGGACGCGCGGGCAGCCGGCAACCCGACTGGTCATACACCGCCCGGGAAATCCGGGACACCACGGCCGACCCGTCGGCCGGCCCGTCGAGCGGGCTGCCCTCGCGCACCAGCACGCGCACCTCCCCGGCGCGCGGCGGCCACTCCCACGACAGCCGGACCTGGTGGCCCTGGCGGACGGCCCGCAGGCCGGTGACCGGCGGGAGCCTGCGATCGTGCTCGACGGCGCGCCCCACGACGGCGAGCTCGCCCGCCACCGTCAGCGGCACCACCCACCGGCGGCGACCGTCGGCGGGCAGCACGATGCGGACCCCGCCCGCGTCGCGCCCGAGCACCCGGACGGGCTCGCCCACCTCGGCGTCGGCGCGAAGGATCGTGCCCTGGCCGGGCGGGGGCCGATACACCACGCGCAGCACGACGCTCCCGGTGCCGGGCGGGCTCCACCGGGCGAGCGCCGAGCGGCCGTCGGGCTCGTCGTCGACCGACAGGTCGGCCACCACGTCCGGCGGGGCCTGCGGGTGCGCGTCGACGACCGCGGGAGCCGCGTGGGAACGGCCGTCGCCGACGGCGTAGCAGGCCTCCACCGCGTACGTGTAGTGCCGGCCGGAGCGGGCCGTCGGGTCGTGGGCGGTGGTGGTGCCCGCCGGCAGCTCCACCGGCTCGTCGTCGCCCGACCGGCGCAACCGGACCGCGACCGCACCGTCGGGCAGCCGCCAGCGCAGCCGGACCTCGCCGTCGCCGGGCTCCGCGACGAGGTCGGTGACCGACTGCAGCACCACGACCGGCGCGGTGGTCGCCGGGCGGGCCGAGCCCGTGCCGGCACGGACGGTCGTCACCTCGTAGGCGACCGCGACCCCGGCGGGCGGGTCGGTGTCGACGACGGACAGGCCCGGGGTCTCGGCGACGTCGCCGCGTCCGGCCCGGGGGCCCGAGGCTACGACGCGCACGACCCGGTAGCCCGGGTCGCCCGTCCGGACCGGCGCCTGATCCCACGTGACGACCGCGTGGTCGCCCTCGACCCGCGCCGCAGCAGCAGGCGGCGCGGGCGGGGGGCAGCGTCGCAGGCCGGCCTCGGCAGCGGGCTCCCGGGCCGTGCGCAGAACGCTGGCGTAGCGCGCGGCCGCAGCCTCCGGGTCGGTGGCCTCCTGCGCGGCGGCCGCGGCCAGCTCGGCGTCGACCGCGGCGATCTTGGCGGCGAGGCGGGTCCGCACGTCGGCCATGTCGGGCGGCAGGCTGGCCTGCGCGGCGAGCACGTCGTGGGCCGCCCGCAGGTCCCGCGTGGCCATGAACTGCGCGAACTCCTCCCGCCAGCGCGCGTCGGCGGACCCGACCGGCCGGACCCGGCACAGCACCGCGTAGCCGAGGTCGCCGAGGTCGCCGCCATCGGCGAGTCCAAGCGCCGTCGCGCGCTGGCGCACGTCCGGCCGTGCCAGCGTGGTGGTGAGCGCGGAGACGTCCTGGTCGGCGGAGTCGGTGAGCTCGTCGATCAGCTCGCGGCGCAGCGCGTCGGCGAGGGCCGCGTCCCTGACGAGCCGCTCGACCGCCGCGAGCACCGTCTCCTCCGCCGTGAGCCGCTCCCCGCTGCCGGTCCGGTCGAGCGCTGCCCGCAGGCCGCGCACGTCGTCGGCGCTCGCGCGGAGCCCGACCTTCCGCGCTGTGAGATAGGCGGCCAGGCTCCCGAACCCGAGCACCCGCAGCTGCAGGCGGGTCGCAGGCCACTGGGCCGGCGGTACCGGCACGGCGAGCGGCACCGGGTCGCGGACGACCACGCCCGCCGCCGCGAGTGCCTCCTCGACCTCACGGGGCGGCATCCGCGCCCGGGCGCGGGCGACGATCCCCTCCAGCTCCTCGGAACGGAGGAAAGGCATGCCCCGCATCTCAGCCCGGACCTGCTCAGCGAAGTCGCGGCGGTCGGCGAGCACGTTCTTCCGGTGCTCGGTCCGCAGAGCTGTGTCGCGCACCGTCGTCGCGAGCTCGTCGAACCCGTGTCGCAGCGGTCCCGCCACGGGTGCGTGCGCCCCCGCGAGCGCGGCGAAGTCGAGGTGTCCCTTGATGCCGCAGACCGCCGCCTCCACCACGTCGTCGTCGCGGACGTCGAGCGGCAGCTGGAAGAACCGAAACAGGTTGCGCCGCACGTCCCACCCGTTCCGGACGGGCAGGAAGACCTCCTCCGTGAACCGGCGCTTGTCCAGTTTCCAGCCGGACATCGCCGTCAGTACCTCGCGAGGGCCGGCAGCGGCCGGGCCAACTCCTCCGGCGGCACCGCGCCGCGGATGTGGTACTCCAGCTCCAGCCGCTGCCCGGACGGGCCGGTCGCGACGATCCCGAGCACGCCGTCGGGCCCGAGCCGGTGCGTAACGTCGACCCGCTGCCCCGCCGGCTTGGCCGGCGGCAGGCCCTTGAGGTCGCCGCGGATCAGCTCCGTGTTGGCGTCCGGGTCGTCGCTCAGCACGTTCGTCGCCGACTCGTAGACGACGAGCTCGACCTCGGTCTGGCCGTGGAAGAGCGTGGCGAACCGCTCGGTGTGCTCGACGGGCAGCTCGTCCTGCGGGTTGATGATCCAGCTGACGTACTCGGTCTTGTCGTCGACGCCGCGCCGGGTGCGCACGCCGTAGCCGCGCGAGGTGACGTCCACGATGGCGGGCAGGCCGGACGACCCGACGAGGACCAACTCGCCTGGACGGGCGGGGTCGTCCTCGTAGTGCTCGGCCACCGCGCTCGCCGCGTAGAGCGCCGCACCCTTGGCCACGATCTGGTCGGGGTCGACCAGGCGCGGCTCTGGCACGGTCGCGAAGCGGTCGGCGAGGTGCTCGGTGAGTGCCCGCGCGATCACCGGCACCCGCGACATCCCGCCGACGAGGACGATCTCGTCGAGGTGGTCGACGCCCTTGGCGCGCGCAGCGTCTAGCGCGAGGTCGGTGTAGTGCAGCGTGCGGTCGACCAGCGTTCGGGTGTGCTCCTCGAACTGCTCGCGGGTGATCTCCACGGAGGCACGCTTGGCGTGCGCGGTGAACGAGTCGGTGTGCTTCGCCTTGCGCGTGAGCGACTTCTTGATGGTCTCGACGAACAGGTCGAGGTCGCCCATGGCGTCCTCGTCAGTGCTCGGATCGGCACCGTCCGGCCACTCCTCGCGGTAGGCGTCGAGCACGAGCTCGCCCAGCACCGCGTCCCAGTCCGCGCCGCCGAGGCGCCGGTCACCGTTGGTGGCGACGGCCCGGATCAGCTCTGCCGACGCCTCGACGACCGTGACGTCGAACGTGCCCCCGCCCAGGTCGTAGACCAGGACCGTGCGCGGCTTACTGGGACGCAGCACGCCGTAAGCGATCGCGGCGGCGGTCGGCTCGTTGATGATCCGCACGAGGTTCAGCCCGGCCAGCTCGGCCGCCGTGTGGGTGGCGTCGCGTTCCGCGTGTCCGAAGTAGGCCGGCACTGTCACCACGACGTCGGCGAGTGGCTCCCCCTCGACGCGCTCGATGCCCAGCGTCGTCAGCGCCTCGGTGACGACGTACTCGAGGATCTTCGCCGACACCTGCTGCGGGTAGTACGGCCTGCCGTCGAGGTCGATGTGGAAGTCGGGCTCACCCATCCGCCGCTTGATGTGCTGGACGACGCGGTCGGGGTGCAGCCGCAGCTCGTTCTTCGCCTGGCGCCCCACGACCGCATCGCCCGCCTCCTCGAAGTACACGACCGACGGGCTCGTCAGCTCGCTCTCGCTGTTGGGCAGGACGACGGGTCGGCCGGCCTCGTCGAGGTGGGCGACGCACGAGTACGTGGTTCCGAGATCGACTCCGAGGACGGGTCGTGCGGTCACTGGTGCTCCATCCCGTTGTGCACGCTGACGCAGGGTACTCGCCGCGCGCGGCGCGCCCGTTACGTCGGTCACGAACATGTCGCGGAGGGCTTCCTCAGCTCTGCCCGTTCGCCCATCATGGAGCGTCACGGTGCGAAAGGACATGCCATGGGCGACGGAAACCGGTCCATCACGATTAGCAACAGCAACTTCACCGGAATCACCAAGGTCTCGAACGGCCCGATCACCGACGTCCGGAACTCACCGAAGGCCACGGTCGGCGACCTGCGCGGTGAGCTCCGCCGCCACCGCGCCGAGATCGTCGAGCTCGCCGGGACGCAGGGGCCGCGCGCGGAACGCGCGCTCGACCACCTGGAGCAGGAGCTCGCCGACCCGGAGCCCGACAAGGACGTCGTCCGCGGCGGCTGGAAGTCGGTGACGAAGCTGCTGGCGGGTGGCGCGGCCGCGGCGGAGAGCGTCACCAAGATCGCCGAGCTGGTCCGGACGCTGACCGGGGCATGAACGCCGTCCGCGTCCTCTGCAGCTGGTGCACGCGACAGAACGAGCCCGGCGCGACGCGCTGCTCCGAATGCGACAGGCCGCTGCTCGGCCCGCCGGCCGACGTCCCGGAGCAGCGCACGGCCGAACCCCCACCGCCTGCCGTCGATGCCATCCTCGACGGCACCGACGACGAGACCACGCGGTTGCTGACCGCGGCCGTACACCGTCACGAGGCGTTCGGCGACGCGATCATCCGCGAGTACCTGGTGGAGGAGGTCGGCGCGGTGCCGCCCTCGCCCGGCCTGGACGCCGTGGCGGTGCTGCGCGACGCGGTGGCGGCACGGGCCCGACGGCGACTGCGGGACTCGGTCGCCCTCGTCCTGCTCGCCGTGCTGCTGGTGCTCGACCCTATCGCGGTGATCGGCTGGGCGGCCGTCGCTGTCCTCGCCCGCAACCGGTTCCCCCGGGGGACGCGGGTGCGGCGCGTCGGCGAGTGTCTCGCGTTCCCTGCGGCGGTGGTGCTGCTCGCCGTCGTCGTCGTAGTCAAGGCCGGCACCGGGGTGGGCCTGCCGATGGGCGACCGGACCTGGTGGCCGAGCCTCGCGGTCGCCGTCGCGCTCCTGGCGGTGCTCATGGCCGACCAGTACGTGGTGCGCCGTTTCCTCACCCGGCGCTTCCACCCGGGCCGGTTCACCCCCGACCTGGAGAAGACCGGGTCGGTGTGGGAGCGCCGGCTGCGCGGCTGCGGGCAGCGCCGCTACGCCCAGCAGCTCGCCAGGGTTGCCGCGGCCGACGAGCACAACCCGGCCGGCACCGGCCAGGTCGACGTGATCGTGCACCGCGGCTCGGCGCCGTTCGTCGGGGCCGGCTTCGACCTGCCCCCGGAGGGCATCACGGTCCCGGCGAGGAAGCAGGCCGCCGGTGCCCCGTTCGACGTGTACGCCCTGCACCAGCACCTCGCGACCGAGCTGCGGAAACCCGCAGCGGACGCCGATTCGGTGCTCTACCGCCAGCAGATCATGATCCCAGCCGACGCGCTGGTGTTCCAGTACCGCAAGGGCAGCTCGGCCTTCGCGCGCACCGTGCTGCCCGATCTCGACCAGCCCCCGCTGCGCCACCTGCCCCCCGACGAGTCCCGGGGTGTCGCGCAGGACACCCTCACCTGGGCGCGCTACTACAGCTGCTTCCGGGAGGAGTCCTGGAGTCGCAACCTGGCGGTGTCCTGCTACCTCTACGTCACCGTCCGCCAGGGCATGGTGCAGCTCGACCTCACCTCCTGCGTCCTGCCGCCGATCTTGCCCGGGCTCGACGAGGTCGACCACGTCGTCCGCGTCGGCAACGGGCCGCCGAGCGCCGGGGCCGCCGCGCTGCTCGCGCTGCCGCTCACTGCGTTCGGACGGGTAGCGTCGGTGTTCCGGCCGCTCACGCCCCGCACGCTGCGCCTGCGCGGCATCCGGCCCGAGCGCTACGGCGCGGGCCGCAGCCTGCGCGAGGGCGTCTCCACCGGCCTGGAAGGCAAGCGCTGGTACGAGTCCCGCGACGCCCGCGACATGGTCGCCGCTCGCAGCAGGTGGCTGCTCGAGACCACCGCCTGGTACCTCGAGGACCACGGCTACGACGTGTCCGGCCTCCGCAAGCAGGTCTCCACGACGATCAACAACAGCAGCATCCACATCGCCGGCGGCAACTTCGTGAACACGAACATCTCCAACGACAAGATCACCACCCCGAACCCGCCGCCCCCCGAGTCCGGCGACGAGTGACGCGGACGAGGCTGTCACCGCTCAGATCAGCCCGCGCACCGTGCGGGTGAGCTCGACGCCCTGCTGCCCGTACGCGCGGCCCGGCGCTCTCGGGCTTCACCTCGACGGTGCACCACCGACCGTCGGCCGCAAATTCGACCAGCACGCTGTTCGTCGCTACGACCGCCGCACTGGACCGACCGATCAGAAGCTAACGCTCAGGCAGATGCAGCTGCGAGTCAGCCCTGGAGGGTGTGGCCTGCAGATCGGCCTTGGGTATTCACGTCGGGCTTTTCATCATAGGTTTCGGAGTGTCGGAACGAGGAAAGGTGCCCCTGACCTGGAAGAATGCGGACTGTCAAGATCTGCATGAACCCCAGGAAGGGGCACCCTTCAGGTGAAGGCTACAAGCACCCGGGGACTGGTCGGCGATCCCGCGCTGGCATGGTCGCAGAGACTTGAGGTCGAGGTCGGTGGGACCGGGACGGTAGCTGCGGCGGGGGTGGTGCTGCCGCGATTGTTGGCCGACCGGCTGGGCCTGACCACGGGTTTGGCCGCGGTGGTGGCGCGGGTGGGGTTCTTCCCGGTGCGGCATCGGGGTCGGGCGCTGGTGGATGCGGCGTGCGCGTTGGCGGCCGGGGCGACGTGCCTGTCGGATGTGGAGGCGATGACCGCGCAGGAGGAGATCTACGGTCCCGGGGGTGGGGCGTCGGATTCCACGATGTTGCGGGCGCTGGACGAGCTGGCCGGGCGACTCGGCGGCGACGGGCTGCCCGGGCGGCGCCTGGCCCGGGTCACCGCGGCGGCGCGGGCCCGGGCGTGGGAGGCGATCGTGGCCCGGCACGGGCAGCTGCCCGCGGTGCGGGTCGCCGGCCAGGACCTGACCCGACCGGCCACCGAGCCGGGTGGGCCCGCGCCCGGTGCTGGTCCTCCGCCTGGACGCCACCTTGATCGAGGCGGCCAGCCCCAAGGCTCAGGCGGCGGGCACCTACAAGGGCGGGTTCGGCTTTCACCCGTTGACCGGCTGGTGCTCCAACATCGGGGACGCGTTGGCGGTGATGCAGCGCCCGGGCAAC
>Ga0136630_1000588_pt1 | contig 14154 bp, 12 predicted proteins | sample AntDrymUQ5682106_2_FD_105496 | JGI IMG/M metagenome (GOLD analysis project Ga0136630, IMG submission 105496) | Polar desert sand microbial communities from Dry Valleys, Antarctica - metaG UQ568 (21.06) | ecosystem: Environmental > Terrestrial > Soil > Desert | place: Antarctica: Dry Valley...
CGGCGGCGGAGCCGGCGCGGGTGGCGGCGGCGGAGCCGGCGCGGGTGGCGGCGGCGGAGCCGGCGCGGGTGGCGGCGGCGGAGCCGGCGCGGGTGGCGGCGGCGGAGGAGCAGGGGCCGCGCCTGAGCCGTTGGAAGCCGGAATCATGACGGGATCGATCCAGTAATTGGTGGACCCGTAGGAGCCCGACGGGGACCCCGAACGCCCGCGGTAGACGAAGATGGCGCTGCGCGACTCACCGTTCTCGATGGTGTACAGCGGGTCGTTGGTCGGCGAGTGAGCTGCAAAGTAGTCGGGGTCGGCGACATACCCATCGTTCGTGTAATAGGACGCAACCAGGGAGTCGCCAGCGCCAACGGATATCGGAGCCATGAAGGCGGCGTACTGCCATCCTGGGGTGGACTCGGCGGGGAAGTGCAGACTCCCGAGAAGCTCCTCCTTCGCCGACCAGAGCCTCCCGGCGTGAGCATCGGCATCCCCTGCCCCTCGAAAGTAACGCAGACCAGCGATCGTTCCGTCTTCGGATGTCCCGAACGTCAGGCCTAGTTCCACCGAACGCCGGTCCATGTGTCGCTCGATGCTGGCTGGCTGATCTGTGTCCGCGAACAGCGACACTGCACCGGTTGGCAGCGGGTCTCCGGGCACAACTTGCGCCTGTTCGTGGGCACTGCCCAGGGGGAGCTCCTGCTCGGAAACCGGGACCGGTACGGCTTCGGGCCCAGGGTCGGCAGAAACAGGAAGTATGAGGAGTACTGGAGTCATCACGGCCGTGGCCGCGAGGGTCGTCAGATACCGGCGCACGGGGTGTGTCCTCTCATACCTCACGGGATCCGAGAGGCCATAGCGACTGGTGTGACACGTGAGACTAACCCGACATACCTCTTCTGCACATCCCCCGTCCGATGAAGATGTCCAGACGACACGCCGCAATGGGGATTCTTAGGCCCTTTCAACCTGCACGCCGTCGTACGGGCGGACTTGTGGGCGGATGTACCGGCGGTGCGAGAAGAGTCGCTCAAGGCACGTAGGCTGCCGAGGTGACCGTGTGGCGGGACTTCAGATCCCTCTTGCGAACTACTTGGCGGATTCTGCTCAAGACGCCGCGGCGCTGAGTCCTACGCACACCGACAGGACAGCGACGATGAGAGTACCGGCGCGTCGGACGCGGATGCCCCGCCCTCGTGGCGCCGAGGCCCTTCGCACGGAACGATGCCCACCGCGTGGATCGGCGACGATTGGATTAGCTGCCGCATGTCTCCCGGTTCCGCGCCCCACGGCTCGGTGACCGGACGCTCGATGTCCTGGAACGGTCCGGTCGCTGGCCCGGTGCCTTGTATGGGAGCGGGTCATTTACACACCTAGTCTCTCGGCTCTGGACGCCGAGATTCGCAAAGCACGGCTCCCCCGATGGCCGTGACCGCCCCCACATGGACTTACCGCAGACCCCGGGCGGTCGGGGTTGGCCTCCCAGATAACGGAACCATAACAGGGCTATGTGCCTGCCACGCAACGACGTTGGCCCAGATTTCACCTGCAATTTCAGAGCGTTAATGATGATCTTCGCCCGGTTATCCTGCCCGGGTGATCGCTTCGACCCCGAATGGGTGTCGTTCCCGGAGACCGGCCGCTGCCTCCCGAGATGGCGCTCAAACGCCCAGCCGTCAGGACATCACAACGGCGGCGCCCCTTCTGGCCCCCGCAGGATTCGAGCCTGCGTTCAGGCACCGCGTTCAACAGCAGTCACCCCGGATGCATGGCCTGGTCGCCCCCTGGACAGGGCTGCCTCGGCGCCCGCGATTTCGCCTGATGGCCCTACCTCAGAAACTTTGCCATGTAGCGGTAAGTAACCACGCTCCTGGGCGGGGCGAACCGGTTGCCCACCACGACCACCTCGTTCACGCCGTCCTGTAGCCGCAGCTGGTACCGCCTCCGGACAGGTAGTTGCCGATGATCTGCGGGCTGCTGAACCCGTTGCCGCCATCGCTGAAGTACAGTGCCGCGTTCTGGTGCGTACCGTCATATCCGGTCAGCTCGATGGGGGTCCGGCGTCGCTGACCCCTGAGCCGGCTAGGACCTGGCCGGGTGGACCGAGTCCGCTGGTGGCGACGCCCCCTGCGCTTCGTGTGGGCGTCGCGACACGAGCAGGAGGCCCAGCAGCACGGCCAGGGCGGTGACGGCCGCACCGGCGAGCAACACCAGCCAGCTGTTCTGCATCGTCACAGAGAGGATCAGTTGGGCCGCGACCGCCAGCGGCAGGCCGATCAACCCTGGCGTGATGCGACCTAGCAGTGGCAGCGGCCGAATCCCTGCTCGGTGCAGGGCATAAGCGTTGGCCGGCAACGAAACCACGATTGCCACCCCTGCCTGCGCCCAAGCGATACCGGCCAGACCCCAAACGTGACCGGCCACGATGGTCACGGGGATCAGACCCACCAGCCAGATCAGGTTCACCGCGACGGTGAGACCAGGGGCGCCGAGAGCGAGCAGCAGATCGAGCACGACCTCGGACAGAATGCGCACCATGGCCGCGATGGCCAGGGCGCTAAGCACGATCGCCGCCGGCTTCCAGCGGTCGCCGTAGAGGATCACGATCACCGGGTCGGCCAGTATCGCCAATGCGGCCGCGGCCGGTAGGCACACCGCTAGCAGCCGGGCGAGTACGCTGCCGGCCGCCACGTCCATCCGCTCCCCAGCGTCACGTTGCCGGGAGAACATGGCAAGAATGACCCGCTGAAGGGTGGCCGTGGCGATCTGCACCGGCCAATGCGCGACGTTCGAGGCAAGGTAGAAGAAGCCCAGCGCGGTGGCTCCCAGCATCGACCCGGTGACGATTTGCGGCACGCTGACCAGCACGGTCAACAGGAGGGCACCGGCCATCGCCGCGCCGCCGATGCGGGCGACCTCGCGCAGGTAGAGACGGTCGATGCCGACGTGCGGAAACTCGTGGGACAACGCGACTAACAACGCGACCACGACAGCGGTACCGATGCAGTTGCCTACGACCAATGACCAGGCACCGTACCCGGCCAGGGCCAAGATACCGGTCAGCGAAAGCGAGGCTGCGACACCGACTAGATCTGCTATGAGCCGCTTGCCCTGCTGGAGGTTCCGGGTAAGTACCGCTGCAGGGACAATTGCGATACCGGACAGGATGACGTTGAGCGAGAGAACCCTGATCAGGGCGGTCGCGCCAGATTCGCCGAAGCCATCGGCAAGCAGCGGCGCGGCGAAATAGCACACGAGGTAGGTGAGCACCGACCCGATCAACGAGACCGACCACACCGTCGGTAGCATCGGCCGTATGTCGCCGGTGTGCCGGACAACGGCCGCCCCACCGCCCAGGTCGGAGAATACGGAGATCAAGTTGAGCACGACCAAGGCGACCGCATAGAGCCCGAACTCGTCCGGGGCGAGCAGCCGGGCAAGCAAGATCCCGAGGGAGAAGGTGGCCAGCCGGGTAAGAACCGAGTTGACGAAGCTGAGACCCAGCCCACGGCGGAACCGGCTAGTCAAGAGTTCCGGGTCGTAGCCCTCGGCTAATGTCTCACCCGCTGCGTCGATCGGCCGGTCTACGTCTTGCCGCGAGCCCCGTGTCATGTGCGGTCGGCCTCCCCTGAGCCTCACCCGTGTGCGATCAGCGTCGACTGCGCATATTCTGCACTACCTCTTCGCCGATCGAAATAAGCGCCCGTGCGACGTTCCGGGCGATCGGTATGGCTTGGCGTCGCAGCCACGGTCTGGCCGCCCAAAGGGCCCGTAAGCGTACTTTCCGAGACAACGGCAGGCCCCAGATGGCCCGGAAGTACCAGACCCCCTCTGCAGCAATGGGGAGGAAGAACACGGGCACAGCCCGTTGCTGCTGGTACCACTCCCGCGCCGTCGGGTCGGTGGCCGGATCGTCGCGCTTACGGTGACCCAACAGCTCCTCGTCCACTTCGACGAAGGGCCCGAGCAGGGAGAGCTCGGCGCTGAGGATCCCGTCGGAGTACTGCACCGGGGACACCAGCTGGGTCCGCTCAAGGGCGCTGCGGCGGATGACCCCGTAGAAGAACTTCGAGGGGTCCAGCGTGCGTCGGATCAGATCGCCCATCCGCACCATAGGGTCCGGGTCGTCAATGCGGCAATCGTTGTGCCAGGTCGAGATGGTCTTTCCGGCGCCGTTGATCTCGCGAGAGGCGGTGAAGGCGAGTACGGCCCCAGCATGCGCGTCGAGGGCATCGATGAGGTGGGCCAGCCTTCTCGGATCATGCACGTCGTCTGCGCCGGCCCACATGAAAAGGTCGCCGGCAGTCTCGCGGACCAGCAGGTTGTGGTTTCTGACGGCCCCGATGTTGGTCTCGCGCCGAATGTAGCGCACTCTCGGATCACGTGTGGCGAATTCCCGGCTGATCTGCTCGGTGGCATCCGTCGAGGCGTTGTCGGCGATGACCAACTCGAAGTCGTCGTAAGTCTGGGCGAGGAGGGACTCGACGCATTCTGCGAGGAAGCGTTCCCCGTTGTGGACCGGCAGGGCCAGCGAGACCCGGCCCGGCGATCTGCCCCACATCATCTGGCCACCCACAGCAGGTCACCGTCCAGGCGATCTTCCTCCTGCAGTCGTGAAAGCCACGCCAGCCGGGTAAACCACGGCCGGTAATGCTCGATCGTGAGCCCATGATGGCGGTAGGCGCCGCGCAGTTCGGCGACTCCGAGAGCGGTCGTCCACTCCGGCGTGAAGGCGGGCACCGCCGCGCTGATCCGGCTGAAGTCAAGCGGGTAGGATCGGGGATCGTTGCCCGCCTCGCCAGTGATGTTGACCGTGCTGCCGGGGACGGCCGCCGCTGCGATCTCGGCGATCTGGGACACCTGCAAGTTTCCGTTGGCCGGGCCGCGTGCCCCCGATGTGCTCACCTTGTGTGATCCTCAACCTAGAATGTTGCTTGCATGGCCTAGGCACGCCCCCGATCTAATCGCATAACGTCACTACGAGCAAATCGCCGCGTTGACTACGGTGCGCGCGTTGGATGCGGGCAAGGCCGCAGCTGATCTTTCTTCTTCCGATACGCGGCGGCCGGAAGTTGTGACATCCTCGGACGTGCTGACGTGACGAACACCGTAGCGCCACGATGTGCTACTCGTGGGCGAGCGCAGCTCCACGCAGCGAAATCGTCAGATTATTAGTGCCAGGGGGTAGCCGTCGCATGAGCGTGATCACCGACCACCAAGACACCAGCGAGCCACGAGGGCCAAGCGGGATGGGCACTTCATGCCGGCTCTGCGATTCAGTGGACCTGGTGACTTTCGTCGACCTCGGCGCCACGCCGCCCTGTGAGCGTTTCCTCACCAGCGCGCAGCTCGACGAGCCCGAACCGACGTTTCCACCGCATGTCCGCGTGTGCACTAGCTGCCTACTCGTCCAGCTCCCTCCACTGATCACACCGGAGGACACCTTCACCGAGTACGCGTACTTCTCGTCGTTCTCGACCTCCTATGTGGAGCACGCGCCCAGCTTACTCGAGGTCGCTGTTGGGCGGCTGGGAAGAATCGCTCATCATCGCCAAAGCTAAGGCGCTGCATCGCGTCCCATCAGGTTCCTCCACGAGCCTGCCCGCGCGTCGCGCGGGCTCAACGACAGCGGTTTCCGGGGCCACCGGATGCCCAGATCGGGGTCGTCGTAACGCAATGCGATGTCAGCATCCGGGTCATGCGCAGCATCTATACGATAACACACGTCAGCTTCGGTAAGGGCGAGGAAGCCATGGAGGAAGCCGGGCGGAACGTAAAGGCTTCGGAATGTCAAGTCGTCCAGGAGGAAAGCTTCATGCCGCCCGCAAGTAGAACTTCCTGGCCGAGCGTCCACCACTACGTCGTATATAGCTCCTCGGGCACAGCGGACCAACTTGGCTTCCCCCGAACCAGAGCGGCCGTGCAGGCCGCGCAAAACGCCGGATTTCGTTCGGGACTGGCTGTCCTGGATGAAGTTGCCTGAGTCGATGCCTGCTGACTGTGCCACAGATACATCGAAGGTTCGGGTGAACAGACCACGCTCGTCCACGTGGGGTTTCGGCAGGAACAGCAGCACACCCGCGAGACTGGTTTCCTGAACGTCCATGGCTTGATCAGCTAGTTGGAGGGTTCATGGTCAGGTGCCGTAACTCCCAGATTTGCGCGGGTGCCGCTGTCGAGTGCAATCGTCACGCACCCGTAGGGATGCGTGTTGCCGGATTCGCGTTGCGAAGGATAGCCGATTGTCCAACAGCTGGCCGAATTCCGTATGGACTCCGATTGCGGGCAGCTGGGGCTACCTCGTTGTGCGTTGCTTCCTCATGAGGTCTACTCGCTCCAGGTCCGCGGCGGCGCGTCGCAAGATGGCGAACGGCAGCCCGGTGTTGCCGGCTATATCCAAAATGCTCCTACCGCCGTCGGACTCTGCGAGCATCCACAGCATGGCTAGGGTGCTGTCAGTCGCTCGCTGCCCTCCCGTCGAAGGGTAGAGCCCTCGCTTACCGAGTTGCGGCTCGCCGTGCGGGCTGAGGTTCACGTAAGTGGCGTCGTTCTCGAGGGCATCGAAGATTCGCAGTACGGTGGCTACCGCCCCGCCCAAGGCGTCTTCCGAGATGAACGCGAGGTTGTCGGCAGAGGTGTGATACTCGGAGTATTCCCCGTGGGGTGTGCGCGTCAATCTCCCGACGGGCAGACCGAAACCAAGTGCATTATACTGCCGCTCGTCATAGCCCCATGGCGAGTAGTCGCGCGCTTCCCCCCCGCCTTGGATAACGACTTGAACGGCAGCCGCGTCAATTCCGGCTGTACCCTCTCGGGTTCGCTTGTACACCAGGGGGCCAGCGTCACCAAGACCGGTCAAGACGAGACCGTGCCGAATGCGATCGAGACGATCCGCGTGTTGGCTCAACCAGACAAGGGATCCGATGGTCCCTGGTGCAAAGACAAAGCGGTAGGTGTAGTGATGCTTCAGGTCGCCTAGCAGTTGCGCCAGACGCGTCGCAACGGTCAGGCCGGAGAGATTGTCATTGGCCATCGACGGATGACAGCAATGGGCTGAGACGAGCACCTCTTCACGGGACGTGCCGGGCAGTATGCACTCGCCGTAGACGAGTTCACCATCTTCGAGCGTGGAGTCGATCACAACCTGATAGGTGTTATCGGTAAGCGCATCGAGGTCTCGGTGGCGAAGGCAGAACCCCCAGTTTCGCCGGTAGTAGCTGGTGCGGTACGGGATCCAGTCAGGATGATCCGGCAGGGTGTGTAGGTGCTGCAACAACTCAGCGAGGCTCATAACGGTGTTGATTGGCTCGCTGTAGGAGACAAGATGCAGGTTCGATTCCCGGAAATCGATGACGCGGCGACCGGTCGCGTCCGCGACGAACGCATCACGAACGTTCCATTCCTGCGGGACGGTCCAGTCGTATACGCGCTGGCCGGTCGGAATGGAGTGCACCTTGAGTTCCACGTTCTCGCCGAGCACAGCGAGTGTCTGTCGGACACCGTCACCGGTAATACTGCGACAGACCGGGAACAACCGCGTCAGAAGCTTGCCGAGATCCTGAGAAAGCGAAGTTCGTGAAGGGGATGGCATGTCAGCCGTGGGAAGAGCGTCGAGTTCGTCGATCAGGTCGGAAAGAGAGGAGCTGCCAGCCATGCGCGGTGCCCGCATATCCTTGTCCTTCGCGTCAGAGGATCGTTGCCCTGGGCTGCAGTGACGATGAAGCTTCGCCGCAGGTTACGTCCTTCAGCTGTTGACTCATGATCTCACCAGTGACGATGCAGGGCTCTTCACCTCGCCCAGGCAGCGCCGATCGGTTGCAGGGGCCGGGCCTCTACCGTTGCGGATCGGGGTCGCCAGGCGCCTGTCGACATAAGCGGGCATGACCCTACGATCTGGCGTAGATACGTGGTGTGTTACTCGGTTCCGTCTCGCGGGGGCGCAGCACGTCCGGACCGGAGGTCAGAGGTGCCACAACTCCACCGCTCGTCCGCGGGCGGTCATCGCTCGCCACGGTGCCGGTTATGCGCAGCCACACTGGAGCACACCTTCGTGGACTTAGGCATGTCCCCGCCCTGCGAGAGTTTTCTCAGCGAGGACCAGCTCGATCAGGGCGAGGTCACCTACCCCCTTCACGTGCGGGTCTGCGAGCGTTGCCTGCTCGTCCAACTCCCTGCCTACATAACCGCGGAAGCCACGTTCAGCGACTACGCGTACTTCTCGTCATTCTCGACATCATGGGTCGAACACGCCCGGCGCTACTGCGTGGACATGGCCGAGCGCCTCGGGCTGGGCGCGGCGAGCCTGGTAGCCGAGGCCGCCAGCAATGACGGTTACCTCTTGCAGCACTTCGTGGCGATGGGCATCCCCGTGCTAGGTATTGAACCGGCCGCGAACATCGCCGATATCGCCCGAAACAAGGGGATCCGTACTGAGATCCTCTTCCTAGGTGAGGCGACCGGCCACGCGCTGCACGACAAGTTCGGGCCTGCCGACCTCGTCGTCGGCAATAATGTTTACGCCCACGTTCCTGACCTGGTGGACTTCACTAAGGGTCTGAGGGCACTGCTCGCTGACCGGGGCACGGTGACTCTGGAGGTGCCGCATCTGCTCCGCCTGATCCAACGCCGTCAGTACGACACGATCTATCATGAGCACTTCCAGTACTACACGGTCCTCACTGCGGCTCGCGCCCTAGCCAGCGGCGGGCTGCGACTCGTTGACGTTGATGAGTTGGCCAGTCATGGCGGCTCCCTGCGCCTATACGCCCAGCCCGAAGAACTCGCGGGAGAGCCGTCGGAGACGGTGGCGGAGGTCCTTGCAGCAGAGCGGGCCGTCGGATTGCACAAGATCGATGGTTACGCAGGCTTCGCCGCCTCGGTTGACGTTGTCAAACGGGATTTGCTCGAGTTCCTCATCGACGCTGCCCGGGAGGGCAAGTCAGTGGCGGGCTACGGTGCCCCCGGCAAAGGCAACACGCTGCTGAACCACTGCGGGATCCGCTCTGACCTGGTCGCTTACACAGTGGACCGCAACCCGTACAAGCACGGCCGGTACTGCCCGGGGACGCACATACCGATCTTCGCGCCCGAGCAGCTGGCGAAGACGAAACCCGACTACATCCTAATCCTCCCGTGGAACCTGCGGACCGAGATCGTGAAGCAACTCGACTACACAAGAGACTGGGGAGCGCGGTTCGTGACCGCCATCCCCGAGTTACGCGTCGGATAGCGGGGGCACATGAAGGTCGTCCTGTTCTGTGGTGGCTACGGCATGCGGATGCGCGATGGTACGACCACCGCCCCCAAGCCGATGATGATGCTTGGCAACCGGCCGTTGCTCTGGCACGTCATGCGCTACTACGCCTACTACGGTCACCGCGACTTCATTCTTTGTCTCGGTTACGGCGCACAGCACATCAAGGACTTCTTCTTGCACTATGAGGAAACCTCATCTAACGACTTCGTGATGACCTCAGGCGGCAAGGACATCCAGCTGTTGTCCTCCGACATCGCGGACTGGCGGATCAGCTTCGTCGACACCGGACTCAAGTCGCCTATCGGCGAGCGCCTGCGGCGCGTCCGTCATCTGCTGGCCGGCGAGGAGCTTTTCCTTGCTAACTACGCGGACGTTCTCACCGATGCCCCGCTGGACGAGATGGTCGAGCGTATGCGGGTGAGTGACGCCGGCGCGAGCCTTCTCGCGGTCCCTCCCCAGTCGGCCTTCCACTGTGTCCAGCTTGGCGAGAACGACCTCGTAAGCGAGATCCGATCTGTGAACACATTGCCAATGTGGGAGAACGGTGGCTATTTTGTGCTGCGCCAGGACGTTTTCGATCTCTTGCCCGCTAACGGCGACCTCGTGGAGGATGGCTGCGGCGGACTTGCCGCTCAGGGTAGGCTTATAGCCTACCCCTATCTTGGCTTCTGGCACCCCGCTGACACGGTGAAAGAGCGTGCTGCGCTAGAAGAGTCGTACCAGAATGGCCACCACCCATGGATGGTCTGGGATTCCGAGAAGAACAATGCGCCTGTACCCGAACAGGTGCCCGTCGCCATCGACGTTGAGGCGCGGTAGCTGCTGTGCGTCTCGGACTCACGAATCGCCCCGACCGACCGTCGCCGGTGGTCGTTGCTCTGGGGGCGCACTGCGACGACATCGAGATCGGTGCTGGGGGGCTACTGCTCAGCCTTGCCGCGGCCTTCCCAGGGCTGACCGTCCTCGCGACGGTGCTCAGCTCCACCCCGGTGCGCGCCGCCGAGACCCGCGCCGCGCTCCCGGAATTCTTGCCCGGCGTCGAGGTTGACATCGAGGTCCACGACCTCCCCGACGGACGGCTGCCGACACACTGGGGGACCGTGAAGTCGATGCTTACTGACCGCCGTGCCGATGCCGCGGAGCGCGGCGGGGCTGATATCGTGTTGGCACCCGCGCCGTATGACGCACACCAGGACCACCGAATTGTGGCCGAGATCGTCCCCACGGTTTTCCGTGACCAGCTCGTCTTGTTCTACGAGATCCTCAAGTGGGACGGCGACTTCGGACGGCCGAACATCTACCAGCCGCTGGACGAGAAGTCTGCGCGCCGCAAGGTGGAGCTGCTCGGGAAACACTATGTGTCTCAACAGTGCAAGCCGTGGTACGACGAGGAGACCTTCCTCGCCCTCATGCGGTTGCGCGGCATCGAATGTCATGCCCGTTATGCCGAGGCGTTCTCCTGCACCAAGGCCGTGATGGACCTGCCCCTTCCGGTCGAGGGGATCCCGCCGTCGTGAGAGTGCTGGTCACTGGCAGCGAGGGTTATCTCGGCACAGTGATGTGCGGTGTGCTCAGCGACGCCGGGCACGACGTCGCTGGGCTGGACAGCGGGTACTTCATCGGCGCCACGTTGGGGCCCGAGCCGTCCCGTCCACCGACGGTGCTGGTTGACCTGCGCGACGTCACCGTCGATCATGTCCGAGGCTTCGACGCGGTGGTCCACCTCGCCGCATTGTCGAACGATCCGCTCGGGAACTTCGCCCCCAAGATCACCTACGACATCAACCATGCCGCCAGCAGCCGCCTCGGGCAGCTGGCTCGCGACGCCGGAGTGCGGCGGTTCCTCTACGCCTCGACATGCAGTGTCTACGGGGCCTCCCGCGGTGCGGAACTCCTCGACGAGGAAGCCCCACTAGCGCCGGTCACGCCGTACGCCGTAAGCAAGGTCCGCGTCGAGGACGACTTGCACGACCTCGCGGACGACGACTTCGAGCCCGTGTACCTGCGAAACGCGACGGCCTTCGGCTTCTCACCCCGGCTCCGTGGCGACATCGTGCTTAACGACCTGGTCGCCTCGGCGTACCTGACCGGCGAGGTCCGGGTCCTCTCCGACGGAACGCCATGGCGCCCGCTCGTCCACGCCCGTGATATCGCGGCAGCATTCCAAGCCTGCCTTGAGGCACCGCGGGGGGCAGTCCACGACCGGGCCTTCAACGTGGGCATGGAGTCGGAGAACCTGCAGGTGTCCCAGATCGCTGAGATTGCGGCGGCAGCGGTCCCTGGCAGCATCGTCAACATCACTGGGGAGGCCGGCAATGATCCTCGGTCTTACCGGGTCGACTTCAGCCGCATCACCAGGGCCGTACCGGCGTTTCGTCCAGAATGGACGACCACTCGAGGGGCAGTCGAGCTGCATGACGCCTACCGTCAGCATGGGCTGACCATCGAGCACTTCCGGCTGTGGTTTACCCGACTTGCATGGCTGTCGCGGCTGCAGGAGGAAGGCCGTCTGGACCGGGAACTGCGTTGGGTCGGCACTTGACGGCAGATGACGACGACGGGAGCGGGTTCCCCAGCCGGGCGCAGCCCAGACACGCACCGGGCAGAGCATGTCGTTGGTGTTGGGCTGGAAGGCCGGCCCGAGCTAGGGCGGTGCCGCAACCGCGGAACGGGTCCAGAGCGGCCACTTCGATGCCCTCGCACTAGGACGGTTCCTGGGCGAGATCCAAGGGGAGAGAACCGCTCCGCTTCGCCCTTGAACAAATCGAGGAGTAGTCGGCCACCGGCATCGACGACACCGGTGGCAAAGATCATGTGGTGGGCGGCGTCGCGGCCAAGAACGCGGTCTCATCCACCTCAAAGCCGCAAATGAATGACCGTGTTGGCCGACCCGGCGACATGGCCAGGGCCACGAACGTGTGCTTCAGCGGAGGCGCACCACCACCGGCAACGCGGCGAGCTGTGACTCCTGACAGACGGGCTCTCATCTTCTGGCATGAATGACCTCCTCCGATCCGGAACCTGCGGGCCCTCGATGCCGGAGGCCGAGACCCACGCCGCGTACACGCGCGCCGGTCGTAGAGCCTTGACCTGTGACCTGCTGGCGGACCTGGCGGCGGGGCCGCAGTGCACCGCCTGCTGTCCGCCGAGCGCAGCGTGCTCCTTGAGCTGGTTTCCTTCGGATCCCGGAATGGGTCGACGAGCTTTGGGTCAGGATCTCCTTCACCACCGCAGGTCAGCCGAACCGCCACCAACGACCCCTCCGCGTCACTGCACACGACCGTCGCTACCGGACACCTTCAAGCCTATCGAGATCGCCGGGTCCTACGATAAGGCCGTGACCTTGCCAGACCCGTTCTCGGCCTTGATTACCGGCGCCAGCTCCGGGGTCGGCGCCGCAATGGCCAAAGAGCTGGCGGGACCGGGGGCTCACCTGTTCCTGACCGCGCGTGATGGGCAACGCCTTTCGTCTGTCGGCGTCGAATGCGAGAAGCGCGGGGCGCGCGTTGAAAGACGTATCTGCGAGTTGTTGGATGACGAAGCGGTCTCCGCCTATGCCGCTGAACTCCGGTCATCTCCACGCCTCGACGCAATCATCCACGCCGCCGGAGCCATATCCTTCCATCCACTTGCCGAGCTGCCGCTAGAGGTCCTTCAGAACGTCTTCGGCGTCAATTTTCGCGCGCCATTCCACCTGACGAAAAATCTCCTGCCCGCACTGACCGCCGTTGACGGGCAGGTGGTGTTTGTCAGCTCCAGCGCCGTAGATCGGGGACAATCCAACACCGGCGCCTACACTGCCTCGAAGCACGCCTTGCGTGGCCTCGCCGACGTGCTACGGGCCGAAGTCAACGACGACGGGGTGCGCGTGCTCTCAGTCTACCTTGGGCGTACAGCGACACCCATGCAGGAGCGAGTGGCCCACGCTGAAGGTGCGAAGTACCGCCCCGAGAATCTCCTTCGACCCGAGGACGTGGCGCGCGCCATCCACGACACATTGCGGTTGCCACGCACGGCTGAGGTGACGGAAATACGCTTGCGCCCGATGCGCAAGTGAAGGGTTCGGTCCAGTCCACGTTCGTTCGTTCTCGCCACAAGGTTAGCGTGTCACCTTCACCGCTGTGAGCCAAATGCGAGGGCGGCGGCTGCCGGCCCGCTATCAGCTGGTCCGTATATGTACGAAACGTTGGGTTCGGCAGGTTGTCGCAGGATGCCAGAGGGATGAGTCGGCCTCGACCCTCTCGCAGCGACAGGTCGCGAGGGTCCGCCTCGGGATGGACGCTCCGGGCGGAGCGCCGGGACCGCTAGCCGCCTTTGGTTCATGCTCCCGGGAACAGATGATAAGCCGAAATTACCCGGCTCTCGCACCGCGGGGACATGCCCAGTCCGCGAGACGTCTTCCACGGCCGCGCAATACCGGCATTGCAGCGGCGGTGACCCGAGCACGTCCACCGGCAGCGGGAGCGTCGCTTCCCGAGTCAGCCGGCGGTCAGCCTGTTGAGGATCGGTTCGGCCAGTTCTGGACGGCAGACGAGCAGATCGGGCAGGTAAGGATTTCGCTGGTTGTAGATCAAGCAGGTCCCGTCGAGGCGGCTGGCATGCAGCCCAGCCGCCACAGCTACCGCCACCGGGGCGGCCGAGTCCCACTCGTACTGGCCTCCGCCGTGCACGTACACATCGGCTTCCCCGAGGATCACCGCCGACACCTTGGAGCCGGCCGAACCCAACGGAACCAGCTCGGCATCCAGGGATGCCGCGACCTGTTGCGCCTCCGACGGAGGGCGGGTGCGGCTGACCACAACCCGTGGTCGTCGTCCCGAATCCAAGTGCGGCGCAGCTACATTTGGCGTGCACAGTGTCATCCCACGTCCGGGCAGTGCGACCGCCCCGGCCACCAGCTCACCCTCGATCCA